>MLJW01000535.1_pt1 | contig 15019 bp, 15 predicted proteins | sample 888231 | NCBI WGS metagenome assembly MLJW01 (sample SAMN05788063, study PRJNA343431) | mine drainage metagenome | isolation source: sample collected from the inflow into an acid mine drainage treatment plant... | place: Germany: Lusatia, lignite mining district
CTTACTGCACATCGTTCACAGCACGGTTTCGTTCCCGCATATGACGACCGACCCCGCGACCAAACTCCTCCGTATCGCCGTTGCAGGCAGCAGCGGGCGCATGGGCCGCATGCTCGTCGAGGCCATCGCGGCGGCACCGGATTGCCAGCTCGCCGGGGCGCTCGGCCGCGCCGAATCCCCGGCCATCGGCCAAGACGCGGGCGCACCCATGGGGCTGACCACGGGCGTGGCGGTCACCGCCGACCTGGATGCCGGTCTTAGTCGGGCGCAAACGCTCATCGACTTCACGCGCCCCGAGGGGTCGCTGGCGCACCTGCAAGCGTGCCTGCGCCGCCGCGTGGCGATGGTCATCGGCACGACGGGATTCGACGCCCAGGGGCTGGCCCGCATCCGCGAGGCCTCGCGCACGATCCCCATCGTCATGGCGCCCAATATGAGCGTGGGCGTCAACGTCGTGTTCAAGCTGATCGAGCAGGCGGCCCGCGCCCTTTCCGAGGGGTACGACATCGAAATCATCGAGGCGCACCACCGCCACAAGGTGGATGCACCATCCGGCACGGCGCTCAAGATGGGCGAGGTGGCGGCGGCAGCCAGCGGCCGTGCCCTGGAGCGCGATGCGGTGTGGGCGCGGCACGGCCACACCGGCGAACGCGCGCCGGGATCCATCGGCTTTTCCGTGATCCGCGGGGGCGACATCGTGGGCGACCATACGGTGCTGTTCGCGGGCACTGGCGAACGCATCGAAATCACCCACAAGTCCAGTAGCCGTGCCACCTACGCCACAGGCAGCCTGCGCGCCGCGCGGTTCCTGGCCGACAAGTCGAGCGGGCTGTATGACATGCAAGCCGTGCTCGGCCTCGAGTCCTGAGCGCAGCAAGCCAAGGACGGCGCCATGGGCGGACTCACTGCATTTTGGGACCAAGGCGATGCCCTGATTCGCGCGGTGGCGCTGCTGCTGCTGGCCATGTCGCTGGCCAGTTGGTTCGTGATCCTGTGGAAATCCGCCATGCTCGACAACGCCGCGCGTCGCGTGCCGCGCGCCATCGCCGCTTTTTGGGCCGCTCCCGATTTGCCGGCCGCGCCTGCCGCCGCGCGCGCGGCCGATGCGCGCGGCTTGACGGCCAGCCTTGCCGATTGCGTCGTCCGCCTCGCGCCGCAACACCTCGCGCCGCAACAAGATGGCCGCGGCGTGGGTTGGCAGTCGCGTCCCGACCGGGTGCGGCGCGAGCTGCGCACGGCGTTGAATGCCGCCAGCCGCCAGTTGCATGCCGGCCACGTGCTGCTGGCCAGTGTCGGCAGCACCGCGCCCTTCGTGGGTCTTTTCGGAACCGTCTGGGGCATCTATCACGCCCTCACCACCATCGCCGCCACACGCCAGGTCGGCATCGACAAGGTCGCGGGCCCGGTGGGCGAAACGCTCATCATGACCGCGGCGGGGCTGGCCGTGGCCATCCCCGCCGTGCTTGCCTACAACGCCCTCGGCAAGCGCGCCCGTGCGCTTGATGCCGAGCTGGAAGGCTTTGCGCTGGACCTGATGCATTTGCTCGCCGGCGGGCCGGACTCCAGCGACCGCCATTCCGCGCCATGAGCTTCGGCCGCTTCGATCGCGGGGGCATGGATGCCCCGATGAGCGACATCAACATGACGCCGCTCATCGACGTGATGCTGGTGCTTCTGGTCATCTTCATCATCACGGCGCCGCTGCTTGCGGGCCATATTGCCGTCGATCTTCCCAAGGTGAACACGCCAGCCGCTGAACAGGCGCCGAAAAGTCTCTCGGTGTCCATTCAGAAAGACGGCAGGCTGTATCTGGGGGATCGACCGACAACGCTTGCAGCGCTCAAGGCACGCTTCGCCGAGGCCGCCAAGGTGCGTTCCGACACGGAATTGCGCATCCGTGCCGATACCGCAGTGCCTTATGGCGACGTGGCGGGGGTGATGGGCGTGGCGCAGGAGGTCGGGTTGACCCGCATCGGCCTCATCACGCAGCCTACGGGGGCGGCGTCGGGTGTTGTCGCACGGTAAGGTTTCGCGCGGGGTTGCGACCAACGGCTGGCTGCCACGGCTCTGGGGCATGGCGCGGAAGCGGGGCGGGTTTTGTTGACCTCAGGCCATCGGCCGTGGCCTGGTTCAGCATGTCAGCACATGGCCATGCGGGACATCAAGGCTCGATGCTCACCCAGATTTGCGACAATGCCGGTTTGTGCGAAGTCTTGCGCATCCATTCCTTCAATCCCTTGAACGGATCGACCCCATGAATTTGATCTCCCTTGCGCACGCCCAAGCGGCTGCCCCCCAAGCCGGTCCCGAGTCCACGCTGGTGAGCCTGCTGCCTATCGTGGTGATGTTCGTCATCCTCTACTTCGTGATGATCCGCCCCCAGATGCGGCGCCAGAAGGAAGTCAAGGCCATGATCGAGGCCCTGGCGAAGGGCGACGAGGTGGTGACCACCGGCGGCCTCGTGGGCCGCGTCGCCAAGGTCGGGGACAACTATATCCAGCTGGAAATCGCTGACAAGCTCGAAGTGCAGGTGCAGCGCTCGGCGGTGAGCATGGTGCTGCCCAAAGGCACCATCAAGAGCGCCTGAATTCCGCGTCCATCCAAGTCGTGACGGTGCGCGCACGCGCCGCTCGCCCCCGCAGAAGCCGCCGGCCGGCCTCCGTCGCCTGAGTCCACCATGAACCGTTACCCGCTGTGGAAATACCTCATCATGGCCGTCGTGCTGGTGGTGGGGTTTGTGTATGCACTGCCGAATTTCTTCGGCGAGGCGCCCGCCGTGCAGGTCAGCTCCGCGCACCCGGGGCGCGATCTGCCCAATGCGGCCTTGCTGGCCAAGGGCTTGCAGGCGCTAAAAGCTGCGGGGCTGGAGTCTCCCGTGCGCAGCTTCATCAGCGGCCCGACGCTGAACTACAGCTTTGCCAGCACCGAGGTGCAACTCAAGGCGCGCGACGTGCTCGCGCACGCACTCAATCCCAACCGTGACGACCCGAACTACGTGGTCGCCGTCAATCTGCTGAGCCTGTCGCCGGCTTGGCTCACCGCCTTGCATGCGATGCCCATGTATCTGGGCCTCGATTTGCGCGGCGGCGTGCATTTCCTGCTGCAGGTCGACATGCAGGCCGCCATCCAGAAAAAACTGGATTCGATCGCGGGCGAATTGAAAACATCCCTGCGCGACAAGGACGTGCGCTACAGCGAACTGCATCGGGTGGGCGACGAGGTCCAGATCGATTTCCGCGATCCCGAGATGCTCAAGGCAGCGCAGCCGATCGTCAAGGAGATCGCGGGAGATTCCATCGTCACCAATGCCACATCGCCGGCCGGAGGTTCCATCCGCATCAAGCTCAGTCCGCAGACCATCCAGCAGACCGAGGACTATGCGATCAAGCAGAACATCACCACCCTGCACAACCGCATCAACGAACTCGGCGTGGCCGAGCCCGTCATCCAGCAGCAGGGCAGCGATCGCGTCGTGGTCGAGCTTCCTGGCATTCAGGACACGGCACGCGCCAAGGACATCCTGGGGCGCACGGCGTCGCTGGAGGTGCGCTTGGTGGACGACAGCCCGGAAGCCCAGGCGGCGCTGGCGGGCGGCGGTCCGGTACCGTCCGGCGACCAGAAGCTCTATGACCGCGCGGGCAATCCCCTGATGGTGAAGAAGGACGTGCTGCTCACCGGCGAAAATCTCACCGACGCGCAGACCGGTTTCGACCCGCAGAACAACGAACCCGCCGTCTTTCTCACGCTCGATTCGCGGGGGTCGCGCATCTTCCGCGACGTCACCCGCGCCAACGTCGGCAAGCGTATCGCGATGGTGTTGATCGACCGCCACCGCGCCGAGGTCGTGACCGCGCCGGTGGTGCGTGGCGAAATCGCCGGCGGCCGCGTGCAGATCTCGGGCAGCATGACCGTGCCGGAAGCCAACGACATCGCCTTGCTGCTGCGCGCCGGGGCGCTGGCGGCGCCGATGCAGATCATCGAGGAACGCACCATCGGCCCGAGCCTGGGCCAACAGAACATCGCGCAGGGCTTTCACTCGGTGACCTGGGGTTTCATCGCCATCGTCGTCTTCATGTGCGTCTACTACATGTTGTTCGGCGCGTTTTCCTCGATTGCCCTGGCGGTGAATTTGCTGCTGCTGGTCGCGTTGCTGTCGATGCTGCAAGCCACGCTCACCCTGCCCGGCATCGCCGCCATGGCGTTGGCGCTGGGCATGGCCATCGACTCGAACGTGCTGATCAACGAGCGCGTGCGTGAGGAGCTGCGCAACGGCGCCTCTCCCCAGGCGGCCATCTCCGCCGGCTACGAGCGGGCCTGGGCCACGATTCTCGACTCCAACGTCACCACGCTGATCGCGGGCCTGGCGCTGCTCATCTTCGGTTCGGGCGCGGTACGCGGCTTTGCCATCGTGCACGTGCTGGGCATCCTCACCTCGATGTTCTCCGCAGTGTTCTTCTCCCGTGGCCTGGTCAATCTCTGGTACGGGCGCCGACGTCGTTTGCAGAGCATTTCCATCGGCCAGATCTGGAAGCCGGAAGCCGCCGCGGCCAAGGCCTCGGCGAAACAATCGGCCAAGCGCTGAAGCTCACCCTCACTGGAGCCACAGATGGAATTCTTCCGCATCCGGCGCGACATCCCTTTCATGCGCTTCGCACCGGTTTTCAACGTCATCTCGGCACTGCTGTTCGTGGCGGCCGTGTTCTTCCTCGTCACGCGCGGGTTGCACCTGTCGATCGAATTCACCGGCGGCACGGTGATGGAAGTGGGCTACCCGCAACCGGCCAATCTCGACGCCATCCGCGGCGCGGTGTCCAAGCTGGGCTACGGCGACGCGCAGGTGCAGACCTTCGGTAACGCGCAGGACGTGGTGATTCGCCTGCCCCTGCGCCTGGGCGAAACCAGCGTGCAGCAGAGCGACAAGGTCATGGCGGCGCTCAAGACATCCGACGCGCACGCGCAGCTGCGGCGCACCGAATACGTCGGCCCGCAGGTCGGCTCGGAACTGGCCACCGACGGCGTCAAAGCCCTGGTTTTCGTGATCGTCGGCATCATGCTGTACCTGGCGTTCCGATTTGAATGGAAATTCTCCATCGCGGCCATCGTGGCCAATCTCCACGACGTCATCATCGTGCTCGGCTTTTTCGCCTTGTTCCAGTGGGAATTTTCGCTGCCGGTGCTGGCGGCCGTGCTTGCCGTGCTTGGTTACTCGGTGAACGAGTCGGTGGTGATTTTCGACCGGGTGCGCGAGAATTTCCGCAAGTACCGCAAATACACCACGGTGCAGGTGATCGACAGCGCCATCACCAATACCACCAGCCGCACCATCATCACGCACGGTTCGACGCTGGCCATGGCGTTCTCGATGTTTCTTTTCGGCGGCCCAGCCCTGCATTTCTTCGCCTTGGCCCTGATCATCGGCATTTCGATGAGCATCTACAGTTCGGTGTTCGTGGCGGCGGCAATCGCCATGTGGCTGGGTGTGAAGCGCGAGGACATGCTCAAATCCGGGCCCGGACGCCCCAAGAATCCGAACGATCCCAACGCAGGCGCGGTGGTGTAGGCGCTGATGCACCACGATGCCGAAAATGAAAAAGGCCGCTGTCAAGCGGCCTTTTTCATGTCAGGCGCGTGTTTCAGTGAAAGGCGAAGGTCGCCGCGCTTCCGCTGTTGATCGCCTGGTAGGCCGCGGTGTAGTCGGCCGACACCGGGGACGCCGTGAGATTCCAGGTGAGCAGGTTTTTGGCGTTGGGGTCATCCGTCGAACCGGGCGGGGCGACAAGGTATTTTTGGACGCCGAGAAGCGCCATGTTGTAGGCGTCGCCTGCCTGCGGCGCGCTATTGATGCTCAGGCCGCCGAGCTGGAACTGGGTGGCCACGTTGGCCGAGGCCGCCGCGTAGTTCGCCGCCGTCAAGCCGCCCGACATGCCCTGGGCAATTGCCGTGGCCACGGTGGTCAGCGGCGTCACCACCGCGGAAACCGTGCCGCCACCGCCAATGTTCGCCACAGCCTGCAGGCTGGCATTGGTGCTGGCCAGATTGACCAGCGAGCTGCCGGCCTGGGATGCGGCATTGGTATAGGTGCCGCCCGAGATCTGGATCAGCACCGGCCCATAAAAACTGGTGAGATTGACCGAGAAGGTGCCGTCCGCAGCGGCGGGGATGCAGCCGACCGTCAGCAGCGTTCCGGTGTTGGTGGGGGGGGATACGGCCGTGTTGAGCGGATTGCCCTGACCGCCGGTGACGGCGTAGATGCAGACGTTTCCGATGCCATTGCCGCTGACCGGCTGGCCTGCGCCCATCAGCACCTGGCCGCTCAGGATCGAGCCCTCGTATTTGCTGCTGGTGCCGCCGCCGCATGCGGCAAGCAGCAGACTCAGGGGGAGCACGGCGCCCAGGGCGACACGGCTGTGATTCCAAGGCATGAGAGGTGTTCTCCAGGGGAAGGCGATCAGTGTGCACGCTGGCTGAGTGGCGCGCACAGGGGTGAATGGTGCGTCAATGCACGACCCTGTCGTCGGCCTCGACGAAGAGTTCGTCGAGGATGAGTGCGTCGGGCTCTTCGTCGAGGCGCCAGAACACCATGAGCACGATGGTCTTGAGTTGTTCCAGCGGCAGTTGCTTGATGCCCGTGGCCAGGGCGCGCTCGACGACGATTTCGCGCAGGTGCGGCTTGAGCGTTCCCGCCGATTCGAGGAAATTCAGATATCCGACCGCGTCAACGCCCAGGCAGTCGAGTTCCTGGGTCGCGTAAAGGCGGATCGAGTCCGCGCTCGGCGTGCCCAGGGTATGGCTGCCGGCAACCGCCTGATCGAGCCCGCGCAGCCAGTCGAGGGCATCGCTGATTTCATCGTTCTCGAAACCCGCGGCGCTCAGCTTGCGCGACAGTTGGCCGGGCTCCGGGCAGGCTTCCGGGTGCCAGTAGGTTTCGTACACGTACATGAGGATATCGAACATGGACCCATTTTATGCATAAGCCCGTGTCAGTCACTGCGCGGGGGCGGGCACGGCCCGGATGCCTTCGGGCGGTTCGCTTCAGGCGCGTTCGATGCGCTGGAACCGGGCTCCGGGAAGTCGAGCCACATGGCCTTGCAATTCCAGCGCAAGAAGCTGCTCGCCCAGCCATTGCGCGCTTCGACCGGTGCGTGCCGCCAGTTCGTCAAAGCTCATGATGGCGTAGCCGAGGGCGTCGAGAAGTTCCTGGGCTGCCGGTGATGCGGACCCGCTGGCGTCGGGCTTGTCCTCCCGGGCGCCTCGCGGGCCGCCGGATTTTGGATCTGCGGGGACGTTCCATCCCAGTTCATCGAGCACGTCATCCACGCACTCCACGAGTTTGGCGCCCTCCCGCAGCAGGCGATGGCAGCCGCGCGACAGCGGATTGTGAATCGAGCCGGGGATGGCGAATACCTCGCGCCCCTGTTCCGCAGCCAGTCGGGCCGTGATGAGCGAGCCGGAATGCACCGCGGCTTCTGTCACCAGCACGCCCCGGCTCAGGCCGCTGATAATGCGGTTGCGGCGTGGGAAATGACTGCGTGCCGGCGGCGTGCCGAGGGGAAATTCGGACAGCAGCAGGCCCTGTTCGGCGATGCGGTGTGCGAGTGCGCGGTGGCTGACGGGGTAGACGCGATCGCAGCCCGTGCCAAGGACGGCGATCGTCGCGCCGCCGGATGGTGTCGTGATCATGGCCTGCAGCGCACCTTCGTGCGCCTGCGCGTCGATGCCGCGGGCAAATCCCGAAACGACGGTCACGCCCGCATTCGCCAGCGCCATGGCGAAGGCATGCGCGTCGCGTGCGCCCTGGGCCGACGGGTTGCGGGCGCCCACGATGGCGAGAGTGCGCGGTCGCGAGAGCAGCTCCAGGCGACCGCTGGCGTACAGCAAGGGCGGCGGGTCGGCGGTCTGCAGCAGGAGCGCCGGGTAGCTGGAATCGGCCAGGCTCAACACATGGCGCGCAGGTTCGGCCAGCCAGTCGCGCGTGCGCGCGACGAGGTCGTTCAAATCGCGGCTGGGTGTCGCGCGCAGCGCCTGCGCGACAGCGGGGGAGACCACCCGTTCAAGCGCGAGAACGCTCTGGGCGAACACCTCCTCGGGGAGGCCAAACGCAGCGAGCAGGCGCCGAGCCGTCTCGCTGCCAACGCCAGGGGTTTCAAGCAGACGCAGCCAGGCTGCGAGCTCGTCCACCTGCATGGCCGCGGCCTGAAGCTAGGTTCGCAGCCGACCGTCAGGGCTGGATGACGTGGTCTGCCACCTGGACGGGTTCGCTGGATTCCAGCACGAGCCCATAGGCGATGTGATGGAACGTGCGAAACACCATGAGCAGGCCGATGCGGCGCGCGGGGATCTGGATCATCGGCTTGTCTTCCAGCGTCGTGTCGCGCACCTCGCGCGGGCCTTGCATGATGGCCAGCACGTCGCCGCGCTCCAAGCCATTTTCCGCGCCGCGGTTCAGGGCGACGACGCTGTTCTTGCCGGCGAGTTGCATGTCGCCGTAGATGGAGATGATTTGCCCGTCGATGGCGCTTGCCGGGGCGTGCGGGGTGAAGTTGAGGTATTGGCGCGGGGTTGTGGCGATCAGGCGGTCGCCCACGCCCATTTCTCGCAAGGTGGACAGCACCTTGAACGTGGACACGCCATCCTTGCCCTGTGGCGGGCTGACCAGTTCCACGGAGCCCAGATATTCCGACTCGTAAGCGATGATCTTCTTGGTCGTCGGATCGTGCAGCGGGCGCGCTGGGCGATACACGTCGAAGCGCGTGGACGCGCCCAGCGTGCCGCGCACGTAAGCGCGATCCCCGGGGGTGAGCATGACGCGGCCGGGGGCCAGCGCCACGATGCGAGGGGACTTGTCCAACGCGTCGGGCTCGATGATCAGCGGCCTGGTGAGGAAGGGGTCGATCAACGCCGGGTTCAGCGTGGGAATGCCGGACGGGGGCAGGTTCTCGGCAATCACGCTGGGTTCGAGCTTGACCGTGGGGATCCCGTTGTCGCCCTGGGCGTTCTCCAGGCTCAAGCGGGCACGGCCATTGGCGACGGTGAGCACCAGCACCTGCCCTGGGAAGATCCAGTGCGGATTGCGAATCTGGGTCATGTTCATGCCCCAGAGTTGCGGCCAGTTCCAGGGCTTGGTCAGGTACATGCCGGAAATGGCCCACAGCGTGTCGCCGCGTTTGATGGTGTAGCGCGGCGGGGCATTGGCCGAGAGCTCGGCGACGGGGATGCCCTGCTGTGCCGCTTGTTCGGCCTGGGCGCGCTGCTGGGGTGCTACGGGATAGTCGGGCAAGCCCCCGAGGGACGGCGCGGATGCGGAGGCAACCGTTGCCGCAGGTTGCCCCAGCACCGATCCGGCCCACAGCAGGAGGACCGTTGCGGCAACATGGTTGATGAGCTTGCATTGCATGAATCCGCCCCCAGTAAGAAAATATAGGTGTCCGCGAATGCGGCTTGCCGGCTTGCCAATTGCAGCATGGCGGCTTCGCTTGCGTGGCCCCATGTGTGCGCCGGTGCGGCGCAAAACCTCAAAGCCTTGTTACATTGTCCGCATAAGGTCGCTTGGCTGCAATGAAAAATGCAGTTTGCGGGCCCCAGCAGTTGCATGAATGCCGCGTATGGGCGCACGCCTTCGGCAGCCGGGCCCTGACTGGCCCTGGAGTTCTTGATGTCCCAGCTCACGATTCTTCAATATCCAGACCCCCGCCTGTACAAGGTGGCCAAACCCGTCGCCGTGGTGGACGAGCGGGTGCGTGCCTTGCTGGCCGACCTGTTCGAGACCATGTATGCAGCCAAGGGTGTCGGTTTGGCTGCGACGCAGGCCGATATTCACGAGCGCATCATCGTCGCCGATGTGTCCGAGGGGCGCGACCACCCGCTCGTGCTGATCAACCCCGAGATCGTGTCGCGTAGTCCGGATCTGAAGGAGTGGGAAGAAGGCTGCCTGTCAGTGCCGGGCATCTACGACAAGGTCACCCGGCCCGACCGCATACGCGTGCGCGCACTCGACGCCAAGGGCGAGGAGTTCGAACTGGAGGCCGACGGCCTGCTTTCGGTCTGCATCCAACACGAGATGGACCATCTCGAGGGCAAGGTCTTCGTCGACTACCTTTCACCGCTCAAGCGCAACCGCATCAAATCCAAGATGCTCAAGCGCCAGCGCGAAGCGGCTTGACCGGCTCGCGAGCCGGTCAAGCCGCACTTCACAAGCTCCGGGCTTGAATTCTCCGTTTGCTCCCGCTGTGGCTGCCGCCGGGTTGCGCGTGGCTTTTGCCGGTACGCCCGAGTTCGCTGCGGTGGCTTTGCGCGACCTGCTCGCCGCAGGCGTTACCGTGCCGCTGGTTCTGACCCAGCCGGACCGCCCCGCCGGACGGGGCTTGCATTTGCAGCCCAGCGCGGTCAAGCAGGTCGCGCTCCAGCATGGCCTGCCGCTGATGCAGCCGCGCGGCCTGCGTCTGGACGGGCGCTGGGCCGAGGATGCGGCGGCGGCCCGTTCCGCCCTGTTGCTGGCAGCGCCCGACGTGCTGGTGGTGGCGGCTTACGGCTTGATCCTGCCGCACTGGGCGCTGGATCTGCCGCGCCTGGGCTGCGTCAACATCCATGCCTCGCTGCTGCCGCGCTGGCGTGGGGCGGCGCCGATCCACCGCGCCATCGAAGCCGGCGACACGCAAACCGGCATCAGCATCATGCGCATGGACGCCGGGCTGGACACCGGCCCCGTCTATCGCATGCAGGACATCCCGATCGCACCGGACGAGACGACGTCCAGCCTGCACGACAAACTCGCCGTCTTGGGCGGAAAACTCGTGCTGCAGACCTTGGCCGATTTGGCGGCGGGAGTCGCCGAACCCACGGCGCAGCCGGCGGAAGGCGCGACTTACGCAGCCAAGATCGACAAACGCGAGACTTGGCTGGACTGGTCGCTGCCGGCGACGGACCTGGAACGGCGTATCCGCGCCTTCAACCCCGCGCCCGGAGCCCAAACGCGCTTGGGCAATTTGACGCTGAAAATCCGCGCGGCCAGGGTCGGGCGGGCGGTGCACGTTTCTCAGCCGCCCGGAACCCTGCTGGCAGCACAAGCGCAGGGCGTCGAGGTGGCCTGCGGCCAAGGCAGCAGCCTGTGCCTGACGCATCTGCAAAGGCCGGGCGGGAAGCCCATGGAGGCCGGCGCATTTTTGCGCAGTCAGCCCTTGACGCCCGGCCAGCGCTTCGCGTCCGGATTTCCTGGCGAGGAGACGGATTGAAATCGGATAGCCTGGGACGCACATGAACTTTTGCGCTGCGGCACAATCTACGTCGTATTGTTTCCAAACGTAAACGGGTGAATTCCATGTTCAATCTGTTCAAGACAGCCATCCTCATGGCGGCGATCACGGCGCTGTTCATGGTGGTCGGCTCATTGGTCGGCGGCAGGCAGGGGATGATGCTGGCCCTGTTGCTCGCTCTCGGCATGAATGTCTTCAGCTACTGGTTTTCCGACAAATTGGTGCTGCGCATGTACAACGCGCAGCAGGTCGACGAACACAGCGCGCCGCAGTTCTATCGCATGGTGCAGGATCTGGCGCAGCGCGCCGGCCTGCCGATGCCGCGCGTCTACGTGATTCAGGAAGACGCGCCGAACGCCTTCGCCACCGGGCGCAACCCCGAGCATGCGGCCGTGGCGGCGACCACCGGAATCATGCGCGTGCTCAGCGAACGCGAATTGCGCGGCGTGATGGCGCACGAGCTGACGCATGTGAAGCACCGCGACATCCTGATCTCCACGATCAGCGCGACGATGGCCGGCGCCATCTCGGCGCTGGCGAATTTCGCGATGTTCTTCGGCGGGCGCGATGAAAATGGCCGTCCCAGCAACCCGATTGCCGGCATTGCCGTGGCGCTTCTGGCCCCGCTGGCCGCCAGTCTCATCCAGATGGCCATCTCACGTGCCCGCGAGTTCGAGGCCGACCGGGGCGGTGCCGAGATCTCGGGCGATCCCGAAGCGCTGGCGACGGCGCTGCGCAAGATCGAGGCGGTGGCGCGCGGCGTGCCCTTCCGGGCGGCAGAGGAGCATCCGGCCACCGCGCAGATGATGATTCTCAACCCGCTTTCGGGGGGCGGGATCTCTAAGCTGTTTTCAACCCACCCGCCCACGGATGAACGCGTCGCTCAGCTCATGCAAATCGCGCAGTCGATGCGTGGCGGCGGGCAGTATCAAAGCCCACAGGGCTGAGTCGGCCCGGGCGGCAGCAAAGGCGGTGTTTCCCACCGCCTTTCTCAACGCCTGGGTTCGAAGATGCCTTCGAGCGCGCTGTCGATGATGAGACCGGCCAGGCTGTACAGCAGCGAGCCGATGATGGCCGCGCCGAAGCTGCGCACGTGAAAGCCGTCGGTCAGCCCGGAGGCGGCGTAGAACATCAGGGCGTTGATGACGAAGAAGAACAGCCCCAGGGTCAGCACGGTGATGGGCAGGGTCAGGATGAACAGCACCGGGCGCACCAGCGCGTTGAGCAGCCCGATGATCAGCGCCGCCCACATCGCCGCCGCGAAGCCCGCCAGCTGGACGCCGCTGTAGAGGTAGGCCACGGCCAGCAAGGCGGTGGCCGAAAGCAGCCATTTGGCGATGAGTTTGAGCATGGCGGCGCGTTTCTTTGGCCCCGCTCAGCCGGCGCGGCCGATGCGGCGCGCCAGTTCGGCCGCCTTGCCCGTGTAGCTGGCGGGGGTGAGCGCGAGAAGCCTGGCCTTGTCGGCCTCGGGCAGAGGCAGTGCGGCGATGAACTCGCGCAGCAACTCGCGGGTGATGGCTTTGCCGCGGGTGAGCTCCTTGAGTTGCTCATAAGGATTCGGCAGGCCGTGGCGACGCATCACGGTCTGCACCGGCTCGGCCAGGACCTCCCAGGCCTCGTCGAGGTCGTCGGCCATGCGGTGGGGATTCGGCTCGAGCTTGTCCAGCCCGCGCTGCAAGCTGTCGTAAGCAAGCAGGCCGTATCCCAGCGCCACGCCCATATTGCGCAGCACCGTGGAATCGGTGAGATCGCGCTGGAAGCGCGAGACGGGCAGCTTGTCGCTCAGGTGGTGCAGCATGGCGTTGGCCAGGCCGAGATTGCCTTCGGAGTTTTCAAAGTCGATGGGGTTGACCTTGTGCGGCATGGTCGACGAGCCGATCTCTCCGGCCCGGGTGGCCTGCTTGAAATAGCCCCAGGAGATATAGCCCCAGATGTCGCGGTTGAGGTCGATCAGGATGGTGTTCAGCCGCGCGACGGCGTCGAACAATTCGGCCATGGCATCGTGCGGCTCGATTTGAATCGTGTAGGGATTGAAGCGCAAGTGCAACTGTTGTTCCACGACTTGTCGGGCCAGGGCCTCCCAGTCCACGTCCGGGTAGGCCGCCAGGTGCGCGTTGTAATTGCCGACGGCGCCGTTCATCTTGGCCGAGAGTTCGACGGCAGCGAACTGCGCGATGGCGCGCTCGAGGCGCGCGGCCACATTCGCCACCTCCTTGCCCAGCGTCGTCGGGCTGGCCGGCTGGCCGTGGGTGCGCGAGAGCATCGACGTGTCGGCCAGGTCGTGCGCCAGGCGTTTGAGCCGCTCCAGAATGGCGCGCAGGACCGGCAGCAGGACTTGCTCGCGTGCCCCATTGAGCATCAGGCCATGCGCGGTGTTGTTGATGTCTTCCGAGGTGCAGGCGAAATGCACGAATTCGCTGCTCCTGGTGAGTTCGGGCCAGGCATTGAGCCGTTCCTTGATCCAGTATTCCACGGCCTTCACGTCGTGGTTCGTGACGCGCTCGATGGCCTTGATGGCCTGAGCGTCGGCCTCGGTGAAATGTGCCGCGAGCTCGCGGAGCTCGGCCTGCACGGCGGGGGCCATGGCGGGGAGTTCGGGCAGGCCGGCTTGCGACAGCGCGATCAACCATTCAATTTCCACCTGAACCCTGCAACGCATTAAGGCGTATTCGGAGAGGTGATGCCGCAGGACATCGACCTTGGTCGCATAGCGTCCGTCAAGCGGGGACAGCGCCAGAAGGGAGGACGGGGCTGTAGGAGTCGAGATATGGTTCACGGTGTTCATCCGTGCATTGTAGAAAGGCGCAGCGTCCGCTCGAGGCATGCATGGCATCATGCGGGGCCACACGGCATGCAGGGGTCGGCATTTATACTGAGCTCCCAAAAATCTTGACTTCACGCTCATGAAACTCATCGGGTCGCGCACCAGCCCTTACGTCCGCAAAGTCCGCATCGTGCTGGCGGAAAAAAAGATCGAATACAAGTTCGTCGAAGAAAACGTCTGGGATCCATCGACACGCATCCAGGAATCCAACCCTCTGGGCAAAGTGCCCTGCCTGGTGATGGAAGACGGCGGCGTCATTTACGACTCGCGCGTCATCGTCGAGTACCTCGATACCCTGACCCCGGTGGGCAAGCTGATTCCCGGAAGCGGGCGCGAGCGTGCCGAAGTGCGAACCTGGGAAGCGCTGGCCGATGGCACGATGGATGCGGCATCGACCGCGCGTCTGGAGCAGACCTGGCCGGGCCGCACCGAGGCGCAGCGCAGCCAGCCCTGGATCGATCGCCAGTTTGGCAAAGTCTCCGCCGCGCTCAAGGCCATGTCCGTGGGACTGGGTGAAGCGCCTTGGATGTGCGGCAACCATCTGACGCTGGCCGACATCGCGGTGGGCACCGCGCTGGGCTATGTGGAATTCCGTTTTCCGACGATTGCCTGGAAGACCGACTACCCCAACCTTGCCAAGCTGTACCACAAGCTGGAGCAGCGGCAATCCTTCCAGGACACGGCGCCGCCAGCCGCCTGAGGCAAGCGCGTTCGGCAAGACCGGCTGGGCGCTGCGGCGTTCGGTCTTTCAGCTGGTGGAACCTCGCGGCGCGGCGGTGGGGGCGATGCGACCGTGCAGCCCTTGCAGCGCGTGGCGCGCCGAGGCCAGACGTATGTCTTGCCGGTCGCCCGGCCAGACGACAGACTCGGCTTCGGCGACGTGCCCTTCGCCATCCCGCCAAGCCCAGCCGAACCACACCAGTCCGACCGGCTTGTCCGCGGTTCC
>MLJW01000536.1_pt1 | contig 14891 bp, 15 predicted proteins | sample 888231 | NCBI WGS metagenome assembly MLJW01 (sample SAMN05788063, study PRJNA343431) | mine drainage metagenome | isolation source: sample collected from the inflow into an acid mine drainage treatment plant... | place: Germany: Lusatia, lignite mining district
GCGACCCGGCCGAAGACGACGAGCCGGCGGAGCCCGACGACGAGCACGACCCCGTGTGCGGCTGCGACTCACCGGCCGAGCAGCACGGCCAGTCGTTCCACATCACGCCCCAGACTCAGGCCGCCGCTCGCCAGCGCGCCGCCGAGCTGGCCAACCCCGAGCGGACCCACGGGTACGAGGACGACCCGGGCGACCCGCTGGCCTGCATGCGCTGCCGGGTGGGCGCCCCGCTGCCGCACCAGACCTCCGACCCAGCCTGCGCGCTGCACCAGGGCTGAGCATGACGCAGCTGACACCGGCCGCCGGCGATCCCGGGCGGACCGTGGCGCTCCCGCACCTCACGGCGAGCCCCGCCGCGACGCAGGCCGCGCACGACTGGCTGCTGGGCTACCAGGAGAACCCGAACACGCTGCGCTCCTACGCCGGGACGCTCGCCGAGTGGTTCGAGGTTGCCGTCACCGCCGGCGTGGATCCGCTGGACGCCACGCGGGTCACGCTCGAGCAGTACAAGGGCTGGCTGTACGACCGCGGCCGCAAGCCGTCCACCGTCGCCCACCGCCTCAACGTCCTGGGCAGCTTCTACCGCTACTGCGAGCAGGAGCAGCTCGTGGCGCGCAGCCCCGTGGCCGGGGTGCGCCGCCCGCGCCTGCCGGACGCCCCGACGTCGACCGGGCTCGACCGTGAGGAGCTCAACGCGTTCCTGATCGAGGCCGGGCGCCGCGGGTCGATGACCTACGCCCTGATGCTGCTGCTGGCGCTGAACGGCCTGCGCGCGTCCGAGCCGCTGACCGCGCTCGTCTCCGACCTCGGCACCCTGCGCGGGCACCACACCCTGGCGATCGAGCGCAAGGGCACCGCCGGGTCCAAGACCCGCGTGCCGCTCGCTCCGGTCACCGCGGCCGCCATCCATGAGTGGTTGATCGAGCGCCGCGACCTGCTCGGCCAGGAGGACCTGGGCCACGGACTGCTGTTCATGGCACCGGCCGGTGGCCACGGCGAGCTGCGCGACGTCACCCGCCGGCGCGTGCACACCTGGGTGCGGTCCATCGCCCGAGCCGCCGTGCCCGGCAAACCCGGCCTACACCCGCACGACCTGCGCCACGCGTTCGTCACCTTGTCCCTGGACGCCGGCGTCCCGCTGCGCGACGTCCAGGACTCCGCCGGGCACGCCAGCGCCAACACGACCCGGCGCTACGACCGGTCTCGCGGCCAGATCGACCGCCATGCCACCTACACCCTGGCCTCCTACCTCGCAGGTGCTACCACCCGCGAGCACACGCCAGCACGCTCCGGTGGGTGAACTCACGCCAGTGAACAGGCCCGCTCACCCTGGTGGACTCACACGGGTGAGCGCGGTGCTCACGTCCGTGAACACGCCCCGCCTCGATCGCGTCGCCGCAGGTCAAGAACACAGCCGGAGCGCTCACCTTGCTGAACGCGTCGGATCTCACCGGCGCAACGCGACACGTGGAGACGTCGTGACTGCCGGCGGACGCGACGCCTCTGCGTGTCGGGCCCGGCCGGTAGCTTCTGATAGCACGTGCTACCACTTGGGTGCACGTGGGAGCGCGACGGCAGAGCAGGCGATCGCGACCAACCAGTCCGTGCGGCCGCTACCCGGGCGCTGCGCGTACTGCTCGACCACGCCAGCGCCGCCGGCCCCTTCACGACGAGACGTACAACACGTACAGTTGATCCCATGAGCGAGATGCCCGTCAGCGACGCACGCCAGCACCTGAGCGACGTCGTCAACCGCGCCGCCTACGCCGGCGAGGCCGTGTACCTGACGCGTCGCGGCCGCCGGCTGGCCGCCGTCGTACCTGCCGAGGTCCTTGAGGCGATCGAGGCCGCCGAGGACGCCGCCGACGTCGCCGCGGCACGCGAGGCCCTGGCCGAGGGCGGCCCGTTCATCTCCTCCGAGGACCTGCGGGCTGAGCTCGGCCTGCCGGCGCGCAGCGCCTGAGCGGTCACCGAGGGTTGTGACACCCTCCGGTCGATAGTTCTCACCGTGAACATGCCTCGCTACCACGTCACCTACGCCAGCGCCGCGGCCCGCGCCCTGCGGCGTCTGGACCGACCGGTGCAGCGCCGCCTCGCCGACGCGATCGACCGCCTGGGAGACGACCCGCGCCCACACGGCGCCAAGGCCCTCCAGGGCGCGGACGGCCTGCTGCGGATCCGCGTGGGCGACTACCGGATCATCTACGCCATCCACGACGAGCAGCTGGTCGTCCTGGTGGCCACCCTCGGACACCGCCGCGAGGTCTACCGCAACCTCTGAGTGCTCGCTCGTGTCACGCATGCGCGACACGCCGCAGCGGTGCTCGCTTTCACGTTCCCGGTCAGGGAGCATCGCGGCATGGCTGGAGAACGCACGTACGGGCAGCGGCGCATCCGCAACGCCCCACCTGCACCGGCAGCCCCGCTGAGCGCCCGGCGTAGAACCCTCCAGACCCGCGTGACGTACGCCCAGCACGCCAAGGCCCACGTCGCAGCGGAGGCGCTGGGCATCAGCGTCTCTGCGTTCCTGGCCGAGCTCATCGATCGCATGGAGGTCGATGAGCTGGGCCGCCCAGCCTGGACGTCGCGCTACGCGCGCCAGGCTGACGCCGAGACCAACCCTGAAGCCGACCCGATGAGGATGAGCGCGTGAGCGCCGTCCGGAGGAGGTTCGCCCTGACGAGCCCGTAGGCAAGACGAGAGCCCGCCCCGTTGGTGCGGGACGGGCTCTCCAAGATGTTGCCGCCGGTTGCCCCCGGCGGGCTGATGTGGATCGACACCACGACGGGCTTTCGCATGCCCACAACGCTTCGATACCGCTGGGAGAGACGATACCTGCTGCCCTCGGTCAGGTCACCCCTGATCGCTCCGTGTCGCCCCGGGCTGTTGCCCGCGGCGTCGACGTCGAGCGACCCCGGATGACGCGGGCCGACCGGGCCACGTTCCGCCCAGAGTTCGCCGCCAGGTTCGCCCGCCTGCGTGAGCACGCGACGTCCGGACGTCAGGCGCTGGCTGCTCAGGGCGCGCTGGCGCTGCTGTGGTACCTGCACTCCACCGCGTCCGGGTTCGTCCCGCTGAGCGAGCGGGAGACCGCGGCCGCGCTCGACGTCGACGTGCGCACCTGGCGCGAGCTCGCCGGCGTGCTCGGATCCGCCGGGCTGCTCGTACGCCACCCTCACGGGTACGCCGTGCCCGACCCGCGCGCCCTGGAGGGCACCAGCCGGGCCACCGGGACGACCGGGTTCCTGCGCACCCACCGAGACACCTACGGCGCCCACGTGCAGCGCGTGCAGCGCGCCGGGACGATCGCCGGACGACGCGGCGGGTACGTCCTGGCCGCGCTCGGAGCGTTCGAGGTCCTGCGGGTGAGCCGGGCAAACTGGGGCACCGGGATCACCCGGTGGTCCACCGCCAAGGCCGGCCGCGAGCACGGCGTGAGCGCCAAGACGTGGGCCGGCTACCTGCTGCTACTCGAGCACGCCCTGATCCTGGAGCGCACCGGCACCCGGATCCGCGTCCTGGGGTGGCGTCAGCTGTGCTGGGGACCGCCATGGCGCCACGCAGGTGCGGAGGCGTCCTCGACGCACAACACGCCCGATCCTGTGGACGCTCACGCGCATAACTTGCCCGATTCCCCAGGGGTCAAGGCCCGTGCTGAAGTCACGAACTCCCCCCTACCCCCACCGAGCCCAGGCGATCCGGAGCCCGTAGCCGGCCTGCGCCTGCGGCGGGGGGAGCACTGCGAGCTACCAGCCCTGTTCAGCGCCCTGGAGGCGCGTGTGCCGGCCGCGAAGTTCGCGCGCTGGAGACGCTCAGTGCGCCAGGAGCTCTCCCACGCGCTCTCAGCGACCGGTGGAGACGTGCCCGGCCTGGTCGCCGAGCTCACCCGCCGGGACTTCACCACCGCCAACGACGTCCCTGCGACCCTGGGCTACCGGTGCGCGGCCGCGGTGGAGGTCGTCCGGGCCCGCCAGGCCTCCCGCGCGATCGCCGTACAGGCCCGCAGCGCACGCGCCGAACAGCAGGCGGCCGCTGGCGCGGCCGCGGCCGCCGAACAGGCCTGGGTGAGCCGCCTGGGTGCCCTGGCCACCGACACCTGGCCGGCTGTCCTGGCCCGGGTGGCTGGTGACCTGCCGTGGATGGCACCGGGGACTCCGAGCTACAGCCCCGGACAGCGTCGGATGCTGGAGGCAGAGGCCCGCTCTCGGGTGCTCGCGCGGGCAAACGTGCTGGTCACGGGACAGGGGCCCGTGGAACGTTCAGCGAGATCAACGTCTCACGGGCCCCTGTCCGCAGGTCAGATCAGCGATCTGGCCCTCTTGGAGGCCATCCGGGATGTGGCCGCAGGACGCACAGAACGGCCCGCTGACGGCTCCTGAGCCCTCCCGTGGGCGATCACCCGTGGGCATCTCCGTTCGGGGCTCAGCGGGCAACGTCGAAGGCCGTCAAGATCCCGTCGGGAGCCGAGCGAGCGAGCGAGCAAGCTATTCGGTTGGCATAGCCAACTGCTCCGCGCGGGCGGAGGCGCTGCGCTGGGCGATGACTACAGGGCGCCCAGGGACCAGGTGATGACGAGTCGGTTGTGGTCGAACGCCGGGGCGGCGCCCTCGGGGTTCACCCGGTGGGCCGCCGGCAGCACGGTCACGTGCTCGATGAGCTCGGACAGCACGGTGAGCCGCTCGGCTGGGCTCGCGGCGTCGTAGGCGTCCTGCACGCTCAGGCCGCCGGTCGGCAGTACCGGGGTTCGGCGGGGTCGGCGGGCGGTGCGTTCGGCGAGCAGCAGCCCGTCCAGCTCGGTGACAAACTCCTGTCGCAGCGAGCGAGCTCGGCGCGGACCGTCGGCGTCCTCGAACTCGCCCAGCAGCTGCTGGCGGTCCAGGGCGGTCAGTGCGGTGCGCAGCGTGTGGATGCGTTGTTCCCGCTCGGTGCGTTCGACCTCGAGCCGGCCGGTGTCGCTGCCGCGCTGCTGCGCGAGCAGGTCGGGGTCGGCCAACAGCGCCAGAGCCGCCTCGATGACGAACGCCTCGGTCTTGGGCGCCCCGATGGTGTTGCCCTCGCACTGGCCACCGCGTCGGCGCCGGTTGCACCGGTACGCGGAGCCGGTGCGCCCGGTGCGGCACATCGCGGCCCCGCACCGCCCGCAGCGCAGCAGGCCTCGCAGGGGTGCATCCGTCGAGCTGCGCGGGTTCCGCCGGCGGCCGGTCAGCAGGTCCTGCAGCTCGGCCCATTTCTCGCCGGTAAGCAGCGGGGTGTGGAACACCAGCGGCGTGCCGTCGTCGTCGGTGATGAGCGAGCCGCGGCTCTGGGTGTACCCGGCCAGCGACGGGGAGCACAGCACGCGCGAGATTGCGGTGGGGCTCCACTCGCAGTCGCTGGAGGTGCGGTACCCGGCTCGGTTCCACGCGATGGCCAATGACCGCAGCGAGTGACCGGCCAGCACCTTCTCGGCCGCCTGGCGCACCAGCTCGGCCGGGCTGTGCCCGCCAAGCTCGTCACGGGGGACCTCATCGGGCACCAGCCGGTTGATGGTCGCGGACCGGCCCGGGATCGGGGAGGGGACGGGTACCTTGCGCATCCCGAACACCAGCCGGGAGGGTGCAACGCCGTACCCGGCCATGAACTCACGCGCCGCCGACACCCGAGAGCTGTTCTTGAGCATCTCCCTCTCGGCGTGCTGGGCAGCCGAGTCCAGCTCCCCCCGGGCCGAGCCGTACAGCGTGAGGTCCCGCTCCTCGTACGAGTAGAGCTCCACGGTGTGCTCGAGCAGCAGCGCACAGGCGATGTGGGTCTCTCGACGGTTGCGCATGAACCGCGCGAACTCCCACACGACCACGCCGTCGTAGGCGTCCTCGCTGATGCGCTCCAGCAGCAGCTCGGCGGCCGGCCGGTACACCGTGCCCTTGGCCGACAGGTCGTCATCCTCGAAGTAGTCGGCGGCCGGGTCGTAGCGGCCCCCGAGCTGGGCCACGTACTTCTCCAGCGTCACCCGTTGCCGGCCGATGCTCACCGAGGTGTTGCGCTCCTCGCTCAGGCGCACGTAGACCGCGAGCCGCGGGTGTACCCGCACCGGCTCTGGGACCATGGCTGAGGTGCCGGACTTCGGCAGGAGGCGCGAGGTGGCGCGGCGCCGACGGCGCTCGGTAGAAGTGATGGCGGTGCTGGTCATCTCAGGCACTGTGCGCGTTTGACGCGCCAGCGCAGTCAGGATGCACCGCGCCGCCGGCGACCCTCTCCAGGTGCCGTACCGCCCGGCGGACTGCCAGCGGACCGACCTCGATCCGAGCCGCGACGCCGATCGCACGGGCCTCCCCCAGCTGCTGCGCGGTCAGCAACCGCGCCCGCTCGGCGGCGTTCACCGGTTCAGTCCGTAGCGTGTGCCGGAGCCCAGCAGCTGAGGCGTCGGCGCCGATTGGACTCGTAGGCTCGCCGGCGCCGGCACATGGGGGCGGCTGGCGCGGCCGCCCACGCCCAGCTCGGCGCGTAGCCGGTCCTCCATCTCGTGCAGCGTGAACAGCGCCGGGGCAAGCACCGCCTGGGTGTTCGGGCCCCACTTCGTCAGGGCTGGGCAGGAGTACCCCTCCCCCGGGAAGGCGACACCCGATCCGGTCACCGACCAGACGCCCAGCTCCCGCGTGGCTACCGCCTCCAGCACGCGCTGTCGGAACCCTTGCGGGCGCGGGCGCTCCGGCGGCGGTGTGTAGCTCAGCAGCCGCTGGCCGGCCACCTCCAGATCGGTCAGCACGTCCAGGGGACGCTCGTTCGGGCGGGTGGTGCGCCGCTCGTACAGCCTCTCCAGATCCCGGGCTGTCGAGACGATCGCCGTGAGCTTCTGCCGGTGATGCTCGCGCTGTTGGCGAGCGAGCTCTTTTCCGCGGACTCGGTTGTTCTTCGCATCCAGCCGGCGCTGCTGCTCGGCGCGGACCTCTTCCTGCGCTGCGACCCGCTGCCGGGCCCGTTCGGCCTCCTGTGCCGCCACGAGCTGCTCGGCCTCCGTGAACGACGGCATCGCCAGGTCCATCACGCTGGTCAGGCCGTCCTGCGTGCTGACGTTCGCCGCCTGGGTGGCCAGCCTCCGCAGCACCTTGCGTAGTCCAGCGGCCTGCTGACGTTCGTTCGCCCCAGTGATCTTGCGGCTGTCCAGCGCGCCGATCAGTTGTCGGCACCGCTCCGCGACTCTCTCCGCGTGGGCCACGGTCGCCAGATCGGCCCGCGCCTTGCGCTGATGTCCCCGGGTTGCCTCGGCCATCCCCGCTGCCCGCTCAGCCCGACCCCGCTCGAGCGCTGCCCCGATGGCAGCCCCGTCCTGGCCGAGGGCGTCGCGCACGTCGGCCAGGTCCGGACCCCAGCGTTCGATGACCTGCCCGGGCACGCTCTCGGTCGCCTGGAGGTAGGCGACCGAGGTTGCCCACGCGGCCACGCTCTGGTCAGCGTCCGAGCCCATCAGCGCACACCGTCCGAGCGTCGCGAGCTCGAGGCTGCGTAGCCCCGGGAACTCGTCACGGCCCGCGGCAGTCAGCGCCTGGTCGCGGGCCATCTTCAGCACCGCTCGGGCCTCCGGGGCCAGGTCCGCCGGCGGACGCAGCCGCTCGAGCGAGAGGCGGTCTGCTGGCGAGGTGGTCGCGTAGAAGTCCGACAGCAGGTCCTCGATGAGGCTGGAGCGGCTGGCCGCCGCGCCGGTGTCGAGCACGACGGAGCGCCGTCGGTATGCCGGTTGCAGGTCGCGGTACCGCCCGCCCGAGGCCGGCGGGTTCGCGGTCAGCAGCGGCGTAGCCCGGAGCTCGTACGTCGCCCCCTCGAACTCCTGCCGGAACTGCCCGTTCACGTAGACCCAAGTGTTCTTCTGCACCGGCGGGTCCGCCTTGTCGAACTCGTCGAGCATGACGAACGGCCTCAGCGTCGTTGGTGCCGGCTCCCACGCCCACACCTCGCCGTTTCGCTCTCGCCGTCCGAGCAAGGACCCGCCAGTCTGGGCGGGAAGGTCGACGACGTGCTGTTCGGCCGGCCAGCCGAACAGATGGCACAGCAGACGGCCCATTGCGCTCTTGCCAGTGCCGGTCTCCCCGATGGCGATGAACGCCAGGTGTCCCTCGTCACGTGTGCTGCCCAGATGGTGGCGAGCGATGACGGCCGACACGAGCAGCTCGAGGAACGCGCGGTACTCGTACGGCCAGCCGGTCAGCACCCGGTCCAACACCTCCCCGGCGCTGCCCTGCTCGGCGCCACTGAACCTGGCCCAGCCAGCCGCAGTCAGCGCGACCCGGTTGCGTGGCCCCTCGAGCAGTCCGGCATCCCGCATGGCGTTCAGCGTGACGGCCTGCGTGCGGTGGTTCAGATCCACCACCGCGGCACCGATGTCCCCGGGTGCGGCCGCTCCACCGACCCGCACCAGCCACCGACCGACTGCCTCGACCCGCTCGGCTGGGTTCACCGCGCACCTCCCGAAACCTGGGTCTCACCCTCGTGAACGCCGGCGGCGCTCCACGTCCTGACGGCCCCTCTCAGGGCCGCTGTCCCTGCAAAGGGCACTTGGGACCTGTTGCTCACACCAGATCGACCAGCGCAACGCTGTGACCTGCAATGACGCATAAGCCCATCCGGCCCGGCACGATGCTGCGCACACCCGGACAGGTCACTACTCACGCCGTCTGGGGCCTTCCTCCGGGGCTGCGCACACCCCTCCAGGGCTGCCGTGGTGCGCATCAGCGACCACCGCCGACTGCTGATAGCGGCTCCAGCTCGTCCACGCCGTGCGCGGCGATCGCCATGGGGTGGCATTGCGGACAGCGGGCCATCCGGCCGTCGTCGCTCTCCAGCAGGCGGGTGCGCGGGTCGCACTTGCCGCACCACGTGGGCCGGCTGTCTACCGGGCTACTGGGCGTGCTGGGCGCTGGCTGTTCGCGGAGTTCCTCGAGTCGCTTGACCAGCACCGCCCCTGAGGAGGCGACGCCGTACCAGCTCGGCTCGGTCACCGTGCGGACGATCTGTCCGGCCAGCCATCCGCTGGCGAGCAGCTCAGCGGCCACCTTGGCCGCGCGGTACCTGTAGCCGTGGGCGACGTGGTTGCCTCCCACTCCCTCGGGCATCGTCCTCAGGCACTCATCGATGACCCTGCGTCCCGCGTCGTTGTCCTCCGGTGAAGCCTCTCCCCCCACCCCCTCTTTGCCCTCGCGTGTGTGCGCGGGCGTGCGGGCGTGCGCGAGGGGGGTCTGGGACTTCTCTGGGGAGAAAGGAGTGGCGGCAACCAGATGCCGCTGTTGATGCACTGAAGTGCCGCTGTTGGCGTCGTACACCGGCACTTGGTTGCCGGTGTTGGAGGTGTTGACCGGAACCTGGTTGCCGGTGTTGTCCGATCCTTCTGCCGGGGTTCCAGGGAGGCTCGGCACGTGCACGGTCGCTGCCCAACGCGAGTGCGTCCGACGCACCTCGAGTAGGCCAGCGCGTCGCAGTGCAGCGAAGTGCGCCCGCACGCTTCGTTCGCTCAGCCCCGATCGGTAGCGCAGCCGAAACTCCTCCAGTGACGGCTGGCGCACGTCCCGGAGTACCTGCTCCTCACTGGTGCTGCGACGCCACTCCCAGCAGTGCAGGGCCCATGCCAGACCGGTGGCCACCGCTCCGTCGGTGAGGTCGGCCTGGTGCAGCGCGGCAGCCCAGTGCCACCACTGGACCTCGCTCACGACTCGCCCCGCCCCGACGACGGCGTCAGGTACCGATCGAGTGCGGTGCGGGTGACCTGGGCGAGCGTCCGCCGCTCACGATGCGCCGCGTGGAGCAGCCGGTCGTACAGCGGGCCAGACAGGTGCACGAACATGTCGATCCCCGCATCACCGCCGGGCCTCGACGTGTTCACTTCCTGCTCGCTCATGAGGCCAGTGCTACCAGAGGAACCGACACCGGCGCCACACTGGACGGATCGACTAAGGCGCTCTAACCTGTTCCCGTGCCGGAAACATCAGGAATGGCGAGCATGGCGGACGTCGTCGACGCGGTGACTGCCACGCCCGGCATGTCGCGGGCAGCCGCAGCTCGTGCGCTGCACTGCCGTCGATCGGTCGCGCTCGAGCTCGTAGATCTGGCCCTGGCCGCGGACCTGATCCACGAGGACGAGAGCACGGTGGCGATCCGCGGCCGCGCACGACGGACCGTGACCGGTCTGTATCCCGGGCCGGCCGAGCGCGCCCTGTTCGCTGAGCCCACGCTCAGCGGCAAGCAGCTGCGCGCGACCCGTGAACGGGCGGCCGTCCCCCCGGGCATCCTGGCCCGGCACCTGCACGTCAGCCCCGCACAGCTGCGCCGATGGGAGACCGGCGCGCAGGTCCTCCCTGCCCGCATGCACCACCTGGTGACCGACGCACTCGAGGCGGCCCAGGACGAGATCGCACAGGCCGCCCTACGACCGGCCAAGGCTCGGAAGCCGCGACCGGCCCCCGAGCGCTCGAACCGGCGCAACGACGCCCAGCGCCTCGCCAGGTTGCTCAGGAAGATCAGCGAGCAGCCCGGGCGCAGCCGGTGGGACCTCGTGAGCACACGGACCATCGACCGCCGCCTGCTCGAGGACGCCCTGACATCCGGCCAGGTGCACGAGGAGCACACCTGGACACCGCGCAGCCGCCAGCCCAGCATCGGCGTCTTCCCTGGCCCGGAGCCGTCCCCCACGCTCCCCGCGGTCCTGGTCGCCGACCTCGCCGCGGCGCGCGCCGCGGCCGGCTGGAGCCAGGACGCGATCGCCTTGCGGCTCGGTATCGCCCGCACCACCTGGGCCCGATGGGAGCGCGAGTTCGACGTCATACCCGGATGGGCATCCGCCACCGCCGCGGCCGCGCTCACCGACGCCCTCGCCGCGCGTCGCGACGATCGCGCGGCCATGGTTCGTGCTGCCCAGGAGCAGCCTGGCCTGAGCCGCAAGGCCTTGCTGGCTGAACTCCGCTACACCCGCTGGTCTATCCGGCTCACGAGGGATCTGGAGGAGGCCATCGCTGCTGGCGAGCTGCACGAGCGGCACGCGGATCAACGCGGCCAACGAACCGGCGTGTACCCGGGGCCAGAACCGCTCGGGGTGCTCGACCCGTCCGAGCTGCGCCGGCTGCGCGACCGCAAGGGGATCAAGCAGCGCGACCTCGCCGCCGCGATCGGCACCCATGTCCAGGCCATCCGCGACTGGGAGGGCGGACACCGCCCGCTCTCGATCGACTCGCAGCGCCGCCTGCTGGATTACCTGGAACCCCTGCCCGACGCCACCGCCCTACTGCGCGAGCGGGTCCATGACGTGATTCGAGAGCGTCCCCGGAACCACCACCAGCTGGAGCTGCTCAACCTCGGGTCGCGAGCCGACCTCGACGCGGCGCTGAGCGCACTCGTGAACGCCGGCGAGATCCACATCGGCCGAATCGGCGCCGGCCAGGTCGATTGGCGAGGGCGCACGACACGCGGCCGCGTGAGCTACATCGACGGACCGGATGAGGCGTAGGGCGATCCGGCACCAGTCCCGCCCGCTCATGCCCTACAGTCGTGCTCACAAGTGCTACCACGATCTAACACGTGGTAGCCGACCTGAAGGAGCCCGCGATGGTCTACACCCTGGCCGTGGCCAACCAGAAGGGCGGCGTCGCCAAGACCACCAGCGCGGCCAACGTGGCCGACGCCGCCGCGAGCCGCGGCCTGCGCGTGCTGCTGGTGGACCTGGACCCGCAGGGAAACGCGACCGCGCTGACCGACGCCCAGGCCAAGACAACCGACGCCAACCCCTTCGGCAAGCAGCAGACCCTGACCGTGGCCGACGCGCTCTACTACGCCCAGGAGAAGGTCAGCGCAGCCGAGCAACCTGGCACGATCCTGAGCGTGCTCGTCAGTGCCGGCGAGCACTGGCCGGCGAGCCTGCACGTCGCCCCGGCCAACGAGGACCTGGCATCCCGCGGCGATGAGACGTTCCGGGGCAGCGAGCGGCGCCTGGCGATCGCCCTGAGCGGCACCGCAGAGCACTACGACCTCGTCGTGCTGGACTGCCCGCCGAGCCTGGGCCCGCTGTTCGTCAACGCGCTGCACGCCGCGGACGGCGTGCTGCTGGTCACCGAGCCGGCGGACAACTCCCTGGAGGGGCTACCTCGATCCGCTGAGAGCCTCTACCGGGTCCAAGGCCGCCGCGCCCAGCAGCCGCTGCGTCCCGAGCTGCTCGGCGTGGTGGCCACCAACGTGCCCGGCCGCGAGGCCCGCGCCGCCGAGCTGCTCGCCGGCATCCGCGACAGCTACGGCGAGCTGCTGTGGGACGTTGTGCCCCGCCGGTCGGTCGTGCGCCAGGCCGAGGGCGCCCACGCGCCCCTGCGGGCCTTCGGAGCCCAGGGCCGCGACGTCGTCGAGGTCTACGCCCGCATCACCACCCGGCTGCTCGAGCACGCCGGACTTACCACGAGGGAGGTCTGAGATGGCCAAGCCGCAGAGCAAGCCCGTCCATGCCGCACTGCCCACCGCGCCGGCGCTCCAGCCGGCCCCCGACAACGGCGTGGGCTACGTCGACCGGCCACCGGTCGAGCAGGCGCCGCCTGCGCCCGCTGTGCAGCGCCCGGCCAAGGAGAGCGTGCGCAGCTACCCCCAGCTCGGTACGCGCGTGCCTCCGGCCATGTTCGAGCGGATCCAGCGCTGCTGCGCCGAGACCGGCATCAACCAGTCGTTCCTGGTCCGGCGGGCGCTCGAGCGCGAGCTCAGTGATCGCGGGTACTGATCTCGCGGAGCGTTGACCCCGAGCGATTGTGTTAACACGTGCTAACAGGTGCTACTGTGTGTTAACACACTCCGACTCGCAGAGAAGACGCCCATGTCGCCATCGGTCTCCCGCTTTGCCCCCCGTCTCGTCGGTCAGGTAGCGCAGTGAGCGGGCTCCGTCCCGGGCCAGACCCGCAGGTCCTGGCGCCGTTGTGGGAGCTGGCCGTGGAGGACTGGCGTGAGCACCAGCGCATCGAGCGCAGCGCCGCCGACACCATCGCCAAGCGGACCAAGCACATGCGGCGCTTTGCTACCACATGCCACCACGCGGACCCGTTCGCGGTGACCACCGAGCAGCTGGCCTCCTGGCTCCGGGTGCAGCCGTGGCAGGCGACCACCGCGACCGCGCACCGCTCGTCCCTGCGCCACTTCTACGCGTGGGCCGCTGCGACCGGACGCACCTCGAGCAACCCGGCCCTGTACCTGTCGGCAGTGAACACCAGCCCGACCAGCGACGTCGCTCGTGAGCTCGGCGCATCCGGCCCCCTGCCCGAGCCGGTCCCGCCGGTGTGGGAGGCGGCGCTGCGGATGTTCGCCCGCGAGGAGCGCGCCTCGGGCCGCTCGGAGCAGACCATCGCCCTGCGCACCGCCCAGCTGTGCCGCCTGGCCCGTGACCTGCACCCGCTCGAGCCGTTCACGGTGAGCTTCTACGACCTCGTGGAGTGGATGGCCGCGCACACGTGGGCCGTGGAGACCCGCCGCTCGCACCGCTCGACGCTGCGCACGTTCTATGCCTGGGCCGTGGAGTCCGGCCACATGACCGCCAGCCCCGCCACGCGGCTGCCCAAGACCGGCGTGGGCAGGCCCAACCCGCACCCGGCCTCCGAGACGTCCGTGCACTTCGCGATCCTCACGGCCACCCCGCGTGAGCGGCTGATGGTCCGCCTGGGCGCCGAGCTCGGCCTGCGCCGCGTGGAGGTCTGCCGCGTGCACTCCCGCGACATCGTGGACGACGAGGGCGGCTGGTCCCTGCTCGTGCACGGCAAGGGTGCCCGGGACCGCCTGCTGCCGCTTCCGCACGAGCTGGCCTCCGAGCTGCGCGACCTGGCGCCCGGGTGGGCCTTCCCCTCCGACCGCGGCGGGCACCTGTCTGCCGCGTACGTCGGCAAGCTCGTGAGCCAGCTCCTGCCTGAGGGCGTCACCATGCACGCCCTGCGCCACCGGTTCGCGACCCGCGCACACGCCCTGGAGCGCGACGTGTTCAGCGTCCAGCAGCTTCTCGGCCACGCCTCGCCTGAGACCACCCGGCGCTACGTCGCCATCAGCAACGAGCAGCTGCGCTCGACCGTGCAGACCTTGGCCGCCACGACCACCCGCGTACCGCAGCAGGTGTCCCGGTGAACCCCGACCACGCCCGGCACCTGGTCTCGTTCGGCGCCACGGAACGTGCGTCGCCCGAGAGCACGGCGGATGAGTTCGCCGCGGCGATGCGGATCGGGATGCGGCGACTGAAGTGGATCCGCGATCGCACCCAGCGCGGCCGGGAGACCAGGGGACCCACACCCCGCTACCGGGGACGCAACACGGGCCATCCGTGGGCGTCGCCTGTACCGCTCGAGCGTGCGCGGCCGCCGTTCACGGTGATCGCGTCAGGCGCTCTTCAGCAGCACCGATAACAGACAGAATGGGCGCACCTGAGCGCCCCGGAGAGGACCAGTCATGAGCGAGGACGACCTGCCCGTCACGGTGCGCCTGGCCGACACCGTCTACGAGTCGGTGCGCGGCATCAACCACGCCACGATCTCCCGCAAGGCCATCGCGGCCCCGGAGGTCTACAGCGTGCTCGGCTCGCTCAAGCTGCTCGGCGTCGGCCTGGACCAGGCGCTCTCCCAGCTCGGGGCGGGGCTGGGCCGCTCGCTGGACGTCTACGACGTCTACGAGGACAACGGCGCCGACCCGCTCGTCTCGGTCGTGATGGCCGTGGATCTACTCACCGAGGCCCGCACGCACGCCCTGGCCCTGGGCCGCCTGCTCGAGGGAGCACAGGGCGCCATCAGCCGCCAGGGCTACCGCGACCCGGCCGAAGACGACGAGCCGGCGGAGCCCGACGACGAGCACGACCCCGTGTGCGGCTGCGACTCACCGGCCGAGCAGCACGGCCAGTCGTTCCACATCACGCCCCAGACTCAGGCCGCCGC
>MLJW01000537.1_pt1 | contig 14869 bp, 10 predicted proteins | sample 888231 | NCBI WGS metagenome assembly MLJW01 (sample SAMN05788063, study PRJNA343431) | mine drainage metagenome | isolation source: sample collected from the inflow into an acid mine drainage treatment plant... | place: Germany: Lusatia, lignite mining district
ACTCGTGTTCCAGATGTTGACGCATCTACCGGACACGAAAACGGAGCAACACCGTGCGGCACCAGAATAGCGTTTTCCACGCTGTCTTGAAGCATGCTCCTTGGGCGGCGAGGCCCCTTTGTCGTCGTCCGCAGAGCGGCATCCCCCTTTTGTCGTCATGCGCGGGCTTGACCCGCGCTTCATAAGACGGCGTCTCTCCCCACATGGATGGCCGGGTCAAGCCCGGCCAAGACGGCTTAAGGGGAGGGACTGTGGCGCCGAGGCCCCTTTGTCGTCGTCCGCAGAGCGGCATCCCCCTTTTGTCGTCATGCGCGGGCTTGACCCGCGCATCATAAGACGGCGTCTCTCCCCACATGGATGGCCGGGTCAAGCCCGGCCAAGACGGCTTAAGGGGAGGGACTGTGGCGCCGAGGCGCTTTTGTCGTCGTCCGCAGAGCGGCATCCCCCTCTTGTCGTCATGCGCGGGCTTGACCCGCGCATCATAAGACGGCGTCTCCCCCCACATGGATGGCCGGGTTAAGCCCGGCCAAGACGGCTTAAGGGGAGGGACTGTGGCGCCAAGGCCCTTTTGTCGTCGTCCGCAGAGCGGCAGCCCCCTTTTGTCGTCATGCGCGGGCTTGACCCGCGCATCATAGACGGCGTCTCCCCCACGTGGATGGCCGGGTCAAGCCCGGCCAAGACGGCTTGAGGGAGAGGCTGTGGTGCCGAGGCCCCTTTGTCGTCGTCCGCAGGGCGGCATCCCCTCTTGTCGTCGTGCGCGGGCTTGACCCGCGCATCATAAGACGGCGTCTCCCCCCCCACATGGATGGCCGGGTCAAGCCCGGCCAAGACGGCTTAAGGGAGGGACTGTGGCGCCGAGGCCCCTTTGTCGTCGTCAGGAGAGCGGTATCCCCCTTTTGTCGTCATGCGCGGGCTTGACCCGCGCATCATAGACGGCGTCTCCCCCACGTGGATGGCCGGGGCAAGCCCGGCCAAGACGGCTTGAGGGAGAGGCTGTGGTGCCGAGGCCCCTTTGTCGTCGTCCGCAGGGCGGCATCCCCTCTTGTCGTCGTGCGCGGGCTTGACCCGCGCCTCATAAGACGGCGTCTCCTCCCACAGGGATGGCCGGGTCAAGCCCGGCCAAGACGGCTTGAGGGAGAGGCTGTGGCGCCAAGGCCCTTTTGTCGTCGTCCGCAGCGCGGCAGCCCCCTCTTGTCGTCATGCGTGGGCTTGACCCGGCCATCCCCCAACGGCGCCGAAAAAAGGTTCATCGCGGATGAGCGGGGTAAGGCGTTGGGGGTTTATTCGCAACGCAGACGAACAAGGGACAACCGCAGACAGATACGGACGCGCCCTTATCGGAGGATGCACCGTACCTCCGCGTTGCCTTAAGGCGCCGGCGGCGCCGAAATGTCCGATGGACAAGGCGGCGATGGTTTCCCGGATTTTCCCCTTGTCCGCCCGCTCACCCCGGACTTCCGCGATGAACAAAAAAGCGCCGCCGGGGGGAGACGCCCCGGCGGCGAAGGCGGTGTTTCCAAAAGGTCAGGCGGCGGGACGGAGCCGGTTGCGCCAGCCGGGGTAGAGGGCGTCGGCGTCGGCGGGGAACGAGGCGAAGGCGCGGGCCAGTTCGGGATGGCCGGCGGCATAGTCCAGCAGATCGGCGCCCTGGCGCCAGGCGTCGTAGGCCTGGCGCAACGACAGGGCGCCGGCGGCGGCGCCGTCGAGATGGCCGAAGGCGCCGCCCCCTGAGGTCTGGATCACGTTGCCGTGCCCCAGATTGGCGAAGAAGCCGGGCAGGCGCAGGGCGTTCATGCCGCCGGAGATGATCGGGGTGGTGGCCTTGAGGCCCAGCCATTCCTGATGGAAATAGGGGCCGTCGGCGGCATCCCGCTCGATCATGTAGGCGATGGCGCGGTCGGCGGCGTCGCCTTCCATCTTGCCGAAGCCCATGGTGCCGGTATGGATGCCCGACGCCCCCTGCAGACGGGCCATTTTCGACAGCACGAAGCCGGTATAACCGCGCTTGGACTGGGGCGAGGTGACGGCGCCGTGCCCGGCGCGGTGATAATGCAGGAACTGCGCGGGGAACCTGCGGCGGCAGGTGGTCACCGCCGACGGCCCGGCGACATAGCCATCCACAAGGAAGGCGACGTGGCTGGCATTTTCGCCAAAAGCTTCAAGGATGAACTCGCCGCGCGCGATCATCTCGAAGGGGTCGTCGGCGGTGATGTTGGCCGAGAACAGTTTGGCCTGCCCGGTTTCATCCTGGGCCCGCCGCATGGCCTCGGCCACCAGGGGAATGGTCTCCTTCAGGGGCGCGAAGACCTGGTTCCCCTGGGGTTCGTCGTTCTTGATGAAATCGCCGCCGCGCCAGAAGGCCAGGCAGGCCTCGGCGAACGGCTTGGGGCGCAGCCCCAGCTTGGGCTTGATGATGGTGCCCACGATCAGGCCGCCATCCACCACCGGCCGCCCCAGCACCCGCCACAGATCGGCGATGTTGACGGCGGGGCCGTCGAACAGCGTCAGCAACTGCGGCGGAATGTAGAAATCATGCATCTTGGCATAGTCCACATCGCCCATGCCCTGGTTGTTGCCGATGGTCAGGGTGAGGAACGAGGCGATCATCGCCCGGCCGTCGGTGATGTTGCGGTCGAACAGGCTTAAGGGGTAGGCGATCTTCATCAGGCCGCTGGCCTCGTCGATCGCGTAGACCAGGGCATCGACGCCGCGGGTGAAATCGTCGGTGGTGCACACCTCCACATTGGTGCCGGTCGAGGATTCGGCGGCGAAATGGGCGGCGGTGGCGGCAAAGGCGTGGCCCGGCTTGGGGCGCATGATATAGGCGCACAGCACATGCTGGCCCTGGGCGATCAGATCGGCCTCGCGCAGCGAAAGGTTCAGATAGCGGGCGGACTGGTCCATGTCGTTTCCTCCTCGGGGCTCCGGCGTTGGGCTTGGGGCCGGTTCGGGCTGGAAACGACGGTAGCGCCGCAAATCCATAAGATAAATTTTGAAGTTTTCGATAGTTCTATAAGGAAAACATTATTTGATGCGGGTGCGGTGCCGGCGCGGCGGCTGGGCGCGGGTGGCCTCTTCCACCCGGGCGGCGCCCTCCTGGCGCAAAAACTCCACGAAGGCCCCGGCCACCGGCAGCAGCTGCTTGCCCTCGCGGTAGACCACGTACCAGTCGCGCAGCACCGGCAGCCCCTCCACCTCCAGGATGGCGATGCGCCCCACCGAAACCTCGAGGCCGATGGTATGGCGCGACAGCAGGCTGATGCCCATGCCGGCCATCACCGCCTGTTTGATGGTTTCGTTGCTGGCCATCTCGAAGCTGCGGCCCGCCGTGACGTTATGCTCGGCCAGCAGGCCTTCCATCAGGGTGCGGGTGCCCGAGCCCTGTTCGCGCACCAGAAAGGTCTGCCCCGACAGCTCGGCCAGGGTCAGGCGGCGGCGGGCCAGCGGATGATCGGGCGGGGCGATCATCACCATGGGGTGGCGGGCGAAGGGCAGGGCCGCCACCGGAAAATCGTGGGGCGGGCGGCCCATGATGGCCAGATCCACCTGATTGGCCTTCAGCAGGGCCAGCACCTGCTCGCGGTTGGCGATGGACAGGGTGAGCTCGACGCCCGGATAGCCGGCCAGGAAGGCCGACAGCAGCGACGGGGCGAAATATTTGGCGGTGCTGATCACGGCGATGCGCAGGCCCCCGGCGCGGCGGCCGCGCAGGGCGGCGGCGGCCTCCTCGGCGTCGGCCATGGCCGCCAGCACGGCGCGGGCGTGGCCCAGCAGGGTTTCCCCCGCCGCCGTCAGGTGGATCTGGCGGCCGATCTGCTCGAACAGCGCCAGCCCGGCCAGGGTTTCCAGCTGGCGGACCTGCAGCGATACGGCGGGCTGGCTGAGATGCAGTTCCTCGGCGGCGCGCGAGAAGCTCAAATGCCGGGCCACGGTGTCGAACACCTGCATCTGGCGGAGGGTGGCGTGGCGCATGGGGCGGGCTCCCAGGACGGTGCATATATAAGGAATTATAAATCACAACCCGCAATCATACTCAATTGTTCTTATGTTGCCGCGCCCTCTACCATCCGTGCCATAAGCCGTCCCGCCAGAGGGCGGCGCCACACCGGGAGAGCGTGCCATGAGTCAGGCGATCGAAATCGCCCCCAGCCTGCTGTCCGCCGATTTCGCCCGTCTGGGCGAGGAAGTGCGGGCGGTGGCCGATGCCGGGGCCGATTATCTGCATTTCGACGTGATGGATAACCATTACGTGCCCAATCTGACGGTGGGGCCGCTGGTCTGCGCCGCCATCCGTCCCCATTGCCGCCTGCCCATCGACGTGCATCTGATGATCCGTCCGGTGGACCGCATCATTCCCGAATTCGCCGCCGCCGGGGCCGATGTCATCAGCTTCCACCCGGAAGCCTCGGACCATGTGCACCGCACCATCGATCTCATTCATCAGCATGGCTGCAAGGCCGGTCTGGCCCTCAATCCGGCCACGCCGCTCACGGTGCTGGATCATGTGCTGGAGGAGCTGGATCTGGTGCTGGTGATGTCGGTCAATCCGGGGTTCGCCGGGCAGCGCTTCATCGCCTCGGCGCTGGAGAAGCTTCGCGCCATCCGCCGCCGCATCGATGCCGGCGGCCGCGCCATCCGCCTGGAGGTGGACGGCGGCGTCAATCCCGGCAACGCCGCCGCCATCGGCGCCGCCGGGGCCGATCTGCTGGTGGCCGGTTCGGCGGTGTTCGGCAAGCCCGATTACGCCGCCGTCATCCGCGAGCTGCGCCAGACCGCCGAGGGCGGCCGCATCGCCCGTTCCGCCGCCTGAGCGGCCTCATCCGTTCCGCCGCCTGCGCGGCATCGTCCGTTCCGCCGCCTGCGCGGCATCGCCCGTTTCGCCGCCTGCGCGGCAAGGAGATCCGCCATGTTCACCACCGACCGCACCACCCTGGCGCAATATCTCATGGAGGCCTGCCGCCGTCCCGGCCAGCCCACCGATATCGATCTGGCCAATCTGCTGCTCGATGTGGCCCTGGCCTGCAAAAGCATCGGCCGCACCGTGGCCCTGGGCTCGCTGGCCGGGGTGCTGGGCAGCGCCGGCTCGGAGAACGTGCAGGGCGAAACCCAGAAGAAGATGGACGTGATCAGCGATGAAACCTTCCGCCGCCTCACCGAATGGGGCGGTCATGTGGCCGCCCTCGCCTCGGAGGAGCAGGAGCATCCCTGCCCGGTGCCCGAACGCTTCGAACGCGGCCCCTATCTCCTGCTCTACGATCCGCTGGACGGCTCCTCGAACATCGACGTCAACGTGGCGGTGGGCAGCATCTTTTCGGTGCTGAAGGCCCCCGCCGGACCGGCCCCGGTGACCGAGGCCGATTTCCTGCAGCCGGGGGTGCGGCAGGTGGCGGCGGGCTATGCCCTTTACGGCCCCTCCACCCTGCTGGTGCTCACCGTGGGCCAGGGCGTTCACATCTTCACCCTGGAGCCGGGGCTGGGGGAATTCATCCTGACCGCCTCGCACATCGCCATTCCCGCCGAAACCCAGGAATTCGCCATCAACGCCTCCAACAGCCGCTTCTGGGAGGCGCCGGTCAGCCGCTATGTGGAGGAATGCCTGGCCGGGCAGAGCGGCCCGCGCGAGAAGGATTTCAACATGCGCTGGATCGCCTCGCTGGTGGCCGATGCCCACCGCGTGCTGATGCGCGGCGGCGTTTATCTCTACCCGCGCGACAACAAGAAACCGGCCAAGCCGGGGCGGCTGCGCCTGCTGTACGAGGCCAATCCGGTGGCCCTGCTCATGGAGCAGGCCGGCGGCCTGGCCACCACCGGCAGCGAGCGCCTGCTGGAGGTGGCGCCCACCAGCCTGCACCAGCGCATTCCCCTGATCTTCGGCTCCCGGGCCGAGGTGGAGCGCATCATCGCCTATCACCGCGACCAGGACCGCGCCCGCCCCGATACCCCGCTGTTCAATACCCGCGGCCTGTTCCGCACCCCGGCCTGAAGGAGGATTTGCCCATGTCCGCCAAACATCCCATCATCGCCGTCACCGGCTCGTCGGGGGCCGGAACCACCTCGGTGTCGCGCACCTTCGAGCAGATCTTCCGCCGCGAGCAGGTCAACGCCCTGTTCATCGAAGGCGACAGCTTCCACCGCTACGACCGCGCCGAAATGAAGCGGCGCATGGCCGAGGCGCTGGCGGCGGGCAATCACACCTTCAGCCATTTCGGCCCCGAGGCCAACTGCCTGGAGGATCTGGAGGCGCTGTTCGCCCGCTATGGCGCCGATGGCGGCGGGCGGCGGCGCAAATACCTGCACGACGAGGGCGAGGCCGCCCCCTACAAACAGCCGCCCGGCACCTTCACCCCGTGGGAGGATCTGCCCGAGGGCAGCGATGTTCTGTTCTACGAGGGCCTGCACGGCGCCGCGGCCTACGAGGGGGTGGATGTGGCCCGCCATGCCGATCTGCTGGTGGGGGTGGTGCCGGTGATCAATCTGGAATGGATCCAGAAGATCCACCGCGACAAGGCCGCGCGCGGCTATTCCACCGAGGCGGTGACCGACACCATCCTGCGGCGCATGCACGATTATGTGCACTACATCTGCCCGCAGTTCACCCGCACCCATGTCAATTTCCAGCGGGTGCCCATGGTGGATACCTCCAACCCCTTCATCTCGCGGCATATTCCCTCGCCCGACGAAAGCCTGCTGGTGATCCGCTTCGCCAAGCCCCAGGGCATCGATTTTCCCTATCTGCTGAACATGCTGAAAGACAGCTTCATGTCGCGGCCCAATACCATCGTCGCCCCCGGCGGCAAGATGGATCTGGCCATGCAGCTGATCTTCACCCCCTTCATCTGGCGGCTGATGGAACGCCGCCACAAGGCCCTGGGCCGTTAGTTGGAGCGGTTTCGGCAAGGCTGGAACCGCGTAAAGCCTTGGCGGCGCCTGAGCGCCAAAGGCAGCAAGCCATGAGAGCTGTGTCCAGCGGATCTGGACACAGCCGCAGTCTATTCTCGGAGATCCCGTCATGACCGTTCTCGCCCCGCCTCCCGTTTCCGCCGCCCTGGAGGCGCGCGCCGCCACCGCCCTGCGCCTGCTGGCCGCCGATGCCGTCGAGGCCGCCAACAGCGGCCATCCCGGCATGCCGCTGGGCATGGCCGATATCGCCGTGGCCCTGTGGGGCCTGCAGGGCGATGGTTTTCTGCGCCACAATCCCGCCGATCCCGGCTGGTGGAACCGCGACCGCTTCGTGCTGTCCAACGGCCACGGCTCCATGCTGCTCTACGCCCTTTTGCATCTGAGCGGCTATGATCTGTCCCTCGCGGATCTGAAGCGCTTCCGCCAGATGGGCTCGCGCACGCCGGGCCACCCCGAGCACGGCCTGACGCCGGGGGTGGAAACCACCACCGGCCCGCTGGGGCAGGGGCTGGCCAACGCCGTGGGCATGGCCCTGGCGGAAAAACTGCTGGCCGAACGCTTCAACCGCCCCGGCCATGCGGTGGTGGATCACCACACCTATGTGTTCGTGGGCGATGGCTGCCTGATGGAGGGCATTTCCCACGAGGTGTGCTCGCTGGCCGGGGTGCTGGGGCTGGGCAAGCTGATCTGCCTTTACGACGATAACGGCATTTCCATCGATGGCGCCGTGCGGGGCTGGTTCCGCGACGATACCCCGGCCCGCTTCGCCGCCTACGGCTGGCAGGTGATCCCGGCGGTGGATGGCCACGACATTGCCGCGGTGCGGGCCGCCCTGGCCGAGGCCAAGGCCGATCCGGGCCGGCCCACCCTGATCTGCTGCCGCACCGAGATCGGCCACGGCAGCCCCGGCAAGGCCGGCAGCCACGATGTGCACGGCGCCCCTTTGGGCCAGGCCGAGATCGCGGCCATGCGTCAGGCCCTGGACTGGCCGCACGCCCCGTTCGAGAGTCCCGCCGATGTGCGCGCCGCCTTCGATGCCACCGCCCCCGGCGCGGCGCGGCAGGCCGAGTGGCAGGCCGGCTTCGGGCGCTACCGCGCCCACTATCCGCAGGAGGCGGCGGAGCTGGCGCGGCGCATGGCCGGGCAACTGCCCGACGACTGGCGGCTGACGGTGGGCACGCTGCTGACGGCGGCCCTGGGCCGCGGCGGCAGCGTGGCCAGCCGCAAAGCCTCGCAGGAGGCCATCGCCCTGCTGGCCCCGCATCTGCCCGAGCTGTTCGGCGGCTCGGCCGATCTGACCGGCTCGAACCTGACCGACTGGAACGGCGCCGAACGGGTGAACGACGGCGGCGGCGGCCGCTATCTCAGCTACGGCGTGCGCGAGTTCGGCATGGCGGCGATGATGAACGGCCTGGCCCTGCATGGCGGCTTCATTCCCTTCGGCGGCACCTTTCTGGTCTTTTCCGATTATGCCCGCAACGCCCTGCGCATGGCGGCGCTGATGCGCCAGCGGGTGATCCATGTTTTCACCCACGATTCCATCGGCCTGGGCGAGGATGGCCCCACCCACCAGCCGGTGGAGCAGGCGGCCAGCCTGCGGCTGATCCCCGGCCTGGCGGTGTGGCGCCCCTGCGACGCCGTGGAAACCGCCGTGGCCTGGCAGGCGGCGGTGGAACGGGCCGATGGCCCCAGCGCCCTGCTGCTGTCGCGCCAGGGCCTGGCCTGCCAGCCGCACAATCCGGCCGGGCTGGAGGCGATCCGCCGTGGCGGCTATGTGCTGGCCGCCGCGCCCGGCGGCCGGGCGGCCGAGGGGGTGATCATCGCCACCGGCTCGGAGGTGGGGCTGGCCATGCAGGCGCAGGCGCTGCTGGCCGAACGGGGCCGGGCGGTGATGGTGGTCTCCATGCCCTGCCTGGAGCTGTTCCTGGCCCAGGACCGCGCCTGGCGCGACGCCGTGCTGCCCCCCGGCCTGCCGCGGCTGGCGGTGGAGGCGGCCCATCCCGACCCCTGGTGGAAGCTGGTGGGGGCGGGCCGGGTGATCGGCATGACCACGTTCGGCGAATCGGCGCCGGCGCCCGAACTGTTCCGTCATTTCGGCTTCACCCCGGAGGCGGTGGCCGAGGCCATGGCCGGGCTGCTCTAGAAGAGAGGGCCCTGTCATGCCGTACGGGCTGAGTGCCGCGCGCCGTGTTCAGGGCCCCATTGGCTTGAGAGGCGCTGGGATTTTATTCGCAACGCAGATGGACACCGACAACCGCAGACAGACACGGACGCGCCCTTATTGGAGGATGCACCGTACCTCGCAGCACGGCGTGCCGAAGGCGAACAAAAGCTCGGCAGACGTCTTCGAGCGTGGACACAGGCGTCGATCTTAGCTTCAGGCCCATCCGTGGTTGTCCCTTGTCCATCCGCGTTGCCTTAAGGCCTGGCGGCCCCGAAATGTCCGATGGACAAGGGGATGATATTTTTCCGGATTTTCCCGTGTCAACCCGTTCTCCCCGGACGTCCGCGATGAACCATAAAAAGGGGGGGCGCCCGCAAGGATCGGCTTCGGCCTCGTGGTTCCGCCGGGGAGAACCCGGCGCTCGGTTCCGCTTGCCGGGATGTGCTAGAATGGTCTTCTCTTTTCGCAAAACGGAGTGACGGCGATGCCCGGCAAGGCCCTGGTGGTGATCGATGTGCAGAACGATTATTTTCCCGGCGGGCTTTACCCGCAGTGGCAGGCCGAGGCGGTGCTGGAGGCCGTGCTGGCGGCGGTGGCGCGGGCCCGGGCGGCGGGAGAGGCGGTGATCCTGGTGCGGCACGAGGGCGGGGCCGAGGCGCCGTTCTTCCGGGCCGGCAGCGATGGCGCCGCCCTGCATCCCCGCCTGACGGCGGCGGCGCCGGAGGCCCTGGTGGTGACCAAAACCCGCGCCGACGCCTTTCGCGGCACCGGCCTGGCGGCGGCGCTGGAGCGGCTGGGCATCGGCGAACTGTTGCTGTGCGGCATGATGACGCAGAATTGCGTGACCCATACGGCGCTGTCGCCCGAGGCCGCCCCCTACACGGTGCGGGTGCTGAAGGCGGGCTGCACCACGGTGGACGCCCTTTTGAACGCCATCGCCTTCAACGCCCTGGGCGACCGGGTGGAGCTGGTATAAAGCCCCTCTCTTATCCGCGGCCGGGCAGGGTTTGCTTCAGCACGCGGATGCGGCGCAGGGCCGTTTTCAGGGCGGCGTGATCCTGGCGCCCCAGGCGGGCGGGGATCAGATCGTGCCCCGGCGGCCGTCCGGCGGCGATGTCGGCCAGCTGCTGGCGCAGCAGCTGGCGCAGCAGGGTCTCGTAGGCGGCGGTCAGGCTGGCGGCATCCTCGTCCAGCATCACGCCGGTGGCCTGCAGGGCCCGCAGGCGTTCAAGGGTGCCGGTGGCGGCAATGCCGTTGCGCACCGCCTTGGCCCGGATGGCCGCCACGATGGGGAACAGCCCGGCGGTTTTGGCGTTGAAGCGCCCGCCCCAGGTGGGGATCTGCCCGAACAGGCCGAGGGGGCCGGTGCCGGCGGCCACGTTCAGAGCGAGAAACTGGGTGAAAAAGGCCGAGGTGCCGGCAGTTTCGATGGCATAGCGGTGCAGGCGCCCGGCCAGGGCGGCATCGCCGTGCACCGGCTGGGCATCGAAAAACAGATCGATGCTGCGCATGGTGCGCGACTGGGGCTCGAACACCCAGCGGCGGATTTCCCATTGCCAGTCGGCCAGCGGGCGCCGCCAGTCGGGATTGCTGGCCATAACGCCGCCGGGGCAGGGCGGCAGCCCCGCCTCGGCCAGAAGATCGGTGAAGCGGGTGGCGAAGGCGGCGTACCAGCGGTCGTGATCGGCGGTGCCCTCGTGCACCAGCGCGTGGTCCTGGTCGCAGGCCAGCAGGCTTTCGCCCCGCCCGCCCGATCCCAGGATCAGCAGCGCCCAGGGGGCCGGGGCGGCGCCGTAGCCGTCGGCGGCCAGGCTGTGTTCCACCAATTGGGCGGCGCGGGCGGTGATATCGCGCAGCACGGCGCTGATCACGGCGGCGGTATCGCGGGCGGCCACGCCGTCGTCCAGCAGGTTTTCCGCCAGGATGGGCAGGCTGTCGTGGGCGCGGCGCAGATCGGCGGCGGTTTCGGCCTCGGTCAGATCGTCGCCGATGATCAGGGCCTGCACGCTGCGCACCTTCAGCAGATGGCGGGCGGTCAGCATGCCGGCGGGGCGGCCCTTGGCGTCGGTCACCAGCAGGTGGCGCAGGCCCAGGCGGCTCATGCGGGCGATGCCGATATAGAGATAGGTGTCGGCGGCGATGCTGTGCACCGGGGCCGACATCAAGGCGGCGGCGGCGGTGCCAAGGGCGCTTTCGCCCCGCTGGCCGACGGCGCGGATCACGTCGCGCTCGGTCAGAATGCCGCGAGCCAGGCCGCGGGCATCGACGATCACCAGCGACGACGAGGCGGCCCGCTCCATCCGCGCGCAGGCCTGGGCCAGGGTCAGGCCCTCCGCTCCGGTCAGCACCGGCCGCGCCATCACGTCGGCCACACGGTGACGGTAGGGGAAACTGTCCAGGCGGCGCAGGGTTGGGGTGAGTTGGATCATGTCTTTTATCATAGATAATATGGTCAAATGATAAAAGCGAATAGAGCTATGCGTAAATTGCAAATCTGGAGGATTTTGTGATTTCTCTTAAGTTGTAATGAAATGAACAAAGCATGTGTTATTTAATGTGGTTGATCATAAATAATTTCATATTTTTGCAGGTGATTTTTGTGGTTGTTGCAATGATGCATGTTGTATCACTGTCTTCTATGTTGATTTTAATAATTCTGATTTATCCTTGTTTAACCATATTGAATTTACCGTTATCGGAATTGCTCCATACCGCATTCCCCCAATATTGTTGACGCTTTGTCAGGCTTCGGTAATTCTGGTCTTCTGCAACAGGGCAAGGGAGGATTCCCCCGTGATCGATGGTCTGCCGCGGCGGATCGGCCGCAATCCCAAATATGCCGAACTGGTGCGCCGGCGCGCCCGGTTCGCCTGGGGCCTGGCGGCTCTGGTGGCGGCGGCCTATCTCGCCTTCATCGGTCTGGCGGCCTGGGCGCCGGCGCTGCTGGCGCGGCCGCTGCTGCCCGGCGGCAGCCTGTCGCTGGGGCTGGGGCTGGGGGTGGGGGTGATCCTGTGGTCGGTGGCGCTGACCGGGATTTACGTGCGCCGCGCCAATGCCGTGTTCGATCCCCTGATTCATGCCCTGATCGAGGAATCGCGATGAGCGCGGGCTGGAGCAATCCCGCCGGCTGGAGCGCGGTGGCCAGTTTTCTGCTGTTCGTGGGGTTGACTCTGGTCATCACCGGCTGGGCGGCGCGGCGCACCCGCTCGGCCGAGGAGTTTTACGTGGCCGGGGCCGGTGTGACCGGCTTTCAGAACGGACTGGCCATTGCCGGCGATTATATGTCGGCGGCCTCGTTCCTGGGGATTTCCGCGCTGGTTTACGGCGGCGGCTTCGATGGCCTGATCTATTCGGTGGGCTGGCTGGTGGGCTGGCCCATCGTGCTGTTCCTCATCGCCGAGCGGCTGCGCAATCTGGGCCGCTACACCTTCGCCGATGTGGTGTCGTACCGCCTGGGGCAGGTGCCGGTGCGCAGCTTCGCCGCCGCCAGTTCGCTGGTGGTGGTGCTCTTTTACCTGGCCGGGCAGATGGTGGGGGCGGGGCAGCTGATGCGGCTGCTGTTCGGGCTGGATTACCGTCTGGCGGTGGCGCTGGTGGGGCTGCTGATGATGGTCTATGTGGCCCTTGGCGGCATGCGGGCCACCACCTGGGTGCAGATCATCAAGGCCTGCCTGCTGCTGGCCGGGGCCAGCTTCATCGCCCTGGCGGTGCTGGCGCCCTTCGGCTTCGACGTGGGAGCCCTGTTCGCCCAGGCGGTGGCGGCGCACGACCGGCATCAGGCCATTCTGGCCCCCGGCCTTTTGATCCATCATCCGCTGGATGTGCTGTCGCTGGCCCTGGCCCTGATGTTCGGCACCGCCGGTCTGCCGCATATCCTGATGCGCTTCTTTACCGTGGCCGATGCCAGGGCGGCCCGCAAATCGGTGTTCTACGCCACCGGCTTCATCGGCTATTTCTATCTGCTCACCTTCATCATCGGCTTCGGCGCCATCGTGATGCTGGGCGGAACGGCCACCGGCGGCGGCGGCGAGGATGCCCTGGCCGGCGGCTTCAACATGGCGGCGCTGTTCCTGGCCCAGGCGGTGGGCGGCGATCTGTTCCTGGGCTTCATCGCCGCCGTGGCCTTCGCCACCATCCTGGCGGTGGTGGCCGGGCTGACCCTGGCCGGGGCCTCGGCCATTTCGCACGATCTTTACGCCAACGTGTTCGCCCGTGGCCGCACCAGCGAACAGGCCGAGGTGCGGGCCTCGCAACTGGCGGTGCTGGGGCTGGGCGTGCTGGCGGTGCTGCTGGGCATCCTGTTCCAGCATCAGAACATCGCCTATCTGGTGGGGCTGGCCTTCGCCGTGGCGGCCAGCAGCAATTTTCCGGTGCTGGTGCTGTCGATGTTCTGGCGCGGCCTGACCACGCGGGGCGCGGTGCTGGGCGGCTTCATCGGTCTGGCGGCGGCGCTGGCCCTGACGGTGCTGGGGCCCGAGGTGTGGCAGGATCTGCTCGGCCATGCCGTGGCGCCCTTTCCCTGCCGCTATCCGGCCATCGTTTCCATGCCGCTGGCCTTCCTGTCCATCTGGTTCTTTTCGGTGATCGACCGCAGTGCGCGGGCGATGGCGGAGCGTGAAGCCTTTTTTGCGCAGCAGATCCGGTCGGAGACCGGCCTGGGCGCATAAAAGAGCGCAGCGCTCCGATTTTTGAGGTCCCTTTTCCAAGCCCTGCCGCCGGGGGAAACCCCGGCGGCTTTTTTTGAGGGGGAGAGGAGCGGCTGCCCAGACCAGAATGGAAGCCCGCTCTGCCGGACCGTGATGCTGGATATGGTGTGTTCCTGCGTGAGGGGCGACCTCGATTTCCACCAAGCCGCCCTTGGGGTGCTTGTTTTGATCCACGCCCCTGCGTGAGGGGCGACGTTTCAGCGACGTTTCAGCGACCGCAAGACAGCGTTTCGATCCACGCCCCTGCGTGAGGGGCGACAACGGAGGGCATCATGAAGACCTTGGAACATAATGTTTCGATCCACGCCCCTGCGTGAGGGGCGACACATGCGGGCGCGGAGAATGCGCGGAGCATGAATGTTTCGATCCACGCCCCTGCGTGAGGGGCGACATCGCAAGGAATCCAGGGCTCCCCAAATCTCGCGGTTTCGATCCACGCCCCTGCGTGAGGGGCGACGGCGTAGCTGTCGAGGCCCAGGGCGCCTTTCACCGTTTCGATCCACGCCCCTGCGTGAGGGGCGACGCGGCGAGGCACGAACGCTTCTTGATGGGTGTGTAGTTTCGATCCACGCCCCTGCGTGAGGGGCGACGGCCGCAGTGCGGCGGGCATTCCACTGATTCATGTTGTTTCGATCCACGCCCCTGCGTGAGGGGCGACGCCGATCGGCAGCAGCGGCGGCATCGAGGCCACGTTTCGATCCACGCCCCTGCGTGAGGGGCGACTTCGCGGCGGGGCGGTTGTCCAACCTGTCGCCCGTTTCGATCCACGCCCCTGCGTGAGGGGCGACCGGTGTGCGGCAGGGTCTGGCGCAGCAGCTGGTGGTTTCGATCCACGCCCCTGCGTGAGGGGCGACGAGGCGCGAGCGGATCGGCGGGGCGGTAGTGGGCGTTTCGATCCACGCCCCTGCGTGAGGGGCGACCAGCCCACTGTCCTGATCGATCCACCATGAGATGTTTCGATCCACGCCCCTGGATCGTGCCCCCAGGCGTGGTGTAACAGCGCTTGGCCGTCATGATCTCCGGTAGGCTTGGCCGGGTTTTCAGGCTGCCGCGATGGGCGGCAGGCTGACCAAGGGATCATCGCTCAGAGGAGCGACGG
>MLJW01000538.1_pt1 | contig 14851 bp, 14 predicted proteins | sample 888231 | NCBI WGS metagenome assembly MLJW01 (sample SAMN05788063, study PRJNA343431) | mine drainage metagenome | isolation source: sample collected from the inflow into an acid mine drainage treatment plant... | place: Germany: Lusatia, lignite mining district
GGGCTGCACGATGTCGGATACCCGCCGCAGAGGCGACAGGGTCATCAGCATCGCGGTGATGAAGGAGACGAAGCCGCCCACGCTGTGCTGGCCCGACACATCGCTCTGGTGCAGCGCATAGACCATCACCACCGACACCGCCAGCGCCGACAGCCACTGCGATACCGGCGTGGTCGACGAGCCGGACACCAGGGTCTTCACCGTGGTACGGCGCAGGCCTTGGTTGATGGCCTCGAAGCGCGCGGCAAACCCGCTCTGCGCGTTGTGCACGCGGATCACCGGCGCCGCCAGCATGCCCTCTTCCAGCGCATACGAGGTGACCTCCGCCTCCTTCTGCATCTGCGCGTTCAGGCGCTTGGCGCGGCGGCTGATCAGACGCATGGTGAACAGCAGCGGCAGCAGGATGGCCAGGGTCAGCAGCGTGAGGCTCCAGTTCAGCCACATCAGATAGCCGAACAGCGCCAGCAGCGTGAGACTGTCGCGCACCAAGGTGAGCAAGCCGGGGAAGATCATGCCCAGCGCCAGCTGCGCCTCGTACACCGCCGCGCCGATCAGGCTGCTGGCGCTTTCGCGCTGCAGTTGCGCGAGCTGGGCATGCACAATCTGGCCGTACACCAGCGTGCGCACCCGCGCCAGCACGTTCTGCGTCATCCACTGTGTGAGAAACTGCGAGGTCAGCCACGCCAATCCGCGCACCGTGAACAGCCCAAGCAAGACCGCAGGGACCGCCCACAGGGGGAAATCGCGGTGCGATGTGAAGCCAACGTCGAGCACATGCTTCATCAACGCCGGAAGCGCAGGCTCGGTCGCCGCGACGATGGCGGCGAAGAAGACGATGAGCAGTGCGGCGGGGCGGTTGCGGGAGTCGGCCGAGAATAGTTTTCGCAGAAGCCGCATTGGTGCGGTGGATGACACGAGCAAACGCTTCCCCAGGGTTTTTGAATGATCGATACAAAACAGCTGACACTGAAAACGCCAAGAGACCTCGTCGGGCCGATCGCCATCTTCGCCGCGTTTAGTTTACCCTTGCCCACCGCCTGGGGCTCGGTGGGTCTCGTTCTCCTGCTCACCACGCCGTTCTTGCATGGCCAATGGGCCCAGCAGTGGCAGCGCATCAAATCTTCCCCGCCCGCCTGGATAGCCTTGATTTTCTTTGCGCTATACGTCGTGGGCGCGATGTACAGCGTGGCACCGGCAGCACAAATCAACAATTTTCTGGGGAAATACGCCAAACTACTGATCCTCCCTCTATTAGTTGCTGTGCTTGATACAGACAAGTGGCGGCGCCTCGCCATGCATGCTTTTCTCATCGCCGCCGGTTTGGCCGCCACTGTTTCTTACGCACGATTTCTTGGCCTTATCCAACAATTTCCAGATCCGAATCAAGTTTATACTGCATTTCAAAATCGCATTAGTTTCGGAACTTACTTAGCTTTCGCATCGTATCTTCTCGCTTGGCGAGCGATCCACGATGCCCGCAAGCGATGGTTCTGGGCAACACTAGCTTTGCTTTACGGGTTGTCTGTGCTCATGATCAACAATGGAAGGACTGGCTATGTCATCATTCTCGCCCTGGTCATTTTGCTATTCTTTCAGAAGTTCGGCATCAAAGGTGTTGGCATTGGATTGATCGCTGTATCATTTCTTGGATCTGCAGCATTTTTCTTATCCCCGACAAGCCACGAAAGAATCACCAGAACTGTACAGAATTTTGAAAAATATAAAATTGGAAACGGGGCCACCGAAACCTCCACTGGGCTGCGTTTGCAGTTTTATTACCATAGCCTTGAAATCATCTCAAAACATCCTGTTTTTGGGACAGGCACGGGTAGCTTTCCAGAAGAATATGCAAAATCGGTTGCTGGTACGAACGATATACGCACATCGAATCCGCATAATGAGTATTTTCTCACGGCGGTGCAGCTTGGGCTGGTAGGCCTAGCCATGCTGTTTATTTTCGGATTCTCTCTATGGCAATCGACAATATCGTTGGCTGGTGAAAACAAGGCCGCCTTGGAGGGCCTCGTTCTCACAATCGGGATAGGCTGTCTTTTTAATTCACAACTGCTTGATGCTGGGGAGGGTCGATTTTTTGTCGTACTTTCCGGCATCATCCTTGGCAGCATTGCTGGTGACAAGTCAGCGCCCAGATAACAACCGGACAACATGGATTCACCGATTTCAGCCATCATTATCACACTCAACGAATCCAAAAACATTTCCGAATGTATTGATTCGCTGCGCTGGTGCCGGGAAATCATCGTGGTGGACAGTGGCAGTACGGACGACACAGTCGCCCGTGCGCGCGATGCTGGGGCTCGGGTGCATATTACGGAAGATTGGCCTGGTTTTGGAATTCAGAAAAACCGCGCTCTGGCTTTAGCCACACAACCATGGATTCTATCCATCGATGCGGATGAACGCGTATCACCAGCCTTGGCTCACGAAATTCAGATGGCTATAGCCGAAAATAATCGGTTTGACGCTTATGCGGTGCCGCGTCTTTCCAGTTACTGTGGCCAATACATGCGGCACGGCGGCTGGTACCCAGATGTCATCGTTCGGCTATTTCGGCGCGGCAAGGCTAGATTCAGCGATGCTCTCGTCCATGAATCCGTTCAAGTCCAAGGCGCCATAGGCCGCTTGCACCATCATCTTTATCATGAGAGTTTTCATGATCTCGAGCAAGTGCTTGTCAAGCTCAATGCATACTCGACCACCGGCGCGCAAATGATGCTGCGCGACAATCGCAGCAGCGGGGTCTTGACCGCCTTGATGCATGGCTGGTGGACGTTTATCCGTTGTTATGTATTGAAACTTGGTTTTCTGGACGGGCGGTTGGGATATGTTTTGGCCATGTCGAATGCACACGGCGCATATTACAGATACCTCAAATTGTGGCTCATCAACAAAAAACGCTCTCAGGAGAAACAGGGATGAACCGGCCGGTGGTCGCACACCCTGGTCAAGCCGGGAAAATGCTGATCAGCCTGATTATTCTGACCTACAATCGCAGCGATGCACTCCTGACTGTTCTCGATGCCCTTTGTCAGCAGACCGACATGAATTTTGAAGTTGTGATCGCCGACGACGGCTCACATCAAGAACATGTTCACGCAGTGACGGCCAAGAAAAAAAAATGGCCCTTCTCGCTATGCCATGCCTGGCATCCAGACGTAGGTTTCACCGCGGCTGCCGCTCGCAACATGGGTGCGCGCCTCGCCAAGGGCACTTATTTGATCTTTCTGGACGGTGACTGCGTTCCTCTTTCTGATTTTGTACAGCGTCACCGTGCTTTGGCGCGTGAAAATTGCTTTGTGAATGGAAGTCGAGTTCTGCTGAATGAAAAACTGACCTTCACGGCGATACGGCAGAGCTTGCCTGCCCCGAGGACAAATCCCATTTTCTGGCTTCGCCAACGGTTTCAAGGCCGTTGCAACAAACTACTTGGTCTCTTCTTGCGTTGGCCTGCGGCGCTACGAGTACGGAAAACGCGATTCCGCTGGAAAGGCATACGCAGTTGCAATTTCGGTTTATGGTACGAAGCTTTCGAGCGAATCGACGGTTTCGATGAGGCTTACGATGGGTGGGGACATGAAGATGCCGATTTGGTTTTGCGCCTTCATCGTGCCGGATATGCGCGTATCGATGGCTTTTGGGCGACGGAAGTCTTGCATCTGTGGCATCGGCAAGCAAGCCGGTCCGACGAACTTGCAAACCGCAGGCGCTTCATGGGCCGTATGCGTGCAACAAATGCAGAGTTCAAAGCGGAAATTGGCCTGCATACTCCGCGTACACATGCATCGAAGGTCAAGATGCGAATTCTTTCGCCCTAGTTGCCGCACCTGCAGCCATGCTGGCGAAACCTCAAGCGTTCTACTCGGTGGAAGCAACTTACACATGCCGGAAGATGTTGCAATCCATTACCGCCTCGCCGTGAGGTCGCGCATAGAATCGATCCGTCATTTTTTGCGCTCGATGCGACAATCAAGCCTTGCCTGAGCCCGCGCTTCTCTACCCGACGCCCATGAAACGTAGACGCTTTCTTCTCGAAACGGCAGTCACCATTTCAGGTAGCCCGTTTATGCTGGAAAGCATCGGCGCAGTTGTCGCTGCAGGCTTTCCAACATTGGCGCGCGCCCAGTTCAAGGTCGACGTGTCCGGCATCGGCGCCACGCAGATTCCGGTGGCCATCGCTCCGTTCAAGGGACAGGACCGCTGCCCGCAGCCCATCGCCGACATCGTGCGCGCCGACCTCACGCGCAGCGGGCAGTTCCGCACCTCCAACCTGGGCGGCGCGGTGCTCACGGAGCAAGGCCCGCCGAATTACGCGGCCTGGCGCACCCAGGCGCTGGAGGCGGTTGCCGGCGGCAGCGTCACACCCGAAGGACCCAACCGCTGGATGATCCGGTTCCGCCTCTGGGACGCCGTGAAGCAGACCGACATGGGCGGCGAGATCTACCAGGTCGTCACCGGCGACTTGCGCCTGGCCGCCCACCGCATCAGCGACTTCATCTACCAGAAGCTCACCGGCCAGCGTGGCGTATTCGCCACGCGTATCGCCTACATCAGCAAAGCGGGGCCGCACAGCTTCTCGCTGGTCGTGGCGGACAGCGACGGCGAAAACTCCAGGGCCGCGCTGCGCAGCCGCGAACCCTTGTTGTCCCCGGTGTGGTCGCCCGACGGCGGCAGCCTCGCTTACGTGTCGTTCGAAACCGGCAAGCCGGTCGTGTTCATCCAGGACATCCGCAATGGCGCACGCCGCGCCGTTGCGAACTTCCGCGGCACCAACAGTGCGCCCGCGTTCTCGCCCGATGGGCGCACCTTGGCCGTGGTGCTCACGCTCACGGGCCGCTCGCAAATCTACCTGCTGCCGCGCACCGGCGGCCGGCCGCGCCAGCTCATGCACAGCGGGTCCATCGACACCGAACCGGTGTTCTCGCCCGACGGCAAGAGCATCTACTTCGTCAGCGACCGCGACGGCTCGCCGCAGATCTATGCGGTCGGCGTCGACGGCAGCGGCGTACGCCGGCTGACCTTCGACGGCGGCTACAACGTCAGCCCCGCCATTAGCGCGGACGGCAAGAACCTGGCCTACATTTCACAGCAGGGCAACAACTACCAGCTCTGGCTGCTGGACCTGTCCTCCGGAAACACCCGTGCGCTGGGCAACGGCAGCGACGACGGACACCCGAGCTTTGCCCCCAACGGCCAGATCCTGCTCTATTCCGCCCACGAGAGCGGCGCCGAAGTGCTCAAGACCGCATCGCTCGATGGCAGCGTGCGCACCACGCTGGCAGCCGCGGGCCTGCAGGTGCGCGAGCCGTCCTGGGGGCCCTGGACACCGGGCAACTGAGCGTTCTCGCCGCGATGCGCCGCCGAGTCCGTTCTACAACACCGTTTCATATTTCACCGCCACAATCGTTCGTGTTTTTGTAAGCTCTGTTTTCAGCTTCACCCGTTTTCAACCCACACGCAAACCCTGACCATTTGGAGAACAACGATGAATCAACGCTCTGCCCTTTTGCTTACGGCACTTGCCGCGGCACTGACCCTGGGCGGCTGCGCCTCGGGCGTCAAGATGAACAAGGCTCCGGTCGAGTCGCAGACCGCGGCTCCCGTGACCGGCAACGCGGGCGCCAACGCCCAAGGCGCGGGTCAAAGCCAGGTGGCGGCCGTGCAAGCCCCCGCCGAAAACAATGCCGGCCCGGGACCTGACGTCCCCAAGAGCGTGTACTTTGCCTTCAACAGCTACGTTGTCGAGAGCAAATACCGCCCCGTCCTGGAAAACAACGCCCAGTACCTGGTGAGCCATCCTGCCGCCCATGTCCAGCTGCAAGGCAACACCGATGCGCGCGGTAGCCGCGAATACAACCTGGCGCTGGGCCAGAAGCGCGCCGACGCGGTGATGAAGGGCATGGAACTGCTGGGCGCCAAGCCCAGCCAGATGGAAGCCATCAGCTTCGGCAAGGAAAAACCCAAGGCGCTGGGCACCACCGAAGCCGACTACGCGGAAAACCGCCGCGTGGACATCGTCTACCAGAAGTAAGCAATGATGCAGCGGCCATCCTCCGACGCACCCCGCGCAGCGGGCATGGCCGGGCTGCGCCGAGCAGCCCTGGCCATGCTGCTCGGGCTGAACCTGGGCTGGCTTCCCCAGGCGCATGCCGACTTGTTCGCCGACAACGAGGCGCGCCGAGCCATTCTGGATCTTCGCAGCCAGGTGGCGCAGAACCAGCAGGCCAACCAGAATCAGTTGACCCAGCAGGCGCAGCAAATTCAGCAGGTGCGCAGTTCCCTGCTCGACCTGGCCAATCAGATCGAGCAGCTCAAGACTGAAATCGCACAGCTGCGCGGCCAGCAGGACACCACCACCCGCCAGCTCAGCGACACCATCGCCAAGCTGCAGAACAGCCAGAAGGACCTCACCCAGCGCATGGCGCCTCTGGAACCGGTGACGGTGCAGATCGGCGGCAAGAGCTACACGGTACAGCCGGCCGAGAAGGCGGCGTACGAGCAGGCACTGGCGGCTTTCCGCAATTCCGATTTCACCGGCGCCAGCACCCAGTTCAAGGCCTTCCTGGCGCAATACCCGGCCAGCCCCTATGCGCCCGAGGCGCAATACTGGCTGGCGAACTCCTTCTATGCCCAGAAGCAATACAAGGAAGCCGTCGTGGCGTTCAACGGGCTGATCAGCGGCTACCCCAACAGCAGCCGGATTCCCGAAGCGCTGCTGGGCCTGGCCAATTGTCAGGTCGAATTGCGCGATGTGCGCCTGGCCCGCGTGACGCTGAAGAAACTCGTCAACAACTATCCGCAATCCGAGGCGGCGCAAGCCGCCAAGGACAGGCTGGCCAAGCTGCGCTGATGGGCGTCCCGACAGCGGCCCAGGGGATGGCGCCCAAGGCCGTCGTGCTCCTGTCAGGCGGGCTGGATTCGGCCACCGTCCTGGCCCAGGCGCGGGAGCAGGGCTATGCCTGCCACGCCCTCTCCTTGCACTATGGCCAGCGCCACAGCGCCGAATTGGACGCGGCGCGCCGCGTCGCCGCCGCGCTGGGGGCGGTCCGGCACGAAGTCATCCAGCTTGACCTGGCCCGCTTCGGTGGTTCGGCCCTCACGGACACCACGCTGGATGTGCCGGTCACGGGCCAGCAAAACGGCATTCCCGTGACCTATGTTCCGGCGCGCAACACCGTGATGCTGGCGTTGGCGCTGTCGTGGGCGGAGGCGCTCGGCGCGCGCGACTTGTTCTACGGTGCGAACGCGGTGGACTATTCCGGCTACCCTGACTGCCGCCCCGAATTCGTCGCGGCCTTCGAACGCCTGGCCAATCTCGCCACCAAGGCCGGCGTGGAAGGACAGCCCATGCGCGTGCATGCCCCCATCATCCATCTGAGCAAGGCGCAGATCATCCGCGAAGGCATGCGCCTGGGCGTGGACTATGCCCTCACGGTGAGCTGTTACCAGGCCGACGCGCGAGGGCGGGCCTGCGGCCGCTGCGACTCCTGCCGCATTCGCGCCGCGGGCTTCGCCGAGGCTGGGGTTGCCGACCCCACGCAGTACAAGACCGCGGACTGAACCGCCGCGGCAGGTCGGCAACCGCGCAGGCGGCATCCTCGCGTGGCCTGCTGGGCGAGCAGCCGCAGCGGGAAATCCCTGCGCCTGGCTCGGCTCCTCCAAAGCTGCGGCTCACGTGTGACAATTCCTACCCTTGCATGTCCGGCACGGCCATCGCCAGGCCGCTCCGGCTTTCACCCCTCACCCGTCGCCCACCACCTTGCAGGACATCTCGGTTTCCGCACTCAACACCACCGTGCTGTGGTGGACCTTCCTGCTGAGCCTGTGCTTCGGCGCCGTCATGCACCGCACCCAGTTTTGCAGCATGGGCTCGGTGGCCGACATCGTCAACTTCCGCGACTGGACGCGCATGCGCATGTGGGCGCTGGCCATCGCCACCGCCATGCTCGGCACCAGCCTGCTGGCCGCCTTCGGCCTTATCAACACCGACCAGACCATCTACACGACCAACCGCGTGCTGTGGCTCTCGGCACTGGTCGGCGGGGTGATGTTCGGTTTCGGCATGGTGCTGGCCTCTGGCTGCGGCAGCAAGACCCTGGTGCGCATGGGCGCCGGCAGCCTCAAGGCCCTGGTGGTGTTCATCATGCTGGCCATAGGCGCCTATGCCACGCTGCGCGGCATCACCGCCGAAGCGCGCGTCTTCGGGCTCGATCGCATCGCGGTGGTACTCGCCGGCCCGCAGGATCTGCCGTCGATCCTGGCGCGGCACACGGGCATCGGCCGCCCCACCTGGCTGCTGGCGCTCGGCGTCGGCCCCGCGCTCGTCCTGGGGGCATGGTCCATCTGGCCGCGCGAGGCGCGCAGCCCGCGCCACCTGCTGGGCGGCATCGGCATCGGCGGCCTGGTCGTGGCGCTGTGGTGGGTGTCCGGCCATCTCGGCTACTTGGCCGAGAGCCCGCTGACCCTGCAGCACGCCTACATCGGCAGCGTGGGCAACCACATGGAATCGTTCACCTTCGTCGCTCCGCTGGCTTACACCCTGTCGTGGTTCCTGATGTACAGCGATGCCAGCAATGTGCTCAATATCGGCATCGTCTCGGTGTTCGGCGTCGTCGCCGGCGCAGCGCTGCACGCGCTGGCCACGCGCCGCTTCCGCTGGGAAGGCCTGGCCGGGCTCGAAGACACCACCAACCATCTGGTCGGCGGACTGCTCATGGGCATCGGCGGCGTCACCGCCATGGGCTGCACCATCGGCCAGGGCATCACCGGCGTGTCCACCCTGTCCATCACCAGCTGGATCGCGCTGGCGTCCATCATCGCCGGCGGCGTGCTGGGCGTGAAGTACCAGGCCTGGCGCCTGGACCGCGTCGGCTGAGCAGTGCGAACTCGTGCCGCCCGCGAAACCGCCCCACCCGAGTCCCTCCCCCATGTCAGCCTTGCTCTGCCTTGCCTCCACGCCCGACCCGGACCGCCGCTTCGGCGGCGTGACGCGGCTTTACGGCGACGAGGCGGCCCAGCGCATCCGTGCCGCGCATGTCGCGGTCATCGGCGTCGGCGGCGTCGGATCCTGGGCAGCCGAAGCGCTGGCGCGCAGCGGCGTCGGGCAGCTCACCCTCATCGACCTGGACCATGTCGCCGAATCCAACATCAACCGGCAGATCCAGGCCTTGGACTCCACCCTCGGCATGGCCAAGGTGCGCGCCCTGGCGGCGCGAATCGCCGACATCAACCCCGCCTGCGTCGTGCATGAGGTCGAGGCCTTCATCGAGCCCGACAACGTCGCCGCCCTGATTCCGGGCGAGGCGCAAGCCCTGCTCGACTGCTGCGACCAGGCGCGTGCGAAAGCGGCGCTGGCCGCGCACGCCCTGCATACCGGGCAGACCATCGTGATGGCCGGCGCCGCGGGCGGCAAGCGCCGGCCTCAGCAGGTGCAGATGCTCGACCTTGCCGACGTGCGCAACGACCCCCTGCTTGCCAAGGTGCGCTACCGCCTGCGGCGCGAATTCGGCGCCCCGCGCAGCGGCCCCATGCGCCTGCCTTGCGTTTGCTCGGCCGAACCCGTGCGCCCCGCCCTGCAGGCGAGCTGCGACAACCCGCAAGCCGCCCAGGGGCTCAACTGCGGAGGCTACGGCTCGAGCGTCATGGTCACCGCCACCTTCGGCATGGTCGCCGCCAGCGCCGTGCTCGAAGCCATTGCCATGCCGCGACGCTGAACGACAAACGCCGCCCTCCGGATGGCCTCTTCAACGTCCCCGCACCTGGGTCCAAGGCCCGTGACTTTTGCTATGATTGCCGGCTTTGGGTCGTTAGCTCAGTCGGTAGAGCAGCGGACTTTTAATCCGTTGGTCGCGTGTTCGAGTCACGCACGACCCACCAGAACAAAAAGCCTGTGTTTGCCGCGTTGGCAAACACAGGCTTTTTTTCATGCCATGCCCGCATGGCGCCGTCACGGGCACACGCGCCGCTTCGGCCGGACAGCTTGTCCTTGAGCCGACCCAGTCCTTGCTCGGTCAGCTTGCCCTCCGGAATTGGGCCTCACCCCCGCCGGCCCGATCGATGCCATGCGCCTGCGAACTACGCTATGATTGCCGGCTTCGCGGGGGTATAGCTCAGTTGGTAGAGCAGCTGACTCTTAATCAGTAGGTCCTGGGTTCGAGTCCCTGTGCCCCCACCAATGGATTCAAGCACTTAGCCCAGCCTAACCGCTGGGCTTTTTGCTTTGCGGGGCGCTGGCGAGGCGCTCGAACGCAAAAGCCCATGGCGAAGCGCGGCGTCCAGTCGGAGCTGTTTGTTTTGCCGTCACCGCTGCCGCAACGGCCAATGCGAACGATGACTGCGTTAAATTGCGGGCTTCTGGCAGCCTTCTACGCCGCGATGAACGGACTTCGATTCTTGACCGGATCTGGCTTTTGCGCCCTTGCCTTCGTCTGCTCTGCTTGGACGGCGAGCGCGCAGCAAACGGCTTTCGCCCCCGCGAGCTCGGCGAGCACGCCCGCCCCCGTGGCCTCGCAATCGCTTGGGCCGGGGCAGGCCGTGCTGTACATCATCAACGACAGTGGCCCGACGCTGATGTCGAGCAATCAGGACATCACCGACAACGGCGAGCAGATCGCCAGCTTGCCGCGGCAGACGTACGTCAAGCTGGACATTGCCGGTGGCCATCACGAATTCCGTTTCAAGCCCTTTCCGAAAGGCAAGCGCGTGGCCACGCTGGATGCGCAGGCCGGGCAGATCTACTACCTGCTGGTGGGATACAGCCCCGGGCGCTCGTGGGGGTTTCCGTTCGGCGGCGACCCGATGACCATCCGCCTCATCGATGAGGAACAGGCCACCGCCCTGATGAAGGGGATGAAGCCGCTGTGAGGGATGGACCCAGGCTGCCTCGGCTTGCGGCTTCCCGAAGCCGCGCCGTTTCGACATCCCTGAAAACCGGGGTCAGCGCAGGTCTTCTCCACGCGACGGCCCCATGGCTCTTGGCTTATGCTGGCCGCACACCCATGACCCTTGATTCGGGAGCCTCGTCTTGACACCGACCATCCTCGTCACCGGCGGCGCCGGCTACATCGGCTCGCACACCTGCGTGGCCCTCATCCAGGCCGGCTATGCGCCTGTGGTGTACGACAACCTGTGCAACAGCAGCGCCGAGTCCTTGGCACGGGTGGAGCGCATCACGGGCGTCAAACCCGCCTTCATCCGCGCGGACGTTCGTGACACTGCCGCGCTGGATGCCGCGTTCGCGCAGCACCGGGTGCAGGCGGTGATTCATTTTGCCGGGCTGAAAGCGGTGGGCGAGTCGGTCGAGAAGCCGCTGGCCTATTACGACAACAACGTGGGCGGAACGGTCACGCTGCTGCAGGCCATGCAGCGCGCGCAAGTGGGCAACATGATTTTTTCGTCGTCGGCCACGGTGTATGGCGACCCGGCCTCGGTGCCCATCCGGGAGGACTTCCCCTTGAGCGCCACCAACGCCTATGGCCGCAGCAAGCTGATGATCGAGGAGATCCTGGGCGACTTGCACCGTGCCGAGCCGCATTGGCGCATCGCCCGGCTGCGCTACTTCAACCCGGTAGGGGCGCACGAAAGCGGGCTCATCGGCGAGGACCCGCGCGGCATTCCGAACAATCTGATGCCCTATGTCACGCAGGTGGCGGTCGGCCGGCTGGAGAAGCTGCGCATCTTCGGCGGCGACTGGCCCACGCCGGACGGCACCGGGGTGCGCGACTACATCCACGTGATGGACCTTGCCGAGGGCCATGTGGCGGCCTTGCGCCATCTGCTGCAGCATCCGGGCATGTTCACGGTCAACCTCGGCACCGGCCAGGGCTATTCGGTGCTGCAGATGGTGCAGTCCTTCGGCCGCAGCATCGGGCGCGAGCTACCGTATGAGATCGTGGCCCGCCGCCCTGGCGACATCGCCGCATGCTGGGCCGATCCCACCGCGGCGGAAAATCTGCTCGGATGGAAGGCCAAGCGCGGGCTGGACACGATCTGCGCCGACGCCTGGCGCTGGCAACAAAGCAATCCGCAGGGCTACGGCGAATAGGGCCGAGGCAAGCGGCGGATCCGGCTGATCCGGCCCAAGATCCGCCGCCAGACGCCGCCGTGCTCAGTACCCTGACTGCGCATGCACTTGCGGAAGGTCGACGCCCGGCGCCAGCAGCGACCACAGCAAATGCGCGACGCTTTCCGGGGCAATGACCGTATGCCGGTTGTTCGTGGCCGCCAAACCGTCGCGCAACTCGCGGCGCACCGTGGCAACCCCGGTCAGGTCGAAAACGATGTCGATCTCCGCACAGCGCTGCAGGATTTCGGGCAGCGTCAGCACCGGAATCCCGCGGCTTTGCGCCATGGCAAGGCCGGGCGTCGGGCTGGACTCCGCGACCGCCACGATATCCAGGGCCTTGCCCTGCTGCTTGAGCAGCGCATCCAGAAACACCGAACCCACCCGTCCAAGCCCGACGATGGCCACGCGTTGTGTTTGCATCATGTTGTCTCCTCCTTGGTGATGAAGTGCCGCTGCGGCCTTCATGCACGGCCACTATACGAAAGTTGGCCGCCGGGCCGTCGCATGGGCAGTCGTCCCCGGCGCTGACGACGCCGCGTTTCGGCGCCCAGGGCCTCTACCGCCCCGACGATTCGCGATGCATCATCACCGCACAAGCCTCGATTCCCATGGCCTACACTGAAGCGCGCTTCGGCCACGGCAGCAAGGAAGGCTCGGCGCAGCCGAGCCGGCGAAGACACGGCCGATTTCCAGGTCGCGCGCGAGCCTGCCGGCGAACTCCGAGCGCGTGCGCAAGGCCCTGCCGGAGCGCTGGATGGCGGCTTACGCCCGCGCCGCGCGAATCGCCGAGAAAGGAAAACGGTCATGTTCAAAGGTGGTTGTTTATGCGGCGCCATTCGTTACGAAGCCGCGGGCCCGGTTTCGCATCAGACGATTTGCCACTGCACGATGTGCCGCCGCGCTGCGGGAGCGCCGTTCGTGGCCTGGTTCAGCGTGGCGCGATCCGCGCTGCGCTTCGTGGAGGGCCTGCCAGCGCAGTTCCGCTCCAGCGCGAAAGCCGTGCGTGGTTTTTGCTCCCGCTGCGGCACCCAACTGACCTTCGCGCATGACGACGCGCCTGACCTGGTCGACCTCACCACCTGCAGCCTCGACGACCCTACGCTGCTCCCGCCCAGGGACCACACCCACACCTGCAGCCGGTTGCCCTGGGTGCGTCTTGCCGACGGCCTGCCCGAATTCCATGAGGCCCGCACGGCAGCGTGAATCCGGTCGGGTGAGAAAGAGAACCATGCGCGCCCTGGCACGCCCCCGCACCGCAAAGCCGTTTGCCGCGTTCGTGCCCGTTCTCGCGCGTCACGGAACGCCCGCGCCCTTCGTGGTCGGCCCGTGCGATGGCGTTGCCCGGCACCACGCCTGAAGGCCCGACCATGCGCCGCAACGACACCTTCGCCCAGTTCGTCGCCGAGCACATGGCCTTCGTCGACGGGCTGCGCCTGCGCGCGATGTTCGGCGGCCACGGCATCGACCAAGACACGCGCATGTTCGCCATCGTCACCGACGGCAGGCTTTATCTGAAGGCCGACGCCGCCACCCGCAGCGCGTTCGAGGCCCGGGGCCTGGCGCCCTTCACCTACGTGGCGCGCGGCAAGACCGTGGCCCTGCAGTATTTCGAGGCCCCGCCCGAGGTGTTCGAAGACCCGGAGGCCATGCGCAGCTGGGTGGAACTGGCTTGTGCGGCGGCCTGCCGAGCCGGGCAGACCCGGCCCTAGACCGTACCGGCCCGCACCGCCTTCGCCGCCGACACCAGGTGGGCCAGCGAGGCTTCGGTTTCCGCCCAGCCGCGGGTTTTCAGGCCGCAGTCCGGATTCACCCACAGGCGCTCGGCGGGAATCACGTCCAGCGCCTTGCGCAGCAGGCGCTCCATCTCGGCCTGGTCGGGCACGCGCGGGGAGTGGATGTCCCACACGCCGGGACCGATTTCATTCGGGTACTGGAACGCACCGAAGGCTTGCAGCAGTTCCATATCGGAGCGGCTGGTCTCGATGGAGATGACGTCGGCGTCCAGCGCGGCGATGGCCGGCATGATGTCGTTGAACTCCGAATAGCACATATGGGTGTGGATCTGGGTGTCGTCGCGCACGCCGCTGGCCGACAGGCGGAAGGCGCGGCCGGCCCAGTCCAGGTAGGCCTGCCAGTTGCGCTGGCGCAGCGGCAGGCCTTCGCGGAAGGCGGGTTCGTCGATCTGGATCATGCCGATGCCGGCGGCCTCCAGGTCCTGCACCTCGTCGCGCACCGCCAGGGCCAGTTGCAGGGCCACTTCGCTGCGCGGCAGGTCGTCGCGCACGAAGGCCCATTGCAGCAGGGTGACGGGGCCGGTGAGCATGCCCTTCATCGGCTTTTGCGTCAGACCCTGGGCGTAGGCGCTCCACTGCACGGTCATGGGTTTGGGACGCAGCACGTCGCCGAAAATCACCGGCGGCTTGACGCAACGCGAGCCGTAGCTCTGCACCCAGCCGTATCGGGTGAACAGCACGCCTTCGAGCTGTTCGCCGAAGTATTCGACCATGTCGTTGCGCTCGGCCTCGCCGTGCACCAGCACGTCCAGACCCAGTTCCTCCTGCTTGCGCACCGCCAGCGAAATGGCCTCGCGCATGCGGCGTTCGTACGCGGCGAGGTCGATCTCGCCGCGCTTGAACGCGGCGCGCGCGGCACGGATGTCGGCGGTTTGCGGGAACGAGCCGATGGTGGTGGTGGGCAGCGGCGGCAGGGCGAAGCGCGCCCGCTGCCGCGCGGCGCGCGCCGCATAACCGCTGGCGCGCTGGTCGGACG
>MLJW01000539.1_pt1 | contig 14849 bp, 13 predicted proteins | sample 888231 | NCBI WGS metagenome assembly MLJW01 (sample SAMN05788063, study PRJNA343431) | mine drainage metagenome | isolation source: sample collected from the inflow into an acid mine drainage treatment plant... | place: Germany: Lusatia, lignite mining district
GGCGAGGCGCCGGTCGGCGTGGACGTAGGAGCCGAGACCGGACGGGAGCCCGTAGGCGAGGACCTCGACGACTCCCCCGAGCGTGTCGCCGGCCCGGTGGCAGTCATCAATCTCCGCGACCATCGCCGCGGAGCTCTCGGGGTGAAAGCACCGGACCGGGTCGGCGTCGAGCGCCGCTACGTCGTCGGGCGTCGGAAGCACGGTGTCGTCCGGAACCGCGACCGGACCGATGTCCACGACGTGCGAGACGAGCCGGACGCCGGCAGCCTGCTCGAGGAACCGCGCCGCGAGGGTCCCGAGAGCGACCCGCGTCGCCGTCTCGCGCGCCGAAGCCCGTTCAAGCACCGGACGTGCGTCGTCGAACGCGTACTTGCGCATCCCGACGAGGTCGGCGTGGCCGGGGCGCGGACGGGTCAGCGGGGCGTTGCGCGCGCGGTTGAGCTTCTCCGGGTCGTCCACGGGATCGGCGGACATCACGTCGACCCACTTGGGCCACTCGGTGTTGCCGATCTCGATCGCGACGGGTCCACCCTGGCTCACGCCGAGCCGCACTCCACCAAGGATCCGCACCTCGTCCTGCTCGAACGCCATCCGAGCGCCACGGCCGTAGCCGAGCCGACGGCGCGCCAGCGCCGCACGGACGTCTGCCGTGCCGACCTCGACCCCGGCCGGGAGTCCCTCGAGGATCCCGACCAACGCCTCACCGTGCGACTCACCCGACGTCAACCAACGCAGCATGGGGCGATCCTCCCATGAGCCGATACTGAGCTCTGCACTCCGTGACAACCTTCGCGAGGACGTCGTCCACCGAAGCGCTCACCCGATGACCGACTCGTCGCCCGCCGTCGACGATGCCGTCCCGGCTGACTCCGTGCCCCCATCAGACCGGCGCTCCGCCCGCTATCGGGTGGTGCTGGTCCCCGGAAGAGCGAGGAACGGGTTCCGGCCCGGGCTTGCTGGAGGAAGCTGTGTCGTCCCGCTGCCCGAGGCCGCAGTTCCCGTCGAGCTTGAAGCGACGGGAGTCAGGACGAACGCATAACCGTTGATCACCATGTCGACGTCGCCGTCGTTCGAACTCGGGCGTCCCTGTGCGGCGGGCGTCTTCGACAGCTGGGTCGAGGTCACATTGGTCACCAGCACGTACCGCGTCAACTTCAGCTGCACCGCATCGAGCATGGTTTTGGTGGACTCGTACGAGCCGACGATCTCGACGGCCAACGGGATCGCGACGAATCCGTTGAGCTGCGGCACCGCCGTGGACGCGCTCGTCGTGCCGGCAGCCGGAGCGGACTTCGACGTGCCCGCGGTGGCACTCGGGGTCGGGCTCGGCGTCGCGGCGGCCTTCGACGCTCCAGCCGTGACCGCCTTTGCCTCAGGAGAGACCAGAACAACCGTCTGCGCGGGCGCAGGGGTCACGGCAAGAATCGTCGCGCCCGACGAAGATGCGGCGGTGTTCAGCTCGTTGACGAGCTCGGCAAGCTGGGCGTCTGCGGGAATCGTGGCACTCGCCGCCGCAAGGCGCGCCTTGAGAGCATCGATCGTCTCGAACTTCTTCTTCAAGCTCGCGACCTGTGTCGTCAAGTCCGCGTTCTGGCTCTCGTTGGACGCGGTCTGACTTCGCACCTCGTCCGCCGTCGCTCGCTGCGGCGAAACCAGAAGGAACCATCCTCCAGCCAGAATCGCGACACAGAGGGCGACCGCGCCCCCGACCCACGTCTTCATGGACGCGCCCATCAGCTTCCTCCGCCTGCAAACACATGCTTCACGAACGCGCTCTTCGTCACATTCACGGTGGTGGTGGTCTCATACCAGAAGGTCGGACCGGGTCCCGCGAGCTTGGCCGTCGTCATGCGCGCGTCCGTGAACCCGGCGAGCGTGTCGAGCGCATTCAGCCAACTCACGGTGTCCGGAAGGGTTGACGACGTGCAGACGAAGGTCACCGTGCCCACGGACGAGCCCGTGAGCACATCGACACTGGCCGTATTGCCGTTGACCGGGTCTCCGGCTTGGACGGCCATGCTCTTTATGGACATCCCCTGCGGGAGGACGCTGGAGATCGCATCAAGGTAGGCAGCCCAACGGATCTCGGTGCTGGAACCCACCGCTTGGGCGGCCGTGATTCGCTGAAGCTCCGTCTCTACCGGGGTCACTGCCGCGTACTTCCGCTCTTGTGCGATGAGTCCATCGGTCTTCGTCTGAGAGGTCGCCAGGTCGCTATTGGCCGAACGGACATCGAGGTAGGACAGCCCGTACCCCGCCCCGACGAGCAGGATGCTCGCGACGACCCCGAGCCCGAGCCATCCCTTGATCGCGTTCAGTTGCCGGCTTGCCCGAACCTCGGGCGGAAGCAGATTGACCTGGGGCAGGCGCGTCATGGTGGTCACCGTCGAGGCTGACCTCTCGGCCCGTCGAGTCGCCGTTGTCATGCCGCCACCCCATAGGCAAGTCCGACGGACAGTGCAAAATATGGTCCGAACCCTGCAAGCGCATCGGACGAGACAGACTTTCCCATCTTCAGTCCGGCTAGCGGATTACCGATCGTCACGGGCAGTCGGCTTGCGCTCGACAGGTATTGCCCCAGACCCACGAGCTGTGACCCGCCTCCGGTCATGACGACAAGCTCGATCGCCGCCCCGGGATTATTGCCGGAGTAGTAGACGAACGTGTTCCGGACCGCCTCGATCAACGTCGCCGCAACGTCGCTTACGGCGATCCCCGCGGATTCTCGATCCGGAGTGACCGCAAAGCCCACTCCGATCTCCCGCTTGAGGGCCTCCGCCTCGGGACCTGAGACCCCCAACGCATGAGCAACGGCGTTCGTGATGTCATGTCCGCCCGAGGAAAGGATCCGCACAAGGCGTGGGACCCCGTGCGCCACGACGGCGACATGCGTGACGCTCGCACCGACATCGACAATTCCAATGACACGCTGTGCGAGATCTCCACGAGCGAGCGCCCGCAACAACGCGAAGGAGTTGAGGTCCACCATCGTTGGGCGAAGGCCGGCGCCTTCGACGGCCAGAACATTGGCGCTGATCGTCCCGCGTTGCGCCGCGACGAGCATCCCGCTGATCATGCGCCCCTGCTCCCCGTCAAACTCGGACGTCGGGAAGAAGTCGAGAAGCGCGTCGTCGATCGGCATCGGCAGGAGCTCCTGCACCTGGAAGGGAAGCGATTTTCGCAGCTCGACCGCCGGCATCCAGGGAAGCTCGAGCTCACGGACGATGACTCGTTGATTTCCCACGCCGATGACCACGTCACGTGAGTCGAATTTCGTCTCCGCCCACAACCGCCGGAGCTCGGACGAGACCACATGCGAGTCCACTACCTCACCATCACGAACGGCACCCCGGGGCAGCGGTATCTGACCGTGACGGACGACTGTGACGTCGTCCGCACCACCACGACCGAACTGCAGCTCGATGGCTCTCGCGAACGACGTTCCGATGTCGAGTCCGATGACTCGTGTGCTTGCCACCAAGTGTCCCTCCGCCGCCTGAACCGTTCTCTCGTCCTATCGGACGCTTGCCCTCGGCCCTTGAGGCATAAGCCTGAGCAGCTGGATCACAGGAACGAGAGGTACCAGTCCGTGATCTGTCCACCCCAGACGACTCCGACGGCTGCGCCCAGGAACATCCACGGGCCGAACGGGATGCGGGTCTTCCGGGCAGCCCTTCCCGCGAGCATGAGCCCGATCGAGAACAGACCGCCGAACAGGTAGGCGGCGAACCACCCGACCACCAACGAACCCCAACCGACCCAGCCGAGATACAGCCCCAGAACACCCGCGAGCTTGACGTCGCCGAACCCGGTGCCGGCCGGATAAGCCACCATGAGAAGAAAGTAGAGCCCGAACAGGGCAAGACCACCGATCAGCGCCCGCTCCAGCGCGAGCCAGTCGCTCGAGACCCCAGGAGCCCAGCTCGCCACGGCGAGAAGCGCGATGACGACCGGGTAGGAAGGCAGGACGATCGCATCGGGCAATCGCCTCGAATCAAGGTCGATGAGGGTGAGTGCAAGCGCGATCGATGCGAGGTAGAGGTATGCCGGAAGCGACCAGGTGATTCCCCAATGCCACGCCGCCGCGGCGAAAAGGATCCCGGTCAGGGCCTCGACCACGGGGTAGCGCAGCGCAATGCGTTCACCACAGTCGCGACACCGACCTCGCAGCAGCAGCCACGACAGTACCGGCACGTTGTCTCGGCGCCGGATCGGGTGGCCGCACCGTGGACAGGCGCTCTCCGGTGTGACGATCGACTCGCCCCGTGGCACCCGCCAGATCACGACGTTCAGGAAGGAACCGATGGCGAGCCCGAGCAGGACAACGAAGAGAAGAGCGACGATCACGTTCGCGGCCGTCCGTAACGCGTCCGATCCATCCTGCGCGCAGACGCCACTAGCCGACCTGCACGTTGTACCGCGCGCTTGGCGTGAACGAGTACAGCGGGCTAGGAGGAGTCACCATGCCCGGAGGAGTCAGATCCTTGTACGTGATAGACAACGCATTCGAGAACTTCGTGCTGCACGCATAGATGGACCCGGACAGCGTGACATCGTTGCTCAGGGTCACCTTGCCGTTGGCATACAAGAACGTGTCGACGTTGTTGGCGAATGTGGCACCGCCGGAGTTGATGTTGATGGCCCCTGCTCCGGCCCCGGAGCAGGTTGCCGCACCCGCCGGGAGCGGCACGATGATCCTGAGCTTCGCGTCGCTCCCCACCTTGCTCGATGTCACATTGATGCCGTTCGAGCTGGTGAACGAGTCTGCCACGATGGTCAGGTCATCTTTCAGGTTCAGCCCGATGGGGTCGCTCGAACCATTGCCCTGGAGGGTGACGTCGCAGCCACGGGCGTCCAGGACCGTTGCGGTCGCCGGTCCGACAAGGTTGCCGTTGATGCTGTAGTTCGCCTTTGCCGCGGTGCAGGTGGTCCCCAGGTATGCCGCAGACCACGTCGGTGCGCCATTAGTGACTGCGTTCGACTGCACCCACTGCTTGAAGTTGACCACGTTGGTCCCGGTCGGGGTCAGGTTCGTCCAGTTGATGGCGGGCATCGTCTCGACGGCCGGAGCCACCGGTGCAGCGCTCGCCAAGTTCTTGGTGTACCCGCTGCCGAAGATCGTCGACAACGAGCCGCCATCCGACGTCGTAATATTGCCGCTCGCCTGACCGTACCCGGTGACGATGGGACCGGTATTGCCGAATGTAATCTTTCCGCCGGCGGAGATCATATTCCCTTGCACGCGAGGAGTGGTCGTGGTGACCTTGATATCTCCCGCCGTGTTGAGCGTGCCGCCGATCCTGCACGTGTTCGTCAGCGACGAGGCACCGGTGCCCGCCGCAAGAACATCACCTTGCACGAGAGGATTGCTGCTGCAGGTGAAGGTCCCGCCGGCGCGCACCGACTGGACGATGCAGTTGTTCGTCAGACCGACGGAACCGACTGCCGTGAGTGGCCCGATCACCTGCGAGCTCGAGTTGCACGAGTACGCACCGTTGGTGTGCACTCCGCCGCCGTTGACGTTGAACGAGTTGGTGGTCGTCAGGTCGCCACTGCTGAAGATCCCGTATCCGAACAGCGACGTGGTCGACCCGGTAGGTGCCACCTGCAGCAGCTGCTTCACCTTGCGCGTCGCGCTGACCTTGCCGTCACCCGAGTTCGCGTCGACCGTGGAGGTCGCGACGAGCTGCGCCTCCGCAATCGTGACCGCGCCGGTCTGCGGACAGACGAACGTGGTGTCGCCCGAGGCCCGGTAGGCAAGCGCGACCGTCACGACGGCGGTTCCGGATCCCGTGGTGGTCGTGTACGGCAAGGAGCAAGGGAACGTCGACTCGTTGCCGCGATATGCGGACGACTGCAGAGTCTCGATCGTGCTGTCGATGGCCTGCTCTGCCGACGCCTGCGCCTGCACGTACGCCCGGGTTCGTGAGCTTGTTGCCTGAGCGAACACCGCCATCGACACCAGCGTCACGCTCAGGGTCGCGATCACGGCCGCGACGCCGATCACGACGACAAGAGCACTTCCGCGGTCGTCTTCTCCTCGTGTGCTCAGCAACCTGTTCATGTGCATGCCCCTCCGCCGATTCCGGTGCCCTGAGGACGAGGAATTGCCGCCGTTCCGAAGGTGACCCGCGAGTTGCTCGCACCCTCCAGCACGTCAAAGAGTACCTGCGCGCCGGTGGCGCCCTCGGCGGAAAAGATCGGCTGGTCAACGCCCGCCTTGCGCGTCGGAGTGACCCCCGTGAGCACGGCGTGCCAGCTCGAGAAGTCGGAACCGGTCGTCAGACCGACCGTCGGTGAGCCGGGACCCGATGCGCCTGAGACGGTGAGCAGCTCTTGAGTCGTCGTATCGAGAAGCCACCCGGTGCAGGTCCATGAACTGGCGGCGGCACCGTCGTCCCCGGTGCGCGTCTTGACGATGAGCAGTCGTCCGCCGAACGCCGAGGGTGTGGCGACCGTCGAGGCATTTCGCAGTGCGCCCTCGATCGAGGTCAGCACGACCTGTCCGCCGTTGGAGGCGCTCGTCAGATCTCCGACGTCCCGCTGAACGAGCAACCCGCGGACGAGCATCGTGCCGGTGATGGCAACGACGACCAAGAGCAGCACGGAATACACCAGCAACTCGGCCAGTGTCATGCCCTCGTCCTTGGCGCCATGCCGGACCGGTGAAAGCCTCACGTCAGCTCGCCACCCAGATCTCGGTGCTGAGGCTGGCCGAGACGGGAGCGCCCGGAACAGTGGCGGTGACGGTGACGGTGAACGGTAGAAGACCACCGCCGACGGGACATGTCACCGACGCGGAGGACGTCTGAACGATGGTGAAAATAGTACCCCGAGCGTCCGGGAGTGGCGCCGGTGAGGTCGCGAGGAAGCTCTTGTACGCGGCGCACGACGTCGCCGCGGAGCGAGCCCGCTCGAGCTGTTGGCTCGCGATCTGGCTCGCGCTCGCGAGCTGAGCCGACCGTGCGGCCGACTTGATCGCACCGACGAACAACGGGACGGCCGTGATCATGACGATCCCGAAGATCAGCATCGACACGACGATCTCGACGAGGCCGATGCCTTCGTCGTCGCCCTCTCGACACGGACGCTTCACGACTGCCCTCTCTGATCGGGTTGCGTGGCGATCGAACGATGCTGGTGATGTGCTGACGAATCAGCACATCACCAGCACTGACCGATCGAGAACTGTCAGGTGCAGTTTACGGTCTGATACAGCTTGCCGGTCTGGTCCGTGGAGAACGTGTTGACGATCCCACCAGTTCCCGTGGCACCGATGCAGAACGCTCCAGCAGCGCTCACCGCGATGGGGTAAGTGATGGTGTCGTTTGGAGACGCGCTGAATCCGGCCGTAGCGAGGTCGGTCTGGGCGATGCTCGTCGCAGCCGGGTTGTCGACCATGTAGGTTGCGACCGCGATGCGCGCATTGCCGAGATCCGACTTGACCGCGGCGTCTTGCGCCTTCTTCTGCTGGTTCAAGTACACCGGGATCGCGATCGCCGCGAGAATGCCGATGATGATGATGACGACGAGGAGCTCGACAAGCGTGAAGCCCTTGTCCTTCTCCTCCATGGACTTGCGGATGCGAGCGATCACGTGATGCTCCTCTGAATGTCGTGTGGATGATGTCCCATCCCGATCCGGCCGTACCGCATCGGGTCGTGCAATCCTGTCTTCGGCGATACTGGCACCGAACTTGAGACCGGCACCGGCAACGAACCGCAAATCACCCGTTCGGGCCAGCCTGTGCGGCCGCCGCTCAACCGATCAGGTTGAAGATGTTGAAGATCGGGAGGTAGAGCGCCACGATCATGCCGCCGATCACGACCCCGATGAAGGTGATCATGAGCGGTTCGATCAGAGCCGTGAGCTGCTCGGTCGTCGCCTCCACCTCTTGGTCGTAGAACTCCGACACCTTCTCGAGCATGATGTCCATGGCGCCCGCGTCCTCTCCGACCGAGAGCATCTGTACCACCATCGGGGGGAAGACGGGGTGGGCTGCGAGTGGTCCGGAGAGCGACTGCCCCGAACGCACCGACTCCTGGACGTCCTTCAACGCCTGTTCCACGACCCAGTTCCCGCTCGTCTCCCCGACGATGTCCAGTGCCTGCAGGATAGGCACCCCGGCCGAGAGCATCGTGCCGAAGTTCCGCGCGAAGCGCGCGATCGCGACCTTCTGGAAGAGCTTGCCGAAGACGGGAAGCTTGAGCTTGCGCGGGTCGACATGTGCGCGAACAGAGTCGTCGTTCTTGTGCTTGTTCCACCACATCGAGAACAGGACGAGTCCTACGACGAGGACGGGTGCGAGCCATCGCATGATCTGCGACAGGTAGACGAGCATGAGGGTCGGTAGCGGGAGCGTGCCGCCGAGGGTCGCGAACATGTTCTTGAACACCGGCACGATGAACAGCAACATCGCCGCAACAGCCAGGATCGCAATGCAGAAGACCATGACAGGGTAGGTCATGGCCGACTTGATCTTGCCCCGGAGCTTGACCTCTGCCTCGTAGTTGTTCGCGATCGAGATCAGGGACTTCTCGAGGAAGCCGCCCGTCTCCCCGGCCCGGACCATGTTGGCCATCAGTGGCGGGAACACGGTCCGGTGCTTCGCGAGACTGCCCGAGAACGAGTGCCCTGTTTCCACGTCTCCCCGCACCTGCGCGAGCACCTTGGCCAGAGCCGGGTTCTCCGTCTGCTCCGAGAGGATCGTCAGCGTCCGCAGCAACGAGAGTCCCGCCGAGATCATCGTCGCCATCTGGCGTGCCATCACCGCCAGATCCTTGAGCTTGACCCTGCCGCCGCCGAAGCTGCCGAACGAGATCTCCCGTTGCAGTCCGGAGGTCTGCACCTCGGCGATCGACACGGGCGCAAGCCCCATGCCCTTCAGACGGTTCGCGACCGCACCCTGGTTGGACGCCGTGATACGTCCCTTGACGATCTTGCCCGAGCGATCGCGAACGGCGTACTCGAAGGTCTTCGCGCCGGCCATCAGAAGGCCTGCGCCTTGAGCCCGGCGGAGCCGAGGGAATTCTGCGCCCCGCCGGAGAATCTGCCCGTCAACCGGTTGAAGTCCTCGACGTGGTGGCACTGCTCGAGCGCGATCTCGTAGCGAACCCGTCCCGACTTCACCAGATCCGCCAGGTGCTGATCCATCGTGTGCATGCCCTGCTGCGCCCCCGCCTGCATCGCCGAGTAGATCTGGTGGGTCTTTCCTTCACGAATCAGGTTCCGCACCGCAGGCGTCGCCACCATCACCTCGGTCGCCGCCGCGCGGCCCGGTCCATCCGCTCGCGGGCACAACGTCTGGCAGACGACGCCCTGGATCGTGCCGGCCAGCTGGGTGCGGATCTGCGCCTGCTGATAGGCCGGGAACACGTCGATGACACGGTCGATCGTCTGGGCAGCGTCCTGGGTGTGCAGCGTGGCGAAGACCAGGTGGCCGGTCTCGGCAGCGGTGAGAGCCACGGAGATGGTCTCGAGGTCGCGCATCTCCCCCACCATGATGATGTCCGGGTCCTGCCGCAGAACGTGCTTCAGCGCTGCGGTGAACGACTGGGTGTCCGCTCCCACCTCGCGCTGGTTCACGAGCGACCGCTTGTGGTGGTGCAAGAACTCGATCGGGTCTTCGACCGTCATGATGTGGTCAGAGCGGGTGCGATTGGCCAGGTCGATCACAGCGGCGAGCGTCGTCGACTTGCCCGACCCGGTCGGACCTGTGACCAGAACCAGCCCGCGGGGCAGGCCGGCGAACGTCGCGACGATCGGCGGAATCCCGAGCGCTTCGAGTGGCTTGATCTCGTACGGGATCAAGCGGAACGCGGCGCCGATGGCGTCGCGTTGCAGGTAGAGGTTGACCCGAAACCGTGCGTGGCCTCGCACGGAATATGCGAAGTCGAGCTCGAGCTCATCCTCGAAGGCCTCTCTCTGCTTCTGGGTCAGAATCGCGTAGACGCTGCGCTGAATCGACTCGGGCGTCATGATCGGAAATCCCTCGAGCGGCCGGAGTGCACCCGCCACGCGGATCATCGGCGGCGCAGCTGTCGTGATGTGCAGGTCTGACGCCGCCTCCTGGACCATTGCGATGAGGGCTGCGTCGAGCGGGAGGTCGTCCTCGTGCGCCTCCTGCGCCATCCCGACACGGCGCGTGCGCTCTCGACCTCCCGAGTGGCCCGGCGCGGTGACCGGGCGAGGGGCGCCCTGCTGCGGTGGCGCCGGTTCGGCACTCTGCGGCGGCACCGGTGACCCGCCCACCTGCGGCCCGACCGGCCGGTACGGCGGAAGGGGAAGAGCAGGGCCAGCGCCCGGGAACTGGAAAGGCTCACTCACAGGTCCACCTCCACGTCATCGCAGTCGCGCTACTAGGTTCACTCGACGGCTCACCTTCTGGGCGAGTGCACCCCTGATCACTCATCGGTTCCGTCGTCGTGCTACTTGAGCGGCGGCGATGCACAGCCCTGTCACCTGGTTCAGGCGACGACCCTGAGGATCTCCTCGATCGAGGTCAATCCCATCGCGACCTTCATCCACCCGTCATCGCGCAGCTGGACCATTCCCTGCCGCCGAGCCATCGCACCGATCTCCGCAGCGGACGCATGTGCCACTGCGAGCCGCTCGATCTCCTCGCTCACCTGCATGACTTCGTGCACGGCGATGCGTCCGTGGTAGCCGGTCCTCGAACAGGCGACGCACCCCACAGCGCGGTGCACCACAGGGGGCTCCTCGCCAGGAACCCACGGGAACTTTGCGCCTAGCAGCTCGACCTCGGACGGCACATAGGGCTCCTTGCACTTGTCGCACAACTTGCGCGCAAGGCGCTGGGCGACAACGGCGTCGAGGGCCGATCCGACGAGGAACGGCTCGATCCCCATCTCGATGAGTCGGGTGATCGCACTGGGAGCGTCGTTGGTGTGCAGGGTCGAGAGGACCAGGTGTCCGGTCAGCGCCGCCTCGATCGCAATCTGCGCCGTCTCGTGGTCGCGGATCTCGCCGAGCAGGACGACGTCGGGGTCGGATCGCAGGATCGAGCGCAACGCACTCGCGAAACTCAGGCCCGCCTTTGGATTCACCTGGACCTGGTTGATCCCCGCGAGACGGTACTCGACCGGGTCCTCGACCGTGATGACGTTGATCTCGGGCTTCGAGACGGCATTCAGGGTTGCGTACAGCGTCGTCGACTTTCCCGATCCTGTCGGACCGGTCACGAGGATCATGCCGTACGGCTTCGTATATGACGACTGGTAGATCGCGAAGTTGTCATCCAGGAAGGACAGGTCTCGCAGGTCGAGACTGGCGGTTGAGTTGTCGAGGATGCGCATGACGATCTTCTCGCCCCACACCGTCGGCAGGGTGGCCACGCGAAGGTCGATCTTGCGGCCCTGGTGCGTCACCGACATGCGGCCGTCCTGGGGCTTGCGCCGCTCCGCGATGTCGATGTCGCTCATGATCTTCACGCGAGAGATCACACCCCCCTGGATCTGCTTGGGCGACCGCTGCATCTCGTGCAGCACGCCGTCGATGCGGTAGCGGACGCGAAGATCGTGCTCTTCTGGCTCGATATGGATGTCCGAGGCACGGTCCGTGATCGCCTGGGTGACGAGCAGGTTGACGTAGCGGACGATCGGCGCATCCTCGTCGACGAAGTCGCCCATCCGGGACGAGAGATCCTCCGCAATCTCGTTCTGCTCTTCCTTGTACGCCGACGAGAGGTTCTCCATCTCGCCGTCCGCGCGGCAGAAGCGATCGATCGCGCGGATGAGGTGGTCGTAGGTCGTCACGACGGGCCGCACCGGACGGCCGGACATCGTCCGGACGTCGTCAACCGCGACGACGTTCCCCGGGTCAGCCGTCGCAAGAACCAGGACACCGTTGTCGAGGGCGATCGGCAGCACGACGTACCGGCGACAGAGCGCTGCCGGAACCATCGCCACGGCCTGCCGGTCGACCGAGTAGTCGTCGAGATCGATGAAGTCCATCCCGACCTGCTGCGCGAGGGCGGCGACCAGCTGCGCTTCCGAGAGCACGCCATTCTCGACGAGAGTGCGTCCCAACGACTGGCCCCGCACCAACTGCTCGTCGATCGCGGCCATGAGCTGTCCCTCGGTGACGAGGCCTTCTTCGAGAAGGATCTCTCCCAGTTGCTTCACAGGCCTGCTCCTCGTCATGGACGACGCTCGCGCGAACCACCACCGACTGCGGCACTCCGGCGGACGGCCGCGGGCACGCACCTTCACCGTCCTCATCGGCAGACCAGAGGGCACTCCTGAGACTTCAGCGGTCGGATCTCTTGTCTGGATGCGTCTCGTGGCCGGCGAGCGCGGCCTCGAGGGCCGCATCCATCGCCGCGAGAGGAGCCTGCCGGCCGGTCATGAGTCGCACCTGCTCTGCGGCCTGATGCAGCAGCATGCGTTCACCGCCCGCGACCACGCCGCCACCGTGCGCCCACACGACCGAGAGGGCCGTCGGCCGCGGCTCGTAGACGACGTCCAGAAGTGCACCGGGAGATGTGGCGGCGCGTGCGGCAAGATCTGCGGCGATCGGGTCCGCGCCGTGCGCCGGGAGCGTCGAGATGACGATGTCGGCGTCGATCATGCTCTCGGCCGCATCGTCGAGAGGGAGATAGGTCGGCTCGACGCCCATGCGATGCGCGGCGCGGATCAGCGCACCGCTGCGCCCGAGGGAACGCAGGTGCACGGTCGGCGTCGTGCACCCCAGCTGGCCGAGCGCCGCGAAGGCCGAGGCTGCGGTGGCGCCCGCACCGAGGACGACGGCCCGCGGACGCGCGGGCAGAGGCCGACCGGCCGCGTCGACCGCCTCCTGCAGCGCGGCGACGATGCCGTGGACGTCGGTATTGGCGCCGACGAGCACCGGGCGCCCCACCGGCGCGGCCTCGCCGGGCCGGGCCGGTCGCCCCTGGACCAGCACGGTGTTCACCGCGCCCACCACCCCGGCGAGCGGCTCCACGTGGTCCAGCATCGGGATGACCGCGTGCTTGAGCGGCATGGTGAGGCTCAGGCCGGCCCAGTGGTGGTCGAGGCTCGCGATGACCTCGGCCAGCTCCGACTCCTGGACGTCCTGCCGCCCGTACTGCCAGCCGTCGAGGCCGAGAGCGCGGTACGCGGCCAGGTGCAGCGCAGGAGAGAGCGAGTGGGCGATCGGGTGCCCGAGCACCGCCGAGCGGCGCCCGCCGCTCAGCCCTTCGACTTCAGCCACTGCTGGTACTGCGCCGACCCGGCGAGGAACTCGTCGTAGTTGTTCGTGAAGATCGTCTCGCCGGTGTCGAGGTTGACCGTGACGAAGTAGATCCAGTCACCCGGTGTCGGGCTCAGCGCCGCCTGGATCGTCGCCTGGCCCGGGTTGGAGATCGGCGTCGGCGGGAGGCCCAGGTGCAGGCGGGAGTTGAACGGGTTGTCCACCTTGAGATCGGCCGCCGTCAGGTCGATCGCCGCCTTGTTGAGCCCGTACGCGTTGATGGTGTCCATCCCGAGCGGGATCTGCCGGGCGATCCGGTTGGCGATCACGCGCGTCACCTTCGGGTACTGGTCCGGGAACTTGACCTCCTTCTCGGCGATCGACGCGGTCGTCAGCACGGTCTCCCGCTGGGCAGCCGGGACACTCAGGCTGTCGAGCACAGAGACCGTCTTCTTGACCATCGTGCTGAGCATCTGCGGGGCCGTCGATCCCGGCTCGAAGTCGTACGTCGCGGGGTACAGCCAGCCCTCGACATGTCCGCCTGCCTCGGCCGGAAGTCCGATGCCTGCCGGGTCGGCCGCCGCAGCGACGATCGTCGCGACCGGCACCGTCGTGACGGACGAGATCCGGTCGTAGATCTGCGCGGCGGTGAGCCCCTCGGGGATCGTCACCTTGTATGAGACCCGGCTCGTGGGGTCGAGAAGGCGCGTGACCGCGTCCTGCGCCTTCATCTCGAGCATCAGCGCGTAGGTGCCCGGCTGGATCGAGGAGGCCTTCGGGTCCGCCTTGAACGCGTCCGTGAACGCCGATCGGGTCGCGACCACGCCGTCGTCGACGAGGGTCGCCGCGATGGCCGCACCGGTGTCGCCGGGCTTCACGACGACCTGCACCGAGCCGTGACCGGGACCGGGGTAGTCGCTGACGGACGCCGCCGACCCTCCGGCAAGCGAGGGCCAGATCGTCTTCATGAGGAAGTACCCGGCAGTCGCCACGAGAAGGAAGGCCACGACGAGAGCGACGCTGCTCCGACGGCGATGGCGTCTCCGGTGGCCGCGTCGCTCGGGCCGCCGGCGCGACCGTCCGGGGTCCGTCGAGTCGAGGTGCTCGTCGGTGCCAGCGGGGGAACCGAGAAACAGGTCACTCATCGTCGCCGTCCCTTCTCGTGCCCCCCGACATCGTCCACGACCGTACCTGACCCCGGGAGGCGATCTGACGCCGCCACCCGCTCCCCCGCACGCTTCCCACCGACCCGCTCCGCATCGAGGGCGGACTGCAGGATCACCACAGCTGCGACCTGGTCGACCACGGCGCGATGGCGTCGGCCGGCTCTGCCCGACGCGTGCAACGCCTGGTGCGCCGTGACGGTACTCATGCGCTCGTCGACGAGCATCACGGGCACCGGCGCGACAAACCGGGCCAGATCACCAGCGTACGCGCGCACCGAAGCAGCAGCCGCACCCTCGACGCCGGACAGGTGGCGCGGCAGGCCGACGTACACGACCCTGGCCGCGCGCTCGGACACCTCGGCGGCGATGCGCCGGACGTCGGACGGCGGGCCGGCGGCGTCGCGACCGACGTGCCCGCGTGCGAGCGTCTCGACGGGCGTCGCGATCATCCCGTCCGGGTCGCTCACCGCCAGGCCGACGCGCACCGTCCCGACG
>MLJW01000540.1_pt1 | contig 14765 bp, 12 predicted proteins | sample 888231 | NCBI WGS metagenome assembly MLJW01 (sample SAMN05788063, study PRJNA343431) | mine drainage metagenome | isolation source: sample collected from the inflow into an acid mine drainage treatment plant... | place: Germany: Lusatia, lignite mining district
ACAAGGAAACGCTGGTCATGTCCGGCCGGCTTTTCATGGAGGCGGTGCGCGCAGGCAATGCCACGCTGCTGCCAATCGATAGCGAGCACAACGCCATCTTTCAGGTCATGCCCACCCAGTTCGGCCAGGGACTTGACCGTGTCGGCGTCAGCCGGATTCTGCTGACCGCTTCCGGCGGGCCGTTCCGCCTGGCCAGCATGGATGAACTGGCCGCGGTCACGCCGCAGCAGGCATTGCGCCACCCCAACTGGGTGATGGGACCGAAAATCACCGTCGACTCTGCCACCCTGATGAACAAGGGGCTGGAAGTGATCGAGGCGCACTGGCTGTTCGGCGCGCCGCCCGACCGGATCGAAGTGGTGATCCATCCGCAGAGCGTGATCCACTCCATGGTCGAATATATCGACGGCTCCGTGCTGGCGCAGCTCGGCAATCCCGACATGCGTACGCCGATTGCGTATGCGCTGGGCTATCCTGAACGCATCACGAGCGGTGTCGGGACGCTCGACTTGTTCAAGATCGCAAGACTGGATTTTGAGCCACCTGATACGACGCGTTTCCCCTGTCTCGCGCTGGCTTTTGCAGCGTTGCGCAGGGGAGGGACGGCGCCCGCCGTGCTCAACGCCGCCAATGAAGTGGCGGTGGCGGCTTTTCTGCGGGGGAAGCTGCGATTCTCCGATATTCCGCGTCTGATCGAGTCCGCGCTGGAGCAGGTTGCCATCGTCGACGCGCTCGCCTTGTCCGATGTGGTCGGGGCGGACGCGGCCGCGCGTGCCGTATCCGACGAATGGCTGGCGGTGCAGGCGTGACCACCCTGCTGGCATTCCTGGTGACCCTGGGCGTGCTGATTGTAGTGCACGAGTACGGGCATTATCGCGCCGCGAAGCTCTGTGGCGTCAAAGTGCTGCAGTTTTCCATCGGTTTTGGCCGTGCGCTCCATACCTGGCGTATCGGCCGGGATGGTACGGAATTCATCCTGGCGGCCTTTCCTCTGGGCGGCTTCGTGCGCATGCTCGATGAGCGCGAGGCGCCCGTCGAACCTCATGAGCTGTCCCGCGCGTTCAACCGCCAGTCGGTTGGCCGGCGCATGCTGATTGTGGCCGCGGGACCCCTGGCCAATCTGCTGCTGGCCGTCCTGCTCTACTGGGTGCTGTTCATGAGCGGTCTGCCAGGGCTGCGGCCGTTGCTGGGTGAGGCGCCTGCCGGCACGCCGGCGGCGCAGGCCAGCATGAAGGCCGGTGAACTGATCGTCCGGGTTGGCAGAACTGCAGTTGCCACCTGGCAGGATGTTCGCTGGGCGCTGCTGCAGGAATCATTCAGAGCCAGAAGCGTGGAGATCGAGGCCAGGAGCGGGCCTCTGGAGACCCATCTGCATCACCTCGATCTCGGCGCCGTCAGCACGGATGACGGTAAGGCGGACCTGCTGGACCAGCTAGGCCTGGCGCCAATGCGTCCGGTGTTGCCGGCGCGGGTGGGCGAGGTGCAGCCAGGTGGGGCGGCGGAACAGGCCGGCCTGCGTGTCGGCGATGACATTCTGTCCGTCAATGAGGTCGCCGTTTCCCGCTGGGAGGATTTTGCCAGCCAGATGCGCAGCAACCCGGGCAGGCCCGTGCGGCTGGAGGTGAGGCGCAATGGCGCGGTGCTGCAGCTCGGCGTGACCCCGGTTGCCGTGTCGGAAGGGGGTGCCATCGTTGGACGCATTGGTGCGGCCTATCGCATGGCGCCGGAAGAACTCGGCCGTCTGATGGTCAATGTTCAATATGCGCCCCTGCCGGCGTTCTGGCATGCTGCCGTCAAAACCTGGGACACCTCGATTTTCAGCTTGAAGATGCTGGGCAGCATGCTGACTGGAGCATCGTCGTGGAAAGGCGTCAGCGGCCCCGTCACCATTGCCAGCTATGCCGGCCAGAGTGCCCATCTGGGATGGAAAGCCTTCCTGGGGTTCCTGGCCTTGGTGAGCATCAGCCTGGGCGTGCTGAATTTGCTCCCGGTCCCGGTGTTGGATGGCGGCCATTTAATGTATCATGTGGTCGAGATTTTAACCGGGAGGCCGGTTTCCGAGCATGTCATGGAAATCGGTCAAAAAGCAGGTATCGCAGTGCTCGGATTGCTGATGGCAATCGCTTTTTATAACGATATTAATCGACTTATTACAGGCTAAACCAGACAATGAAGTTGCGGACCCTCCTTTTCTCCCTCATCGGCCTGCATGCCTTTTCGGCGCTGGCGATGGAGCCTTTTGTCGTCAAGGACATCAGGGTTGAGGGTGTGCAGCGTACCGAAGCCGGCACCGTATTCAACTACCTGCCGGTCAAGGTGGGGGAGTCCATGGATGATGACAAGGCGGTGCAGGCGATCAAGGCCTTGTATGCCACCGGTTTTTTCAAGGATGTCCGGCTGGAGTCGGAAGGGGATGTGCTGGTCGTCACGGTGCAGGAGCGCCCGTCCATCGCGCAGATCGTGTTCGAAGGCAACAAGGCATTCCCCAGTGACAAGATGAAGGAAGGATTCAAGCAGATCGGTCTGTCGGAAGGCATGATTTTCGATCGTGCCATGCTGGACAAGGCGGAGCAGGAAATCAAGCGCCAGTATCTGAGCCAGGGCAAGTATGGCGCGACTGTCAAGGCGGTGGTGACTCCCCTGGAGCGCAACCGTGTGGCATTGCGCTTTGTCATCGACGAGGGCGCCGCGTCGAGGATTCGGGCCATCAATATCGTCGGCAACCGGTCGTTTGGGGAAAGTGAACTGCTCAAGCAATTCAGTCTCACCACCCCGAACTGGTTGAGCTGGTGGAACAAGGATGATCAGTATTCCAAGCAGAAACTGGCGGCGGATATCGAGGCCTTGCGTTCCTTCTACATGAATCGGGGATATCTCGAATTCAATGTTGATTCGACCCAGGTGTCGATTACCACCGACAAGCGCGACATCTACATTACGGTCAATATCACCGAGGGCGAGAAGTACACGGTTTCCGACATCAAGCTGGCGGGTGAAATGCTGGTACCGGAGAATGAATTGAGTGCATTGGTGACGGTTCAGCCAGGCGAGGTCTTCAGCCGCGAAAAGTTGACCAAGTCCAGCAAGGCGATCGGCGATCGTCTCGGTAAGGATGGTTATGCTTTTGCCAATGTCAATGCAGTGCCTGAAGTGGACAAGGACAAGCACACGGTTGGCTTTACCTTTTTTGTCGATCCCGGCCGGCGCGTGTATGTGCGACGCATCAACCTGACCGGCAACAGCCGCACCCGTGACGAAGTGCTGCGTCGCGAGATGCGGCAACTTGAATCCGCCTGGTATGCGTCCGACAAGATCGATCTTTCCAAGGAGCGTCTCAACCGGCTGGGTTTTTTCTCCGACGTGAATGTCGAAACGCCTGCGGTGCCAGGCACCGCTGACCAGGTGGACGTCAATTTCGACGTGACCGAAATATCCACCGGCAGCATCATGTTCGGTGCCGGCCTGTCCAGTGCCGAAGGCGTGGTGCTGGGCGTGACCGTGAGTCAGCCCAATTTCCTTGGCACCGGCAACATGGTGAATGCCGCGGTCAATACCGGCCAGATCAACAAGACGATCTCGCTTTCCTATACCAACCCCTACTACACCCCGGACGGCATCAGCCGTGGTTTCGATGTCTACCGCAGGGACATGAATGCCGGCTATCTGAATATCGGTAACTACAGCACGTCATCCTACGGCCTCGGCATGCATTTTGCCGTTCCGCTCAACGAGCGTGATACCATCAGTTTTGGTGCCACAGCTGACTATACCAGCATCGATCTCAGTGCCACTCCGACGCCGCCGCAGGAGTATGTCCGCTACTGCGGGAACTCGATAGGTTGCAATGACACCATGATACGCGGCGACTTGGGCTGGACGCACGATACGCGCGACAATATCATGTTCCCCAACAAGGGTACGTTGCAGCGCGTCACCCTTGAAGCCGGATTACCGGGGCTTGATCTGCAATACTATAAGATCAATCTTCAGGATGTCTGGTACAAGGACATCACGAAATCCATGACGCTCATGCTGAGCGGGCAGTTTGGCATTGCCGGGAGTTATGGCGGCGGAGTTTTCCCGTTCTTCAAGAATTTCTATGCCGGCGGCGTGGACTCGGTACGCGGCTATGATGTCAGTTCCCTGGGCCCAAGTGCGATGGATACGTACAGTGTCTTCGGATCTCCCGGAACACCCTATCCTTATTACACGGGCGGCACGCGTCGTGCGATCGGCAATGTCGAGCTGTTTTTCCCGGTACCCGGGATGACGGATAACAAGCAGCTCAGGCTGTCGACATTCTTTGATGTGGGCTCGGTCTGGGGTGGCTCGAATGCGGCTGACCTGGCCCCATGGAGCTGCAATAGCGCCGCCAGCTGCATGCGCTACTCGACCGGCCTCGGCATCAGCTGGTATTCACCGTTCGGTCCCATCAAGCTGGTGCTGGCCAAGCCGCTTAACGAACAGTATGGCGATCGGGCTCAAATGCTGCAGTTCCAGATGGGCTCGCAATTCTAAATTTTGAGAAATTCAGGAGAAATCAATTGAACAAGCTGTTGCACTATGTATTGGCAGGAAGTCTGCTGGCCTTTTCGGTTGGGGTCTCTGCTGCGGAATTGAAAATAGGTTACGTCCAGGTGGACAAGATTCTGCAGGAAGCGCCGCAAACGGCCGAAAGCGGCAAGAAGCTGGAAAAGGAATTCGGGCCGCGTACCCAGGAACTCGATCGCATGCAAAAGCAGATCAAGGATCAGGAAGCCGCCCTCGACAAGGATGGTCTTACCATGTCGGAAACCGATCGTCGCAACAAGGAGCGCGATGTTGCCAACGTCAAGCTCGAGTTCCAGCGCAAGCAGCGCGAACTGCGCGAAGATATCAACCTGCGCAAGAACGAAGAGCTCTCCGGCCTGCAGGATCGCATCAACAAGGCGGTGACTTCCGTGGCTGAGACCGAGGGCTATGATCTGGTGATCTATGGCGGTGTTGCCTATGCCAGCAAGAAAGTCGATATTACCGACAAGGTTCTCAAGTCGCTCGGCAAGAAGTGATTGTTGCGATCCTAGCCCGATTGTCCTGATTTGATGCGTGTCAGCCATTCCCTGCGGGAAATTGCGGCGCAGCTGGGTGGAGAGGTGCGGGGTGATGGCGAGTGCGTCGTTTCCCGCATGGCCTCCCTGGCGAGCGCCACCAGCGGTGACCTGACTTTCCTGGCACATTCGAAATATCGTGCCATGCTGGCCGGGACCCGGGCGAGTGCGGTTGTGGTCGGTCGGGCCGACGCTGATGCGACGCAGTTGCCGCGCATCGTGACGGCAAATCCATACGCCTACTTCGCCCGTGTATCGTCGCTTCTGCATCCTGCCAGCGTGGTCACTCCCGGCATTCATCCCACTGCGGTGGTGGATCTCTCAGTTGTTCTTCCGTCATCCATACGGATTGCAGCGCATGTTCAGATTGGTCGCGGCGCAACTGTCGGCGACGGAGTTGTCATCGAGGCCGGATGCGTGATCGGGGAAAATGTGGTCATCGGACGTGACAGTCGGCTGCATGCGAACGTGACGATCTATGCCGGCTGCGAGCTTGGGCAGCGTTGCGTGCTGAATTCCGGCGTGGTGGTCGGTGCCGACGGTTTTGGTTATGCCGAGGACAATCGACGGTGGGTGAAAATTCCCCAGGTCGGACGGGTGTTGATCGGTGATGATGTTGAAATCGGCGCCAATACCACGATTGACCGTGGGGCGCTGGACGATACGGTGATCGAAGAGGGCGTGAAGCTGGATAATCTTATCCAGGTCGGTCATAACTGCCATATCGGAGCGCATACGGTGATTGCCGGATGTGTTGGCATTGCCGGCAGCGCGCGCATCGGGCGGCACTGCCGGATTGGTGGGGCGGCGATGATCCTGGGGCATCTGGAAATCGCCGATGGCGTGACGGTCTCGCCCGGCAGCATGATCACCCGTTCATTGAACAGTGCCGGCACCTATACCGCACTGATGCCGTTTCAGTCGCATGCCGAGTGGCTGAGAACGGCTGTGCATATCCGCCATCTGGACGACATGGTTGCGCGTATCGCTTATCTTGAAAAAGAACTTGTAGCACTGAAAAAGGAACAGTCATGAGCAGCATGGACATCCACGAAATTCTCGAGCATTTGCCACATCGATACCCATTTCTGCTGTTGGACCGGGTGATCTCCCTGGAACTGGAAAAGGAAATTGTCGCGATCAAGAATGTGTCGATCAACGAACCGTTTTTTCCCGGACATTTCCCCTATCATCCGGTGATGCCAGGGGTTCTGATCGTCGAAGCGATGGCGCAGGCGGCCGCGGTACTGTCGTTCAAGACCATGGGGCGCAAGCCTTCGGATGATTCGGTTTATTATTTCGCTGGCATCGATCACGTGCGCTTCAAGAAACCGGTCTCCCCTGGCGACCAACTGGTGCTGAAAGTGAAAATCGATCGCATCATGCGCGGCATCTGGAAGTATTCCGGCCAGGCCCTGGTCAATGACGAAATCGTGGCCGAAGCCGGCCTGCTGTGTACTTTAAAGGTCATTAAGTGATTCATCCTACTGCCATTGTCGACCCTGCGGCGGAACTCGCGGCTGACGTCGAGGTGGGAGCTTATTCCGTCATCGGTGCCAATGTGCGGATTGGCAGCGGCACCCGCATTGGTTCGCATGTGGTGATTCAGGGGCCGACTTCCATCGGTCGCGACAACCAGATCTTCCATTTCTGCTCTCTTGGCGAAGCCCCGCAGGACAAGAAGTACAAAGGGGAGCCGACAACGCTTGAAATTGGCGATGGCAATACCATCCGGGAATACTGTACCTTCAATCGCGGCACGGTGCAGGATGTCGGAGTGACCAGGGTCGGCAACGACAATTGGGTCATGGCATATGTGCATATTGCCCACGATTGTCAGATCGGCAACCACACCATCTTCGCCAACAACTCGTCCCTGGCTGGGCATGTCATCGTCCATGACCATGCAATTCTTGGGGGATTTACCCTGGTGCATCAGTTCTGCAAAATTGGTGCACATGTCATTACCGCGGTAGGCTCAGTGGTATTCAAGGACGTGCCGCCTTATGTCACGGCGTCGGGTTACGACGCGGCGCCGCATGGGCTCAATACCGAAGGCCTCAAGCGTCGCGGTTTTTCCGCCGACACCCTGCTGCAGCTGAAGCGTGCATACAAAATCCTGTACAAATCCAGCCTGACGCTGGAACAGGCCAGGACGAAGCTGTCCGAACAGCAGCAGGCTTGCCCTGAAATCGGCGTCCTGCTGGAATTTCTGCATGGTACGACCCGCGGCATCATTCGTTAATATCATCGTTCATTAAATCATTCATCCGTATGCCTGTTATTGGAATCGTAGCCGGAGAAGCCTCCGGCGATCTGCTTGGTAGCCATCTGATTGGGGCGCTCAAAAAACAGCGTCCCGATCTCGAATTTGTCGGCATCTGCGGCCCCAGGATGCAGTCGGCAGGAGCCGTCTCCCTGTTCCCCATGGAGCGGCTGGCCGTGCGCGGATATTTCGAGGTTTTGCGGCACTTGTTCGGCCTGCTGCGCATGCGTCGCCAACTGGCTGCCTATTTCAGGAAAAATCCACCGGATCTGTTCATCGGCATTGATGCACCGGATTTCAACCTGGGGCTGGAGCGCAAGCTCAAACGACGCGGCGTCACGACCATCCACTATGTCAGTCCTTCCATATGGGCCTGGCGACGGGGTCGGATGGGAAAAATAAAGCGTGCAGCTTCGCACGTGCTGGCATTGTTCCCCTTCGAAGTTCCGCTGTACGAAAAGGCCAAAGTGCCGGTGACCTATGTGGGCCATCCGCTGGCCGACATGCTGCCGCTTGAGCCCGACCGTGCGGGTGCGCGACGGGAACTGAAGCTACCCGATGACAATCTGGTGATTGCCTTGCTGCCGGGGAGCCGGCAGAGCGAGCTTGACTATATGGCGGATGTGTTCGTCAAGACGGCACTGCTGATCCACGGTCAGATTCCGCAATCGCAGTTTCTGGTGCCGCTGGTGACGCGCGAGACACGCTGGAAATTCGAGGAAGCGATCCATCGCAATGACGCAGCCGCTCTGCCCCTGACCATGCTGTTCGGGCATGCGCATCTGGCGATGGAGGCGGCAGATGCCGTCGTCGTGGCTTCCGGTACGGCAACGCTGGAGGCTGCGCTCATCAAGCGTCCGATGGTGATTACCTATCGCATGTCGCCGCTCAGCTGGCAGCTGCTGCGGCGCATGAATTACCTGCCCTATGTCGGCCTGCCCAACGTGCTGGCCGGCCGTATGCTGGTGCCTGAACTGCTGCAGCAGGAGGCAAGTCCCGAGAATATCGCCAGTACCCTGCTCAAGCTGGTATACGACAACGTGGCGGTGGCCGAGATCAAGCGCGAGTTTTCCGGGATTCACAGCCGACTGCGCCAGAACACCGAGGAAAAGGCCGCTCAACTGGTTCTCAGCCTGTTGCCATGACCGCTGTCATCATTTGCGGGGTGGACGAGGCGGGGCGCGGTCCGCTGGCCGGTGCGGTGTATGCGGCGGCGGTGATCCTGGACCCGGATCGGCCGATCGGCGGGCTGGCGGATTCAAAAAAGATTTCTGAAAAAAAACGTGAATTCCTGACTGACCTCATCAAGCAAAACGCACTTGCCTGGGCCATCGCGTGTTCAACGGTGGAGGAAATCGATCGCATCAATATCCTGCAGGCCAGCCTGCTGGCAATGCAGCGTGCGGTCGAGGCCCTGGCCGTTGCTCCGCAATTGGTGCTGGTCGATGGATTGCATTGCCCCAGGATCGGCTATCCTGCGCAGGCGGTGGTGCAGGGAGACAGCAAGATAGCAGCCATTTCGGCAGCCTCCATCCTTGCCAAGACGGCGCGGGATGCAGAAATGCGCAAACTCGATCTGCTTTATCCGCACTATGGCTTTGCCAGGCACAAGGGCTATCCGACTGCAGATCATTTGGAGCGGCTGTTGCTGCACGGCGTGTCGCCCGTGCATCGCAGGAGCTATGCGCCAGTCAGAAAATTATTGGATTAGGGCTTTTGCGCTGTTGCTGCCGCGCTGGCTGCTGCCGCGCTGGCTGCTGCCGCGCTGGCTGCTGCCGCCGCACTGCTGGCGGCAGGACTGACTGCTGAGGAAGCAGGTTTTGCTACGGATGGCAGGGCCAATTTCAGATCGGGAACGATGGATGGTTTCGATTCGAGGGCCGCAGACGAAGCGGCCGGTTTCGGGCTTGCGGGAGCAGCGGCGGGCGCCGCAGGTTTCAGGTTGGGCAGAACGATGGGCGCCGCAGGTTTCGGGTTGGGCAGAACGATGGGTGCTGCAGGTTTCGGGTTGGGTGCGGCGGATGTTTTTGCCGCAGTCATCTTGGCAGGTTCGGGCGCTGCTGAGGACTGCGCTTCGGCAGTGGTCTCATCGAGCTTGCCCTCGTCATGCAGGATGGCGTCTTCCGTTTGCTTGTTGAGCACGATGATGCTGATGCGTCGATTGATCGGGTTGAGCGGGTTGGCCTTGTCGAAGGGTACGGCAGAAGACAGGCCGACGACCCGCGCGACCTTGTCAACATCCATGCCGCCTTCGACCAAGGCGCGGCGGGAGGCATTGGAACGATCGGCGGACAGTTCCCAGTTGGTATAGGCGCCTGAACTTCTGGAATAGGGCGTCGCATCGGTGTGACCCGACAGGCTGATCCTGTTGGGCACATGGTTGATGACCTTGCCGATTTCATTCAGGATCTTGACCGCATAGGCTTGCAGTACGGCACTGCCGCTGTTGAACATGGGACGGTTTTCCTTGTCAACGATCTGGATCCTCAGGCCTTCCTTGGTGATGTCGATCAGCAGTTGATCCTTGAATGGTTTAAGCGCTTCGCTGGCATCGATCTCTTTTTCCAGTTCTTTTTTCAGTTCGAGCAGGCGCTGTTTGTCGTCTTCGGTGATCTGACCGACTTCCGGCTTGGTTTCTTCGGTTTTCTTGATCTTGTCTTCCGGATTGCTGCCTTTCTTGGTATCGCCTTCGGAATAGGTGACGTCCTTGCCGCCGCCGATCTTGATCATGCTGGTGCTGGTGCCGCCCGGACCCTGGATGGCGCTGGGGTTGTTGAAATAGTCTGCAATTGCCTGCTGCTGCTCCTTGGACGTGGAGCCGAGCAGCCACATCAGCAGGAAGAATGCCATCATTGCCGTCACAAAGTCAGCGTACGCAATCTTCCAGGCGCCACCGTGATGACCATGGCCGCCCTTTTTGATTTTTTTGACTATGATTGGCTGTGTGTTTTCATCGGCCATGACGGCGTGCCTTCAGTGTGAGACGTTATTTCTTCTGCTTGACGTGCTGTTCCAGTTCCAGAAATCCAGGGCGCACTTCCGTGAACAGCACCTTGCGCCCGAATTCGATGGCAACCTGGGGCGCGTAGCCATTCAGGTAGGCGAGGATGCAGGTTTTGATGCACACATAGAACTTGGCCTCGTCTTCCGAGCGGTGCGTGAGCGCTGCTCCCATCGGTCCGACGAAGCCGTAGGAAAGCAGGATGCCCAGCATGGTGCCGACCAGCGCCGCACCGACTTTATGGCCCAGTTCTTCCGGCGGGCCGCCAATGGCCCCCATGGTAATCACCACGCCCAGCACGGCCGCCACGATCCCGAAGGCGGGCAGGGCGTCGGAGGCCCCCTGAATGGCAGCAATCGGTTTGTGGGATTCCTGGTGGTGACTTTCCAGTTCGATATCCATCAGGTTTTCGATTTCAAAGGCATTCATGCTGCCGCCTACCATCAGGCGGAAGTAGTCGCAGATGAATTCAAGCACGTGATGATCGGCAACAATGCCCGGGTATTGAGTGAAAATCGCACTTTTTTCGGGATCTTCAATATCGGCTTCCATCGCGATCAGGCCATCCTTGCGGATCTTGCTGAACAGGGCGTACATCAGCCCCAGCAGCTCCAGGTACTTGTCCTTGTTGTAGGAGGATCCCTTGAACAGGGTGCCGATGGATCCAAAGGCTTTCTTGACCACTGACATCGGATGCGCGATCAGGAATGCGCCAAACGCCGCACCGCCGATGATCAGTACCTCGACCGGCTGCATCAGCGCCAGGATGTGGCCGTGCTCGAGCAGGTAGCCGCCAATGATGGAGGCCAGGATTATGATGGCGCCAAGAATCAGATTCATCGACTAAGCCCTTGTTTGTTGTTGGTCTGCGTTTAGAATATACCCGGATTCTGCAGTGTATTGCCTCATGCTGCAAGTCATGCCAGGCTGTTTCTACCGGAAACGGGGGATGTGTGGACAGCACAAATGGCATGCCGCAACATCCCGAATGACGTATTGTGTCATATCTTCGAGGGACGGCATGCCTGCGGCGGTCTCAAGGTGCTCGCATGGGCGATTGATTGGCGTTTCATTGTCTGGAAGGAAACATGCAAAAAACACTGAAAGACTGGGTCGACGTGCTCGTTCAGGCTGACCTGCCGGTACTGGAGCAGACGCGGCAGGCCTTGCGCACGCTGGAAAAGTCCCCTGAAGTGGCGGGTGTGCAGATCACGGCGGCGACCCTGCCGGATCCCATGATGGTGCTCAAGGTGATGCGCATGGTCAATAGCGGTCGTGTATCCGGCTTTTCCCAGCCGATCCTGACCATAGAACATGCCATGATGATGAACGGCCTGTCGGCCAGCTTCATGAAAATGCTGTCCTGCCCTGTCCTGGACGAGGCGGCGGGACCCGTGACCAGGGCCGGCCTGATGACGACTGCTGCGCGCGCCTGCCACGCGGCCTACCAGGCGCGCGACTGGGCAAGCATGCGGCTCGACATGAACGTGGAAGAGGTTTATATCGCGGCCTTGATGCAGGAACTGGGGGAGATGGCGCTGTGGTCCAGTGCGCCAGAGCAAATGCAGGCATTGCTCAAGCGGCGGCGGGAAGTCGGTGCTGAGCTTGCCGAGCAGGAACTGTTCGGTTTTTCCCTTGACGAACTGACGCTGGCGCTGGCCGTCGCCTGGAATCTGCCGCCCCTGATCGCATCGGCGCTGCGTCCGGCGGATTGCGAGCTGCATCCCCGGGCGCGCATGGTCGGTGTCGCCAGGCGGCTCGCACGTCATGCGGAACGAGGATGGCACGATGAACCAGTGCTGCAGGAGGTGGCGGCATTGGCTGAAATCCTGCGGATTTCTCCCGACGATGCGGCGGTGCGCATTCACCGGACTGCGGTGGCGGCAGCGCGCCATCGTCCATTTGCCGGGGTGGCGCCTGCCGCGACCTGGTTGCCCATGCTGCCCGGCCCTTGGCCGGAGGAAGTCGAACCTGCAGCCGTTGATCCATTCGGCGCCGTGATGGCCGGGATTGCATCTCACCTGGACGGAACGCTGCACCTGAACGAATTGATGAAGCTGGTATTTAAGGGCATGCGCGACTGCATCGGTCTCAAGCGCGTGGTGTTCGCGCTGCTCACCCAGGATCGATCGCAGTTGCGCGCGCGATTTGTGGTCGGCGCGCCGGAACATGCGCCGCTCAGGCAGTTCCAATTCGATGTGCGTCTGCCTACCCTGTTTGGCAGGATGATGGGCAGGCAGCAGGCATTCTGGCTCAATGACGAAGTCCGTCCCAAGGTGGAGGGGCTGCTGGATGACGAAATCCGCCGCACGACCGCCGTCAGCCAGTTCTTCGTCATGACGGTTGCCGTGCATGGCAAGGTGATCGGCATGTTCTATGCGGACAGGGACGACGCCGCGCTGGATGCCGATGCCTATGGAAAATTCAAGCAGCTGTGCACGCAGGCCTCCCTCGGCATGGCGCACCTGTCGCGGTGATGGAACCTCACCGGCTCTGGTTCATTCGTCGCGATCAGCAGGTGCAGGGACCGTTTCCTGAAGCCCTGGTTTGCCAGTACATCATACTGGGCCGTATCAGCCATGACGATCTGCTGAGCATGGATGAGCTGAGCTGGCGCCACCTGCACGAACTGCCGGAGATGGTCGAGGCGGTGCGGCTGGTGACGGACAGGTCGGACAGCGCGGCGGCGGATGATGTCGAATGGCTGGAGGAGCGTGCCAGCGCCGCCTTGCGCTGGCTGGATGATCGCAAGTCGCCGGATCCTCGCAGCAAGGTCGATCCGGCTGCGATGGCGGAGGACGCGAACCGGCGATCCGCAAGCGATCGCCGGTTGATGCCCGAAACCGTAGATAGCCATATCTACCGTGAGAACCGTGCATTGTTTGAAGCATGGAACCGGATGCGCGAACAGCACTACGGTCGGGAGGCGGCGATTGTCGCGCTGATTGCGTTTTTGGTGCTTGGGGCCGCCCTGTTCCTGCCGCCGGTGCGGCCGATTACGGTGGGGTTGCAGATCCACCCGGCCGAGTGCGGCCAGCCGGCAGCCCGCGGCGTCAACTGGAGCGGATGCAACAAGGAAGGTGAATTGCTGGTTGGCGTCGATTTGCGCGGCGCGGAACTGTTCGGTGCCCACCTCAAGGGTGCGAGCTTGCGTTATGCCGATCTGACCCAGGCAAATCTCGCACGCGCGGACCTGGCTGGTGCGGATCTGACCGGTGCCCGCCTCGGCGAGGCTGTGTGGGTCGATGGCCGGGTATGTGCGGCGGACTCCGTAGGGATGTGCAAGTAAAGTCGGCTGCAATTCAGGGCTTGCTGAAACCCGCTCCGGATCACGGCAAAACACTGCCGATTCAGAAAATGCCAATGCATACGCAGGCTTAGCGTTTCCAGGCAGGAATCTGCTGCTGCCGGTTCATCACCCCGGCAGCTTTTCCGGTAAAATTCCGTCATGTCCGAACCCGCATTCATCCATCTGCGCTGCCACAGCGAGTATTCCGTTGTCGACGGCATGGTGCGCATCGACGATTACGTCAAATGCGCGGTGAAAGACAACATGCCGGCGCTGGCACTGACCGATTTGACCAACCTGTTCGGTGCGATCAAGTTCTACACCGCGGCGCGCAGCAAAGGCGTCAAGCCCTTGATCGGTGCGGATATCTGGCTGGAAAACGAAGTCAACCGCGACCAGCCTTATCGCCTGCTGTTGCTGTGCCAATCGCACGCCGGTTATCTGCGCCTATGCGAACTTCTGACCCAGGCCTACCTCACCAACCAGCATCGCGGTCGTGCCGAAATCAGGCGCGGCTGGCTGGCGACCGGCACCGAGGGGCTGATCCTGCTGTCCGGCGCGCTCCACGGGGATGTCGGCCAGGCATTGCTGCAGGACAACATGCAGCTGGCGCTGGCGCTTGCAGCCGAGTGGCAGGCACTGTTCCCCAAGCGCTATTACATCGAGTTGCAGCGCGCCGGCCACCCGCAGCAGGAAGCTTTTGTTGTGCGGGCGCTCGATCTGGCGACCGCGCTCGATCTGCCGGTGGTGGCCACGCACCCGGTCCAGTTTCTCGACACGATCGATTTCAAGGCCCACGAAGCGCGCGTCTGCATCGCCGAGGGCTACGTGCTGGCCGACCGCCGCCGTCCGCGCCATTTTACCGAGGATCAGTATTTCAAGACCCAGGCGGAGATGGCGGCCCTGTTCGCGGACATCCCGGAAGCGCTGCAGAATTCGGTGGAAATCTCCCGGCGCTGCAGCCTCGAGATCACGCTGGGCAGGAATTATCTGCCGCAGTTCCCCACCCCCAACGATGAAGGCCTGGACGAGTATCTGCTGCAGCAGGCAAGGGAAGGGCTGGCGCGTCGCCTCGAGGTGCGCTACCCCGATCCGGGCGTGCGCGAGGCCAAGCGTCCGGAA
>MLJW01000541.1_pt1 | contig 14729 bp, 14 predicted proteins | sample 888231 | NCBI WGS metagenome assembly MLJW01 (sample SAMN05788063, study PRJNA343431) | mine drainage metagenome | isolation source: sample collected from the inflow into an acid mine drainage treatment plant... | place: Germany: Lusatia, lignite mining district
CGAGGAGGTCACGGTGCACGGCGCCGTCGGTGACCTCGTCGCGGTGCTCGCCGGCCGCGAGCCCGTGGGGACCGTCGAGACCCGGCGCGACGGCGTGCCCGCTGCGCTGCCCGAGCTCCTGCCCTGGCCCTGACCACCGGGTTCTCGACCAGCGAGAAGCGCGGTCCCGGGCGGGGGCGTCACGTTAGCGTGTGCGCATGGCGACACCTGACGCGACACCCTCCGCCCGTGACGCAGAGCGCGAGGAGCGGTACACGCACGGCCACCATGAGAGCGTGCTGCGGTCGCACCGGTGGCGTACCGCTGAGAACTCCGCCGGCTACCTGCTGCCGCACCTGCGCCGCGGGCAGAGCCTCCTCGACGTCGGCTGTGGGCCCGGCACGGTCACGATCGACCTGGCGCGGCGCCTCGCTCCGGGCGTCGTCGTCGGCCTCGACAACGCGCCGGTGGTCCTCGAGGACGCTCGGACCGCCGCGGCCGGCGCGGGGCTCACGAACCTGAGATTCCTCGAGGGCGATGCGTACCGGCTCCCGTTCGAGGACGACTCCTTCGACGTCGTCCACGCGCACCAGGTGCTGCAGCACCTGACGGATCCGGTCGCCGCCCTCCGCGAGATGAAGCGTGTGACGCGCCCGGGAGGGATTGTGGCCGTGCGTGACGCGGACTACGCCGCGATGACCTGGTACCCGCCGTCTCCTGCCCTCGACGAGTGGCTCGCGCTCTACCACGAGGTCACCCAGGCGAACAACGCCCAGGCGGATGCGGGTCGCCGGCTCCTGAGCTGGACGCTCGACGCCGGCTTCGACCCGGTCGGCATCATCCCGACGGCAGGGGTGTGGTCGTACTCCTCGCAGGAGGACCGCACCTGGTGGGGCACGCTCTGGGCCGATCGGTCCGTCGCGTCGGACTTCGCCCGGCAGGCGGTCGAGCACCACCTCGCCGACGACGTCGCGCTCGAGCACCTGGCGGACGGCTGGCGCGAGTGGTCCGAGCAGCCCGACGGCTGGTTCGCTATCGTGCACGGCGAGGTCGTCGCCCGCGTCTGACGGCGGCGCTTAGGCTTCTCCCGTGCGCATCGCCAGGTTCACCACCGGAGGAGACCCCCGCTACGCCGTCGTCGAGGGGGAGGCGGGTGCCGAGCTGCTCCACGTCCTGACCGGCGACCCGATCTACACCCCGGTGCAGAAGACGGGCGAGCAGGTCCCGCTGACCGATGACGGCATGCGGCTGCTCGCGCCCGTCATCCCGCGGTCCAAGATCGTCGGCGTCGGACGCAACTACGCGGCCCACGCGAGCGAGCACGGTCATGAGGTGCCGAGCGCGCCGCTGCTCTTCCTCAAGCCCAACACCGCGGTGATCGGCCCGGACGACCCGATCGTGCTGCCGGACTTCTCGCACCAGGTCGAGCACGAGGCGGAGCTCGCGATCGTCATCGGGCGCATCACGAAGAACGTGACGCCCGAGCAGGCCCTGCACCACGTGCTCGGGTACACGGCTGCGAACGACGTCACCGCGCGCGACATCCAGCGCACCGACGGCCAGTGGACCCGTGCCAAGGGTTTCGACACGTCGTGCCCGCTCGGCCCGTGGCTCGTGATGGGCCTCGACCCCGACGACCTGGCCGTGAGCGCGCGCGTGAACGGTGAGACCCGTCAGCACGCCCGGACCTCGGACATGGTGTTCGACGTGCCGTTCCTCGTCTCGTACATCTCCGAGGTGTTCACCCTGCTGCCGGGCGACGTGATCCTGACGGGCACCCCGGCAGGGGTCGGTCGGCTCGAGCACGGCGACCGCGTCGAGGTCGAGGTCGAGGGGATCGGCGTGCTCATGAACCCGGTGGTTCGTCGGTCCTGAGAAGTCACCGTGCGATCGGGGTCCGTGAGCCGATCGGTAGGCTGGAACCCGTGAGCTCTCCTGCTGCTGGTTCCGACGTCCGCGTCCGCTTCTGCCCGTCCCCGACCGGGACCCCGCACGTGGGTCTGATCCGGACAGCCCTCTTCAACTGGGCCTACGCCCGCCACACCGGCGGCACGTTCGTCTTCCGGATCGAGGACACCGACGCCGCCCGGGACAGCGAGGAGAGCTTCCAGCAGCTGCTCGAGGCCCTCCGCTGGCTCGGTCTGGACTGGGACGAGGGGGTCGAGGTCGGCGGGCCGCACGAGCCCTACCGGCAGTCGCAGCGGATGGGCCTCTACGCCGACGTCACGCGACGGCTCGTCGAGGGGGGCTACGCATACGAGTCGTTCTCGACCCCGGAGGAGATCGAGGCGCGCCACCGCGCGGCCGGGCGCGACCCGAAGCTCGGTTACGACGGCTTCGACCGGACCCTGACCGAGGAGCAGAAGGCGCGCTACCGGGCCGACGGTCGCGAGCCGGTCCTCCGTATGCGGATGCCAGACGCGGATGTCGTCTTCACGGACCTGATCCGCGGCGACATCACGTTCCGCGCCGGCTCGGTGCCCGACTACGTGATCGTCCGGGCCAACGGGCAACCCCTCTACACCCTGGTCAATCCGGTCGACGACGCTCTGATGGGGATCACTCACGTGCTACGTGGAGAGGACCTCCTCTCGTCGACGCCACGGCAGGTCGTGCTCTACCGTGCGCTGCTCGAGCTCGGCGTCGCGACGGTCATACCGGTGTTCGGCCACCTCCCCTATGTGATGGGCGAGGGCAACAAGAAGCTGTCGAAGCGGGACCCCGAGTCGAACCTGTTCCTGCACCGCGAGCGCGGCTTCACCCCCGAGGGCCTGTTGAACTACCTGGCGCTCCTCGGCTGGGGGATCGGCGCGGACAGGGATATCTTCACGGTCGACGAGCTCGTCGCGGCGTTCGACATCGCGGACGTGAACCCGAATCCGGCGCGGTTCGACCTCAAGAAGGCCGAGGCGATCAATGCGGCGCACCTGCGGCTCCTGAGCCCCGAGGTCTTCCGCGAGCGGCTCGTCCCGTACCTGCACGCAGCCGGCCTGGTGCCGGCCGACTCCTACGCCGACCTCTCGGCCGAGCTCCGGTCCCTCCTCGACGCCGGTGCGCCACTCGCCCAGGAGCGGATGACGTTGCTCGGCGAGGCGCCCGGGATGCTCGGGTTCTTCTTCGTCGCCGACGACGAGGTCGAGGTCGAGGACGCGGCCCGAGGCGTGCTGCGCGAGGATGCCTCCGTCGTGCTCGACACCGCGCTGGCCGCGCTCGACGCGATCCCGGCGGCGCAGTTCACGACGGTCGCCACGCAGGAGGCACTGCAGGCCGCGATCGTGGACGGGCTCGAGATCAAGCCTCGGTTCGCCTACACGCCGCTGCGGACCGCGCTGTCCGGCCGGCGCGTCTCGCCTCCGCTGTTCGAGTCGATGGAGATCCTCGGAAAGGACTCGACGCTGGCGCGGCTGCGCGCACTCCGCGCGAGCCTGTGACGACGACGGGCCCGGACGGCTCGACGTCCGTCGACGGCGTGCTGTTCGACATCGACGACACGCTGGTCGACACCCGGTCGGCGTTCCGTGGCGCGCTCGCTGCCGTGGCGCGGGTGTACCTGCCCACGCTCGCGGAGGCCGGTGCCGATCAGATGCTCGCGGTGTGGCGTGCCGACGTCAACGGTCACTACCGCGCTTACACCCGCGGTGACGTCGGGTACCAGGAGCAGCGTCAGGCGCGCGCGAACGAGCTCCACCGGCAGTTCGGCGGACCGGTGCTCGACGACGACCGCTACGCCGAGTGGTCGGTCGTCTTCGAGCGGGGCTTTCAGGACGCCTGGGAAGCCCATGAAGACGCGCTCGCGACCGTCACGGTCCTCCTGGCGGCCGGACTCCTCGTGGGGGCGCTGTCGAACGCGTCCGTGGCCTACCAGACGCTCAAGCTTGAGCGCGTCGGGCTGCACGACCACGTACCGATGCTCGTCGGCGTGGACACGCTCGGCTTCGGCAAGCCGGACGAGCGGGTCTTCCTCGAGGCGTGTCGTCGGCTCGGCACGGAGCCGGGACGAACCGCCTACGTCGGCGACGAGCTCGACATCGACGCGCGAGCGGCGCTCACGGCAGGCCTGCGGGGGATCTGGCTCGACCGGCCCGGGTCACGACGCGGCGGACCGCTCGTCGAGGACGTCGAGATCGCGCACGCTGCGGGCGTGCCGGTCATCGCGTCGCTGGGTGAGCTGCCGAGCCTGCTCGGCCTGCATCCCCCGGCCTAGCGCACAACCAGCGGCGACCAGCGGCGACCAGCGGCGACCAGCGGAGACACTGTCGGGAGCGCCGCTCGGGGCTGGTTGGACCCACCCCTCCGGCTCGGGTAATGTTTACCGCCGGTAGGGCCACTGGTTCTTTGCGGTCACGATCGCGGGAGCAGAGGTCATACCCCCATGGGGTATGGTGTAATTGGCAACACATCGGTTTCTGGTACCGACATTCTAGGTTCGAGTCCTGGTACCCCAGCGCGGAGCACCGCGCACAGGTGGTCACGTCTCCTCGTGAACATCAGGTAGAGTGCTCACCCGTAGCGAGCAGGCCTTCCACGGTCTGCCGGCTGCAAGGCCCCCGTTGTGTAGCGGCCTAGCACGCCGCCCTCTCACGGCGGTAGCGCCGGTTCGAATCCGGTCGGGGGTACAGAAGAAGGCCCGGACTCCTCGAGTCCGGGCCTTCGTCACGTCGGCGGCGCGGCGGGGACCGGCAGGGATCGGCGACCCGACGAGGACCCCGACTCACTCTCCCGTGCGGCGCAGGACCTCCGTGAGCCGGTTCGCGGCTGCGACGACGGCGGAGGCGTGCAGACGCCCGGGCTGGCGGGACAGTCGCTCGACGGGGCCCGAGATCGAGACGGCTGCGACCACCCGACCCGACGGTCCGCGCACCGGGGCCGAGACGGACGCCACCCCGGGCTCGCGCTCGGACACCGACTGCGCCCACCCGCGGCGTCGGACGCCGGACAGGATCGTCGCGGTGAACCGTGCCCCCTGAAGGCCTCGGTGCAGCCGGTCGGGCTCTTCCCACGCGAGCAGGATCTGCGCGGCCGATCCGGCCTGCATGGTGAGCGTCGCGCCGACCGGGATGGAGTCGCGCAAGCCGACCGGCCGTTCGGCGGCGGCGACGCAGATGCGCTGGTCTCCCTGGCGCCGGTACAGCTGCGCGGACTCGTTGGTGTGGTCGCGCAGCGCCACCAGCACGGGGTTGGCGGCGGCCAGCAACCGGTCCTCGCCGGCGGCCGTGGAGAGCTCGGCCAGACGCGGGCCGAGCACGAACCGCCCCTGCATGTCGCGGGCGACGAGCCGGTGGTGCTCGAGCGCCACGGCGAGTCGGTGGGCGGTCGGCCTGGCGAGGTGGGTCGCCGCGACGAGCTGTGCCAGAGTGGCCGGGCCGGCCTCGAGTGCACTGAGAACGGATGCGGCCTTGTCCAGAACGCCGACTCCGCTAGAGTTGTCCATAGGTCGATATTGCCGTCTCGAAGGCTGAGACGCAAGTATCGCGACACGAAAGTCACCCGCCGAGACCCGCTCCGGGTGCGGACACGTCGAAAGGACCAGGACCATGGCCGGCACGCTGGCGGAGAAGGTATGGGACGCGCACATCGTGCGCCGCGGCAACGACGGCGCGCCAGACCTTCTCTACATCGACCTGCATCTGGTGCACGAGGTCACGAGCCCCCAGGCCTTCGAAGGGCTGCGGCTCGCCGGTCGGCGGGTCCGCCGTCCGGACCTCACGATCGCCACGGAAGACCACAACACCCCCACCCTGGACATCGACCGGCAGATCGCGGACGTCACCAGCAGGACCCAGATCCAGACCCTGCGCACCAACGCGGCCGAGTTCGGCGTCCGGATCCACTCGCTCGGCGACGCCGACCAGGGGATCGTGCACGTCGTCGGTCCCCAGCTCGGGCTGACCATGCCGGGGCTGACCGTCGTCTGTGGCGACTCGCACACATCCACGCACGGCGCGTTCGGCGCTCTCGCCTTCGGGATCGGGACGAGCGAGGTCGAGCACGTCCTGGCGACCCAGACGCTGCCTCTGGTCCCCTTCAAGACGATGGCCGTCACGATCAACGGTGCGCTGCGTCCGGGGACGACAGCCAAGGACATCATCCTGGCGGTCATCGCGAAGATCGGCACCGGTGGCGGTCAGGGATATGTCCTGGAGTACCGGGGCGAGGCGATCCGCGCGCTCTCGATGGAGGCGCGCATGACGATCTGCAACATGTCGATCGAGGCGGGCGCCCGCGCCGGGATGATCGCGCCCGACGAGACGACCGCGGCGTACCTCAAGGGCCGACCGCATGCGCCCGAGGGCGCCGACTGGGATGCCGCGGTCGCGTACTGGAGCACGCTGAAGAGCGACGACGACGCGGTGTTCGACGCCGAGGTCACGCTCGACGCGAGCGAGCTCGAGCCGTTCGTGACGTGGGGGACCAACCCCGGACAGGGGCTCCCGCTCTCGGCCGACGTTCCCATCCCCGAGCAGATCGCCGACGCGAACGACCGCGTCGCGGCGGAGCGTGCGATCGAGTACATGGCTCTGACGCCCGGCACGCCGCTGCGGGACATCGCCGTCGACACGGTGTTCATCGGCTCGTGCACGAACGGCCGGATCGAGGACCTCCGCGCGGTCGCCGAGATCATCGAGGGCAAGCACAAGGCCGACAGCCTGAGGGTCCTCGTGGTCCCCGGCTCCGCGCGGGTGCGCCTGCAGGCCGAGGCGGAGGGGCTGGACAAGGTCTTCCTCGACTTCGGTGCGGAGTGGCGCAATGCCGGCTGCTCGATGTGTCTGGGCATGAACCCGGACCAGCTCGCTCCCGGCGAGCGGAGCGCCTCGACCTCCAACCGCAACTTCGAGGGTCGCCAGGGCAAGGGTGGCCGCACGCACCTCGTCTCGCCGCTCGTCGCCGCGGCGACCGCGATCCGCGGCACGTTGTCCTCCCCGGCCGACCTCGTCGACGCCTGACCGACCCCTGACAGGAGACGCATCATGGAGAAGTTCACCCAGCACACCGGCGTCGGGGTCCCGCTGCGGCGCAGCAACGTCGACACCGACCAGATCATCCCGGCGGTCTACCTCAAGCGGGTCACGCGCACCGGCTTCGAGGACGCCCTGTTCGCCGCCTGGCGCGGGGACCCGTCGTTCATCCTCAACCAGGACGCGTATGCGAACGGCTCGGTGCTCGTCGCCGGTCCGGACTTCGGCACCGGGTCCTCGCGCGAGCACGCCGTCTGGGCGCTGAAGGACTACGGGTTCAGGGTCGTCATCTCCTCGCGCTTTGCGGACATCTTCCGGGGCAACTCCGGCAAGCAGGGACTGCTCGCCGCCCAGGTGAGCCCCGAGGACGTCGAGCTCTTGTGGAAGATCCTCGAGTCGAGGCCGGGTACGCCCGTGACGGTCGACCTCGAGTCTCGTACGGTGACGTGCGAGGACGTCGTCGTACCGTTCCAGGTGGACGACTACACCCGCTGGCGGCTCATGGAAGGTCTCGACGACATCGGGCTCACCTTGAACCACGAGGCGGAGATCACCGAGTTCGAGCAGACGCGCGAGGCGTGGCGCCCGACGACGCTGCCGGCCAAGCACCTGCCGTCGGTCGAGATCGTCGCGGCGCGTCCGGTCGGCTGACCGACCGGGCCGAGACCCGGCTCGGCGCGGCGCGATGGACCGACAGAGGGCCTGCCCCTAGCGTGGGGGTGGCGCGCCGACGTCCTCGTCGCGCGCGCCCGACCCGGGAGGTGCCGCGGTGAACAAGACCGAGATGGTGGCGGAGCTCGAACGACGGCTCGGGAGTCACGGGGCTGCGGTCTCGGCTCTCGATGCCGTGCTCGGCGCGGTTCAGGAGGCGGTCGCGGCGGGGGACCGGGTCACCCTGACGGGGTTCGGGACGTTCGAGCGGGTCACGCGCCCTGCACGTACCGGCCGGCACCCGCGGACGGGCGCGCCGATCGCGATCGCCGCGTCGTCCCTCCCGCGCTTCCGGGCCGGAGCGGCTCTGCGGGCCGCCGTCGCCGGCGCGACACCGACCCGGTCGGAGGCCCGCGTGACGGCGTCGGTTGCCGCGCCGTCGATGCCGACAGCCCCGACGGTTTCCACCATGAAGGCGTCGGGCACGAAGGCGTCGGGCACGAAGGCGTCGGGCACGAAGGCGTCCGGCAAGAGATCGTCCGGCAAGAAGTCGGGCACGAAGGCGTCAAGCAAGAAGGCGTCGGGCAAGAAGGCGTCGGGCAAAGGCCGCTAGCACGGCTCGAACCGGACGTGTGACGGTGCAGCCGTCGGTCGTGGCGCGGGGTCAGGCAACCAGGCAGGAGCACCACGAGTGAGTGATCAGATGGACCCGTCCGACCTGCTCTACGTCAATGGAGGTCATCCGCTCACCGGGGAGATCACCGTCCGCGGGGCGAAGAACTTCGTGTCGAAGGCCATGGTCGCGTCGTTGCTGGGCGATAGCCCGAGCGAGCTGCGCAACGTTCCCGCGATCCGCGACGTCGCCGTCGTGAGCGGGCTGCTCGAGCTCCACGGCGTCGGCGTCGATCTGGATCAGGACGCGGGCGTGCTGCGGCTCGACCCGAGCCGGGTCGAGGTGGCACACGTCGCCGACATCGACACCCACGCGGGATCCAGCCGGATCCCGATCCTGTTCTGCGGCCCGCTCTTGCACCGGCTCGGCGAGGCGTTCATCCCGGACCTCGGCGGTTGCCGGATCGGCGACCGCCCGATCAACTACCACCTCGACATCCTGCGACAGTTCGGGGCGGTCGTGGAGAAGCGAGAGCAGGGCATCTACATCCACGCCCCACAGCGGCTCCGTGGTACCAAGATCGCCCTCCCGTACCCGAGCGTCGGGGCGACCGAGCAGCTGCTTCTGACGGCGGTGCGCGCCGAGGGGCTGACCGAGCTGGTGAATGCGGCGATCGAGCCGGAGATCCTCGACCTGATCGCGGTCCTGCAGAAGATGGGGGCGATCATCTCGGTCGACACGGACCGGGTGATCCGGATCGAGGGTGTCGATCGCCTGTCCGGGTACCGTCACACGGCCCTTGCCGACCGGATCGAGGCCGCGTCCTGGGCGTCGGCCGCGCTCGCCACCGGGGGCGACATCATGGTCCGCGGTGCGACCCAGCCGGAGATGACGACCTTCCTCAACACGTTCCGGAAGGTCGGTGGCGAGTTCGAGATCGACGACGTCGGCATCCGTTTCTTCCACCCCGGTGGCGAGCTTCGGTCGATCGTTCTCGAGACGGACGTCCACCCGGGCTTCATGACCGACTGGCAGCAGCCGCTCGTCGTCGCGCTCACCCAGGCGACCGGGCTCTCGATCGTGCACGAGACGGTCTACGAGAACCGGTTCGGGTTCACCGACGCGCTCCGCCGTATGGGCGCCACGATCCAGGTCTACCGGGAGTGCCTCGGCGGGCACCCGTGCCGGTTCGGCCAGCGGAACTTCTTCCACTCCGCGGTCGTCTCCGGGCCGACGCCGCTGAGGGCCGCCGACGTCGAGGTCCCCGACCTGCGCGGCGGTTTCTCGCACCTGATCGCCGCGCTCACGGCGAGCGGGACCTCGACCGTGCGGGGCATTGCGCTGATCGACCGTGGCTACGAGCACTTCACCGACAAGCTCGGCGCCCTCGGTGCCGAGTTCACGCGGGCCTGACGGGTGCGTGCCTCGCCGGTGCCGTTCCGCCCGTGGCCCCGAGCCCGGCACGGGTGGACCGGCCGTCGCAGCGGCGGATCCCGTCCGCGCACCGGTAGCATCGACGATCGTGCCACTCGTCCCGCCTGACAACCGCACGTACCGTCGCGTCGCCGCGGTGGTCCGGCCGGTTCTGCTCGCGATCACCCGACGTGACTGGCAGGGTCAGGAGAACCTCCCGGCCGGTGTCGGCTTCATCGCGGCCGGCAACCACATGACCAACCTCGATCCGCTGACGTTCGCGCACTACCTCTACGACAACGGCCGGGCACCGAAGATCCTCGCCAAGGCGTCGCTGTTCGCGGTGCCGGTGCTCGGTGGTCTCCTCCGACGCACCGGGATGATCCCGGTGCAGCGCAACACCGCGGCGGCGGCGTCGTCGCTGTCGGCGGCGGTGGACGCGCTGCGGTCCGGCGAGTGCGTCGCGGTGTTCCCCGAGGGAACCCTCACGCGGGACCCCGACCTGTGGCCGATGGTCGGGAAGACCGGCGTCGCGCGGCTCGCCCTGACCACCCGGGCGCCGGTGATCCCGATCGCTCAGTGGGGAGCTCACCGGATCCTCGGCCGGTACAAGAAGCTCCTCAAGCCGATCCCGCCGAAGAAGGTGACGGTCGTGGCCGGCCCCCCGGTGGATCTCTCGGACCTGTACGCGCGCCCGCAGGACTCGGCGACTCTGCGGGAGGCCACCGATCGCGTCATGGATGCGATCACGGCACTCCTCGAGGGGATCCGAGGCGAGACGGCGCCGGCCGTCCGGTTCGACATGCGGACCGCCGGCAAGACCGGGCCCGACCCGGTGGCCGACGACACCGCGACGACATCCGGCGACGGCGCGCCGGAAGACGCTGCATGACGGCGTCACCGCAGTCGTCGTCCGCTGCCGCACCGGCGCAGCCGGGGACGCGACCCCTGCGTGCCGCGGTGCTCGGCACCGGCAGCTGGGGGACGACCTTCGCCGTGGTCCTCGCCGACGCCGGCTGTGAGGTGCGCCTCTGGGGACGCAGCGCCGCGGTGTGCCGCGAGATCACCGACGAGCACCACAACGAGGCGTACCTCCCGGGCATCGTCCTCCCGAGGACGATCACCGCAGGGACGGATCCGGCGGTCGCGCTCGACGGCGTCGATCTCGTCGCAGTCGCCGTGCCGTCGCAGGAGGCCCGCCGAACGCTCGAGCCCATGCGTGACCTGCTGCCGACGACCGCGGTCGCGGTGTCCCTCATGAAGGGAGTCGAGCTCAGCACCGACCGCCGCATGAGCGAGGTCGTCGCCGAGGCGTTCGCGATCCCGGTGGACCGCGTGGCTGTCGTCTCGGGCCCGAACCTCGCGCGCGAGATCGCCGAGCGCCAGCCCACCGCGACCGTCATCGCCTCGAGCAGCGAGCTGACCGCGCAGCTCGTGGCCCGCGCGTGCGCCTCCGCGTACTTCCGGCCGTACACGAACACCGACGTGGTCGGGGTCGAGCTCTGTGGCGCGGTGAAGAACATCATCGCGCTCGCGGTCGGCATCTCGCAGGGGCGGGGGCTCGGCTTCAACACGATGGCGACCGTCATCACGCGTGGGCTCGTCGAGATCACGCGGCTCGGGCTCGCGCTCGGGGCCGACGCCGACACGTTCCCGGGACTGGCGGGCATGGGTGACCTGGTCGCGACGTGCGCCTCGCCGTTGTCGCGCAACCACACGCTCGGGTTGCACATCGGTCAGGGGCTCAGCCTCGCCGAGGCGATCGCAGCCACCGGAGGCACCGCGGAAGGCGTGAAGAGCTCGCGCTCCGTGCTCGAGCTCGCACGCTCGATCGGTGTCGAGATGCCGATCACCGAAGCGGTCGTCGCCGTGCTCCACGAGGGTCTCGCCGTCGACCAGCTCGCCGCCCTTCTGCTCGCCCGACCGCACAAGGCCGAAGGGATCTAGCCGACCGCCGCCGAGCAGGCCCGACGGAAGGGAAGGCGAGCGCGCCGGTGGACGACGCCGGTGCAGGAGCCGAGCCCGACCCGGCTACAGGAGTGAGCGCAGGGCCTGGTCGAGGTCGTTCCAGAGGTCCTCGACGTCTTCGATGCCGACCGAGAGCCGCAGCAGGTCGTCCGGGACGGTGATCGACTCGCTCGCGAAGCGTCGCCGACGCTCGAGGCTCGACTCGACGCCGCCCAGGCTCGTCGCAGGCACCCAGAGACGAACCGCGGCGACCACCGCGCGCGCTCCTTCGGCGCCGCCCTGCGGTCGCAGGCCGATGATCGAGCCGAATCCGTCCATCAGGGCCATTGCTCGGGTGTGGCCGGGGTCGTCCGGGAGGCTCGGGTGCCGCACGGCGGCGACAGCCGGGTGGCCGTCCAGGCGTTGCGCGAGCAGCGCGGCGCTCGCCTGCGACCGCTCGACGCGCAGCGCGAGGGTGCGCAGGCCGCGCAGTGCGAGCCAGACCTCCCATGGCCCGGCGATCGCGCCGTGCAGGGTGCGGTACGCGCGCAGGCGGGAGGTGAGGTCCGCGTCGGACGCGACGGCGGCACCGAGGACGACGTCGGAGTGTCCGGCAAGGTACTTGGTGACCGAGTGCACGACGACGTCTGCGCCCCAGGTCAGGGGCCGCTGGACGAGTGGCGTCGCGAACGTGTTGTCGACGCAGACGAGCGCACCGACGGCGTGCGCCGCGGTCACCAGCGCGGGGATGTCCGCGATCTCGAGCATCGGATTGGTCGGGGACTCGACCCAGAGCATCGACGCCGGACCGTCCGGGCCGCTCACCGCGTCCACGACCGCATCGGTGTCGTCGATGTCGACGAGCATCACGCGGACACCGGAACGCTCGGACAGGTCGGCGGCGTAGCCGAGCGCGACCTGGTAGGAGTGCCGGGGCATCACGAGGCGCCCACCGGGCGGCACGAGGGACATCGCCGCGGCGATGGCGGCCATGCCGGAGCCGAACACCACGGCAGGGCGACCGGCGTGCTCGAGTCGGCCGAGCACCTCCTCGAACGGATGCCAGGTCTCGGTGTCGATCCGCGCGTACAACCCCTCGTCGGGACCGGGGGCGCCCGACGACACGTAGGTCGAGGACAGCACGACCGGTGCGTTCACCGGAGCGCCCTGTGCACGGGCTGGTCGGCCGCCGACGACGGCAAGGGTGGCGGGCGCGAGCTCGGCGTCATGGGTCACGCCGACAGGCTACCGATCGCGTGAGCGCGTGCGCGCATGCCGGTAGGGTCGGGCTCGATGGAACACGAGACCGCACCTGACCCCACGGACCGGCGTCGCCCGCGGGTCATGGTCCTCTTCGGTGGGCGCTCCGGCGAGCACCCGATCAGCTGCGCGACAGCCGGTGGCGTGCTGCGCGCGATCGACCGCGACCGCTACGAGGTCGTCGCCGTCGGCGTGACCCCGGCGGGACGGTGGGTGCTCGTCGACGACGACCCCGATGCCTGGGGCATCATCGACGGCCGGCTGCCGGAGGTGCGTGACTCCCCGGAGCGTGTGCTCCTGCCCGCCTCCGCCGACGAACGCGCGGTGCTGACCCTGCGGGAGGGCGAGCTGGCCGCCGGTCTCGGCGAGATCGACGTCGTGTTCCCTCTCCTGCACGGGCCCTTCGGCGAGGACGGCACGCTCCAGGGGATGCTCGAGCTCATCGACGTGCGGTACGTCGGCGCGGGTGTCCTTGCGTCCGCCGTCGGCATGGACAAGCACTACATGAAGCTCGTCCTGGCCGGTCAGGGGATACCGGTCGGACCGTTCACGGTGATCCGACCAGGCGAGTGGGACCGGAACCCGACGGCGTGGACCGAGACGGTCGAAGCCCTCGGGCTCCCCGTGTTCGTCAAGCCGGCACGGGCCGGATCGAGCCTCGGCATCTCCCGGGTCGCCGACATCGCCGACCTCCCGGCCGCGATCACGGAAGCCCGGCGTCACGACCCGAAGGTCATCGTCGAGGCGGGGATCGTCGGGCGTGAGATCGAGTGCGCCGTGCTCGGTGGCCGGGCCGGACGCCCACCGCGCAGCTCCTTGCCCGGCGAGATCGAGGTCACGGGGTCCGAGCACGGGTTCTACGACTTCGAGGCGAAGTACCTCGACGAGGCCAGCGTCCGGCTCACCTGCCCGGCGGACCTGCCGCCCGATGTCGTCGCGCTCGTGCGAGACGTGGCCGAGCGGACGTTCGAGGCGATCGGCTGCGAGGGCCTCGCACGAGTCGACGTGTTCGTGACCCCTGGCGGGGACGTGATCGTCAACGAGATCAACACGATGCCGGGCTTCACGCCGTTCTCGATGTACCCGAGGATGTGGAAGGCGTCCGGTGTGGAGTACGCCGACCTGATCGACGAGCTCGTCCAGCTCGCCCTGGAGCGTCCGACCGGTCTGCGCTGAGCACCGGTCAGGTGCACGCACGCGTCGGGGGCACGACGTCCGCGGCCTGGCCCACCTCCATCAGGATCGTGTCCGGCTGTTCAGCGGCCAGGGCCTGGGGGATCGTGAGCTCGACGGACGGGGTCCGACCGTACGTCACGAACGCCCAGCTGCCACCCGCACGGGAGCCGTTCGCGGTCACGACCCAGTCGACGCTCGTGCCCGCCGCGTCGGTGATCGTCACGCACGGGTCGGTCGTCGGACCGAGAGGCGTGGCCCCGCACCGCAGGACCACTGACGTCGTGGTGTCGCCCCACGCCGCGGTGCCCTGACTCGTGGTGGAGATCCGGTGCAGGCCCGCGAGCGACTGGGGCAACGCAAGGATCACGCTCGCGCAGACGGGGTTCGCCGCGTCCGGTGCCGGCACCACATGGATGCTCGCCGCGCACCCGGAGAGGGTCGCGAGGGCGATCAGAGTCGACGCCGCGGCGCCGGCCGGTGCCGCGGCCCACCGTCGTGGCTGCCACCGCGAGCGGGGGTCGGGTCGGGTCGCGGGCACCAGCCCACGCTATCCCGTGAGGTCCGCGGTCACGGACCTCTGTAGCGTGTGGCCGTGGACGACGAGCAGACACGAGTGGCGGACCTCTCCGAGACCGACCTGCTGGCCCTGATCTTCCCGTTGCTGCCCACCGGACCGCAGTCCCTCCTCGGCCCCGGCGACGACGCCGCGGTGCTGGCCGCGCCCGACGGTCGCG
>MLJW01000542.1_pt1 | contig 14714 bp, 11 predicted proteins | sample 888231 | NCBI WGS metagenome assembly MLJW01 (sample SAMN05788063, study PRJNA343431) | mine drainage metagenome | isolation source: sample collected from the inflow into an acid mine drainage treatment plant... | place: Germany: Lusatia, lignite mining district
ACGGCTGCGCGCGGCACTGCGCACGGTGCCCGAAAACGCGGCGGCGCTGGGCGGTGCACTGCTCGACCCGCTCGATCTGCGGGCGCTGGGCGCGCCGCGCGATGCCGCGGCGGCGTCGGGCGCCAGCGCGTCGACACTGGCCGCGCTGGCGGCCGGCTTCACGCCGCTGTCGGCGTTCGCCTACCTCGTGTTCGTGCTGCTGTACGTTCCCTGCGCAAGCACGATGGGCGCACTGCGCCGCGAAGTCGGCTGGCGCTGGATGGCGTTCTCGGTCGCCTATGGCGTCGGCCTGGCCTGGTGCTCGGCGACCGTCGTCTACCAGCTCGGCAGCTTCGGCGCCCACCCACGGGCGTCGACGGCGTGGATCGCGCTGTGCATGGCCGCGTTCGTGGCGCTGGCGTGGGTGCTGCGCCGCCATGGCCGCCGCATCACCGCGGCAGCCGGCACGCGGCTCGGCGACGCCGCACCGAGTTCACCGGGCTCGTCGTGCTCGCATTGCAGCGGCTGCGGCGGCTGCGCCAGCGCGGCGCCGCGGCCGCGCCCGCAACGCGCCGCCAGCCGCTGCTCCAGCCGCAGCGCCAGCGCGCCGTTGTTGCTGAACCAGTGCGCGTCGTAGGCCTGGCGCAGCTCGTCGAGCCACGTTTCAGGTGGCGCGAGCACCGGGCGCTGGAACGGGAAGTCCCACGATTCGGGTTGCAGATGCTTGGTCATTTCCCGCCTGAGCTAGCGCCCTTTTCCAACAAAGGCTAAAAGGGGCCGAGTTTAATTGGACGCTGCCGCGCGTCCGCACAATCGTGCCAGCAGCCGCCGGAAAGCGCCTCTCCCTGCATCCAGCGGGCAACGCCCCAAACTGCGCAGGCGCTGTTGCAGCAGCGCGTCGGTCCCGCGCAGGCCGGGCCGATCGAGCAGCGCACGGTAGGCCTGCGTGTCGTTGAAGTCATGGTTCTTGTCGACCCCTTCGCCGATACGCAAATAGTGCAGCAGCCGCACGTCGGCCGCCGCGGCAGGCAGCGCCTGCTCGAAGTGGCGGTCGTTGGGGAAGTTCCAGCGCGCGTCGAGCGCACGCCACGGCAGCGCCTGCCGCGCCAGCGCCAGCGGTATCGCCAGCTGGCAGCGGTAATAGCTTTCCTCGAACGCGTTGACGCGCTCCATCTCGCCAACCAGACCGGCGCCGAGCCTGCGCATCAGCTCGCGCGGCGCCGCGATCACGCCGAGGTTGAAATACGGCGGCATGCGCTGGTCGCGCGCCTCGGGGAAGAAGCCGGCACCGCTGGGCGCGCAGTCCAGCGCCGGCTCGGGCAGCTGGGCGACGGCGAACAGCTCGCGCCAGCGCGATTCGTCGTACGGCGACATATGCGCCGGCAGCCCCGCCACCGCCGGCTCGGCGAGCAGGCTCGCCACCAGTTCGTCGAGGCTGCCGCACACCAGCACGTCGGCGTCGAGCATCAGCACCACGTCGGCGCGGTAATCGGCGGCGTCCCAGCGCGCCATCGCGGTGCCCCAGTACCAGTGGCGCTCGAACAGCGCCTGATCGACCCAGCGGAAGTCGACGCCGAGCTCGCGCGCCCACGGGTTGGCCGCGTGCAGGTCGGGCAGCTCGGGCAGCTCGGGGCTGACCCACGCGGTGACGGTGGCCTCGCGCCCGACCTCGCCGCCGAAACGCCGCAAGCTCGCCGCCAGCGCCCAGACCTGGCGCAGGAACATCGGCGTCGGCGAAATCGGGACGTGGACTTCGAGCGAAGGAGCTTGAGTCGGGGAATGGGTGGAAGGCGGCACGGCGGCCCTCGTCGAATCGGGGGCCGACATCAGACCGCGGCGTCGGGCAGTTCGAGCCCGGCGTAGGGTGCGTCGCGGTAGTCGCGCGGGTACGGACCCTCGCGCGAAAGCAGCTCGGCTTCGCCGACGCGGATGTGCTCGCTGGGGCGGGCTTTCACGCGCCGCGCCGGGTTGCCGGCGTACACGCCCCACGCGGCCAGGCTGCGCGCGACCACCGCGCCGGCCGACACCGTGCTGCCTTCGCCGATCGCCACATCGGGAAACACCACGCTGTTGGCGCCCAGGCCGCCGTGCGCGCCCATCCAGACGCGGCCGCGGTGCACGTGGCGCAAGTCCGCCGGAACGGTGGGGTTGGTCAATCCGCCACCGAGAAAGTCGTCGCTGCCGGTGAGCACGCGCACCCCGCTGGACAGGCCGAAGAAGTCGCTGATGTAGCAAGAGCCGCCACCGATGATCGCGGTGTGGCAGCCGATGTGCACGTGGTTGCCGATCACCAGCTCTTCGTGCGCGCCGAGAAACACGAAGTCATCGATCATCACGTGGCTGCCGATGCGCATGCGCTCGGGGTGCACCAGGCGCACGGTCGGGCGAATGATCACGTGCTCGCCGCACTCGGCCAGGCCGAGCGACGAGGGGTCGACGAAAGGATTGCTCGGCGTCGAATCGGGGTGGAGTTTCATGGTTCAGGAATAAAAAACGGGGCCCGAAGGCCCCGTCGAACTAAATCGCAAAACTCAGCTGCGATACAACCCTGAATTATTCGTTCGGGGTCGTGTAAACAACAAGCGCGCTCGCCGGCATCGCGGTGCTGTAGGTCAGCACGCTACCCGTCAGCGAGCCGGTGGTGCCGGTGAAGGTCGTCGAAGTGCCCGACAGAGTCGGCGTCAGCGAGTACACATTGATATTCGCGTTCGTGTTCGTCGTGACGCTCATCGACGTCGGCAGCGAAGCCGACATCAGGTAAACGCCTTGACCACCGGTCGACACCAACGGCAGCGCGTTGGAGACGACGCCGGACAGGCTGCTTCCGTTGACTTCCAGCTTGTTGGCCGAATCGACCGTCGCCAGCGAGCCGGCCTTGACGGTCGACGCGTAGATCAGGCCAGGCCAGTAGAAGTTGGTGCCGTTATTAGCCGCCAGATTCAACGTGCCGCCTTGTGCGCGAACGAACAGGTTGCTCGCCTTGAACGCGTTGTTGATGACGACGCTATCGCCGTTGTTGATCGCGGCGGTCATGGTCGACGTCGTCAGCGTGGTATTGCCGACGCCCATCACGTTGGTGTTCTGCGTCGCGGTACCCAGGCTGCTCGGGTCCAGGGTGATCGCCACAACGCCGCCGGTGCCGCCGTCAACGACAACCGCGTTCTGGTACGGATCGGTCGATTGCTTGCCGTTGGCGATGCCGCCGGTGATCACGCCACCGTAGTTGAACGTCGCGCCCGGAGTGGCGATCTTCGCAGCCGTGCCCGTGTAGACGCTGTTGCCCGTGAACACGAAGCCCGTGGTTCCGGTGATGTTGCCATAAGCCAGGAGATTGCTGGTCAGGCTCGTCGTGCCGGTCGTAACGTTCACCGTGGCGCCACTGACGCTACCCGTCGACTGGACCACGACACCGAGGCTGTACGTGCCAGTGCCGGTGCTAGTCGTCTTCAGGTCGACGTCACCGCCGGTCGACTTCAAAGCCGCATACGCCATCACTTGGTTCTGCGCGGTTTCGGTAATCGTGCCGCCTGCCGTCAGCGCTGCGTTGTTGTAAACCGAACCCTTCGTCGCGACGATGGTTGCAGTATCTGCGGCAGCGGTGCCGGTGCTGAGCGCCGCATTCTGCGTCACGTCTCCGCTGGCAGCGGTGATCGCAACTGCGCCAAGCGTCGTTACCGACGACGAGGCCGCCAGCGTACCGCCCAGGCTGACCGAACCGACGCCAACAGTACTACCAACAGTCAGCCCTGCGCCGCCGTTGTAGACGATGCCGGTGTTGGTGAAGCTCGACGCGCCGTCGACGGTCAATCCAGTCGCCGTGATGGTGCCGCTGTTCGAAATCGCGGTTGCCTTGCTAAACACAGCGCTACCGCCGGATTGCGTGGCGAGAGTCAGCGCTGCTCCTGCGTTGATCTTGCCAGCATTGGTGATGCCATTCGATGCCACCACCGATGCACCAACCGTCATCAGCGCATTGTTGGTCACCGCGCCGGTGACATTCAAGGCACCAACAGTCGCTTGGCCATTATTGACAAGATCGCCACCGACGTTGACCAGCGCACTCGCGTTCAGCAGACCGGAATTGGTCAGCGCTCCGCCGACACTCGTAATCCCCGTCAGCGTCAGCGTACCGGTGTTCGTGACAGCTCCACCAATCGTAGCGCTTCCGGCGCTGAGAGTCGCAGCGCCCGCATTGGTCAACGCGCCACCCAGAGAAACCGCCTGATTCAACTTACTGCCGGCTGCAATCGTCGTCGCGCCAGCAGCGCCGATCACCGGAGTGGCGCCAAGGGCCGTAAAGTCACCGCTGAGGTTCAGGGTGCCAGTCGACGCGGTCACCGCCGTCGTCGTGACGACGGCAGCAGCCGACGGGCTCATCGTGGCGGCGTAACCCGCGTCGATCGCGACGTTGGAAGCGCCTGCCAAAGCGCCAGCGTCGACGTTGACGTTGCCCGCCCCCGCGACCAGCAGATAGCCGGCGTTGACTGCCGAGCCGCTCGAAACGGTGACATCGCCGGTCGCCGTGTATGCAGTACCGGAACCAGGAGCGGCGATGGCCACGCCGGTCGCGCTGGCCTGCGCGTACCCGACCAACGCCAGCCCATTGTGAGCATTGATAACACCGGTCGATCCGACGACAACGCCGTTCGCGTTCGCGACGAACAGGGCGGGAGCATTGGAACCGTTCGACACGGGGGTCGCAGAATTGTCAACAGCGGTCAAGGTACCGTAGATCTGCGACGCGCTGCCCGAGACGTCCGACAACAGCACTGCCGCCGTATTCGCGCCACTATTTTGAACCGTCAGCGTCGCGCCTGAGCCGATGTTGAAACCGGCGACCGTCGTCACGCCCTTGGTCGCGGCGTTGGCCAGAGTCGTCGATCCTGCGGCCGAACCAAACGTCAGCACGGTCGCACCGGAATTGACGACGATCGTCGCGGCGTTCGATGCCGTTGCCGTGTACGTCGGGGTACCCGCACCGGCAGTGAACGACCCCGGCAGCACACCCGCCGCCGGAGCGGCAGCGTGTGCCACGGTCGCGCTCAGCGCCAGCAGCACCGAAGCGGCGACAGGCGTGAGTTTCAGCACAGCTTTGCGATTCATGAAAACTCCTTGTCCTTGTGGATGTCAAAAAAAGCTTCGTGCCCGGTACAAATGCCGGCAGCGCCGGTCTCCCTACTCGCCCGGCTCGCGCCGGCTGTTGGGCATACGACCAATAGCACGGTGTCAAATGTACATGAAGACAATTGCGGTTGACCAGTGGGCTTGATGCGGCCCACTGGCGAGTTGCTGACGGGCAACAACAGCCAACACGGTGTTCATCAATATTTCATTCGTAAGAATGCGGACTTAGGCGTCGATCAAGGCCTCGAAACGAGGCCGATCAGGCCAGCGTTATATCCTGCTTTTCATTGCCGTTTGCGTACAAGTTCCAGGCGCGCGAGTAGCCTTCCTCGATCCGCCTCACCTGGCCCGCGGTGTCGTAGAGGCTGGCCGACGGCAGCGCCGCGGCCAGTTTGCGCTTGAGTTCGGCCAGCCGCCCGGGTTGCTCGGCAAGTTCGATCGCCAGGCGCTCGTAGGTCTGGAGGTCGGGCGTGACCAGCTCGTCGAGACCCAGATGGTGGAGCAGGCTTTCACCGACTCGCGTGATGTAGGTGTCGCCTCGAGTCGTCAGCAGCGGCGTTCCGGACCACAGCGCGTCGGCCGCGGTGGCGCCGGCGTTGTACGCCGGCGTGTCGAGGAACAGGTCCATCAATTTCTGCCGCGCCAGGTTCGACGGCTGGTCCATGTAGCCGGCGAACAGCAGGCGATCGGGGTCGACACCGTGGCGCCGCGCTTCGCCGCGCAGCCGCTCGACGACCTTGGCGTCGGTCGCCAGCAGCGCCAGCCGCCCGCGCGGGACCGCTTTCAGCACGCGCATCCACAGCGCGTAAATCTCCGGGTCGATCTTGTAGTTGTTGTTGAAGGTGTAGTAGAGGAACCAGTCTTCGCCGAGGCCGAAATCGCGCCGGCGGTAAGTGGGGCCGGGCGGCAGCGACCGGTGCGAGTTGACCTGGTAGACCGGCAGGTAGATCGCCGCTTCGCTGCGCAGTTCGCGGCGCTCGGGCGGCATCAGCACCGGGTCGACGATCAGGTAGTCGACGAAGTCGGCGCCGGTCGAACCCGGAAAGCCGAGGTAGTGCATCTGCACCGGGGCCGGACGACGCGCGAGCACGGCCATGCGGCTGTCGGCGGTGTGGCCCATCAGGTCGACGAGCACTTGCACGCCGTCGGCGGCGATGCGCTGAGCGAGCTCGGCGCTGGTCACGCCGCGCGCCTCGATGAAATGCTCGACCGAGCCCTGGATCGCGCGGCGCTGCGGCGAGCCGTCGTCGACCCCGGTCGAATAGAAGAAGATTTCGAAGCGCTCGCGGTCGTGCAGCTCGAACATGCCTTGCAGCAAGTGGCCGACCGGGTGGTTGCGCGCGTCGGCGCTGACGTAGCCAATACGCAGCCGCCCGTCGCGCCGCGCGGCTTCGCCATGCAGCGGCTCGCCGGCGTCGTAGGCGAGCTTGAGCGATTCGCTGCGCGCCACCGCGAACTTCTCCTCGGCGGTGAACGGCAGGTAAAGGGCGGTGAAGGCGCGGAACTGGGCGCCTTGGCCACTTGCCAGGCGCTCGCGAACTCCGGCCAGCGCGTTGGCTGTCGTCGTCGCCAGGAAGTCGTCCCACAGGCACAGTTGGCGCGCGATTTCGATGTAGCCATCTTGCGCGGTCGGCATCGTCGGCTGCAGCTGCAGCGCCTTGATGAAATGCTCGATCGCTTTCAGCCGGTTGTTGTGCCCGTGCAGCACGCCGACGTTGCACTGCACTTCAGGGCTGTTCGGCGCCGCGGCGAGCAGGCGCTCGAAAGCGGCCAGCGCGTCGTCGCGATGGCCGAGCGCCATGTAGGCGACCGCGAGCTGGTTCTGCAGTGTCAAGTCGGCCGGCGACTGCAGCGAAGCGAGCTGGAACCAGGGCAGCGCGCCGGGCTCGTCGCCGCGCACCCAAAGCGCGCGGCCCAGGCCGTAGGCGGCCATCGCGTGGCTGGGCTTGAGCTGCAGCGCGCGGCGAAAACGCGTTTCGGCTTCGCGCGCCTTGCCTTGCGCGAGCATCGCGTCGCCAAGGTTGTAATGCGCTTCCGGGTTCTGCGGCGCGAGTTCGAGTGCGCGCTCGAGGCTCTGCAAGCCTTCGTCGAAACGGTTCTGCAGCAGCAGCACGCGGCCCAGGGTGTTGTGGTACGCGGTGTTGTCGGGCAGCACTTGCAAGGCGCGGCGCACCAGGCGCTCGGCTTCGGCCTGCTGGCCTTTCTGGCTGTGTACCACCGCCAACATGTGCAGCGCGTCGGGATGATCCTCGACGAGCTTGAGCGCGTCGCGGTAGAAGGGCTCGGCTTCGAGCACGCGGCCCTGCTGGTGCACCGCGATGCCCTGGTTGACGAGGCTGGCGGCGTGGGCGTGCAATTCAGGCGCCGCGGCGTGCGGCATGATCGTGGCTTGTTCGGTCATCGCTGTCGATAGAGCGTTGATACGTTCGGCGGTCGCGAACGCCTTGACGGCGCGTCGATGGCGACGCTGGGGTTGACCGGACATTATGCGGCATCACCACCGCCGCGCAGCCATCCGGCACGGGCCATGCATCTCAAGGCCCGTTTAAGCAAGCCCTCGTTAAACTTGCGGTTTTTTCTCGTTCGGGCGAGATCTTCGCCCGAGGACCACGACGTTGACCGCCATCCAACCGTTCACCCCGCCGACCCCGCCCGCCGCGGTCGTCGAGCTGCGCCTGCCGCGCGACGCCGGCGCGGCGCTGACTCTGGCTTCGCACGGCTACGACTACACCGTCACCGGCAACACGCTGCTGCCGGCGGCTGCGCTGCGCCGCGCGATCGAAGCCGCCGCCGACCCCAACGCCGCGGTCGGCGCGCTCAGCGCGCTGTACCGCGAGCGCGGCTATCTGCTGGTCGCGGTGCGCGCGCAAGTGCTCGGGCACCGCGTCACGGTCGCGGTGGTCGAAGGCCGCATCACCGGCGTCAAGGCCAAGCCGGGCATCGCGCGCTTCTACCGCGGCGTCGAGTTCGACCCCGCGGTGGACAACAACGCGCTGATTCGCCGCAACCTGCTCGCCGAAGCGTATGCGACGCGCAGCGGGCTGGGGCTCAAGCCCAGCGTCGCGCCGGCGCCGCAGCCCGGCGGCACCGAGCTGGCCGTCGACACGCCGCCGCAGCCGGGCTTCAAGCCGGTTTCGGGCAACGTCGTGCTCGGCAACTACGGCAGCCGCTACGTCGGCGGGCTGGTGCTCGGCGAGAACCTCGCCATCCACCCCGGGCACGGCCTGGAGTTCACGCTGGGCTACAGCCACGGGCTGCCCAACCTGCAGCGCGCCAGCGCCGGCAGCCGCTCCGACACCTTCAACGCCGGCGCGTCCATCGTCACCCCCTGGGGCTTCTACGGGCTGAACGTCGGCCACAGCGGCTACCGCCTCGGCACGGCCGGCGCGCCCTACTACCCCAGCGGCAGCACCGACACCTTCGGCGCCACCGGCTCGCAGCTGTTCTACGCGTCGCCTGCGCTGCGGCTGTCGACCACCGAGGGGCTGACCCACGTCGCCTACAAGTCGACGGTGCTCGGCGGGGCGTACACATTGGCCGACCAGAACTACAACTACGGCAGCGTCGGGCTGCAGCTCGGCCGCAACGTCGCGCTCGGCGGGCTGCCCGGCGCGGTCAACGTCGCGCTGAATTACAACCTGGGGCTGTCGGGGCAGCGCGGCACGCTGGTGTACGACTACGCGTCGGCGCCGCAGGCGCATTTCCACAGCTGGGGGGTCAACGCCAACTGGGTGCAGAACCTGCCGCGAGGCTGGAGCGCCAACGTCACCGCCAACGGCCAGTGGGGGCTGGACATGCTGCCGGCCAACCAGCAGTGGGTGCTCGGCGGCTACGGCAGCCTGGCGGCGTGGAACCCCGGCGTGCTGACCGGCGACGGCGGCTACCTGCTGCGCACGGTGGCGCAGGCGCCGGCTTTCGGCTGGCGCGGCTGGCAGGTGTCGCTGCAGGGCTTCGCCGAACAGGGCGCGGTGACCAACCACTACCAGGCGCCCGGAGCCGCCGGCTGGCAGATGCTGGCCGACGTCGGCGTCGGCGTGACGCTGAGCTCGCCGTGGCAGACGCAGCTGACGCTGACCGCGGCGCGCCCGGTGGCGAGCAAGAACGTCGGCGCCGGTGTGCGCGACAGCCTGAAGCCGATCTACGTCGTGCTGCAACAGCCGTTCTGAACCGATCAACAGGAACCACGATGCTTTCATTTTCCTTTCGCGGCGCGGTGCTCGCCGCGCTGCTCGGCGCCGGCTTCGGCGTTGCCTGCTCGGCGCAGACGCTGGCCAGCGTCGACGGCCACGCGCTGACGCTGCAGCAAGTCGAAGCGGCCAACGCGCAAGCCGCGGCCAACGCGCCGCTGCGCCAGCAGATCGTCGAGCAGTTCATCCAGCAGCAGTTGCTCGCCGACACGGTGCACGAAGTGCCACCGGCGCTGCAGCAGCGCATCGACGCTGGCGGCGCCAACTTGCGCCGCCAGATGCTGGCGCAGCTCGCCGCCGACACGTTGTGGCAGCAGCACCCCTTCGACGCGGTGCAGCAGAAGGCGGCTTACGCGAGCGCGCTGGCCGCGCTGCCCGCGCATGAATACTGGGTGCGCTGGATCGTCGTCGCCAGCCCCGACGCCGCGCGCGACGTGCTCGACTCGCTGCGCCACGGCGTATCGTTCGCCGAGCTGGCGGTGCAGCGCAGCGTCGGCGCCAACGCCGAGCTCGGCGGCGCGCTGGGCTGGCAAAGCGAACGCACGCTGCCGGCGGCGGTGCTCGGCGAAGTGCGCAAGCTCAAGGCCGGCCAGGTGGCCGGGCCGATCGCGCTCGACACCGGCTACGGCATCGTGCAGCTGCTCGCCGAGCGAGCGACGCCGAAACCGACGCTGCAGCAGCTGCTGCCGTCGCTTGAGCAACAATGGCGCACCGAGCAGCTGCAGCAGCGCCTGGCCGAGCTGCGCAAGGCGGCCAAGGTCGAGATCACGCCGCAGGCCGCCGACGCCAAGGCTGCCGACGCGAAAACCGGAGCGAACGAACATGGGCATTGAACGTCGCGCGCTGGCCGCTGCCGGGCTGGCGCTGGTGCTGGGCGGCTGCGCCGCGACGCAGGACGTCGCGGTCGAGCGCGTGTCGGCCGAGCAGTACGCGCCGACCAGCGTGGTCGAAGTGCTGCAGCGCGCGCCGGCGCGCCCCTACCAGCTCATCGCCCGGCTCGATGCAAGTGGCGCTGCCGGCACTCCGGTGGCGCAGGTTCTCGCGTCCTTGCAGGCCAAGGCGGCCGCGCTGGGCGCCAACGCGATCGTCGTGCAGGACTTGAGCACCCGCCAGCAGGGCACGCTGCAGCTCGACCCGTCGGGCGGCCAGATGACGCAGACCGCGGCGCAGGTCGTCCCCCACCTGAAGGCGCAGGCCCTGCGCTACACCGGAAATTGAACATGGACGCGACGAACACCCCGAACCCGGCCGACGACTCGGCACCCGCCGCCGCGGTGTGCGAAGTGCTGCACGTCGGCTGCGGTCCGGCGCGCAAAGCCCACATGCCGGCCGCTTTCCACGGCGACGACTGGCGCGAAGTGCGTTGCGACATCGACGAAACCGCCGAGCCCGACATCGTCGCCAACATGATGGACCTCGGCGTCATCGCCGACGGGCGCTTCGACGCCGTGTATTCGTCGCACAACATCGAGCACGTGTTCGCGCACGAAGTTCCGGTGGTGCTGCGCGAGTTCGCTCGCGTGCTCAAGGACGACGGCGTGCTCGTGATCACCTGCCCCGACGTGCAGTCGCTGGGGGCCGCGCTGGCCGCGGGCCACCTCGTCGAGCCGCTGTACCAGTCGGCCGCGGGGCCGATCTCGGCCGTCGACATTCTCTGGGGGCATCGCGCGTCGATTGCCGCCGGCAAAGTCTATATGGCGCACAAGTGCGGCTTCACGGGTCAGGTGCTGGTCGACACGCTGGTGCAAAGCGGCTTCGCTCGCGCGGCGTGCGCGCAGCAAGCCGGCGCCTTTGCGCTGTGGGCCGTGGCGACCAAGGCCGAAGCCAGCCCCGAGCAGCTCGAAGCGCTGCGCCGGCGCTACCTGCCCTGCTGAGGCGGCTTCAGCGCGCGCGCCAGCGCTTCAGCGCGTCCGACGCCCACAGCGTGAGCAGGCTGCGCACATGCCAGTACAGGTGGCGCGCGCTGTCGCGGCTGGCGCGGCTGCCGGCGTGCTGCACCGCGCACGCGGCGCGCGCCAGGCGCCAGCCGCCGAGCTGCAGCCGCAGGCACAGGTCGACGTCTTCGCAGTACAGCCGGTAGCGCGGGTCGAAGCCGCCGAGCGCCTGGTAGGTTGATGCCCGGAACACCGCGAACGCCGCGTTGACCCACTCGGCGCGCTGCGCCTGCTCGCCGCCGGCGACGTAGCGCCGCAGCAGGTTTACCGGCGTGGGCACCGGGCGCGGCGGGTTGCACGGCAGGCCGCGCGCGTCGAGCTGATCGGGGTAGGCGCAGCCGGCGCGGGGGTCGAGCGCCAGCGCCGCGCACAGCGCCGGGAAGGGGTCGGCGTGCAACCGCACGTCGGGGTTGATCACCGCGAAATGCGCCGCCGCGTCGACAGCGGCGCGCGCTCGCGCGTGGCGGAACGCCGCGTTGTGGTTCTCGCCGAAGCCGCGCGGGCGTGCGTTGCGCCGGATGGTCAGCGGAACGCCGGCGCACGCGGCGGCGGCAGCGGCCTTGAGCCCGGGCTCGGCGACGTTGAGCGTGAGCACCACGCGCGCGACGCTGTGCCGCGCGTGGCGCGAGAGGTCGCGCAGCAGCGCGAGCACCGCATCGCGATGGCCGTGGCTGATGATCGAGACGACGACGCGCGCTCGTGCGTCGAGCTGCGGCTGAGGCGGCACACGTACCGGCGGCCCCCGCGCACGCAGTGCGGGGTTCGCTTCGCCGCGGCGAGGCACGCGCAGCGCCGGGCCTCGCGCCGCGCGCGCGTCGCGAGGCGCGCGATGCAGCGGCGCGGCGGGTAGCCGGGAGTCCTGGGGGTGTCGTGAGCTCAAGGGCCTGCAGGCGCGAGACGGACAGCGCAGCGCTGGAGTGGATGAAACGAAATTGTATGGGAATTATTCCCATACCTCACCCCCAACTTAGGTCCCGCGTCTCGAGCACGGTTCTGGAGTGGGATGATAGGTCCACCCGCTGCGCCGCAGCAAGCATGCGATCGCGGGGGACCCCGCGCCGGATCAAACCGCTTCGCGCAGACGCTGGTAGGCGTGCCGCACCGGCGAGCGCCACAGCCGCAGCAGGCTCTGCGCGTGCCAGTACAGGTGCAGCAGCTGCACGTGGCTGGCGCGGCGGCCGAGGTGCTGCACGGTGGCGTCGGCGCCGACCAGGCGGTGGCCGGCGAGCTGCAGGCGCAGGCAGATGTCGACGTCTTCGCAGTACAGCCAGTAGCCGGGGTCGAAGCCGCCGAGCTTGGCGTACACGCGAGCGTCGAACAGCAGGAACGCGGCGTTGACCCAGTCGTCGGCGTCCGGGCGCTCGGCACGCGTCAGGTAGCGCGCGAGCAGCTCGCCCGGCGTGGGCACCGCGCGCGGCGGGTTGCACGGCTGCCCCAAGGCGTCGATCTGCTGCGGGTAGGCGCAGGCGGCGTCGGGGGTCGCGCGAAGCGCGGCGAGCAGCGCCGGAAACGGGTCGTCGTGCAGCCGCAAGTCGGGGTTGAGCACCGCGAACCAGCTCGCGTCGCCCGATTCGGCGAAGGCCGCGTTGTGGTTCTCGCCGAAGCCCAGCGGGCGCGGGTTGCGCCGGATCTGCAGCGCGATGCCGGGGCACGCGGCGGCCGCCGCGGCTTCGACTTCGGGCTCGGCGACGTTGAGCGTGAGCACGATGCGCGCGACGCTGCGGTGAGCGTGGCGCGCGAGGTCGCGCAGCAGCTCGAGCACCGCGTCGCCGTGGCGGTGGCTGATCACCGAGACCAGGACCTTGTCTTTCGCGTCAGACGCCATACACCGACCAGAAAGTCGCCGCGAGCAGCACGACGAGCAGCCCCAGCGCGAAACCGAGCAGCGCCTGCAGCAGCCGGTTGGTGCGCTGCTGCTCGGCCAGCAGCTGGCGGTTGAGCTCGGCGTCGCCGCCGTGCACCGCGCGCTCCAGCGCCTGGTGCACCAGCCGCGGCAAGGCCGGCAGGTATTGCGCGTAGCGCGGCGCCTCGCGCTGCAGGTGGTCGCGGAACGCGCGCCAGCCGACCTGGCTGCGCATCCAGCGCTGCAGGAAGGGTTGCGCGGTGCTCCACAGGTCGAGCTCGGGGTCGAGCTGGCGGCCCAGCCCCTCGACGTTGAGCAGGGTCTTCTGCAGCAGCACCAGCTGCGGCTGGATCTCGACCTTGAAGCGGCGCGAGACCTGGAACAGCCGCATCAGGATCTGGCCCAGCGAAATGTCCTTCAACGGGCGCTCGAACTGCGGCTCGCACACCGTGCGCACCGCCGCTTCGAGCTCCTCGACGCGAACGTCGGCCGGAACCCAGCCCGATTCCAGATGCAGCTCGGCCACGCGCCGGTAGTCGCGCTGGAAGAAGGCGATGAAGTTCTGCGCCAGGTAATCCTTGTCGAAGGCCGACAGCGCGCCGACGATGCCGAAGTCCAGCGCGATGTACCAGCCGAAGGTCTGCGGCTCGACGCTGACCATGATGTTGCCCGGGTGCATGTCGGCGTGGAAGAAGCCGTCGCGGAACACCTGGGTGAAGAAGATCTCGACGCCGGCTTGCGCCAGCCGCGGGATGTCGACACCGGCTTCGCGCAGCCGCCCGATCTGGCTGATCGGCACGCCGCGCATGCGCTCCATCACGATCACATTCTGCGTGCACAGGTCCCAGTACATCTGCGGGATCAGCACCAGGCCGAGGCCGTCCATGTTGCGCCGCAGCTGCGCGGCGTTGGCCGCTTCGCGAACCAGGTCGAGCTCGTCGTGCAGGTATTTGTCGAACTCGCCGACGACTTCGCGCGGCTTGAGCCGCTTGCCGTCGGCCCAGGCGCGCTCGACCCAGGCGGCGAGCACGCGCATCAGGTCGAGGTCCTGCTCGATGATGCGGCGCATGCCCGGGCGCAGCACCTTGACGGCGACGTCGTGCCCGCCCTGCCCGGCCGGCAGCGTGGCGAAATGCACTTGCGCGATCGACGCGCTGGCCACCGGGCGGCGCTCGAAGGTGGCGAACAGCTGCTCCAGCGGGCGCCCGAGCGCGGCCTCGATCTGCGCCACCGCGAGCTCGGAGTCGAACGGCGGCACGCGGTCCTGCAGCCGCGCCAGCTCGTCGGCGATGTCCAGCGGCAGCAGGTCGCGCCGGGTCGACAGCATCTGGCCGAACTTGACGAAAATCGGCCCCAGGCTTTCCAGCGCCAGCCGCAGGCGCTCGCCGCGCGGCGCGTCGAGCCGGCTGCCCCAGGCCAGCACGCGGGTCAGCGCGACCAGCCAGCGGTGGCGGAAACCGCTGAGCAGCAGGTGGTCCAGGCCGTAGCGGCGGATGGTGTAGGCGATGCGCAGCAGGCGCAGCAGTCGACGCATGGGGCGTTCAGCTCCGCGGCCGGCGCTGCAGCTGCGCGATGCGCTTGTCGAGCCGCGCCACCGCGTCGCGCACGCGCGCGACGTCGGCGGCGGCGGCGTCGAACTCGGCGCGC
>MLJW01000543.1_pt1 | contig 14699 bp, 12 predicted proteins | sample 888231 | NCBI WGS metagenome assembly MLJW01 (sample SAMN05788063, study PRJNA343431) | mine drainage metagenome | isolation source: sample collected from the inflow into an acid mine drainage treatment plant... | place: Germany: Lusatia, lignite mining district
CTGTGGGAGCGCCTGCAGTTCGCGCTGCAGGGCGAGCCCGACCCCTGGTTCGAGTTCGACAAGGCCCAGGTCGATGCCAGGCAGTTCGTTCCCATCGTACCCATCGCAGCACAGCAGGGAGAGCCGGCATGAGCGCCGCCGACTCTGCCGCCGGTCTGGTCACGCCCGCTCACGCCGAAGCAGCCTGGATTCTCGTCTGCACCCTGGCCGACATTCCCGCGCTTGGTGCGCGTCGTGTGCGCCGCCCAGACGGCGTGGACATCGCCCTGTTCCGCACCGCGGGCGACCGCGTCTATGCACTGCTCGACTGCTGCCCGCACAGGGGCGGCCCGCTGTCGCAAGGCATCGTGTTCGGCGAAGCGGTGGCCTGCCCACTGCACAACTGGACCATCCGCCTGAGCGATGGCCGTGCCCAAGCCCCCGACGACGGCTGCACCCCCGCCTTCGCCGTGAAGGTGGACGGTGAGCGGGTCTACCTGCGCGACGACCAGTTGCATGCGCCGATCGCCACGTTGACTGCCGCAAGCTGCGACGGCGCGGCGCGCGGGAGCGCGGCATGAAAACCCGATCGGTCCTGCGCAATCTCCCCACCCCGCCTCTCCCCATGTGTGGGGAGAGGGTCAGCACTCCTCCCCAACGGGGTGGGGGAGGCCGGGAGGGGGAGGTGCGCGAGACGCGCTCGATCTGCCCGTATTGCGGCGTCGGGTGTGGTGTGCTGATCCAGACCGAGGCCGGACGCATCACCGACGTGCGCGGCGATCCCGACCACCCGGCCAACTTCGGCCGTCTCTGCACCAAGGGTGGCACCCTGCACCTGAGCGCCAAGCCCGAACTGCTACCGCAGGTTCGCGCCCTGCGGCCAGAGCTGCGCACCCGGCGCGACGTGCAGCGTCGGACGGTGCGCTGGGACGAGGCGCTCGACCACGTGGCGCAACGCTTCGCCGATCTCATCGCGCGCCACGGCCCCGACAGCGTCGGGTTCTACATTTCCGGCCAGATGCTCACCGAGGATTATTACGTCTTCAACAAGCTGGCCAAGGGGCTGATCGGCACCAACAATATCGATACCAACTCGCGCCTGTGCATGTCATCCGCCGTCGCAGGGTACAAGGCAACGTTGGGCGCGGATGCGCCACCCGCCTGCTACGAGGATATCGATCACGCCGATTGCCTGTTCATCGCCGGGGCCAACCCGGCTTTTGCCCATCCCATCCTGTACCGCCGCATTGAGGCGGCACGGATACGCAACCCGGACCTGAAGGTGGTGGTGGTCGATCCCCGCCGCACCGACAGCGCGCAGGACGCCGACCTGCATTTGCCCATCCTGCCCGGCACCGACGTGGCGCTGTTCAACGCCATGCTGCATGTCATGCTGTGGGAGGAGCTCACCCGGCCCGATTACATTGCCGCACATACCACGGGCTTCGATGCGCTCAAGCAGACCGTGCGCGATTACACCCCGAAAATGGCTGCCGACCTTTGCGGCGTGCCGGAGGCGGATATTGTGACTGCGGCGCGCTGGTTCGCGTCATCCAGGGCCACCTTGTCGCTTTATTGCCAGGGGCTGAATCAATCCATCGCGGGCGTCGACAAGAATGCCGCGCTGATCAATCTGCATCTGGCCACCGGCCAGATCGGCCGCCCCGGCGCCGGACCATTCTCCCTGACCGGCCAGCCCAATGCCATGGGGGGGCGCGAAGTGGGCGGCATGGCCAATCTGCTTTCCGCCCACCGTAATCTTGCCGATCCCGGGCACCGCGCCGAAGTGGCACGCTTGTGGGGTGTGGAGAGCGTGCCTGAAACGCCGGGGCTGACCGCGGTCGAAATGTTCGAAGCGGCGCGCAAGGGCGAGATCCAGGCGCTTTGGGTCGCCTGCACCAATCCTGCCCAGTCGATGCCGGATCTTGTCCGGGTACGCGAAGCCCTCGGGAATGTGCCGTTTCTGGTGGTGCAGGATGCCTTCCTGCAGACCGATACGGTGCGCTATGCCGATGTTGTGCTTCCCGCCTCGACCTGGGGGGAGAAGGAAGGCACCGTCACCAATTCCGAGCGCTGCATCACCCACGTCAATGCTGCCGTCGCGCCGCCCGGAGAGGCGCGCCACGATTGGGAAATCGTGGTTGATTTCGCCCGTCGCCTGGGGGAAAAACTCGGCAGCGATGCTGCCCCGCTTTTTCCCTACCGAACGGCGGAAGCCATTTTTGACGAGCACGCCACCACCACCCGCGGACGCGACCTCGATATCACCGGCTTGAGCTATGCCGTGCTCGATGCGCTAGGTCCCCAGCAATGGCCCTTTCCGCAGGATGCGAGCCGCGGGACGGCGCGCCTGTATGAAGATGGCGTGTTTGCACATCCCGACGGCAAGGCGCATTTCGCCAACACGCAATATCAACCCACGGGAGAGAGCACCGATGCGCGCTATCCGCTGCATCTCAATACCGGCCGCTTGCGCGACCAATGGCACGGCATGAGCCGCAGCGGCAACGTGGCGCAACTATACAATCATGCCGAAACTCCCGTGCTGTCCATGCACCGCAGCGACATGGAGCGGCGCGGCCTGAGTGACGGCGACATCGTCCGGATCAGCAGCCGGCGCGGTACACTGGTGTCGCTCGTGCAGCATTCGGAAGAAGTCATGCCCACCCAGACTTTTTTCCCCATGCACTGGGGCAGCCAGCACATGAATGGCGCCGGCATCAACGCGCTGACCCTGGCTGCCTGCGACCCCGTATCCAGGCAGCCGGAGCTCAAGCACGCCGCCATCAAGGTTGAAAAAATGCTGCTGCCCTGGCGCATGGTCCTGATGCGGCGCGGTCGCGACCCGGTCGCCATGCTGCACGCACTGCAACCCTTCCTGTCCCGTTTCGATTATGCGGCCTGCGGCCTGTTTGGGCGCGAGGATGGGATGGTTGTGCTGCGCGCGGCCCACCAGGGGGCTCCTGATGCGGTGCTCATCGAGGCCCTGGATGCCTTGCTGGATCTTGCCGAGGATACGCCCTGCCTCAGCTATCGCGATCCGCGTCGCGGGATTTCCAAGCGCATCGTGGTCGAAAACGATCAGGTGACCGGTGTGCGCCTGGTCGGCGAAACGCTGGCGTCGGAATGGCTGAAGGAAGTCATGACCCAGCATGCGTTCCCGGAACAGGTGCGTCGCTGGGCGCTGGCTCCCGTCAGCGCACCACCCAGCGGAAATATCGGTCGGGGCCGCATCGTATGCAGCTGCCTGGATGTGTCGGAACTGGAAATCACTCAGGCCCTGCAACAGGGCCTTGATCTGGCCGGTCTGCAAGGCAAGCTCGGATGCGGTACCGAGTGTGGTTCATGCGTGCCTGAACTCAAGGGGCGGGTCGCGGATTGCCGCGAATCCCGGTGATGGAGCCGGGATCCTGTTCTTCAGACCAGGTCGTGTGGTCAATCGAGCCGGTGCAGGATGATCGATAATTTTCCCCGTAATCATCACTTGTTGTTAGACTGACCCTCAAAAATAAGGGGGCATTTCCGGGGACGGAAACTGCAACAGGGGTCGGGTCATGCAAGGCGGGCTGTTGCCGATTGCAACCCATTGATATGATGTACGAGATACTAACCGGGAGGGTGTCGCACCATGGCCGAGCAATTAACAACACGGGAAAAGCCTTTTATCCTGCATTTCATCACGACGCAAAAACATTTCAGTCCGTTCGATGCCAACATGGCCTGCGACGCCGGCTACAATTCCGTGTTTACGTATACCGATGTCACCCTGAATGAAATCACCGGCCTGGTGCAGGATGCCATATTCTCGCGCGGCCCCCGCGGCGTCTGGCGTACGGGCATCTTCATCGGCGGGCGCGATATGGATCTGGCCATGGAAATGATGGAGGCGGCCAAGAAGGCCATGTTTCCGCCGTTCCAGGTTTCCCTGTTCGCAGACCCCGCCGGTGCGTTCACGACCGGTGCGGCCTTGTCGGCATATGTGGTTTCCACCTGCCATGAGCACTTCAATACCACCTTGAAGGACAAGCGCGTCGTCGTGTTCGGGGCGACCGGCCCGGTCGGTGGCTGCGCCTCCGTGATGTGCGCCAAGGAGGGGGCGGATGTCCGTCTGGTCGCGCACTCCAGCGTGGAGAAAACTTCCCGGCTGGCACAGAAGTACTCCGCCACCTACGACGTGTCGCTGACGTGCGTGGATGGAACCGATGATGCCAAGAAAGCCGCCATCATCGCCGATGCTGAAATCCTGTTGTGTTGCGCCGCTGCCGGCGTGCGCGTCATCAGCACCGAAATGCTGCAGAACGCAAAAGGGCTGCTCATTGCCGCCGATGTCAATGCCGTTCCCCCTTCCGGTGTCGAAGGCCTGGATGCCATGTCCGACGCGCTTCCCATCAAGGGTGCGGAATGGGCTCTGGGGTTGGGTGCATTGGCGATCGGCAGCAGGAAGTACAACCTGCAGAAAAAGATGTTCCAGATGATGCTGGATTCGGACACCAATGTGACTCTGGATTTCCTGTCCGCTTACGTGGTCGCACGCAAGCTCTAGCCGATTCAAGGCGGAGCCGCCGCGTTCGGCGGAGGATGTCGTGTTCGCCAGCAGTGTTGTTTGTGCTGGCAGGGGTTGCCGGCTGCGGTGGCTGCACCTCCACTTTATTCCGGGGTCGATATGCTGCAAGAGTTCATCAGCGTCAAACGCATCGCCTACTTTTCCATGGAGATTGCGCTGGCGCACGACATCCCCACCTATGCCGGCGGCCTGGGCGTGCTGGCTGGCGACACGCTGCGTTCGGCGGCCGATCTCGCACTGCCCATGGTCGGCGTGACGCTGGCCAGTCGTGCCGGTTATTTCGAGCAGAGAATCGACAGCCTGGGGCGGCAGATCGAACTGCCCCAGATGTGGGATCCTGCTTCCCGCGCACTGCCGGCCGCGGCGAAGATTGCGGTGCAGATCGAACGCCGCCGGGTCTGGGTGGGTGCCTGGATTTATCGCATCGAGGGTTTTGCGGGAGGCTGCATCCCGGTCCTGCTGCTGGATACCGATCTGCCGGAAAACAACGTCGAAGACCGCGAGATCACGCATTTTCTCTACGGCAAGGACGCCGCCTACCGTCTGAAGCAGGAAATCGTGCTGGGCGTCGGGGGCGTGCGCATGCTGCTGGCCCTGGGGTTCGATATCCGCAAGCATCACCTGAACGAAGGCCATTCCGCCCTGCTGGCGATGGAGCTGCTGAATCGGCACCGGCGGCCCCAGCGCGACCTGCGTGCGGGCGAATCGCCCTACGATGCGCCGGTGGTCCGCTCCCAGTGCATTTTCACCACCCACACGCCGGTCGAGGCCGGGCAGGACCAGTTCGACTATGCCATGGTGGAGCGCATTGCCGATGGCGGTTTCATGGAGCTGGCCGATGTGCGCAAGCTGGCCGGCGACGACAGGCTCAACATGACCCGGCTGGCGCTCAACCTGTCGGATTACGTCAATGGCGTCGCCAAGCGCCATGCCGAAGTGTCGCAGCGCATGTTCCCGGGCTACCAGATGCACGCCATCACCAACGGCGTGCATCCCCATACCTGGACCTGCGAATACTTCTCCGCGCTGTACGATAACGCCCTGCCGGGCTGGTGCCACGAGCCTGAGCAACTGGTACGCATCGACCAGGTTTCCAGCCAGGCGATCTGGGATGCGCACAGCAATGCCAAGCAGCGGCTGCTGGAGCGGGTCAGGGATGCCACCGGGCGGACACTGGACCCGTCGCTGCCGGTGTTCGGTTTTGCCCGCCGCATGACCGCCTACAAGCGTCCCGACCTGATTTTTTCCGACCTCGAGCGCCTGCGCGCCATCGCCAGGCAGCAGCCATTCCAGCTGATCATGGCCGGCAAGGCGCATCCCAACGACGAAGGCGGCAAGCACCTGATCGAGCAGTTGCACCTGCATGCCCGCGAGCTGGGGGATGACCTGCCGGTGGTGTTTCTCCCCGGCTACGACATGCGGCTGGCGCTGGACCTGGTATCCGGCGTGGATGTCTGGCTCAATACGCCGCTGCGGCCGCTGGAAGCTTCCGGTACCAGTGGCATGAAGGCCGCGTTCAACGGCGTGCCCAGCCTCTCAGTGATGGATGGCTGGTGGCTGGAGGGTTGCCTCGAGAACGTCACCGGCTGGGCGGTCGGCGATGCGCAGCCGGGCAACGAGAACGCCGATGTGGTCGATCTTTACAACAAGCTGGAGCGCGTGGTGCTGCCCTTGTACTACGGCGACCGGGCCGGCTGGATTGCGGTGATGAAGGGCGCTATCGGCAAGAATGCGGCGGTATTCAATACCCACCGCATGATCCGGCGCTATGCGACCGAGGCTTACATGTAGTCTGTGCCCGAATGGATCGTCACGCGACCGGATGGTTCGGGAAGCACAATTCCTGCCGGTTGCGCCATTCCGGGGCGACGTAATTCACGATGATGGTTTTGCGGATGCCGGTCAATGGGCGCAGGTCGAACCCGTGCCAGGTGTCGTCGCCGGGGACGAAAATCAGGCCGTGGTTGAACCCGGCGGGGGCGCGGCCGACATGGGTGTGCGGGTCCGAATAGAGGTCCGTGCCCCAGTCGACGGCCTCGGGTTCGCGGTTCAGATAAATCAGCATGGTGAACTTCTTGACGCCGATGTCGGTGTGCGGCTCGAGCCAGAAGTTGCCACTGTCCTGGCAGTATTCGATGCGCAGCGAAGTGCCTGCAATCGGTGCGCCGGTCAGCACTTTCAGCGCGTCGACCGTCGTCTGGTCCTGAAACGCAACCGATACGGCCTCGATCACCGGATGCCGCCGGCGGTTCTGTTCGCCGAAATGGATGCGGGTGTCGTTATGGGTCTCGCGCCGGCCACGGGTGTCGTCGATTCCGGCAGGCTGGAAGGGCAGGGAGGTCAGCGCATCGGCCACCCCGTCCGGCAGGCAGGAGGTCAGGAACCAGTGGGGATAAGGACGGTCTGCCCTTTCGTGGTTGCGCAGGCTGGCCAGAAAGGCCTGCCGGATCTGGCTGGGGTCAAACATCTTTTATTCTCGTCAAGGTTGGTGAGCAGGGAAAATGGGTTTTGAACGGGATCCGATAATAGCATAAGAAGATTCTTATGTCCCGATATATGCTTTGTCAGAATGACTGTCCCCGACCAGTGTTAAAATTCGTCGCGATGGTCCGCCGGGTGGCAATGAATCAGGCCTGATGGCGGACACGCTGCAGAACAACCTCGAGCAACGACGGAATCCAAGGAGCATCATGATCGGCTTTGTCATCTCCACCATAGCTTTTTCCCTGGCGGCCTACGCCCTGAATCGCTACCTCGCCGCGCAGGCGATCGAGCACACCCGCTCGCACAAGATGCTGGTGCTGGCGGTGGCAACCTGTGTTTCCATCGCCGCAGGCTGGGTGACGGACAAAGTGGATGGCGATGCCGATGTGCCGCATAAATCCGTGGCGGAGGTGGTGCAGAGCGGGGATCCGTTGCAGATGGCGAAACTGCTGGCCGGGGTCGGCAATTGATGGGCATCCGGGCATTCTCTTGATCAAGTCCGGATGGTCGATGCGCTTGACGTTCGGGCTCCGCGTCGTGGCGCCGTTCGAGGCGGCCAAGGGCCTGCTGGTGCTGCTGGCCGGGTTCGGCCTGCTGACCGTCGTGCACCGGAACGTGCGGCAGGCAGCGCAACAGCTGGTGCTGCATTTTCACCTCGATCCGGACAGCTACTACCCGCATGTTTTCGTCCAACTGGCTGGGCATCTGACCGATGCCCAGCTGTGGTTCATGGCTGGATTCACGGTCGCCTATGCCAGCATCAGACTGGTCGAGGCCTGGGGCTTATGGCATGAGCGGCGCTGGGCGGAATGGCTGGCGGTGATCAGCGGCAGCATCTATGTGCCGATGGAAATCTATGAATTGCTCTCCGGCGCATCATGGATCAAGCTGGCTACCCTCGGCATCAATATAGGCATCGTGCTGTACATGGCGGCAGTGCTCAGGCAGACGCAGCGGGGCCGTCATGGCGCAGCGGCAGAGCGCTAGCGCTCCGGGTGCAGGACTGGCCGGGCCAGGCTGATCAGATCCGGCAATACGCGGCGCAGAATATGGGCATAGCCGATGAATATGACCCCGGCAATGACGAATACCGGTTTTACACTGCCGATATGATGGGCAAGGCTGCCATAAGCCAGGCTGCCAATCGGCAGCATGCCTATGAATGACATGGTATAGAGCGCCATCACGCGGCCGCGCAAATGCTCCGGGACCATTGACTGCAGCAGGATGTTGCACGATGTCACGATCATGATGAAGGCTCCGCCAGAGGCGAACAGTAGTGGCAATGCCAGCGTCAGCAGGTTGTTGTAGGCGAATGCCGCGGAGGCGATGCCGCCCGCCAGGCAGGCCAGGATGATGAGCTTGCCGAGACCATCCACCGATTTCCTGTTGGCAAGATGGAGCGCCGCCGCCAGTGCGCCGGCCCCCGAGGCGCCCAGCAGTATTCCCAGCAGATCGGCGCCGCCATGGAAAATATCCTTGGCATATACCGGCATGAAAGTCATGAAGGGGGAGACGCAGATGCTGGTGACGGCTACCGTGGCCACCAGCCAGCGCGCCGGAGCAAATCTGCGCAGGTAGACCAGAGCCTCCAGCATGGAGCCGGCAGCGCCGGTCGCCATGGGTTTTTCGGTATGAATGGCGAGCAGGGTGTAAATGGCGGCGACATAGGATACGGCATTGATGGCAAAGCAGGCCGGTTCGTTGAATACCGCAAGGGTCAACCCGGCGACCGCCGGTCCCAGCACTCGAGCCGCATTGAAGGTGAGCGAATTGAGGGCGATGGCGTTCGACAATACGTTGCGGTCATGAATGATGACGGTGATGAATGCCTGCCGGGATGGCATTTCCATGGCGCCGCACACTCCCAGCACCGCCGAGGCCGCGATCAGGATCCAGGGGCTGAACGCATGCTGCCAGGCGATCACGGACAGGATGATCGCAACGCTCATTTCCACCACCTGGGTCCAGAGCAGGATGTCGCGCTTGTTGAAGCGGTCGGCGAGTACCCCGCCAAGCGGGGTTCCGAGCAGCATGGGAATCTGCCCGGAAAACGCAACCAGCCCAAGCATGAACGCGGAACCGGTGATGCGGTAGGCGATCCAGGACAGCGCCACCTGCTGCACCCAGGTGCCGATCAGAGAAACGATCTGGCCGAAGAAATAATATCTGAAATCACGCCCGGCAAGCGCGCGGAAAGTGTTTTTCAAGGCCTACCCCCAATGCTGCCGAGGCGGCGCGAAGCCGTCATCACGGCAGCCCCTGCCGAGGATGGAAGAAATCCTGATCGGCCTCACAGGCCGTACTTTTTCAGCTTGTACCACAGCGCACGTTCGCTGATGTCGAGCAGGCGCGCCGCCTTGCTCTTGTTGTTGCCGGCCTCGACCAGCGCCGCCCGTATCATGGAGGCTTCCAGCTGCTCCACTGCCGGATTGAGCTCCAGAGAGGCGTGAATGTGGGGTTCGGGCGCGTCCGGCGCTATACCGGCGCCGGTCATTTCTGACGGCAGGTTGCCGACGCCTATTTCTGCGCCGTGACTCAGCACCGCGGCGCGTTCGATCACATTCTGCAGTTCGCGCACATTGCCGGGCCAGGAATAGTTCTGCAGACAGGCCATGGCCGCAGCCGAAATGCCGTTCGGATTGTTCTGCCTGGACAGGAAATTCTCGACCAGTGCGGGAATGTCGTCCTTGCGCGCGCGCAGGGTCGGCAGGTCGATATTGAATACATTGACGCGATAATACAGGTCTTCGCGCAGGCGGCCCTCCTTGACGGCTTGGCGCGGGTCGCGATTGGTGGCGGCGACGATGCGCACATCGATGGGAATGCCGCGGTTGGCACCCAGCCGTTCGATGATATTTTCCTGCAGCACGCGCAGCAGCTTGGCCTGCAGCGGCATCGGCATCTCGGTCAGTTCGTCGAGAAACAGGGTCCCGCCATCGGCCATTTCAAACTTGCCGACCCTGTCCTTGCTGGCGCCGGTAAAGGCGCCCTTGACATAGCCGAACAGCTCGGCTTCCAGAATGTCGGCCGGGATGGCCGCACAGTTGATCGGCACGAACAGCTCGGACTGGCGCGGCGAAGCGCGATGGATGGCGCGTGCCACCAGTTCCTTGCCGGTGCCGGTCTCGCCGGTGATGAGCACGGTGGTCTTGCCCGGCGCCACCTGGCGGATCAGGTCGTAGATCTGCTGCATGGGCGCACTGTGGCCGACAAACTCTCCCCAGCCTTTTTCCACTTCGCGCCGCAGGAAATCGTTCTGCTGGCGCATCTGCCCGGTAGTGAGGATGCGGTTGATGGACAGTTCCAGCGCGCCGACATCGAAAGGGCGGATGATGTAATCGCAGGCGCCGAGCTTCATGGCTTCGACCGCGCTTTCGATGGTGCCGTAGGCGGTCATGATGATGACGGGCACCTCGCTGCCCTGCTCGCGCAGCGTCTGCAACAGTTCGGTGCCGCTCATGCCGGGCATGCGCAGGTCGCTGATGATCAGGTTGGCAGGGGCCGTCTTCATGAGCTGCAACGCTTCCGCGCCATCGGCGGCACAGGTCACTTCGTGGCCCATGCGCTGCAGCATGATTTCCAGAACGCGTCGCATCTTGGCTTCGTCGTCCACTACCAGAACGCGCTGGCGGGTCATGGTTGGTCCTTGAGGGGTAAAGTAATGGTAAACAATGCGCCGCCCAGAGGACTCTGGCCGGCATGGATTTCACCGCCATGCGCACTGACGATCTGCTGCACCACCGCCAGCCCCAGCCCGACGCCGCCATCGCGCTTGGTGAAGAACGGGTCGAACACCCGAGACAGTTCCTGCGGCGGGATGCCGGGACCGTCATCGGCGATATCAACCACCAGCCTGCCGGCTTCCTGCCTGGTGGAAATCGCGACCCGTCCGCCGTGCGGCAGGATTTGCAGGGCGTTGAGCAGTAAATTGAGCAGCACCTGAGTCATTTGTTCGTCGTCCACTTCTACCAGGGCATGGGGCGCACCCAGGCTGAGGTCGATGCGTATGTCCTTCTTGTCGGCCTGCGCTGCCAGCAGGTCGGCGCTGTGGCGAAGCACGGATTCCAGGTCGGTGGGCTGCAATTTCGGCGCGCGCGGCCGGGCACTGTCGAGCAGAGTGGAGACCAGCCGGTTGAGTCGCTCGGTTTCGCTTTCGATGAAACCGGTCAGTTCGCGCGCCTCGTTGCCGAGGTCGGGCTCGCGTGCCAGCATCTGGGCCGATGAACGCAGGATGCCGATGGGGGTGCGGATTTCATGCGCCATCACCGCTGCCAGCTCGCCCAGCACGGCGAGCTTGGAGGCCCGCACCAGGTCGCCGCGCGACTGATCGAGGTCGCGTACCGTCTGCACGAAAGCCTCGATCAGTTCACCGACTTCGCCGCCGGACGGCGGGGGCGCTTGCGGCAGCATCTTGTCCTGCATGAAGCGGCGCGTGAAGGCGGTCAGCGCGGTGATGGGGCGGGCAATCCGGCCGGCCACCAGCATGGAAAATCCGACCGCGAAGGCGCTGGTCAGGGCCAGCAGCAAGAGGAAAATCATGGCCATCTGACGCACCGGGATGTAGGCCTGCTGGCTGTTTTCTATCACCAGCGTAGTCCAGTTGAAGCCGGGAAATTGCTGAAACCCGGGGGAGCGATCAAATCCCACCATCACCTCCCCGAGATGCAATGGCGCACCGTCGAAAGTGCCGACGCCCTTTTTTCCGCCGCGCATCCAGGCGGCCGGGATCGTCTGCAGCATGGCGCCGTGGCTGCGCAGTTCGGCAGAGGCGGCAATGATCCTGCCATCCCGGTCGACCAGCGCCAGGGCGTGTCCGCTTCTCGCGGCCAGATCGAGGATGTGGTAGATCTGTGCCCAGTTGAACAGCAGGTACAGTTCACCCAGCTGCCCGCTGTCGAACATCGAGGGCACGGCGGCGGCGATCGGCAGCACAGCAGCATTGTCGGGTCCGGTCAGCTGCAGCGTTTCCAGCCGGATGGGCGAGTCCAGGTTGCCACCGGATGAAATGTCTTCCGCACGGGATTCGCGGCTGCCGATGCGGGACGGATCGCTGCTGGCCACGATCCTGCCGGAGCGGTCGGTACAGAACAGTTCCAGGTAGACATCCCGGTAGCCGGTCTTCAGTTCCGCCAGGAAGTTCGACAGCCGCTTGTCGATATCCTTGACCCGGATATCCTGCGTGACTTCGAGCTGACGCCAGGTCTGGGCGTTCTGCAGGCGCTCGAACAGCATCTTGTCGATGTCCTGCGACACCGTTGCCGCCTGCACTTGCAGGCCCTGCTTGATTTCGCCCCGCATCGCCTCTCCCGTCACCCGGAACGTCAGGTAGGTCAGCAGCATGGAGGGCAGCAGGCTGGCCAGCAGGAAAGCTATCAACAGGGTTTTGCGTATGCTCAAGGCGGAAATTGATCGCAGGTGATGGCTCAAGTATATGGCACAATCCATTTTTTTCCATCACGGGCTTTCATGGTGTCCAAGATGCGGCGACTTCTAATTCTGCTGGTGCTGGTGCTGGGGGGCGTTGCCCAGGTGCGGGCAGAGGATATCCTGGCCGGTGCCGAATACCAGCCGGGCAGCGGCTGGCAGCTTCCCGGAACCGGATTCGGGGTGGGCGGATACGCCAGCGGCGGCGTCAGTGACGAACCTCATCCGAGCAATGGACTGGGACTGGATCACTTCAGCCTGTTCCTGCACTGGGAAGGGGAGGGCAAGCTGCGCCTGTTTTCGGAACTGGATTTCGAAAATCCCCTGTCCTGGGTGCCGTCAAACGGACTCACGACAGATCATGCCTATCTCGCATTGGAGCGGCTCTATGCCGATTATCTGTATTCCGAAAACCTCAATTTCCGGGTCGGTAAATACCTGACCCCCATTGGCCGCTGGAACGTCATCCATGCGGCCCCGCTGGTGTGGACCACCTCGCGTCCGCTGATTACCGAGCGCACTTTCCCCACCAACGCCACCGGCGCCATGGTCTATGGAACCTTGCCGCTGATGGATCATGAGATCGATTATTCCGTGTACACCGCCGTCGGCAGCGAATGGCGCGCCGACCCCAGGCTGGATCCATTCTCGCAGGCTTACGGGCTGCACCTTTCCATGCCAACCTCGAACCTTGGCGAGTTCGGTGTTTCCTATGCCAACTTCGAGCAGGAAAGCGCCACCAGCGAGCACAAGAATCTGCTGGGCGTGGACTACTTCTGGTCGCGCGATCGCTACGAGCTGAGCTCCGAACTGGTTTACCGGTTTTCCGACCAGGGTCACCAGCTGGACGAAAAAGGCCTGTTCATCCAGGGCGTGGCGCCCATCGCGGGTCGCTGGTATGCCATCGCCCGCTACGAGTTGTACCAGCAGGCAGGTCCGGCGCCGGCGATGAATCTCTATCTGGCTGGCGTGGCGATGCGGCTGACGCCGGCCATGTTGCTGAAGGCGGAGTTCAGTCACGCCACCCACAACCAGATCCAGGCGCCGGTGGGATTCTACGCGTCCTTCGCCATCCTGTTCTGATGCGGCTGATGCTTCCCGTGCGCTGTTTGCTGCTCCTGCTGTTGCTGTGGCCGAGCCTGGTTCCGGCGGCAGACGAGGCCATGGCCGTGATCGTCGCCGCAGGGCATGGCAAAAACCTGCGGAAGGAAGATCTGACGCTGATCTACAAGCGCAAGAAGCTGTTCTGGAGCGATGGCAGCCGCGTGCAGCCGGTCAATCTACCCGCCTCCAGCCCGTTTCGTCGTGCATTTTCCCAGGCGGTGCTGGGCGCAAGCCCGGAAGACCTGGAGAAATACTGGAACGACATCTACTTCCAGGGTGTTTCGCCTCCTTTCGTGCTGTCTTCGGAGCAGGCCGTCATGCATTTTGTCGCTGAAACGCCGGGCGCAATTGGCTATGTGCCGATCTGCAGCGTGGGGGGGCATGTCGATATCGCTTTGGTGATCAATGCCAGCGGGCATGTCAGCGACGATCCCGCGGCGGCGGCCTGTTCCAGGTGACCCTGCAAAAATTGTAATGCTATTTTGCGCAATCCCGGTCTATTGCAGGGTGTTGGCGGAGGGCGGCCGGGACGCATCCCTGCCGGGTAAAGGGTCATTTATCCGATACTGATCAATGCCATGGCCAATGATTGCCGATCCTGTGTCGCGTCTGGCACGGCACTTGCGTTGTCTCCTGTGACTCAATTATGCCGAACAGGAACTCCATGATCACAGCACCCTCCCTGCTGAATGCCGAAGCAGCGACCGATGGCGCAGGCGGCGTCGATACGTCGGCACTCAATGCCCGTCTGGCCCAGGTGTTCGATGTCCGTGAGCACTCTGCCACGGAACGCGACGAGATCGAAGAGTTCATCCGGCAGTGTTTCGTTGCGGCGCATGATGCGCGCATCGGCCACTTCATGCCCCGGCTGTTCAGCCTGCGCGCCAGCCGCGGCGATCTGATCGCGGCCTTTGGCCTGCGCGCCGCCTCGAGCTCGCGGCTGTTTCTCGAGACCTATCTGGATCGCCCGATCGAAGACCAGCTGCAACTTGCGCTGGGCAAGGTAGTGCGGCGCGAGGAAATCATCGAGGTGGGCAATCTGTCTGCACTCTATCCCGGCGCCGCCCGCTGGCTGATCGTGGCGCTGACGGCCATGCTGCATGGCGAAGGCTACAAGTGGGTCACGTTCACCGGCACTGCG
>MLJW01000544.1_pt1 | contig 14636 bp, 12 predicted proteins | sample 888231 | NCBI WGS metagenome assembly MLJW01 (sample SAMN05788063, study PRJNA343431) | mine drainage metagenome | isolation source: sample collected from the inflow into an acid mine drainage treatment plant... | place: Germany: Lusatia, lignite mining district
ACAGCGCACTGCGGCCGTGCGCGATTGCCGGCCTGGACCTGCAGCGCGGCGCGATCGCGCTGGGCCTGCGGCCCGCGGTCGGCATGCGGCTGCAGCTGTGCCGGCGCGACGCCGAAGCGGCACGCCGCGACCTGGTGCGCCTGGCCACCGCGGTGCGCGACGAACTCGAGCAGCGGCGCGATGCGCGGGTTGCCGCCGGGCAGCTGGCGGCGGCCGGACGGCGCGGCGCGCGTGGCGCGGTCTACATCGCTTGCGCCAGCCGCGGCGGGGCCTATTTCGGCGGCGCCGACGCCGAGCTCGCGCTGCTGCGGCGGCACCTCGGTGAGGTGCCGCTGGTGGCGCTGTTCGGCGCCGGCGAGATCTGCGGCGCACGGGCCTACGCCGACTCGGGTGTGCTGATGGTGTTCGGCGACGACCCTGTGGTGTGAGTACTCGCTTCGGCTATAAGGCCCGCGGAATCAGGTGGGCGCGCGCATCAGCGCGAGCAGCCCGTTGAGTTCGTCCAGCGAATGGAAGCGCAGCGCGATCTCGCCGTGCAGCTTGGCCCCCTGCCCCTTGGCGCGTATCGCCACCGGCGCGGCGTAGCGTTCGGCGAGTTCGTCGGCGAGACGGCCGAGTTCGCGCGCCTCGGCCGGCGCGGCGGCCGGCGCGCGCGGCGCGGCTCCGTGGCGCGCGCACAGGCGCTCGGTCTCGCGCACCGACAGCCGCTTGGCGTGCACCTGCTGCGCCAGTTGCACCTGCGCGGCGCCGTCTAGCGCCAGCAGCGCGCGGGCGTGGCCCATTTCGATGTCGCCGGCCAGCAGCATGTCCTGCACCGCCGGGGCCAGGTTGACCAGGCGCAGCAGGTTGCTGACCGCGGCGCGCGAGCGCCCGACCGCCTGCGCCGCCTGCTCGTGGGTGAAGTCGAATTCGCGGATCAGCCGCTGCAGGCCTTGCGCTTCCTCGAGCGGGTTCAAGTCCTCGCGCTGGATGTTCTCGATCAGCGCCATCGCCAGCGCCGACGAGTCGGGCACTTCGCGCACCAGCACCGGAACCTCGTCGAGGCCGGCTAGCCGCGCGGCGCGGCTGCGCCGCTCGCCGGCGATGATCTCGTAGCGCCCGCCGGCCAGCGGGCGCACCAGGATGGGCTGCATCAATCCCTGCGCCTTGATGCTTTCGGCGAGCTCGTAAAGCGCGCCTTCGTCCATGCGCGTGCGCGGCTGGTACTTGCCCGGCTGCAGCGCGTCGAGCGGCAGCGTCGACGGGTGGCCGGCGCCGGTGATGTCGGCGCCCTGGGCGCCGAGCAGCGCTTCCAGGCCCAGGCCCAGGCCCTTGCGTTTCTTTCCGGTCGGGGGTGTGGTGGTGTTCATCGCGTAGTCGTCGAGTCGAGTTCGAGCAGCCAGGCGCGGCCCTGAGGCCAGTCGGCGAGGCCGCTGTCGGCATTGATGTGGCCGCGCGCGCCGATCGTGGTGTGGCGCGTGCCCCAGTCCGCGGCCAGCGCGGCGGCGGGCGCGGGGGTGCAGAACGGGTCGTCGTCGCTGCTGATCAGGTGCGCGGCGAAGGGCAGCGCGGCGCGCGCGTGGCCGCGCCAGCTGTACAGCGCCGGCGGCAGATCGTCGCGCTGCAGGTCGGGGGGCGCAACCAGCAGTGCGCCGCGCACGCGCTGCGCGTGGCGCGAGCTGGCGGCCCAGCCGGCCGCCAGGTGGCAGCCCAGGCTGTGCGCGGCCAGCAGCACCGGGCCGTCCTGCGCCAGCACCGCCTGCTCGAGCTGGCAGATCCAGTCGCCGCGCAGCGGCGCGTCCCAGTCGTGCTGCTGCACGCGCAAGTCGCCGTGGGCCTGTTCCCACAGGCTTTGCCAGTGGCGCGGCCCCGACCCCTGCCAGCCGGGAAGGAGAAGGATCGTGGTCATGGTGTGCACCTCGACGCCGTTCGGCGGGCCCCGAGCGCGGCTTCGGCGCGGCCAGTTCCTGCGCTCATGCGGCCAGCTCCGGCTCGGCGACGCGGCGCACCATTTCGCGGGCGAACTCGAGGTAGGCCTGGGCACCGCGGCTGGATTTGTCGAACACGACCCCGGGCAGGCCGTAGCTCGGCGCTTCGGCCAGGCGAACGTTGCGCGGGATCACCGAGTCGAAGACCTTGTTGCCAAAATGGGTTTTGAGCTGCTCGCTGACTTGCTGCTGCAGCGTGATGCGCGGGTCGAACATCACGCGCAGCAGCCCGATCAGCACCAGCTCGGGGTTGAGCTTGGCGTGGACCTGGCGCACGGTGTTGACGAGGTCGGACAAGCCCTCGAGCGCGAAGTACTCGCACTGCATCGGCACGATGACGCCGCGCGCCGCGCACAGCGCGTTGAGCGTCAGCAGGCCCAGCGCCGGCGGCGTGTCGATGAGGATGAAGTCGTAGTCGCCGTCGACCTCGCGCAGCACGCGCTTGAGGCGGTGCTCGCGACGCTCCTGGTCGACCAGTTCGACTTCGGCACCGGCCAGCTCGCGGTTCGCGCCGAGCACGTCGTAGCCGGCCTTCGCGCTGCTGCGGCGCGCCTGCGCCAGCTCGGCGATGCCGAGCAGCACCTGGTAGACGCTGGGGGCCAGCGCGCGCTTGTCGACACCCGAGCCCATCGTCGCGTTGCCCTGCGGGTCGAGGTCGACGAGCAGCACGCGCTGGCCGATCGACGCCAGTGCGGCGGCGAGGTTGACGCAGGTGGTGGTCTTGCCGACCCCGCCCTTCTGGTTTGCCACGCAAAACACGGATGCCATCGGAGCCCTCGGCGTCAAGGTTTCGGTTCGATCGGACGCAGCCAGACGACGCAGCGCTGCGCATCGAGTCCGGGGACGGCCAGCGGCTGCACCTCGGCGTGCACGTCGTCGGGCAGTGCGGCGAGCTCGGCGTCGGGGCGCACGCCCTTCATCGCCGCCCAGCAGCCGCCGGGTCGCAGCAGGTGGCGCGTCAGCCGCAGCATCTCGGCCAGTCCGCTGAAGGCGCGGCTGGTGATGCAGTCGAAGGGCGGCAGCGCCAGCGCCTCGATGCGGCCGTGCTCGACGCGCACGTTGCGCAGCCCCAGCGTCGCCGCCGCCTGTTGCAGGAAGGCGCACTTCTTGCGCACCGCATCGCACAGCACGACTTCGGTGGCCGGCAGCAGGATCGCGACGACCAGCCCGGGCAGACCGCCGCCGCTGCCGACGTCGAGCAGCCGCGCCGGCGCGAGCGCGCGCAGCGGCGCGATCAGCGCCAGGCAGTCGGCCAGGTGCTTGGCCAGCATCTGTTCCGGGTCGCGCACCGCGGTCAGGTTGTAGACCCGGTTCCAGCGCTGCAACAGCGCGAGGTAGTCGAGCAGGCGCTGGCGCTGCGCGGCGTCGGCGTCGAGCTGCAGCGCGTCCAGCCAGGCGTCGAGCTGACGCGTGTCGGCCGCGGGCGACGAAGCGTTGGTTGTATTCATGCGGCCGGACGCAGCCGCCGCTTGCGCAAGTGCACGAGCAGCAACGATATCGCAGCAGGGGTCACGCCGGAGATGCGCGACGCGTGGCCCAACGTCGGCGGCCGTGCGCGCGCCAGCTTCTGCCGCACTTCGATCGACAGTCCGGCGACGCCGGCATAGTCGAGGTCGGCGGGCAGCGCCAGGCCCTCGTATTCGGCGGCACGCTGCACGTCGAGCTGCTGGCGCTCGATGTAGCCGGCATACTTGACGCCGATCTGCACCTGTTCGGCGACGTCGGCGGACAACGGTGCCGGCGGCGCGAAGCGGCCGTCGAGCGCGCCGACCAGCTGCGCGTAGTCGATTTCGGGGCGGCGCAGCAGGTCCTCGAGGCGGTATTCACGCTCGATGGTCTGGCCGATCAGCGCCTGCGCGTCGGCCGGCGCCAGCGTGTCAGGCTGCACCCAGGTGCTGCGCAGCCGTTCGCGTTCGCGCTCGATCGCGTCGCGCTTGCGCGCGAAAGCATCCCAGCGCGCGTCGTCGACCAGGCCGAGCTCGCGGCCGATCTCGGTCAGGCGCAGGTCGGCGTTGTCTTCGCGCAGGCTCAAGCGGTGTTCGGCGCGGCTGGTGAACATGCGGTAGGGTTCGCTGACCCCCTTGGTGATCAGGTCGTCGACCAGCACGCCGAGGTAGGCCTGGTCGCGACGCGGCGCCCAGGGTTCGCGCTGCAGCGCGACCCGCGCGGCGTTGGCGCCGGCCAGCAGGCCTTGCGCCGCGGCCTCCTCGTAGCCGGTGGTTCCGTTGATCTGGCCGGCGAAGAACAGGCCGCCGATCGAACTCGTCTCCAGCGTGGGCTGCAGCGCTCGCGGGTCGAAGTAGTCGTATTCGATGGCGTAGCCGGGGCGGATCAGGTGGGCGTTCTCGAGCCCGGGGATGCTGTGCACCAGCGCGAGCTGGACGTCGAAGGGCAGGCTGGTGGAAATTCCGTTGGGATAGAACTCGTGCGTGGTCAGCCCTTCGGGTTCGAGGAAGATCTGGTGCGACGTTTTGTCGGCGAAGCGGTGGATCTTGTCCTCGATGCTCGGGCAGTAGCGCGGGCCGACGCCTTCGATCACGCCGGTGTACATCGGGCTGCGGTCCAGGCCCGCGCGGATGATGTCGTGGGTACGCGCGTTGGTGTGGGTGACCCAGCACGGCAGTTGCCGCGGATGCTGCGCGGCGTCGCCCAGGAAGCTGAACACCGGAACCGGGTCGAGGTCTCCGGGCTGCTCGACCAGCCGGCTGAAGTCTATGCTGCGGCCGTCGATGCGCGGTGGTGTTCCTGTCTTGAGGCGCCCCTGCGGCAGCGCCATCTCGCGCAGGCGCAACGCCAGCGTGCGCGCCGGCGGGTCGCCGGCGCGACCGGCGGCGTAGTGTTCGAGTCCGATGTGGATCTTGCCGTCGAGGAAGGTGCCGGCGGTGAGCACGACGGTGCGCGCGCGGAAGCGTAGGCCGCTTTGCGTGACCGCGCCGACGACGCGGTCGCGCTGTCCGTCGGATTCGAGCATGAGGTCGTCGACCGCCTGCTGGAACAGCCACAGCCCGGGCTGATTTTCGAGCCGATGGCGGATCGCGGCCTTGTACAGCAGTCGGTCGGCCTGCGCGCGCGTGGCGCGGACCGCCGGGCCCTTGCTGCTGTTGAGGATGCGGAACTGGATGCCGGCCTCGTCGGTCGCCGCGGCCATCGCGCCGCCCAGCGCGTCGACTTCCTTGACCAGATGGCCTTTGCCGATGCCGCCGATCGACGGGTTGCACGACATCTGGCCCAGGGTTTCGATGTTGTGGGTCAGCAGCAGCGTGGCCGCGCCGGTGCGGGCCGCGGCCAGGGCGGCTTCGGTGCCGGCGTGGCCGCCGCCGACGACGATGACGTCGAAGATCTTCGGGTAATTCATGGTGGTGCTCAAAGCGCGAGCTGCGATTGTAGGGCCGAGCGCGCACGGCGATGTTCCACGTGGAACAATCGACGCATTATCGAAGCTCGCAAACCTGCCGATGCCGCCCGCAAACGCTACGCCTCCCACCCCTGCCCTGCGCCTTGACGGCGCACCCGGCGTCGCCGGCAGTGGCTCGCAGTTGCTTGCCGACTGGGTCGCCGCGCATGCCGAGCTGGCCGGTCCGGTGGTCGAGGTTCCGGCGCGAACGCAGCTGTTCGCGGCCGGTGAGCCTTGCCGCGGCTTTCCGTTGCTGCTGCACGGCGAAATCCAGGTCTATCGCGAATCGGCGCAGGGGCGGCGGCTCGAGCTCTATCGTGTCGGTGCCGGCGACATCTGCCTGGTGTCGACCGCCAGCCTGTTCTCGGGCGCTGCGCTGGGCGCAGACGCGGTGACCACGCAGGACAGCGCGTTGCGCCTGCTCGGCCGCGACGGATTCGAGCGCATCAGCGAAGTCGCGCCGCTGCGCGCTTTCCTGTTCGAGCAGTTCGCGTCGCGCATGACGGACCTGATCGCGGTCACCGACGCGGTGGCGTTTCAGCGCCTCGACCGCCGGCTGGCTGCCGCGCTGCTCGGCCATGGGCCGCTGTTGCGCGTTTCGCACTTGCAGCTGGCCGAAGCGCTGGGCACCGCGCGCGAGATTGTCACCCGGTTGCTGCGCCGCTTCGAGCTGGACGGCTGGGTCGAGCTGGGGCGCGGCGAAATCCGCATCGTGGCGCCGCGTGCGCTGCGCGAGTTCGCCGATGCGCCAATGTGACCTGGGTCACCGAATCCAGACCGGTGTGCGACGTATAGTGCAAGCACGACGTTTGTCGCGTCGATAACCTTGAGCCGGATGCACGGCTCGACCCTCGAGGAGCTTGCGATGAAAATCAATGAAGGTGGTGCTGACCGTGCGATTCGTGTCGTCGTCGGTCTGGCGCTGATCGCGCTGGCCGCGACGCACGTCGTCGGCGTCTGGGGCTACATCGGCGTCGTGCCGCTGCTGACCGGGTTGATCGGCATCTGCCCGGCGTACAGCTTGCTCGGCATGAACACCTGCCCGATGAAGGGACGCCAGGGCTGATCCGATCAGCGCACGAACGCGTCCCACGCGGTCTTCGCGATCAGCGCGACGACGATCGCGATGAACGCGGTGCGCACGAATCCGGTGCCGCCGCGCAGCGCCAGGCGCGCGCCGACGACATTGCCGCCGATATTGCACACGGCGATCAGCGCCGCGTAGCGCCACATCACGTGGCCTTTCGCGGCGAACAACCCGAGCGCGGCCAGATTGCACGCGACGTTGACCAGCTTGGCGCTGGCCGCCGCGTGCATGAAGTCGAAGCCGAAGCCGCGCACGAACATGAACACCAGGAAATTGCCCGTGCCCGGGCCGAAGAAGCCATCGTAGAAGCCGATCGCGGCGCCTCCGGCCGCGGCCAGCAGCGCGGTGGCGCGACCCGGCGCGCGCGGCGCATGGTGGTGGCCCATGTCCTTGCGCCACAGCGTGTAGCCGAGCAGCGCGGCGAGGATGAACGGCAGCAGCTTGCGGAACGGCCCTGACGCGATGCGGGTGATCGTGTACGCGCCGAGCAAGGCGCCGACGAACGCCGCGGCCGCCGCCGGCAACACGGTGCGCCAGGGCAGCCGTACGCGGCGCAGGAAGGACAGCAGCGCTGCCGATGTACCCCAGGTCGCGCCGCCCTTGTTGGTGCCGAACAGCGTCGCCGGCAAGGCGTCGGGGAAAGTCGAAAACAGCGTCGGCACCAGCAGCAGGCCGCCGCCGCCGACGATCGAGTCGACGAAGCCGGCGCCGAACGATGCGCCGGCGAGAGGAAGCAGGCCAAGCAGGGGCATGAGCGAGCAGCCTGTTGCCGGCCGCCTGAGCAAAGCGTTCAGAATAACAAAGGCTTGATTGCCGCTGCGGCCGGCGCACAAAGAAAAAGCGCCAGAACCCGGGTTCCGGCGCTTTCCCCATCCAGCCTTGTCGCCGCTGGCGGCTCGGGAGCGGTACGCGTACGTCTGCTCCTCGTGGTGTGTCTCCTCGATGCCCTACTTTGACCGCTTCACAACGTCATCACGTTGTGCAATGGTGAAATTATTGACATTTCGAGGACGAATAGCACGGGGGAAAACCCGTATCACTTTGGTGCGGCGCAGCATGGCGCGCACCGCGGCGCGGCGTCAGTGCACCAGGCCGGGGAATAGCTTGAGCAGCCCGTCGCTCATCATTTCGATGGCCAGCGCGGCCAGCAGCAGGCCCATCAGCCGCGTCATCACATTGATGCCGGTCTTGCCGAGCACGCGTGCGATAGGCTCGGCGGCGCGGAAGCACGCGGCCACGACCAGCGCGGTGAGCACGCCGTAGCCCACCAGCACCAGGTGGTCGAGCAGTCGGTGCGACTTGTCGGCGTAAATGATGACGGTGGAAATCGCCGCCGGTCCGGTCAGCAGCGGAATCGTCAGCGGGACCACCGCGACGCTGTCGCTGGCCACCGCTTCGTCGACCTCCTCGGGTACCGAGCGCAACGCGCCTGGTGCGGCGTTCAGCATGCTGATCGCCGACAACAGCAGCAGCAGACCGCCGCCGACCTTGAACGACGGCAGCGAAATGCCGAAGAAGCGCAGCAGGTCGGTGCCGATCAAGGCGCTGACCGCGATCACGACAAAGGCCGAGAACGCGCTGACGACGATGGTGCGCTGCTTTTGCGCCGGCGTGAAGTGGTCGGTGAACGCGATGAAGAACGGGATGATTCCCAGCGGGTTCACGATCGCCAGCAGCGCGACGAAGGGCTTGATCCAGTTCATCGCGCAAGCGTAGCAGCGGCGGGTTTCGATTGGCGCATCGAAGCGAGCTGTTTCAGATTTCGATCTGCGTTCCGAGCTCGACGACTCGGTTCGGCGGAATGCTGAAATAGTCCGACGCTTCCTGCGCGTTGCGGCTCATCCATGCGAAAAGCACTTCGCGCCACAAAGCCATGCCGCGGATTTTCGACGGGATGATCGTCTGCCGGGCGAGGAAGAACGAGGTCTCCATCAAGTGGAACTCGAGCCCGAACAGCCGTTCGCAGTCGCGCAGCAACTTCTGCACGTCGGGCTCGTCCTTGAAGCCGAACTCGGCGTGCAGCAGGTAGATGCCCTCTTCCATCGCGGTCAGGCGCACGCCGGCTTCGGGCGCGACGTGCGGCACGTCGGCGGTCTGCGCCGACAGGAAGAACACGCGCTCGTGCAGCACTTTGTTGTGCTTGAGGTTGTGCAGCAGCGCGTGCGGCACCGTGTTGACGTCGGGGGTCAGGTAGATCGCCGTGCCCTCGACTCGCGCCGGCGGGTAGGTCGACAAGCTGTGCACGAAGTCCTTCAGGTCCAGCGAATGCTCCTGCAGCTGGCGCTTGAGCAGGCTGCGACCGCGCTTCCAGGTCGACAGCATGGTGTAGGTCGCGGCGCCGAACACCAGCGGGAACCAGCCGCCATGGTCGATCTTCATCGAATTCGACGCCAGGAACAGCAGCTCGACCAGCAGCAGCGGCGCCAGTGTCAGGTTGACGCGACGCGTGCTCCAGTTCCAGCGCGAGGCGGCGACCATCCACAGGAAGATCGTCGTCGTGATCATGGTCACGTTGACCGCCAGTCCGTAGGCCGCCGCCAGGTTGTCCGAGCTGCGGAACGCGAAAACCAGCAGCAGCACGAACACCAGCATCAGCCAGTTGATGAAAGGCACGTAGATCTGGCCCTGGTTGCGCTCGTTGGTGAAGCGCACGCGAATGCGCGGCAGATAGCCGAGTTTGATCGCCTGCGTGGTCATCGAGTAGGCGCCCGTGATCACCGCCTGCGACGCGATCACGGTGGCCGCGGTGGCCAGCAGCACCAGCGGCCAAACGGCCCACGACGGCGCCAGGTAATAGAACGGATTCTTCACCGCCTGCGGGTGCATCAGCACCAGCGCGCCCTGGCCGAAGTAGTTCAGCAGCAGCCCCGGCATCACGATGCACAGCCACGCGCGCTGCACCGGCACGCGGCCGAAGTGGCCCATGTCGGCGTACAGCGCCTCGCCGCCGGTGACCGCGAGGAACACCGCGCCGAGCAGGAACATCGCCAGCCCCGGGCGGCGAATGAACATGTCCAGCCCCCACCACGGGTTCAGCGCCTGCAGGATCGCCGGGTGCTGCGCGATGTGCACGACGCCGAGCACGCCGAGCACAGCGAACCACAGCAGCATCACCGGGCCGAAATAGCGCCCGACCGCCTCGGTGCCGTGGCGCTGCACGACGAACAGCGCGACCAGCACCACCGCGGTGATCGGCACGATCAGCTCCTGCAGCACGGGCGTGGCGATCGCGGTGCCCTCGATCGCCGAGATCACCGAGATTGCCGGCGTGATGATGCTGTCGCCGTAGAACATCGCCGCGCCGATCAGCCCGAGCATCACCGCGACGTAGCGTCCGCGCGTGCGCGGTGCGTAGCGCCGCATCACCAGCGCCATCAGCGCGAGGATGCCGCCTTCGCCGTCGTTGTCGGCGCGCAACGCCAGCGCGACGTATTTGACCGTCACGATCACCGTCAGCGCCCAGAAGATCAGCGACAGCACGCCGTAGATGTTGTCGATGCTGAGCCGCAGGTGGCTGGTCGGATCGAACGCCTGCTTGAACGCGTAAAGCGGGCTGGTGCCGATGTCCCCGTAGACCACGCCCAGCGCGCCCAGTGCCAGCGCGCGCCGCGAGTCCGTTGAATTGTCTATGTTTTGTGCCATGTTACGGCCCCGTTGCCGTGTTGCCGACGGGGCCCCTGATGCGAGGGTGCGCCATCATAAAGTTGTTTTGCTGCGTAGCAGCAAGAGCCAGTTTCGCGACTGTGCCAGATCCAGTTGCATTGCGGCGTTGACGTATCGAGTTCTTATTGCGTCAAGTCAACACGATATGTCGTCCGAGGTCGGATGATCCTTGACCATGATGCAAGCCAATCTCGAATTCCAGCCCGAACTGATCCGCCGCTACGACATCGCCGGGCCGCGCTACACCTCGTACCCGACCGCGGACCGCTTCCGCGGCGATTTCGGCGCCGACGACTACGCCGCGGCGCTGCGCGAGCGTGGCGCCGACGCGGCCACGCCGCTGTCGCTGTACTTTCACATCCCGTTCTGCGAAACGCTGTGCTACTACTGCGGCTGCAACAAAATCCCGACCAAGAACCATTCGCGCAGCGGACCCTACCTCGACCAGGTCGAGCAGGAAATGGGCATGGTCGCCGGCCTGCTCGGCGCGCGGCTGCCGGTGTCGCAGCTGCACTGGGGGGGCGGAACGCCGACCTTCCTCGACGACGCCGAAGCGTCGCGGCTGATGGAGATGACGCGGCGCCATTTCGCGCTGCAGGACGGCGGCGAGTTCTCGATCGAGATCGACCCGCGCAAGGTCGGCGCGGCGCGAGTCGCCCATCTGGCCTCGCTCGGCTTCAACCGGATGAGCGTCGGCGTGCAGGATTTCGACCCCGCGGTGCAGCAGGCGGTCAACCGCGTGCAGAGCTTCGAGGAAACGCGTGAAGTGATCCAGGCCGCGCGCGCCAACGGCTTCCGCTCGGTCAGCGTCGATCTGATCTACGGCCTGCCGCGGCAGAACGCGTTCAACTTCGCCGCGACGCTGGAGAAGGTCGTCGAGCTGCGCCCCGACCGCGTCGCGCTGTACAGCTACGCGCACCTGCCGCAACGCTTCGCGCCGCAGCGCCGGATCATGGAGTCCGACCTGCCGACGCCGCAGGCCAAGCTGGTGCTGCTCGGGCTGGCGATCCGTCGCCTGGCGTTCGCCGGCTATGTCTACATCGGCATGGACCACTTCGCGCAACCCGACGACGAGCTCGCGCGCGCCCAGCGCGCCGGCGAGCTGCACCGCAACTTCCAGGGTTACTCGACGCAGGCCGACCTCGACCTGCTCGCGTTCGGCGTGTCGGGTATTTCCAAGCTCGGACCGCATTACGTGCAGAACGCGAAGAACCTCGAGGCCTACGGCGAGGCGCTGGCCGCCGGCCGGCTGCCGGTCGAGCGCGGGCTGACGCTCAACGGCGACGACCTGGCGCGGCGCGACGCGATCCAGCGGCTGATGTGCGACTTCGCGCTGGACCTCGGCGAGCTCGCCGCGGCGCACGGCATCGCCGACCCGGAGAACTATTTCGCCGCCGACCTGCGGCGCGTGCAGCCGCTGCTCGACGCCGGACTGGCGCAACGCGACGGCCTGCGCCTGCAGGTCACGCCGCAGGGACGGCTGCTGGTGCGGGTGATCGCGATGCAGTTCGACCGCTACCTGCACGACGCCGCCACGCAGCTGGCCGGACCTCGTTATTCGCGCGTGATCTGAGCGCCGAAGCGCGCGGCGAGACGCTCGACCGCGAGCGCCTCGACCTCGCCCAGCCGTGCGCGCAGCGCGGCCAGACGAGCCTCGTCGACGCCGCGCAGCGGCGCACCCCAGCTCGGCTGCGGCCAGTGCGCGTCGTCGCGCCAGCGCGCGATCACGTGCCAGTGCAGGTGGGGAACGACGTTGCCGAAGCTGGCCAGGTTGACCTTGTCGGGGCGCAGCACCTCGCGCAGCGCGTGTTCGACCAGCGTCAGCGCGTCGACGCAGCGCGTGCGCGCCGGCGTATCGAGATCGCTGAACTCGGCGACGTGGTCGTCGCACACCAGCCGCCACCACGCCGGGTGCAGCGCCTCGTCGGCGCGCACCAGGCGCAGTCCGGCGCCGCGCCACAGCAGCAGCCCGCCGTCGCCGAGGCACAGCGCGCAGCTGCTGGCTTCGCTCATACCAGCACCCGCTCGATGCCGCCGGCGTTGGCCGCGCGCACGTAGTCGGGCATCCAGTCCTCGCCGAGGATGTGGCGGGCCATTTCGACGACGATGTAGTCGGCTTCGAGCAGGCCGCTGGCGAGGTCGTCGCGGTAGCGGCTCAGACCCTGCAGGCAACTCGGGCAGCTGGTCAGGATCTTGATGTCGCCGACCGCGCCGGCGGTGCGCAGCGCGGCCTCGTCGCGTCGCAGCTCCTCTTCCTTGCGGAAGCGCACCTGCGTGGCGATGTCGGGCCGCGCCACGCCCAGCGTGCCGCTTTCGCCGCAGCAGCGCTCGCTCTTGCGCACGCCGTCGCCGAGCAGGCCGCGCACGGTCTTCATCGGCTCCTGCATCTTCAGCGGTGTGTGGCAAGGGTCGTGGTAGAGGTACTTCGTCGACGTCTCGGGCAGCGTGATGCCTTTCTCGAGCAGGAATTCGTGGATGTCGACGATGCGGCAGCCGGGGAAGATCTTGTCGAATTCGTAGCCCTGCAGCTGGTCGTAGCACGTGCCGCAGCTGACGACGACGGTGCGGATGTCGAGGTAGTTCAGCGTGTTGGCGACGCGGTGGAACAGCACCCGGTTGTCGGTGATGATCTGCTCGGCGCGGTCGTACTGGCCGGCGCCGCGCTGCGGGTAGCCGCAGCACAGGTAGCCCGGCGGCAGCACGGTCTGCACGCCCGCCTTCCACAGCATCGCCTGGGTGGCGAGGCCGACCTGCGAGTACAGCCGCTCGGAGCCGCAACCGGGGAAATAGAACACCGCTTCCGAATCGACCGTGGTCGATTGCGGATCGCGGATGATCGGCACGAAGTTCTTGTCCTCGATGTCAAGCAGCGCGCGCGCGGTTTTCTTCGGCAGCCCGCCGGGCATGGGCTTGTTGATGAAGTGCACGATCTGCTCGCGCAGCTGCGGCCGTCCGGTGCTGGACGGCGGGTGCGCGGTCTGCCGGCGGCCGAAGCTGCGCAGCAGCTTCACGCCGATGCGCTGCGCGGCGAAGCCGGCGCGGGCGACGCCGGCGCGCAGCGCCTTCACCGCGCGCGGGTCGGTCGCGCCAAGCATCGCCATCGCCACCGCGCTGCCCGGGTTGAAGCTCTTCTTGTCCATCTTGCGCAGCAGATTGCGCATGTTCATCGAAACGTCGCCGAAATCGATGTCGACCGGGCACGGGGTCAAGCACTTGTGGCACACCGTGCAGTGGTCGGCGACGTCCTCGAACTCCTCCCAGTGGTGGATGCTGACGCCGCGGCGCGTCTGCTCCTCGTACAGGAAGGCCTCGACCAGCAGCGAGGTGGCCAGGATCTTGTTGCGCGGCGAATACAGCAGGTTGGCGCGCGGCACGTGCGTGGCGCACACCGGCTTGCACTTGCCGCAGCGCAGGCAGTCCTTGATCGAGTCGGAAATCGCGCCGATGTCGCTTTGCTGCATGATCAGCGACTCGTGGCCCATCAGGCCGAAGCTGGGCGTGTACGCGTTGGTCAGGTCGGCGGGCAGCGCGGCGTCGTCGAGCAGCTTGCCGCGGTTGAAGCGGCCGTCGGGGTCGACGTCGCGCTTGTAGGCGCGGAACGGGCCGATTTCGTCCTCGGTCAGGAACTGCAGCTTGGTGATGCCGATGCCGTGCTCGCCCGAGATGACGCCGCCGAGGTCGCGCGCCAGCTGCATGATGCGCGCCACCGCACCGTGCGCGGCCTGCAGCATCGCGTAGTCGTCGGAGTTGACCGGGATGTTGGTGTGCACGTTGCCGTCGCCGGCGTGCATGTGCAGCGCCACCCAGACGCGACCGCGCAGCACGCGCTTGTGCGTCGCGTCGAGCGCGCGGCGCAGCGGCTCGTAGGCCGCGCCGGCGAACAGCTCGTGCAGCGGACGGCGGATTTCGGCGCGCCACGATGCACGCACCGCGTGCTCCTGCAGCAGGTTGAACAGCGTCGCGCGAGGTGCGCGGTGCAGCATCTGCATCGCCGGCGTCGTCGCCGCGTCCAGCCCGTGCGAGGCCAGCCCCGACAGCGCCTGCGACAGCGGCGTGTCGAGCTGCAGCAGCAGGTGGCTCCAGCGCGCGTGCACCGCGGCGACGAGTTCGAGCGCCTGCGCGCGCGCCGTCTCGAGTTCGTCGTCGTCGACCGGCGCCTCGCCTTCGCCGAGCTCCTCGTTCTTCGCCAGCGGCAGCCGGCCGCGCAGCTGCGCGTCGAGTTCGGCAGCGAGCTGCAGCTTGTTCTTCAGCGACAGCTCGATGTTGATGCGCTCGATGCCGTCGACGTAGTCGCCCATCCTCGGCAAGGGAATGACGACGTCCTCGTTGATCTTGAACGCGTTGGTGTGGCGTGCGATCGCCGCGGTGCGCTTGCGGTCCAGCCAGAATTTCTTGCGCGCGTCGGCGCTGACCGCGACGAAGCCTTCGCCGACGCGAGCGTTGGCCATGCGCACGACTTCGGCGGTGGCGCGCGCGACGGCGTCGGCGTCTTCGCCGACGATGTCGCCGAACAGCGCCATTTTCG
>MLJW01000545.1_pt1 | contig 14632 bp, 11 predicted proteins | sample 888231 | NCBI WGS metagenome assembly MLJW01 (sample SAMN05788063, study PRJNA343431) | mine drainage metagenome | isolation source: sample collected from the inflow into an acid mine drainage treatment plant... | place: Germany: Lusatia, lignite mining district
CACCTCGATATCGCGCAACCCGGTCTTCGGCTTCAAGGTCAAGGGCGCCAAGGCGGGCGACAAGGTCGTCATCAGCTGGCTCGACAACCTCGGCGACAAGCGCAGCGACGAAGCGGCCATCCGCTGATACCGCGCCGGTCGACCGCAAGGCATTCGCCGTTTTCTCTCGACAGATTACAAACGATAGCAAGCGTGGCTCGGCATCCCGGGTCTAGGACGAAGGCGGAATCAATACCGCCCGGAAACCACTGGAGGAGATTATGAAACGGGCTTTTATTCTGGGTGCCGCAGTGCTGCTCGCTGCCAGCGTTCCCAACCAGTACGCTGTTGCCCAAGCCGGCAAGAGCGCCAAGAAGCCCTCCGCGGCGCACGCGAAGAGCAAGCAGGCCGCCGAGTTCGAACAATTTCACGACGAACTGGAGCAGGACAACCCGGCGGAACTGTTCGAAATGAAAGGCGCGGAACTCTGGAAGGCCAAGCGCGGACCGAAGCACGCCTCGCTGGAGCGCTGCGATCTCGGCCTGGGCCCCGGCGTGGTGAAGGGCGCCTACGTGCAACTGCCCCGCTACTTTGCTGACGTCGGCCAGGTGATGGACGCCGAACGGCGCATCGTGCATTGCATGGTGACGCTGCAGGGCTTCAAAGAGGCGGATCTCGCCAAGCAGCCGTTCAGTACCCCTGACCGCACGCCCGACCCGGTGTCCCTGGTCGCCTACGTCGCGGCCCAGTCCCGCGGCATGAAGATCGCCACGCCGCAGAACAATGCCCAGGAGCGCGAAGCCTACGCGGTGGGGCGCGAGATCTTCAATTACCGCGCCGGCCCCTACGATTTCTCCTGCGCCACCTGCCACGGCCAAAAGGGCAAGCGCATCCGCAGGCAGGATTTGCCCGACCTCGCCTCGAAGGAGCAGGCGATCAACGGCTATCAGGGCTGGCCCGGCTACCGTCTGACCGGCGGCCTGATGCACACCCTGCAGTGGCGCATGAACGACTGCTTCCGGCAGCAGCGCTTCCCCGAACCGGGGTATGTTTCCGAGACCATCACCGACCTTCTGACCTACCTGGCGGTCAATGCCAACGGTCATGTGTACAAAGGTCCGGGAATCAAACGCTGAACGAGGAGGGGAGACCATGAAGATTCGCACCATTTCGCTATCGGGCGCCGCCGCGCTCGCCCTGCTGGCGGCCATTCCCGGCCAGGCCCAGGACGCCCGCGCCACCGCCATCGCCATCATGAAGCGCGACTTCCACGCCAAGGGCATCGCCGGCATGGATCGCCTCAACCAGGACGCGCTGCAGGTCGTCTGCACCCGCAGCGACAACCAGCCGCCCAAGGACATCGCCGCACGGCTGGAGAAGGATCAGGCGGAGAGCATCAAGTTTCCCGCCGACGGCAAGCTCATGGGCGACTGGAGAGCGGGCGAGAAGATCGCCCAGAGCGGCCACGGCATGACCTGGAAGGACAAGCCGGGCAAACCCGCTGGCGGCAACTGCTACAACTGCCACCAGATCGGCCCCAAGGAGATCTCCTACGGCGACGTCGGCCCCAGTCTCTACCACCTGGGCAAGAACCGCGGCTACGGCGCGGACATGCAGAAGTACGTGTATGCCAAGATCTACGATTCGAAAGCCACCAGCCTGTGCTCGGCGATGCCCCGTTTCGGCCAGTCCGGCGCACTGACCGAGGCGCAGATCAAGGATCTGGTGGCGCTCCTGCTCGACCCGCATTCGCCGGTCAACAGCCAGTAAGCCAAGCTCAAGCAAGACGGCCGGATGCCGATCCACGGCGTCCGGTTGTACGCTCAATACGCAAGCCATTCAGGTCAGCCGCCATGCACCGTCGCGAATTCCTGCAAGTCTTAGCCGCCGCCGCCGCCGCCGGCTTCGCCCTCGACTCGCCCGAGCTGCTCGCGGGCGAGGTCGGGGGCAAGGCCTACGATCTGCCGCGCTACGGCAATGTGCCCTTGCTGCACTTCACCGACTGCCATGCCCAGTTGCTGCCGGTCTGGTTCCGCGAGCCCAGCGTCAATATCGGCGTCGGCGCGGCCGCGGGAAAGCCCCCGCATCTGGTCGGCGAGCACCTGCTCAAGGCCTTCGGAATCAAGCCTGGCAGCGCCGAAGCCTACGCCTTCACCTATCTCGATTTCGAGCAGGCGGCCAAGACCTACGGCAAGGTCGGCGGTTTCGCTCACCTCGCGACGCTGGTCAAACGCCTGCGTGCGAGCCGCCCCGGTTCCTTGCTGCTCGACGGCGGCGACACCTGGCAGGGTTCGGCCACGGCGCTGTGGTCCAAGGGGGGGGACATGGTCGGTGCCACGAAGAAGCTCGGCGTCGACATCATGACCGCGCACTGGGAGTTCACCCTCGGCCAGGAGCGGGTCAAGGAAATCGTCGATCACCAGCTCGGCAAGATCGAATTCCTCGCCCAGAACGTCAAGACCGCCGACTTCGGCGACCCGGTGTTCAAGCCCTACACGCTGCGCGAGATCAACGGCGTGCCGGTGGCAATCATCGGCCAGGCCTTTCCCTACACCCCGATCGCCCATCCGCGCTACCTGATGCCCGACTGGACCTTCGGCATCCAGGAAGATGCGCTGCAGCAGGTGGTCCATGAAGCGCGGGCCAAGGGTGCCCAGGTGGTGGTGCTGCTGTCGCACAACGGCATGGACGTCGATCTCAAGCTGGCCACGCGCGTCACCGGCATCGACGCGATCATGGGCGGGCACACCCACGACGGGGTGCCGGCGCCGACCGTGGTGAACAATGCCGGCGGCCAAACGCTGGTCATCAACTCCGGCAGCAACGGCAAGTTCCTCTCGGTGCTCGACCTCGACGTGAGAGCCGGCAAGATCCAGGGCTACCGCTACAAGCTGCTGCCGGTGTTCGCCAATCTGCTGCCGGCCGACCCGGACATGGCCGCCTACATCGACGAGGCCCGCTCGCCCTACCAGTCCAAGCTGGACGAAAAGCTCGCGGTGACCGAGGGCCTGCTCTACCGCCGCGGCAATTTCAACGGCTCCTGGGACCAGTTGATCCTCGACGCCCTGCTGGCGGTCAAGGGCGCCGAAATCGCCTTCTCACCAGGCTTCCGCTGGGGCACGACGCTGATGCCAGGGGAAGCGATCACCATGGAACAGGTGATGGATCAGACCGCCATCACCTACCCCTATTCCACCCTGACCGAGATGAGCGGTTCGACCATCAAGGCGGTGCTGGAAGACGTCTGCGACAACCTGTTCAATCCCGACCCCTACTACCAGCAGGGCGGCGACATGGTGCGGGTGGCGGGCATGAGCTACCTCTGCGCCCCGAATGCCAAAATGGGCGACCGCATCCTCGACATGCGCCTTAACGACAAGCCGATCGAGGCGGACAAGACCTACCAGGTCGCCGGCTGGGCACCGGTGGCCAAGGGCGCCACAGGTACGCCGATCTGGGACGTGGTGGCGGCTTACCTGCGCGATCAGAAGACCGTCGCCCCGCGCCGTCTCGACCTGCCTGGGCTGATCGGCGTCCGCAGCAATCCCGGCATGGTCTGACCGAAGGGATTAACGTCGCTGCAATCAAGGCTTGCTAGACTGTGCCGCCTTGATACGCACGAAAAACCCATGGATCTGATTCTCTGGCGCCACGCCGAAGCCGCCGAAGCCGCCGAGGCGATCGGGCTCGGCGCCGACGCAAAAACCGACCTGAAGCGCCGGCTCACCCATCGCGGCGAAAAGCAGGCGCGGTCGGTCGCGCGCTGGCTGCTGGAACGCCAGCCGAAACACCTGAGCATCCTGGTGAGCCCGGCGGCACGCTGCCAGCAGACCGCGCATGCGCTCGGACAGCACTTCGAGATCGAAGCCAGGATGGCCCCCGGCGCCGACGTCGCCGATCTCATCGCCGCCGCCGGCTGGCCCGGCGGCAACCAGCGCAGCGCCGTGCTCCTGGTCGGGCACCAGCCGGCGCTGGGCCGGCTGGCCGCCTTGCTGCTCTCGGGCCAGGAGGCCGACTGGGTGCTCAAGAAGGGTGCGCTGTGGTGGTTCTCCAGCCGCAGCCGCGAGGGCGAGTCCCAGACGGTGCTGCGCGCGGTGGTGAACCCCGACATGCTCTGAGCTGGGCCCAATAAAAACGGCCACCAAGGTGGCCGTTTTTATTGGCGGGGAACTAACGTGGTTAGCCCCTTCTGCAATCACTCAACAACCGAACACTTTGGTCGATTGCGCAGAGGCATAGCTGCATGTGGCAGCCCAAGAAAGGCTTGAGGAATTGACCGTGGGAGTGAAGGTAACGGTTGACGTATCGTAGCCTGTTCCGATGCCCGTCAGAGTGGCGACGATTGCGCCTGTAGCGGCGGTAACCGTAATGCCAGACACTTCAGTCGTTGCGGCTGGAGCCGCGCTGAGTCCAAGACCAGTCCAGTCACTGGCTGCAGCCGGGAACGAGCCTGCATGCTCTTGAGCATACATGGCCACCGCGGTCTTGATGGGCTCGACCGCAGTCACAACCTTCGAGAGCTTGGCGCGGGTGACGTAGTCCTGGTACTGCGGCAGTGCGATCGCCGCCAGGATGCCGATGATCGCGACCACGATCATCAGTTCGATCAGGGTGAAGCCCTTCTGCATGCTCTTCATTTGGTTCTCCTGGGTGGTTGATGGTACGGTGCTGCCGGTAGGCGAAACCGGAATGCGCTCGGCGGAACCGGATTCACGCTCTAACTTTAGCAAGACTTATGCCCAATTCACCCGGCTAGATCCTGCGCGCTTCCGCGGCCGGGTTGGGGCGTGCCGGCCGGGAGCTCGGGCCGCTGAAACGTCGGAATCTGCCCATTTTCGTCACCTGCGCGCTCAAAGCGCGAACCCCGGCAGGCGGGCGAGATCGACCTCGTCGATCTGCTGCGGATCGAGATGCTCCCGGGCGTATTGCAGATAGACCTTGCGGCGGATGAAGACGTCGAACAGGTCGGGGTCGACGTGACCGCCGTCCTTCATCTTGCCGAGTATCGAGAGCGACTCCGACAGCGTCTTGCCGTTCTTGTAGGGACGGTCGCGCGCGGTGAGCGCCTCGAAAATGTCGGCGATGCCCATGATCCGGGCCTGCACCGACATCTGTTCGCGCGTCAGGCCCTTGGGGTAGCCCTTGCCGTCCATGCGTTCGTGATGGCCGCCGGCGTATTCGGGCACGTTGGCGAGGTGCTTGGGCCAGGGCAGCTTGTCCAGCATGTTGATGGTGACTTCGATGTGATGGTTGATGACGTCGCGCTCGGCCTGCGTCAGCGTGCCGGCTCGGATCGACAGGTTCTCGATCTCGTCGGCGCTGAGAAAGTCGGCTTCCTGGCCGGAAGCGTCGCGCCAGCGGTAGCCGCTGCCGATCGCCCGGACGCGCTGCAAGTCGGCGTCCTTCATGAATTCGCCGCCGATATTGGTGCGCCGGAGGAATTCGCGGTGCTCGTCGAGCTGCGTGAGCCTCGCCTCGAAGTCGCGCTGCAGCGCTTCTTCAGCCGCCGTGTGGCGCGGCTCGCATAGCGCCAACTGCTTCTTCAGCATCTCGATCTCGGCGTCGCGCTTTAACACCTCGAAGCGGGTATCGATGGTATGGATGCGGTCGTAGATGGTCTGCAGCTTGGTCGCCTTGTCCACCACATGCACCGGCGTCGTCACCTTGCCGCAATCATGCAGCAGTCCGGCGATCTCCAGCTCCTTGCGATCCGCCTCGCTCATGGTGAACTCCGCCAGCGGCCCGTGCGCCGTGTCATTCACCGCCTCGGCCAGCATCATCGTCAGCACCGGAACGCGCTTGCAGTGGCCGGCGGTATAGGGCGACTTGTCGTCGATCGCCTGGTTGATCATGTCGATGAAGGAAACGAACAGTTCTTCGAGCTGGGAGATCAGCTGGCGGTTGGAGAGCGCGATCGCCGCCTGCGAGGCGAGCGATTCGGCCAGACGCTGATCGGCGGTGGAAAAGGGCACGACCGCGCTGGTCTCCGGATCGAGGCAGTTGATCAACTGCAGCACGCCGATGACCACTTTCTCGTGATTCTTCATCGGCACCGTCAGGAAGGACTGCGAGCGATAGCCGGTGCGCGCGTCGAACTTGCGCGTGCCGGAGAAATCGAAGCCCTCGGCGGCATAGGCATCTGCGATATTGACCGTCTCGTCGCGCAGCGCGGCGTAGGCCGCCACCATCGCCGTGTTCGGCTGGCCGTCGATCGCCAGCGGCAGATTGGGGAAGGTGATGGCATTGCCCGAAGTGCCGCCGAGCTTGATACCGAGCTTGTCGTTGTGCAGGATCTCGAAGTGCAGGCTGCGCCCCTCCTCGTCGTCAGAGGCCTCGCCTTCGATCAGGTAGAGCGTGCCGCCTTCGGCGTGGGTGATGGTCTTGGCCGCGACCAGGATGGTCTCGAGCAGGCGCTCGATGTCGCGTTCGTGGGACAGCGCTGCGCCAATCTCATTCAGCTTCTCCAGCCGGCGGAACAGATCGTCGATCTTGTCCGCGCTCATTTGATGCACACCGTTCTGACCTGCTTCATGTCCGTCTCCCCTAGCAGCACCTTCTCCATGCCGTCCATCTTGAGCGTGCGCATGCCGTCCTCCAGCGCGCAGGCGAGCAGTTCGGCGACCCGGGCGTGCTCCTGGATCAGCCGCTTCACCTGGTCGGAACCGAGCATCAGCTCGTGCAGGCCCAGTCGCCCCTTGTAGCCGGTGTCGTTGCATAGCGGGCAACCCTTGGCCTGGTACAGGGTGAATTGCCCGTCCCGGGCGTAGTTCTTCAGCCACTCGGCGCGGATCGCCGCGCGGCCGGCGTCGGTGTCGCGCTTGAAGGTCGCGGTGTGCGTCAGCTCCTCGCAGTATTCCGCGAGCAGATGGTCCATTTCCTCCGACCCGGGCGTGTAGGCCTGCTTGCACTTGCACAGGCGCTTGGCCAGGCGCTGGGCGAGGATGCCCAGCAGCGCGTCGGCAAAATTGAACGGGTCCATGCCCATGTCGAGCAGACGGATGATCGACTCGGGCGCGCTGTTGGTGTGCAGCGTGGCGAACACCAGATGGCCTGTGAGCGAGGCCTCGATGCCCAGCGCCGTGGTCTCCTTGTCGCGCATTTCGCCGACCATGATGATGTCCGGATCGGCGCGCAGGAAGGACTTCATGATGGTCGGAAAGTCGAGGCCGGCCTTCCTGTTGATCTGCACCTGGCGCAGACCCTTCTGGGTGATCTCGACCGGATCCTCGGCGGTCCAGATCTTGGTGTCCGGCTTGTTGAGAAAGCCCAGGATCGAGTGCAGGGTGGTGGTCTTGCCCGACCCGGTCGGACCGCAGACGAAGAACAGCCCGTAGGGCTTGGACACCGCCGACCTCAGCCGCGCGAGGTTGATCGGCAGCAGGCCGAGCTTGTCGAGCGGGATCGGCTCGCCGGCGGCGAGGATGCGCATCACGATGTCCTCGCCACCACCCGCCGTGGGGATGGTCGCCACCCGCAGTTCGATGTCCAGCGGGCCGTATTTCTTGAACTTGATCTTGCCGTCCTGCGGCCGGCGGCGCTCCGAGATGTCGAGCTCGCACATGATCTTGATGCGCACCGCCAGAGCGCTGCGGTAGCTCGCCGGAATCTCGATGTAGTTCACCAGCGAGCCGTCCTTGCGGAAGCGCACCAGGGTCTTCTCCTTACCCGGCCGCGGCTCGATATGGATGTCCGAGGCGCCCTGCTGATAGGCATCGACGATGATCTTGTTCACCAGCCTGACCAGCTCGTTGTCGGCGGCGGCGGAGAGATCGTCGGCGGTGGTCTCGCCCTCTTCGCCGTCGTCTGAGAGATTGGACAGTAATTCGCCGACCGATGAAGCGTCGCTGTCCTGGGCAGCACCAAAAAACAGGTCCAGGGTCTCCTTGAACTCGCTGTGGGTGGTGACCCGGAAGGCCAGCCGAGTCTTGGGAAAGACATTGCTGACGATGTGCGAACTCTTGATCTGCTCAGGGTCGATGGTCAGGATCACGATGCCCTCGGGCGTCTCCTCGATCGGCAGCCAGTTGTTCTGTTCGATGTATTCGCGCTTGAGATTCTTCAGCAGGTCGGCCGGCTTGATACGATTGGCCTGGTGCGGCTCGTAGGGCACACCGAAGAACTTCGCCAAGGCCGCCCCGATCAGCGGCAGCCGGACCTGGAATTCGTTGCTAAGCACGTCTTCGAGCCTGATATTCTTGCGCCGCGCCGAGCGCGTTGCGAGTTCCAGCTCCTCGGCCGACAGCACCGCGTCGGTCACCAGGAAATCGTACTTGGACTTGGCCAGGGGAGCCGGTCTGGAGCGCAGCGAGAAGGCGATCGCCAGCGTCTCGCACAGGTCCCTCAGACCCTCCACGGCCTCGGCCGAGAAGGGCTGATCATCCCGGTTGTTGATCAACTGAACCACGCCCAGCAACTCGCCGGCACCCTGATCGAGGATGGGGACGACCAGCATCTGCTTGGTGCGGTAACCGGTGCGCCGATCAACCTTGTGCTGGAAATGCGGCGTGGGGTTGTAGGATTTCAGCTCCTCCAGATTGTTGACGTCCCGGATGTTGAGCATTCTGCGCGACAGCGCGACATAGCCGGCGATGCTCTGGGCGTCAATCGGCAGCTTCAGGCTCTGGAAGGAGTGGAGGCCGGTCTTGATCTTGGATACGATCGAACCACGATCCTCGCTCACCGCGTAGATGGTCAGGCGGTCGGCGTTGAACAGGTTGCAGATGTCCTGTGACAGTTCGAGCATGATCTCATCGATGTTGTTCGTCGCATGGATCTTGTTGGTGACCGCCTGGAGGCTCTTGAAAAAGGACAGCCGGCCGCCGGCCTCCGGGGCCGCCGCATCTTCCGCCGCCTGGGAATGGAGCACCGCGCTCACCGCCGCACCCCCGCGATCAGCGCGTCACAATTCGAAGACATGGTTATCCTGGAGCATACGCGGCCGGTATTGGGCGATGCACTCCCCGAGCTCGCGCATGATCAGTTCCTGCTGCCCGGGCTTGAGGTGGGTGATGAACAGCTCGGGAGCCAGGCGCAGCCAGGCGAGTGCGGTCGCGAGCAGGCTCGGACAGAGGTGCTTCGAGTCGTTCGCCAAGCGCAGCTCGCGGTTGGGAAAGGCCGTCTCGACGATCAGGTAGCGCAGCTTGCTAATCTTGTTGACCTCCTGCCAGAATTCCGCGCAGACGCTGGTGTCGCCGCTAAATACCAGGCTGGCGCTGCCGGAATCGAGATGGTAACCCACCGCCGGCACGCTGTGGTCAGCCGGCAGCGCCGCGATCGCACGGCTACCCAGGATCACCGCCTGGCCGAGCCGGATCTCCCGAAAGCACACGAAGGGCTGCTCGCTGGGAATCCGGGTGAAATCGGGCCAGATCGCCCAGTTGAAGAGGTGCTTTTGCAGGATATCGATGGTCGGACCAGTGGCATAAATGATCAGCGGCGTCGCGCGCAGATCGCCGACGCTGTCGCCGATCAGGGGCAGACAGGCGATATGGTCGAGGTGGGAATGGGTGATGAAGACGTGGTCGATGCGCGCGAGCTCGTCCAAGCTCAGCTTGCCGACGCCCGTCCCCGCGTCGATCAGAATGTCGTCGTCCACCAGCATCGCCGTGGTGTGCAGCTTTGGCCCGCCGATGCCGCCGCTGGCGCCGAGGATCCTGACCCTCATGGTGCACTCGGCTGGGTGACCGAAGCACCGCCGCGCAGGGATGGACAGCGAGCATCCCACAGGGAATCGTCACTGCGAGGCCGAAGGCCGCGGCAGTCTTGATCGCCACGCTGCGCTCGCGATGACGACCGGAGGAAGGGGCTAGGAGGAATGTCGTTCATTTCGTCTCGAAGGTGGTGACACCGTCCCAGCCCTCTTCAGGCGGGGCTTCACGGTACCGGGCGATGCGCTTCTGGTACAGCTCGTAGAGGTAGTGCGGCGTGGCGTGCAGCTCACTGCGCGACAGCTTCAGCAGCATCTGCTCGGCGCGCTCCCAGTCCTGGGCGCGGTAGCAGGCCAAGGCCTGATCCCACAGCTCCAGTTCTTCCGTCAGCGCCGCATCGATAGCGCCAACCGGCCCCAGCGGCTCGTAGATGCCGACCGGTTCGGCTTTGCCCTTGACGCGCACCCGGTCGAGCTCGCGGAAGACGAACTCCCGCCGCAGCAGATCCCGGGTCGCCTCGCCGACAATGATGCCGACGCCGTACTGTTTGGTGATGCCCTCCAGCCGCGCGCCGAGATTGACCGCGTCGCCCATCACCGTATAGGCCTTGCGCACCGGGGAACCCATGTCGCCGACGGTCATCGGCCCGGTATTGACGCCGACGCCGATCTTCAGTTCCGGCCAGCCCTTGGCAGTGAGTTCCCGATTGACCTCCGTGAGCCGTCGCTGCATCTCCAGGGCCGTGATCACGGCCCTGCGGGCGTGCTCCGGATCGGCCACCGGCGCGCCCCAGAAAGCCATGATGGCGTCGCCGATATACTTGTCGAGGGTGCCGCGCTCGCGCCGGATGATCTCGGTCATGGCCCCCAGGTACTCGTTCATCAGCTGCGCCAGCTGATCCGGCTGCAGGCCTTCGGAGATGGTGGTGAAGCCGCGCACGTCGGAGAACAGTACGGTCAGATCGGCGCGCCGCCCAGCCATGCTGTAGCTTTCCGGGTCGCGGCTCATCTCCTCGACCAGTTCCGGTGGCACGTACTGCCCGAACAGGCTGGCGAACTGGCGCTTGGTCTTGCTCTCGACGAAGTAGCCCCAGGACATGTTGATCGCGTACAGGCTGAGCACCAGCAACAGGCCGGCGGCCAGCGGCAGCACCAGGTCGGCGTACTGCCAGAAGGCAAGATTGACCCCGACCAGCGCCGCCGCCACGATCAGCGCCACGAAGGAGGCGCGCAGCGGCGACAGCAGCGGCAGCAGAAAAACCATCACGCAGGTGGCGAGAAGGAGCTGCAGCACGTCGGCGCCGAGCACGAAGGAGGGCTTCTCCTTGAGATCGCCGTCGAGCATGCCGGCGATCATGTTGGCGTGGGTCTCCACGCCAGGGTAGACCCTGCCCACCGGTGTCGCCCGCAGGTCATTGAGTCCCGGCGCGGTGGTGCCGACCAGGACGATCTTGCCTCTCAGCTTGTCCGTGGGGATGCGCCCGGCGAGCGCATCGACGGCCGAGTAGTAGGGAAAGCTGCCCTGGTAGCCGCGAAAGGGAATCAGGGTGGCGGCATTCGCGTCCACCGGGATGCGCATCGTGCCCTCCGGCGTGTTCAGATCCAGCCACTCCATGCCGCTGTATGCGCCGTTGGCATTGCTGCCCTCGGGAAAGCCGGGCACGAGCTTGGGGGAGCCCAGGAGCTGGCGGACCATGGCCAAGGACAACGCTTCGTAGTACTTGCCCTGGTATTCGGCGATCATCGGCAAACGCCTGATGACGCCGTCGGAATCCACCAGCGGATTGAAAAGGCCGGCGCTGGCGGCGTTGTCCTGGAACTCGGCCAGGTTGGCGCCATAGCTGGACCAGCTGCTGAAGGCGATCTTGCGGCCGGCGAAGGTTCCGGCCGGCAGTACCGGAGCCGGCAGGACGCCGCTGTTGGTGCCGGTGTTGTTCGACAGGTAGAAACCGAGCACGACCGGGCGTCCGGCCAGTGCCTTGGCAAAGCGCGCGTCGTAGTCGAGCTGCGGTTTCAGCCCCTGCAAGGCGCTCTGGAACGGACCGTCGTCCTTCAGCTGGGTCTTGGCCAAGGCATCGAGGCTCTTCAGGCCGGAACTGTCGTCGGGCTCGGCGAAGACCACGTCGAAGCCCAGCAGACGGACGTGGTAGTGGTCGAACAGTTCGGACACCAGGGCCGAGAGTTTGTCCCGACCCCAGGGCCAGCGGCCGAGTTCGCCCAGGGATTTCTCGTCGATGTCGAGGATGGCGATGCGCTGATCCACCCCGCCCGGCATAGTCAGTCTCAGCCTGGCATCGTAGATGATCGCGTCTAAGCGTTGGATCAGGCCGATCTGGTAGAACTTCGCCGCATGCCCCAGGAAGAGCAAGGAGACGGCGATGCCGAGCAGGTAGCGATAGCGAAATTTCTTCAGGAATTTCTTCAAGATCCCCCCGATGCCCGCAGCGAAAATGAGACGCTATCAGAGTCCTGGCAACTGGAGAAGAAAAAAAATTTCGGCGGCGTGCCGGCCAGGCAGCCGTGAGGCCCTAGCTCTTCAGGAAGAACTCCATCTTGACCCCGGCCAGTTCGATGACATCGTGGTCGGCGAGCGGATGGGCCTGCGCCGCGAGCGGCCGGCCATTGACCACCGGGCGATGGTCGCCTTCGACGTGGGTGATGAAATAGCCCTGCGGACGACGCGCGATCACCGCCACCTGCAGGCCCGGCTTGCCGAGCCGGGTCAGGCTCTTGCTCAATTCGAGCTCGCGGCCGGCATTGGCGCCGGTCAGGATCTGGATTTCACCCAGCGGCAGCGGCGCCCCGGGGGACGCGCCAGGCGCCGACTGCCGTCCGCCGGCCTCGGGCCGCTGCGAGCCGTCGAACTCGTTCCGCAACTGCGGCGCGTCATTGAAGTACTTGAGGCGGTACTTGCCGAGCTCGATGACGTCGCCGTTTTGCAGGCAGTGTTTCTTGATCGACTGACCGTTGACGTAGGTGCCGTTGGTGCTGTTCAGATCCTCGAGAAAGGAGTCGTCGAGCAGGGTCACGATCACCGCGTGTTCGCCGCTGATGGCGAGGTTGTCGATCTGGATGTCGTTGTGCGGCTTGCGCCCGATGGTGGTCCGCTCCCGGTCGAGGGCGATCTCCTTCAACACCAGTCCATCCATGCTGAGTATCAGCTTCGCCATCTGCCTCTTCCCCCAGGAGTCGATTGCTTGAAGCGGGCCAGCAGCCGGGCCAGCGTGCCGCGCACCGCCGGGGCTGCCCGCCCGATCCGCACCAGAATCAGCGAGACATTGTCGCAGCCGCCGCCGTCATTCGCCCGCTGCACCAGTTGGGCAGCCGCCAGGTCCAGGTCGTTCGAGCGCCGCAGCAAGATCGCGCCGATCTCCTCGTCCTCGACCATGTCGTTCAATCCGTCCGAGCAAAGCAGATAGACGTCGCCGGCCCGGGTGTCGAAGTCATTGATCTCCGGCTCGACGCTCGGGTCCACGCCCAGTGCCCGCGTCACCAGGTTGCGGTTCTGCGCGTGGCGCGCCTGTTCCTGGCTCAACACGCCGCTGTCCAACTGCTCCTGCAACAGCGAATGGTCGCGCGTCATCAGCCGAAATTCCCGGCCGCGCAGGCGATACAGGCGCGAGTCGCCGATATGCGCCACGGTCAGAGAATCGCCGTGGAACAGCGCCGTCACCAGCGTCGTGCCCATGCCGGCATACTGCGGCTGACTCTGCGCCGCCGAGTACACGGCGTTGTTGGCGTGGGCGATCTCCGCCTCCAGGGCGCTTTGCGCCCGGCGCCGACGCTCGCTGTCCTGCTGCCCGAACCGGGGGAAGGATGCTTCCAGCCGGCCGCCGATCAGCGCCGTCGCCATGCCGCTCGCCACTTCGCCGGCATTGTAGCCACCCATGCCGTCGGCTAGAATCGCGAGCCCGCATACCGGGTTGGCGTACACCGCGTCCTCGTTGCGGGAACGCACCATGCCCACGTCACTCCTGGTGACGATCTCCAAGATTTGACCGAGATTCATGCGCGCCCACTCCTAAGTCGTGAGGACGGCCCCGGTCGGAACGGCATGCCGGGGCCAACGGCACTATAGGCTCATTTCTCACACTCGGACAACATGCCGATCAAATAACGCTCGCTCCTCGGACCGCGGACTTTGTCGACTTCAGAGCACCGTCTTCAATAGGCGCCCCATCTCCGAGGGATTCTTCGTCACCTTGATGCCGCAGGCCTCCATCACCGCCAGCTTCTCCTGGGCCGTACCCTTGCCGCCGGAGATGATGGCGCCGGCGTGGCCCATGCGCTTGCCGGCCGGCGCGGTGACGCCGGCGATGAAGCCGACCACCGGCTTCTTCATGTTGGCCTTGACCCACTCCGCGGCGGTCTCCTCGTCCGAGCCGCCGATCTCGCCGACCATGATCACCGCATCGGTGTCGGGATCGTCGTTGAACATGCGCAGCACGTCGATGTGCTTCATGCCATTGACCGGATCGCCGCCGATGCCGACGCAGGTGGATTGGCCCAGGCCCAGATCCATCAACTGGCCGACCGCCTCGTAGGTCAGCGTGCCCGAGCGCGAGACCACGCCGATGCGGCCCTTCTTGTGGATGTGGCCGGGCATGATGCCGATCTTGATTTCGTCGGGGGTGATGACGCCGGGGCAGTTCGGCCCGACCAGGATGGTCTTCTTGTTCTGTTTCTTCATCCGGTCCTTGACCTCGATCATGTCGCGCACCGGGATGCCCTCGGTGATGCAGATGACCAGATCCAGGTCGGCGTCGACCGCTTCCCAGATCGCGGCGGCGGCGAAGGGCGGCGGCACGTAGATCACCGAGGCATTGACGCCGGCCTGCCGCTTCGCGTCCTTGACGCTGCCGTAGATCGGAATGCCCTCGAAATCCTCGCCGGCCTTCTTCGGATTGACCCCGGCGACGAAGCAGTTCTTGCCGTTGGCGTATTCGCGGCACATGCGGGTGTGGAACTGGCCGGTCTTGCCGGTGATGCCCTGGGTGACGACGCGGG
>MLJW01000546.1_pt1 | contig 14629 bp, 12 predicted proteins | sample 888231 | NCBI WGS metagenome assembly MLJW01 (sample SAMN05788063, study PRJNA343431) | mine drainage metagenome | isolation source: sample collected from the inflow into an acid mine drainage treatment plant... | place: Germany: Lusatia, lignite mining district
GCCAGGCGATCCAGTCGGAAGTGAACCAGCTGACCGCCGAGCTGAACCAGATTGCCCAGACCACCCAGTTCAATGGCCAGAACCTGCTCGATGGCTCGACCGGGACGCAGAATTTCCAGGTCGGCTCCAACGCCAACCAGCTGATCCAGGCCAACGGCGCCAATTTCCTGACCAGCAACTATGGCGACTACCGTGTACAGAGCGACGCTGCGGTTGTAGCCGGGACCACCAATGTCGTGGCGAGTTCGGTCGTCATCGCCGGCTATCTGGGTTCTTCAACGATTACGACCAGCGCCACCGATACCGCCAAGAGCATCGCAGCAAGCATCAATTCCACCGCCACAGCGCTGACCGGCGTGTCCGCCACTGCGGTCACCAATACCAATCTGGCCATGCAGAGCGGCAGCAGCTACTCGATCAACATCACCTCCGACAACGCGACTGCGCAGACGGTGTCGTTTACCGTGGGTGCCGGACAGACATCCAGCGATTACGCCTCGGCCATCAGCGCCTTCAATGCGCTCAGCTCCAAGACCGGTGTTATCGCCCAGTATGACGCCAAGAACGGCGGCATCGAGCTGACCAATTCCACCGGCAATGACATCTCGCTCACCGGTGCTGCAACCAACACCGGCACCATTGGCATGTCGAGTTATACGGCGGCAGGCGGACTGGGGACGTCGTTTGCAGCAGGAACGGCGACCGGAGTCGCGAACGGACAGGTGACGCTGGATTCGACCGGCAGTTTCTCGGTGACCGATACTTCAGGCCTGAAAATTGACGGCGGCGCAACGCTAGGCGCCACTTTGAAATCCGTGGCATCGCTCGACGTCACCACGTTCGCCAACTCGCAGCTCGCGCTCAGTATCGTTGATGCGGCGATCTCTTCGGTGAACGCGCAACGTTCCACCTATGGCGCCTTGCAGTCGCGTTTCCAGAGCACAGTCACCAACCTGCAGACTTCGGCTGTGAACCTGTCTGCGTCCCGCAGCCGGATTCAGGATACCAACTATGCAGCGGAAACGGCCAACCTGACCCGCGGTCAGATCCTGCAGCAAGCCGGTACCGCGATGCTGGCGCAGGCCAACGCCATGCCCAACAGCGTACTGACTCTGCTGAAATAAGCCGGGCAGGATTAGCGTAGAGTGAAACATGGTCCGGCCGGATTCCGGCCGGACCATTTGACATAGGAGGCAGTGACCATGCTCTCTCAAATATCAAATGCGGCACAGGGCGGCGGTTTCGCTCAGTCACCGCCGGTTGTTGCATCGGGTTCCCCCCAGGCTACAATTCCAGAAACTCCACCCACCCAGGCAAGTTCGCCGGTACCAGCAAAAATTGATACCGCTGCGGTCCAGGAATCGGCAGGGAAGATCAATAATTTCATGGAGCAGGTTGGCAGCACGGTGAAATTCAGCGTCGATGCAAAAACCGGCATGCGGGTGGTCTCGGTGGTAGATACCCAGACCAACGACGTCATTCGCCAGATGCCGAGCCAGGAAATGCTCAATATTGCCAAGGCACTGGATAAACTTCAGGGTTTGCTGATCAAGGAAAAAGCGTAAAATGTTTGCGAGCCATTCGGGCAGCCGGCATGTTTGAAAATGACTGAGTCCCGAATAACAGGCTGCGGCGCGATTTGACGTGCCAAGCCGGACATCTTACTGCAGGAGCCTAACATGAGCGTTTCTTCCACGACTTCTACCGGTACCGGAACACTGTCCTCTCCCGGCCTCGGCTCGGGACTCGATGTCACCAGCATCGTGTCGAAACTGATGTCGATCGAACAGCAGCCCCTGACCCTCATGCAGAACCAGGCATCGGGATACCAGTCGACGATTTCCGCCTATGGAAAGCTGAGCAGTGGAGTTTCCTCCCTGGAGGGCAGCGTGACAGGCCTCAACAGCGCCTCGTTATTCCAGTCATTTACCGCCAATGCGTCGAATACCGGTGTTGCCACGGCAACAGCAGGCAGTACCGCCGCACTCGGCAATTACTCCGTCAATGTGACCCAGCTTGCGCAGGCGCAGAGTCTGGTTGCGGCCGGACAGGCGAGCGCTACGGCACCGATCGGTACTGGAGCGTCTACGACGCTGACTTTCAACTTCGGCACCATCGCAGGCACCCTCACACCCTATGACTCCACTACGGGTACCGGCGGCACCTATGGTTCTGGCACCACGTTTACCAGCAACGGCAATGGCGCCCAGACCGTCACGATCGACTCCAGCAACAACTCGCTGACCGGGATTGCCGCCGCCATCAACGCAGCCGGTGTCGGCGTCACGGCATCCATCATCAACGACGGTTCGGGTACGCCCTATCGGCTGACGCTCACCTCGACCAATACCGGTGCGAACAACAGCCTGTCACTGGGTGTGAGCGGAGATGCGACACTGGCGTCACTGCTGGGGCAGGATCCGACCGGCACGCAGAATCTGCAGCAAACGACCACGGGCCAGAATGCCCAGCTGACGGTCAACGGACTTGCTGTCAACAGCCCCAGCAACACGGTCTCGAGCAGCATTGCCGGGGTGAGCCTGAGCCTGCTCACGACCGGCAGCACGAATATCAGCGTGACGCAGAACACTTCTGCCGCGAGCACCGCGATCAATAGCTTCGTGACCGCGTACAACAATCTCAACTCGTCCATCCAGAGCCTGACCGCCTACAATCCGACCACCCAGATTGCCGGCCCTCTGCTGGGGGATTCATTGACCACCACGATCCAGAGCCAGATTCAGGCCCAGTTGGGCGGCGCCATCACCAATTCGGGGGCATTCAGAACGCTGTCGCAAATCGGCATCACGATGAACAGCGATGGCTCTCTGTCCGTAAACAGCACGACTTTGCAGAATGCCCTGGCAAACAAGCCGTCCGATGTTGCCGCGCTGTTCGCAGCAACGGGCCGGGTGACCGACAGTCTGACCAGCTTTGCCGGCTCCACCGACAAAACCCAACCTGGCAACTACGACCTCAATATCACCCAATTGGCGACGCAGGGGACGCTGGTCGGCTCGTCACCGGTAGCCAGCCTTTCCATTGCGGCCGGTGTCAACGATGCATTGAATGTCACGCTCAACGGTGTCAACGCCAGCGTGACCCTTCCCGCCAAGACCTATGCGAGCGCATCCGAACTCGCCCTTGCGGTGCAATCGGCCATCAACGGGGCCACCCAGTTCGTGTCACAGGGACTCGCCGTGACCGTCAACCAGTCAGGCGGTATCTTCAGCATCAACACCAACCAGTACGGTTCCGCAGCCACTCTCGCCATCGCGGGCAATGGCGCAGCCAATATTCTGGGCTCAACCCCGGTGGCCACTGCGGGCAAGGATGTTGCCGGGACCATCGGCGGGTTGTTGGCGACAGGATCCGGCATGACGCTGACGGGCGCCGCCGGGACCAGTGTGGAGGGGATGAAGCTGACCATCAATGGCGGCAGCACAGGCGATCGCGGCGTGGTGAATTTCTCGACCGGGTATGCCACCGGCCTCAATGCGCTGCTGAGCGGAATGCTGGGCTCCAAAGGTTCGATCGCTAGTGCCACGAACGGCCTGAACGCCAGCATTACTGATATACAGAATCAGGAAAACGAAATGAATCAGCGTCTCACTGCCATCCAGGCCAACTACATGGCGCAGTTTTCCGCACTGGATACGGTGATATCAAGCATGCAGTCGACCAGCAGTTATCTGACCCAGCAACTGGCGGCCTTGCCGAAGGCCTAGCAATGCAAAATGGTGGAGATGAATTGAAAATGAATGCGAATGCCAGCAAGATGCTCAATGCCTACGGCGTCAGCCAGTACGATATCGGCGTGTCGACGGCAAGTCCGCATAAGCTGATTTCCATGCTTTACGACGGCGCCCTGGTTGCGATCGCCAATGCCAATGTAGAGTTTTCGCGCGGCAATGTCGCGGCGCGTGGAACCTGGATTTCACGAGCGATTTCCATTATCGATGAAGGCCTGAAAGTCAGCATCAATCTTGATGTCGGCGGCGAACTGGCAAAAAATCTCATGTCGTTGTATGAATACATGATTTTTCGTCTGCTGAACGCCAATCTCAAGTCCGAAAAGGCCGGGCTGAGCGAAGTCGAGGCCCTGCTGAAGGAACTCAAGAGTGCCTGGGAAGCCATTGGCAATGTGCCGGTAAAAAATCCGGTTGCGAACGAAGCAGAAGCACCGCGCACCGCGGTCAGTTATGGAATGGCCTGAACCAGAGCGCGAGGATATGCAGCTGACGGCATATCACCGTCTGTTCGAGAACGCGCGGGCCATGCTCAAGGCGGGGCGGGAGGCACGCTGGGACGACCTGACGCAACTGGAAGCCGAAAGGGAAGGCTACCTGTCGGAGGTGCGCCAGGCCGTGGTGATTTCGACCAAGCCCTCGGACATCAAGGCCTGCATGGAACTGATCCAGTCGATACTGGAATGCGACGAACAGACCAAGACGCTGTTGCGCAGCCGGCAGGACGAGTTGTCCGAAGTGCTGGGGTCCATGGATAACGCACGCAAGCTCAAAAATGCTTACCGTAGCGCATGACTCAGGCCGCCGGGGAGATTCCAGCCAGCGACAGGGTGCCGCAACCGATCCCATCGCGCCGATACACGACTACCAGATTCCCATTTTGCCGTTCAAGCGTCCACCGACCCGCGATGATTTCGTGAAAATCCGCAGACGCAATAAATCGCCCGAGCAAAAAAAGGAACATCCACCTGCCGCGCCAGAGGGTGAGCGGCATGTTGATGATTACGCCTGATCATTCGTCTCCCGAGTAACGGGCGAATTTGCGGATATATCCAGGTCCTGATTGAATTCATCTGATGGTGCGTGGGGACATGGCGGCGACTCAATGCTGCCGTCAGGATGACAGCTGTGGCTAGGCCGTCAGGAATGGCGCGCTGGCGGCAGGCTATACCTCGCTTCCCGCCGGCACCGTCAGCCTGACCATTGCAGGCATGGTACAGTTCTGACTGCTGGAAATGGGGCCTGCGCAAGCAGGATGAATACGCAGCTCGCGACATGATCGGGACTACTGAAACATGCTCTACTCCCTGGATAGATCCATCATCCCGCCGTCGGCGCTTGCCGCACGGCGTACGTCCGCCATCGGCAAGGCTCCCCAGGGTGGCATCCGGAGGACGGACAGGGTTAGGAAAGCCTGATGCAAAGCATAGTGATTACATGGCGCGAACTGCTGATTGTCGTTGCGCTGATTCTTGCGGTGTACATCGCCGAAATGCTGCTATTGATGCGCACCGGCGGCAGCCTGCTGCGCAAGCCGCGCTGGCTGGGGATTATCCGGGAAAAGCACGACGAACTCGGCCTGCAGCACGAATTGGAACAGATCAAGGAGCGCCTGGCTCAACTGGAAGCAAGACAATTTCAACCGCCGGAGGTTGAAATTGACGTCGCAAGCCCTTACCAGCGCGCCATCCAGCTTGCCCGTCAGGGGCGGGACATCACGACCATTTCCGAGACTTGCGGCATTTCCCGCGGGGAGGCCGAGCTGATCATCACCATGCACGGGGTTCGTGAATGATCCATAACGACATTCTGAACACTCTCCAGCTGCTGGTCAAAACGTCGGCGCCACCGCTGATATCGGTGGCGGATCAAGCCCTCGGTACGCCGCAGTGGACGGCTGGCCAGCAGATTCCGGCTTATGTGCTGGCCAGCCTGCCCAATGGACGCTTTCAGGTGCAGGTAGGTGGCCAGACACTGGACCTGAACCTGCCCAGCAACACCCAGCCGGGCGAGACGCTGCAGCTGACCTACCTGACCGATTCGCCACGGATGACATTTGCCCTGGTGCAGACTGCCGCCAGTGCCCTGCCGGGAAACTCATCGGTGTCTCTCAGCGATACGGCCAGATTTATCGGTAATCTGGTGCAAAATCCGTCACCAGGCTTCGCACAGACTGCACAGGCTGGCAAAATTTCCACCCCGCTGGTATTGAACGACGCGCCAGCGGATATTCCGGCATTTGCACAGGCTTTACGCACTTCGGTTTCTCAAAGCGGTCTGTTTTACGAAGCCCATCAGGTACAGTGGCTCAATGGCGAGCGCAGCCTGACATCCCTGCGGCAGGAGCCCCAGGGTCAGCTGGCCCCGCTGCACCCGCAGGAAAGTTCTGCCGTGCGGCCAGGTGCTTCGTCGTTGCCTCCGACAGCCAGTTCTGCGGGGAGTGCGCCGGCAGTCGAGGATGGCGTGCATCCGCAGGCATTGTCATTGGTGCAGCAGCAACTGCAGGTGCTGGGTGATCGCCAGGTGTTCTGGCAGGGCAATGTCTGGCCCGGGCAGGCCATGGACTGGACCATCGAGGAGCAGTCGGCGCGTCAGGGCGCACAGCAGGACGACGCGGCTCCCACCTGGCATACCCGGTTAAGTCTGCAGCTTCCGACCCTAGGCGGGGTGAGTGCAAAACTGACCTTGGTGGGTGGCGCGCTGCAGCTGGATATCTCGGCCCAGGACGACGCCAGCGTTTCCCTGATGCGGCTGGGTCAGGCCGACCTGGCGGAACGGTTTGCGGCCTCCGGCCTGCAGCTGTCAGGCTTCACCATCCAGCATGGCTAAGGACTCGCGTCAGCTGGCGGTCGCGCTCGCCTACCAGACCGGTCAGGCTGCACCCAGGGTGGTGGCGAAAGGGCGGGGGCTGATTGCCCAGGCCATCATCGAACGTGCCCGGGATGCCGGCGTCTATGTGCATGAGTCGCCAGAAATGGTGTCGCTGCTGATGCAGGTAGATCTCGACCAGCATATTCCGCCGCAGCTTTATCTGGCTGTAGCCGAACTGCTGGCCTGGATTTACCGGCTCGAACACGGTGCGGGTGAGCTGCCTGTCCCGGACAGGGAGCCCGATCAGGCGGCAGAATGAGTTTCCGCAGCTGGCGCCAGCCGATAACCCTGGTCAAACCGGGCGCGCGCCACTTCTGCGGCATCGAATGTGCAGCTGCCAACGACATCCCGAATGTACTGCTGCACGGATGTTTCCAGACCGGCACCCACATTGGCATTGACCTGCCCGGGCATCCTGACGGCCGCCGGCATCAGGGTCGTTCCCACATCAGCCAGCAGCTTTGCAGCGCCTTCTGCGCCCGTCACTTGTTCCATATCCACTTCGTGAAGAACAACGTCGGCCTGGCCGGCCAGCAGCAGACGGTAGTATTCGGCGCGCACCCGCATTTCCATGACGTACCAGAGGGCGAATCCAATCTGCCCGAGCCCGATGAAAGGCTCCGGATTCATCAATGCATTGGGATAACCGGGATCGAGATACCATAGCCACATGTTCCCCCTGGTACTGAAGTCGGCCCGATGGGTAAAGCTGATCACGGTGTCGGCAATGTCTCGCTTCAGGTGAATCAGATGTACCACTCCAGCACCTCGCAGCAGGTCGAGATTTTCAACCAACCCTGCCTTGGCCAGTGTGTGCGACGTTTCAGCAAAATACCGCACATCCAGCGCCCTGATGCGGCCAAGCTTCTGGCTCCAGAATGCACGCAGATGGCTGCTGCTGCCCAGCTGATTGAATGTCGTCAAATGGGAGACGTCCGGGCAGTTGATGCCCCAGTCGCTGTGTGCGCGCTGTTCGTGATATACCTGTGCGTCACCCAGATTGGAGGCGAACAGTTCGGCCAGAAAATTGGTGCCGCTACGACCGGTCGTGATGGTAAATATGAACCGCCTGTCAGGAAATGATCCACTATTGGCGTATTCAGAAGGGCTGTTCATTTCTGTTTCCCGGTTCTTTCTGCATTTTTTCATGGACGTTCCTTACATTGTGACGGCACCGGTGAATTCGGGTCCGTGCGGCTAGTATTCCTTCCCGATGAACCATAGCAGGATGGATCCGTCGCGGTTCTGCAGCGGCACGAAAAATGCCGGGAGGTGTTGATTCGCCCAGGGGTAGTAAATATCGAACAGCTGGATAATATTTGAAACCGGTGCGCCATATGAAATCACCGTGGTCGGATCAATGACGCATCCAATCAGATCGTAATTGAACGATGATGCATCCAGGGTGCAGTGATCAAATCGGCAGCCGATATAGGTGTAGCCATCCAGAACCAGCTTCTGATTGCTGTAGCAAATGTCCCTGATCTCGGGCCGGCTGAAAACGGTCAGGAATTCGTTTGCGGCAGCTGGCGGGACGGTCGTGGTCATGGCAAAGCCCGCCATGTCGATCTGCTCGGACTGCGGATGGTTTGCATTCTCGTCGTTGGTGCCGGTCATTCTGGGATTCCTCTGCAAGTGAGCGCCTGTGCCGGGGCAACGATGCTGACGGGGGCGAAAGACAGGCTCCTGTTGATCATCGGGCCCTTAATCTGAGCCTTTGGCCGGCATGCTGCACCGATTCTGCCAGATTTGGCGATAGGCTGCTTCGATGGCGCTGGCGAAGCGTTTGCCATCCATCAGCGGGCTGGCCTCGAGGCGGGCCCGCAGGGTCTGCCGCAACTGCCCGAGCCGGGGCAGGTCGGTTGCGAGCCGGGTGGCAATGTCGACGAAAGCGCGGTCATCGAACGCCGCGAGTTCGGCCAGCCCCAGGTTGTTGAGCTGGCTCCATCCCGCCCGCCCGACCACCGTATGCCCCACCTGAGTCACCACCGGCACGCCCATCCAGCAGGCATCCAGGCTGGTGGTATGGCCGTTGTAGGGCAGGGTGTCGAGACAGAGGTCGATGCGATGGTAGGTTTGCAGATATTGCGCCCGCGGCTGGTAGGCGACGAAGCCGATGCGCTCGGCCGCGATCCCGCAGGACCCCAGCCGGTCGAATACGCGCTGGCGGTGTTCTCCCTCGGCGGCCAGCAGGATCAGTCGCGACGACGGCACGCCTGCCATGACCGCGCCCCAGCGGCGCAGCGTGTCGTCGGAGACCTTGCAGAAGTTGTTGAGGCAGCCGAAGGTGACGTATCCCGCCGTCAGCGCCGGCAGGGCGTTGGGCTGCAGGCCGGAGACCAGGGGATCGTAGCACCAGAAGGTGTCCGGCAGCCGCACCGAGGCTTCGGTGTAGCGGTCGTCGCCGTGGCGATCGTCGTCAGGCGCCGGCGGGTCCAGCCAGGGGTCGGTGAAGCGGTAGTCCATTTCCGGCAGGCCGGTGGTGCCCGGATAGGCCAGCCAGGCGACCTGCACCGGCGCGGGCCGGTGCGCGAACAGCATGGGGCGTCCATTGGCCATGTGCATGGTGAGGTCGACCAGGATGTCGATGCCGTCATCGGCAATCAGCTGCGCCAGCTGCGCATCGTTCATGCCTTGCGTCGGTCGCCACACGTCGGCGCAGGCCGCCAGGCGCGCGCTGATCTCGTCGGGTCGCGCCAGCTCGGCGTAGCAATGGATTTCGAACGCCTGGTGATCGTGGTTCGACAGCAGCGGCAGGGTAAACAGCGACTGGCAGTGATTGCGGAAGTCGGGTGAAACGTAGCCGATGCGCAGGCGCCGTCCCGGCGTGCAGTCGTGCCCGGCACGCCGGGCGGCCGACCGCACGCCCGGCGGCCGGTGCAGGCTGGCGAAGCGCTGCGCTTCCGCCAGGATCGCCCGCTCGTCAAAACCCGGGTGAAAACAGAGTGTGTAGACGAGGTTGCTGTGGGCCTCGGTGTGGGCCGGGTCGAGTTCGACGGCGCGGCGATCGCAGGCGATGGCGTCGTCCAGCCGTCCGGCATCCTTGAATGCGTTGCCAAGGTTGTTGTGGGCAACGGAGGCGTCGGGTTCAAGCGCCATGGCCCGCTCGAGGGCGGCAATCGCTTCATCGACCCGTCCCATCAGGAGCAGCACAATGCCGGCATTATTATAGGCATCGTAAAAGCCCGGTGCCTGTTCAATCGCGCGCATGTACTGCAGTAGCGCAGCGTCCAGTTCGCCCCGCCGACGCAAAGTGTTTCCCAGATTCACCAGCGCCTTGTCGTGACCGGGATCCTTGGCAATCGCCTGCCTGTAGGCCTCTATCGCATCCGTTCCGGCCCCTCGGGTGGCAAGTGCATTGGCGAAGTTGAACCAGAGTTTGGCGGAATTTTCATCCAGCGCGAGGCCCCGCTGGAAGACGGCAATTGCATCGTCAACCAGTCCTTTGCCGAGCAGCGCATTGCCGAGATTGTTGTAGAGCGGCACAAAATCGGGGCGCAGTTTCAGGCCGCGCTGAAAGGCGACAATGGCGTCGTCCCGCTGCCCGATGGCGTCAAGCGCAACGCCGAGATTGTTGAAGACTTCGGCATTGCCGGGTTGAAGCAGGCTCGATTGTCGATAGGCGGATATCGATTCGCCCAGTCGCCCCGTGGCATGTAGTGCATTGGCGTAGCCAAGCCAGACATCGGCAGAATCAGGCTGCAGGTCCTTTGCCCGTGCGAAAGCCAGGACCGCTTCCCCATTGCGTCCCAGCGCAGCAAGAAATCGCCCTAGTGTGCAGGCGTAGCGCCAGATGTCGGGGTTGGCGGCCACAGCATCAAGAAGATGCCGATGAGCGGCTTCCAGCCGGCCGGCCTGCCACTCGAGGATGCCAAGACCATGCAGCGTATCGCCGTGCTCGGCATCAAGGGCCAATGCCTGGCGATAGCAGGCTTCAGCCTCGACGGCGCGGCCGGCGCCATGATGCTCGATGGCCAGCGATGCGAGGCGCGCGAGCGGGGATTCCACATCAGTCACCAATGGATTCCCCTCTGCTGGTCATGGCAGCATTATAAAATTCAAATAACCGGCTCCGGCCGGTTCTGGCTGCGATGGGCAGGCTGCACGAGAGAATATCCATGTCGATCTAGAATCCGCTGGCCAGTTCATCCTTGAGCCGGTGTGCCGTATCTTCGCCGAGCTGACCTCCGGCACGTGCCGAGATCATGAAACTGTCTTCGGCGCGATCTCCCAGCGTATTGACCTTGGCCGTATGCAGTTGGATGTCGTGTTTCAGCAGCACGTGCGCAATGTAGGACAGCAGGCCGGGGCGGTCGCCGGCCACGATGGCCAGCAGGTGCTTGTTGCTGGCGGGCTCGAAGCTGAGGTTGATCGTCGGCTGGATCGGGAAATGCTTCAGCTGGCGGCTGACGCGCCCTTGGGCGGGCAGCTCCGTGGGTGCCGCTGCGGCCAGTTTCTGCGTGAGTTCATATTCGATGTAGCTCAGCAGGTCGCGGTAGCGTACCGTCTTGTCACTTTCATCGAGCACCAGGAAGCTGTCCAGGGCGTAACCGTGATTCGTGGTGTGAATCTTGGCCTCGACGATGCTGTAGCCCATGCGCTCGAAAAAGACGCAGATGGTGGCGAACAGGTCGTTGCGGTCGGCGGTGTAGACCATCACCTGGATGCCGTCTCCGCCGGGACTCAGGCGTGCTCGTACGATAGGCCTGTCGCTGTTGAGGTGGGTCAGGAGCAGGCGTGTATGCCAGGCGATCTCCGGGCTTTCGTGTCGCTGGAAATAGCCCTCGCCGAGCTTGTCCCACAGATCCTGGTAGCTGGCTTCCGCGATGCCGTAGTGGCTGAGGCGCTCTGTGGCGTGCTGGCGGCGCGCGGCGAGTTCCGTGGCCAGCGTCGCGACGCTGCCTTGCAGCAGGCGGCGGGTGGAGAGAAAGAGGTTTTCCAGCAGCTTGGCTTTCCATGCGTTCCATACCGTCGGGCTGGTACCCCGGATGTCGGCTACCGTCAGTAGGTAGAGCGCCGTCAGGTGGCGTTCATCGCCCATTTCATGGGCAAAATGTTCAATCACGGCGGGATCGGACAGGTCGGACTTCTGCGCGGTGCTGGACATGCTGAGGTGTTTTGCCACCAGCCATGCCACCAGGCGGGCTTCGTCACGCGGCAGGCCATGCTGTCTGCAGAAGCGCATTGCGTCCACCGTGCCCAGCGCGGAATGATCGCCGCCCCGCCCCTTGGCGATGTCGTGGAACAGCGCTCCCAGGTACAGCAGCTCGGGTTTTTCGAACTTGGCGATCAGCTGGCTGCACAGCGGGAATTCGTGGCTGAATGCCGGAGTGGCGAAGCGGCGCAGGTTGCGCAGCACGTTGAGGATGTGTTCGTCCACGGTGTAGACATGAAACAGGTCGTGCTGCATCTGCCCGGTGATGCGGCCGAAAGCCGGAATGTAGCGTCCCAGGATGCTGTAGCGATTCATGCGCCGCATGGCGCTGGTAATGCCGTCGGGCTGGCGCAGGATGGACATGAACAGCTGCCGGTTGACGGGGTCGTTGCGAAAATCCCGGTTGATCAATGTCTTGACCCGCCAGAGCGTGCGCAGCATGGGAGCGCTCATGCCCTTGATTTCCGGGTGCTGCTGCAGCAGCAGAAAACTCTCCAGGATGGCCTCCGGCTGACGTTGCAGCAGGTTGGGCGCCCTGGCTTCCAGCAGGCCGTTGCGCACCTGGAAGCGCGGATTGATGTCACGGATGGAGGGCGGTTGCGGAAAGGCATGCTCTTCCAGGTTCTGCAGCAGGATTTCATTCATGATGCGGACGAATTTCGCGCTGCGATAATAACGCTGCATCAGCTGTTCGCTGGCCCTGCGGCGCGCCGTGTTGGTGTAGCCCAGCTGCGCTGCCAGGGCGTTCTGGAAGTCGAACAGCAACCTGTCTTCGCGCCGCCCTGCCAGGTAGTGCAGACGAGTGCGCAGCATCTGCAGGAAGCCCTCGTGGCGGCGGATCTGCCTGGCCTCGACGGCGGTGATCAGGCCGGCGCGGGCAAGCGCCGTCCAGCTGTCGCCGCAGCCTGTGCCCTGGCTGATCCAGAGCACGCTTTGCAGGTCGCGCAAGCCTCCCGGGCTTTCCTTGATATTGGGCTCCAGATTGTAGGCCGTATCGTTGAAGCGGGCATGGCGATGGGCCTGCTCCAGCGATTTGGCCTGGAAAAACTGTTCCGGGACCAGCGTGGTCGCAAGCCGTTCGCGCATCTGCCGAAACAGAGATTTGTCGCCGGTCAGGTAGCGTGCTTCCAGCAGGTTGGTTTGCACGGTGACATCCTTGGTGGCCTCGATCACGCATTCCTGCAGGGTGCGCACGCTATGGCCCACGGCCAGGCCGATGTCCCAGAACTGGCCGATCAGCGGTTCCAGCAAGGTGTCGTAGGCCATGCCATGATGATCCGGCAGCAGGATCAGCAGGTCGACGTCGGAACAGGGGAACAGCTCGCCGCGGCCGTAGCCGCCCACAGCCACCAGGCAGACTTCGCGCGGCATGGCGGACTCCCGCCACAGGTCGCACAGAAGCTCGTCCACCAGCTGGCAGTGCTGCCTGAGCAGTTTTGTCGTGTCTGCGCGGCGCTCGAATTCATCGCGCAGTTCGGCCTGACGGGTTTGCAGGCGCTGGCGCCAGGTTGCGGTGTCCGGCATTTAGCGCAGAATGGCGGGAATGGGCGGCGATCCCGCCGATAGGGTCAGGACCTCGAAGCCGTCCGGGGTCACCAGCACGGTATGCTCCCACTGCGCCGACAGACTGCGATCCTTGGTGACGATGCTCCAGCCATCGCCCATCTGGCGAATGTCTTTCTTGCCGGCGTTGATCATGGGCTCGATGGTGAAGATCATGCCAGCTTGCAGTTTGATGCCGCTGCCTGGCCGGCCGTAATGCAGCACCTGCGGATCCTCGTGGAATTTCTTGCCGATGCCGTGGCCGCAGAATTCGCGCACCACGGAATAGCCGCTTGCTTCGGCGTACTTCTGGATGGCGTGGCCGATGTCGCCCAGCGTGGCACCGGGCCTGACCTGGGCAATGCCGCGCCACATGCATTCGTAGGTGATGTCGCACAGGCGCCTAGCCTGAATCGATGGGGTGCCGACGCAGAACATGCGGCTGGTGTCGCCGTGGTAGCCATCCTTGATGGTGGTGATGTCCAGGTTGACGATGTCGCCGGACTTCAGTACGCGTTCGCCCGGCACGCCGTGGCACACCTGCTGGTTGACCGAGGTGCAGATGGATTTCGGATAGGGCGCATGACCGGGCGGCGCATAATTGAGCGGGGCGGGGATGCAGCCCTGCACGTTGACCATGTAGTCATGGCACAGGCGGTCCAGTTCGTCGGTAGTGACGCCAGGACGAACGAAGGGTTCGATATAATCCAGCACTTCGCCCGCGAGTCTCCCCGCGATGCGCATCTTGACGATCTCGTCGTCGTTTTTAATAGAGATTGCCATGGAAATGAAGCAGGTTTTGCCTTGAAGGGGAACAGACCTTTATGGTAGCATACGCCGCCCGTTTCATTATGAACGGAAATTCCCACACACGCTCACGTATAGGGTGCCCGATAAGGGTTTCTTGGATCGTGTGGAGGCTTAACCTTATACTCGGAGAAACATGATGTCCATTACCATGCGTCAAATGCTGGAAGCCGGTGTCCACTTCGGACACCAGACCCGTTACTGGAATCCCCGTATGGCGCCGTACATTTTCGGCGACCGTAACAAGATCCATATCGTCAACCTCGAAAAAACACTGCCGATGTTCCAGGACGCGCTCAAGCATGTGCGCCACCTGGCCGCCAACAAGGGCCGCATCCTGTTCGTCGGCACCAAGCGTCAGGCCCGCGACATCGTCAAGGAAGAAGCCTCGCGCGCCGGCTGCGCCTATGTCAATCATCGCTGGCTGGGCGGCATGCTGACCAACTTCAAGACGGTCAAGCAGTCCATCAAGCGTCTGTCCGACTTTCAGGCCATGGAAGAAGAC
>MLJW01000547.1_pt1 | contig 14617 bp, 11 predicted proteins | sample 888231 | NCBI WGS metagenome assembly MLJW01 (sample SAMN05788063, study PRJNA343431) | mine drainage metagenome | isolation source: sample collected from the inflow into an acid mine drainage treatment plant... | place: Germany: Lusatia, lignite mining district
GTGCTGGTCGGCGGTGTGGGCGCGTCTTCCGGAGGCTCCAGCGTGCAGGTGAACCACCTCAGCGTCGGGCGAGTGCCGTCCGGGGCCACGGTGGAGCGCGCAGTTGTGACCGATGTCGGGCAGGGGGAGTTCGTGAATCTGGAACTCAATCAGACCGATTTCACCACCGCGACCCGCATGGTGGATACGCTTAACCGCAATTTTGGAGCGGGGACCGCCGTGGCGCTGGATGGCCGCATGGTGCGCGTCAATGCGCCAATCGACAACAATCAGCGTATCGCCTTCATTTCACGCATGGAAAACCTGACCATGAACCCGGGCGAAGACATCGCCCGCGTCATACTCAACGGACGTACCGGTTCCATCGTCATGAACAAGGAAGTGAAGCTCGATACCGTGGCCGTGGCGCATGGCAATCTTTCGGTGGTGATTACCAGCGAACCTCTGGTCAGCCAGCCGAATGCGCTGTCCCAGGGCCAGACGGTGGCAACCGACCAGTCGCAGATATCCATCAAGGAAAAAAAGGGCGAGGTGGTGATGCTCAAGGCCGGCACCACGCTGGGTGAAGTGGTCAAGGCACTGAACGCCGTCGGCGCCTCGCCGCAGGACCTGCTGGCAATCCTGCAGGCGATGAAGGCGGCGGGCGCGCTCAAAGCAGAGCTGGAAATCATCTAGATGATGGGCGACGCACTCGCGCTGAACCCGCAAAGCCTGGACAACCTGCGTTTCCAGGCGAAGCAGGATGGTGGCAAGAAATCGATTCATGCGGCTGCATCGCAGTTCGAGTCCTTCTTCCTCCAGATGATGCTGCGCAGCATGCGGCAGACCCTGCCGCAGGATGGCCCGTTCGATAGCCGGGAATCCAAGATGTTCGGCGACATGTACGATCAGCAGATTGCTCAGAACATCGCCCAGGGTCCCGGCATTGGCCTGGCCGACATGCTGACGAAGCAGATGCAGCTGTCGTCGCAGACCAGTGTGGTCGAGCCGCGCCCGTACAGCTTCCCTGCGGTTCCCGCGCATTCTTCGGCGGCTGGCGCAGGTACGGAACAGGTCCCGTCCGCACCCGCCGCTGGTGCAAAAGACACCCCTCTTGGTCCGGGCAATTTTGTCAACAAGCTGTGGCCGCATGCGGTGGATGCTGCCGCCGAGCTAGGCGTTTCTCCGCATGTGCTGCTGGCGCAGGCCGCGCTTGAAACCGGCTGGGGCAAGCATGAGTTGCGCGGTGCCAAGGGCAACAGTTACAACCTGTTCAACATCAAGGCTGGCAAGAACTGGAACGGCGACAAGGTGGGAGCGGAAACCACCGAGTACGTGAACGGCAAGCCGGTGCAGCAGTCCGCGAATTTCAAGGCTTACGGCTCCTATGGGGAGGCGTTCGCCGATTATGCCCGCCAGATCAAGACCAACCCGCGTTATGCCGGAGCCCTCGCGCAGGGTGGTGATGCACAGGGTTTCGTGCAGGGATTGCAGTCGGGCGGTTATGCCACCGATCCGATGTATGCCAGCAAGGTCATGCGGGTCATCAACAGTGCGGCTTTCCGCGATGGTTTGACGGCAGACGCCGCCAGCGTGCCTGCGGCTTGAACTGGAGATGCAGGTTGAAATGCATTTGCCGCGATTCGCTCAAGAACAGACGAAATTTGCCGTTAAATTATCAATATAGACGGGTGATCGAGCCATGAGTTTTTTCAGCATCGGAGTTGGGGCCCTTAATGCCGCACAGGTCGGCATGCAGACGGTCGGCAACAATATCTCCAATGTCAATACTGACGGCTACCACCGGCAGGCCATTGTGCAAACGTCCAATGTGCCGGTCAAGGCTGGATACGGATTTGTCGGCCAGGGTGTGAACGTGAGCTCGATCACCCGGGTTTACAGCCAGTTCCTGGACAAGCAGGTGCTGCAGGCGCAAACGCAGAGCTCCAGCCTGAGTGCCTACCAGGACCAGATTGCGCAAATCGACAATCTCATCGCCGACCCTACCGTCGGCGTGTCGCCGGCATTGCAGAAATTTTTCCAGTCGGTGGGCAATGTCGCGACCAGTCCGTCATCGATCCCGGCGCGCCAGGCGATGCTCAGTTCGGCAAGCAGCCTGATTACCAGTTTTCAGTCGCTACAGCAGCAGTTCACTCAGGTGGCTACGGGCGTCAACAGCCAGATCACGTCCAGCGTGACCACCATCAATGGCCTGGCGCAGCAGATTGCCAGCGTCAACCTGCAGATCGCGGCGCTGAGCGCCGATGGCAAGCAGCTGCCGAACGACTTGATGGATACGCGCGATAATCTGGTTTCCCAGCTGAACCAGCAGGTGAAGACCACTACCATCACGCAGAGCGATGGCAGCTATAACGTGTTCATCGGCAACGGCCAGCCGCTGGTTGTCGAAGGCCAGGCCTTCGGCCTCAGCGCGGCGCCGTCAGCGACTGATCCGCAACAGGTGGCCGTGAGTTACCAGATGGGGTCGAGTTCGGTGCTGCTGCCCAACAGCAGCATTACCGGCGGCACCCTGGGAGGCTTGCTCAGTTTCCGCCAGACCACGCTCTATCCGGCTGAAAATGCCCTGGGGCGTACGGCCATCGCGCTGGCGCAGACTTTCAACACCCAGCATGCGCTGGGTCAGGATCTGAACGGCAATCTGGGCGGAAACTTCTTCGCCGCGCCGGTGCCTACGGTAGTTCCAAGTGCCAACAACAGCCTGGCCAGTACGGGAACATTGAGCGGCACGGTGACGAATGTGAATACGCTGACCGTGGACGACTACCAGATCAAGGTGACCGGGACCGCTCCCAATGCCTATTCGGTCACTGATCTTACAACCAAGGCGACCACCACGGGGCTGGACGATACCACCCTGCTGACCGCCATTCCGGGATTGACGCTGAGCCTGGGAACCGGCTGGGCCCCTACAGCAGGGGATGTCTTCACGGTGGAGCCGACCCGCAACGGCGCCGCCAACATTGCGTTGTCAGGGACCATCAACACCACCACGATTGCCGCCGCAGCCCCGATCAGCACCAGTGCGAATCCGGCCAACACCGGCCTTGCCACGATAGGTGCCGGGGTCGTGAGCGCTACGACCAATCTTCCGCAACTAAGCCCTGCGCCGGCAAATCCGGTGGTGCCGACGACGCTGACCTATGATGCCGCGACCAATACATTTTCGGGTTTTCCGGCCAGTTTTGATGTCACGGTGACCGATGCGACGGGTGCCAGCACAACCTACCCCGCCCCCGTCAGCGCCGGGACTGCGATTTACCCGGCGGCTGGAGCGACTTTCTCCTTCGGCGGCATCAGCTTCACCATGAACGGCGCGCCGGCCAACAACGACCAGTTCACCATCGATGTCAATGCCAACGGCGTTGCCGACAACCGCAACGCCTTGTTGTTGTCCAAACTGCAAACGGCCAATACCATGGAAGGCGGTACCACTTCCTTCCAGGGTTCCTACAGCCAGATGGTTAATCAGGTCGGCAACCAGGCGGCCGAAGTCAAGCTCTCGGCAACGGCGCAGGGAAACATCCTGACGCAGGCCCAGAACGCGCAGCAATCGGTGTCGGGCGTCAATCTCGATGAAGAGGCGGCCAAGCTGATGCAGTACCAGCAGGCCTATCAGGCAGCCGGCAAGATGCTGTCGATTGCGCAGACCCTGTTCAACGCGATACTCCAGATTTAGCCGGACGTGGGCCGAACCAGGCCGGCTGCAGGATCAGACCGTATTTTCATTTAACCGGATAGCAGTGTTTCAGAATGGAGGCTAACGTGCGCGTCAGTACAAGCCAGATGTACAACCTCGGAGTGAACAGCATGGAGCAGCAATACAGCGCCATGGTAAAAACCCAGCAGCAGCTGTCCACCGGGCGCAGCATGCTCACGCCTTCCGACAATCCGGTTGCCGCGGCCCAGGCGCTGGATGTCGCGCAGTCGCAATCCACCAATGCCCAGTACATCACTAACACCGCTGCAGCCACCAGTGCGCTGTCGATGCAGGAATCGATCCTGTCATCGGCCACGACCACGCTGCAGAGCATCCAGACTATTGCCGTGCAGGCCGGGGATCCGAGCCTGAACAGTGCCGACCGGCAGTCGCTGGCAATCCAGCTGCAGGGCACCTACGACCAGCTGCTGGGGCTCGCCAACAGTACGGACGGCAACGGCCAGTACCTGTTTTCCGGCTACAAGGGCAACACCCAGCCTTTCACGCCCTCTGCGAGTGGGGCGCAATACAATGGCGACCAGGGCCAGCGCATGGTGCAGATCAGCGCCTCGCAGCAGGTGGCGATCAGCAGCTCGGGCGCCGGCGTGTTCCAGCTGATCAAGAACGGCAACGGTACCTTCGCGACCGGTGCCGCCAATGCCAACACCGGGACAGGCGTGGTCAGCCCCGGTGTGGTGGTAGATACGGCGCTGTGGAATGCCTCCACCAATTCCCGCGATTTCAGCTTGAAATTCGATGTCACTGCTGGCGTGACGACCTACGATGTGGTTGACAACGTCAGTGGCAATTCCCTTCTGACCGGTGCCCCGGCAGCAGCGGCAGGGCCTTACACGGGTACTTTCACCAGCGGCGGAAACATCACCCTGCCAACCACCGGCGCCCAGCTGACGATTACGGGGCAGCCTGCAACTGGCGATACCTTCACGGTACAGGCGAGCAAGTCCAACCAGGACATTTTCAGTACCATCAGCAGCCTGATCGCGACGCTGAAGGGGCCGGTGGGAACCGGTACCAATGGCGATACCACCCTGGCTAACAATCTCAATACCGCGATTTCCAATCTCGGCAATGGGTTGAACAACCTGCTGACAGTCAGGGCATCGGTGGGCGCCACGCTGCAGCAGGTGAATGCGCAGAACAGCACCAATACCAATCTGGCAACGGGGTATGCGAGCACGCTGAGCGGGTTGCAGGATCTCGACTATGCCAAGGCGATCAGCAATCTGTCGCTGCAGCAGCTTGGCCTGAGTGCGGCGCAGAAGTCCTTCGTGACGGTGCAGGGCCTGTCCTTGTTCAACTACATTCAGTAAGACTCGCAGGCGAGGTCAGGAACAGGTTGAGCACTCCATCGAGCCCGACCTGGTTGACGGCATAGGTGGCCTGGCTGCGCACTACCGGCTTGGCGTGATAGGCGATGCCCACGCCGGCGGCCGACAGCATTTTCAGATCGTTGGCGCCATCCCCGATGGCGATGACCTGCGCTTTGCGCAGGCCCAGCTGGTCGCGAGTCGTTGTCAGCCTGTCGGCCTTGCCCTGCGCGTCCAGGACTTCCCCCAGCACCTTGCCGGTAAGCCTGCCGTCCTGCACTTCCAGGGTATTGCCGTGGGTGTAATCGAGGCCGAGGCGCTGCTTGAGGCGGTCGGTGAAGTAGGTGAAGCCGCCCGACACCAGCATGATCATGATCCCGCGCGCTTTCAGGGTGTCGATCAGTTTCACGGCACCGGGGTTGAGCCGCAGGCGCTCGTCAAAAACGCGCTGCAGTGCCGATTCATCGAGCCCCGCAAGGAGCGCGACCCGGCGGCGCAGGCTTTCGGCAAACTCGATCTCGCCGCGCATGGCGGATTCGGTAATCGCCGATACCTGCGGTTTCAGGCCCTGCATGTCGGCGATTTCGTCGATGCATTCGATATTGATCAGGGTGGAATCCATGTCCATCACCACCAGCCCGAAGTTTTCCAGCATCTGATCATCCGGTACAAAAGCGCAATCGATCTGATGTGATGCGCAATAGGACGCGGCAGCCTCAATGCGGGCGCCAACGGGCAGGAACCAGGCGTGGGCGTCAAGCCGCACGAAATCGCCACCTAGGCAGATGGACATGAGATGCTGCAAGTGTTGCGGGTTCAGCGCCGAACCTTGAATGACGAAACGCATGATGCCAGGGGAGATTTTATGTGAGACGCGATTATACACTGCGCTTTATTCGCCTGAAGCATGGCGGAGTTGCCGGTTTTACGCCAAAATTGCGTTAATTCGTCACAGATTGAATATTCCATGAATTTACATGAATTTCAGGCCAAGCATTTGCTGCAACGCTACGACCTGCCAATTCCGCGCGGCGTGGTGGCAGAAAGCGCTGAAGCTGCCGTCCTGGCGGCTACCGAACTCGAGGGCGCCGCTTGGATGGTGAAGGCGCAGATCCATGCCGGCGGGCGCGGCAAGGCGGGCGGGGTCAAGCTGGTGCGCTCGCTGGATGCGGTGCGCGATACGGCGGCCAGCCTGCTGGGCCGGCACCTCATTACCATGCAGAATGCGCCTGATGGACAGCCGGTGCGCCAGGTGCTGATTGAAGAAACCATGCCCATTGCACGGGAGCTTTACCTGTCCATGCTGGTCGATCGTTCCGAGGAGCGCGTGGTGGTGGTGGCCTCATCTGCCGGCGGCATGGAGATCGAGGAGGTCGCGCATGCGAGTCCGGAAAAGATCCTGCGCGAAGTGTGCGACCCGCTGCTCGGGCTGGTTGATTACCAGGCGCGCAATCTGGCCTTCGCCCTGGGGCTGGCGGGAGCGCAGATCGGCGCTTTCACCAAACTGCTCAAGGGCTTGTACCAGCTGTTCCGCGACAACGATCTCAGCCTGCTGGAAATCAACCCGCTGGTGGTCACGGAGATGGGCACGCTGGTCGCGCTGGACTGCAAGATGAGCGTGGACGACAACGCGATGTATCGCCAGCGGCAGCTCGCCGAAAATCGCGACTGGAGCCAGGACGATCCCAAGGAGGCCGAGGCGCATGCCAGCGGGCTCAATTACATCGCCCTGAACGGCAATATCGGCTGCATGGTGAACGGGGCGGGTCTTGCCATGGCGACCATGGATCTGATCAAGCTGCACGGCGGCATGCCGGCCAACTTTCTCGACGTCGGCGGCGGCGCGACGGCGGCGACGGTATCCGGGGCGTTCAAGATCATCCTCGCCGACAGCCGCGTCAGGGCGATTCTGGTCAATATCTTCGGCGGCATCATGCGCTGCGACATCATTGCCGAAGGCATCATCGCTGCGGTAAAGGATGTCGGCGTCAAGGTGCCGGTGATCGTCCGGCTGGAGGGCACCAATGTCGAGCTGGGCCGCAAGATGCTGTCCGAGAGCGGGCTTTCCATCATCTCTGCCGATGGCCTGACCGATGCCGCACAGCGCGCGGTGGCGGCGGTTGGATAACAGATTGAAGCACGGTTGCGCAGAATTCAGGGAGTCCCTGAAAAATCTCCGTATTCTCCGTGGACTTCGCAGTTGAAAAGGGTTCTGCATGAGTATCTTGGTTGACGAAAACACCAGAGTCCTGTGCCAGGGATTTACCGGCAAGCAGGGCACGTTTCATTCCGAGCAGGCGCTGGCTTACGGCACGCGCATGGTCGGCGGCGTCACGCCAGGCAAGGGCGGGCAAGCCCATCTGGGCCTGCCGGTATTCAACACCATGCGCGACGCGGTGCATGCAACAGGCGCCAATGCCAGCGTGATCTACGTGCCGCCGCCATTCGCTGCGGATTCCATTCTCGAGGCGGCGGATGCGGGCGTGCAGCTGATCGTCTGCATTACCGAAGGTATCCCGGTGCTGGACATGCTCAACGTCAAGGCGGCCCTGCGCGCCAACGGGGCGCACCTGGTCGGTCCCAACTGTCCGGGCGTCATCACTCCGGGGGCCTGCAAGATCGGCATCATGCCGGGTTCGATCCACCGGCGCGGCAAGGTGGGGATCGTGTCCCGTTCCGGTACGCTGACCTACGAGGCGGTGCACCAGACCACGCAGCTGGGGCTGGGCCAGACGACCTGCGTCGGCATCGGCGGCGATCCGATCAAGGGCCTGAATTTCATCGAATGCCTGCAGCTGTTCCAGGACGACCCGGAAACCGAAGCCATCATCATGGTGGGCGAGATCGGCGGCACGGACGAAGAGGCGGCAGCGGAATACATTCAATCCAGCGTCACCAAGCCGGTGGCGGCCTATATCGCCGGTCAGACGGCGCCGCAGGGAAAACGCATGGGCCACGCCGGAGCGATCATTTCCGGCGGATCGGGACGCGCGCAGGACAAGGTCGCCGCGCTGGAAAAAGCCGGTGTGTTTGTGGCCAGCTCGCCTGCCGGCATGGGCGATGCCGTCATGGCCGCCATGGCTGCCAGGTAATTCACAAGGAATGAAAATGATCTCGCGTACACTGGCGATCCTGCTGCTTCTGACCCCGCTCCTGGCTGGGGCCGCGGAAGCGGTTCCCTACCTGCTGACCGCCGCCGCCAAGGGCGACGTCCAGATGGTGCAGGCCATGCTCGACAGCGGTGTCAGCCCGAATACCAAGGATGTCGAAGGCATCACGGCCCTGATGTATGCCGCGCGCAAGGGCAGTGCCGAGGTGGCGAAGGCCTTGCTGGACAAGGGTGCCGACATCAACGCCCGGGACGGCGACGGCTGGACCGCCCTGATGTTTGCCACCAAGAAGGGTTTCGTCGATACCGTGCAGGTACTGCTGGCGGCCCACGCCGATATCGCCGTGCGTGACCAGTCCGGCTGGAGTGCGCTGGGGCTGGCGGCCACTTCAGGCTACAACGAGATTGTGGATCTTCTGATCAAGCAGGGCGCGAGCCCCAACAGCAAGAGCGACGACGGCAGGACCATGCTGATGTACGCCGCCAAGGTTGGCGACGTGCCGACCATCCAGACCCTGATCGAGAACGGCGCCGACCTGACGGCGCGAGACCGTTTCGGCGCGACGGCAGTCATGTATGCGGCGCGCGAAGGACACTCTGCCGCACTGCGAACCTTGCTGGATGCAGGCGCCAAGGTCGACGACATGGATCATACCAAGTGGACGGCGCTCAACTGGGCCATCAAGAAAAACAGACTCGAATCGGCCCAGACCCTGGTGCTCATGGGGGCCAATGTGAATTCGAAGGATTCCGAAGGCGTCTCCCTGCTGCAATACGCCGTGGATACCGGCTCCGTGCCGCTGGTCAAGCTGCTGCTCGACAGCGGCGCCGATGTCAAGGCCCGGGATCAGTACGGACTCACGGCGCTGGTCTATGCGATGAAGAACAGGAAGCCGGAAATTGCAAAACTGATCAAGGACGCTGGCGGCTCCTATTGATGAAAGTTGCGATTGCGCAAATCAACTGCACCGTCGGCGATCTTGCCGGCAACGCCGACCTAATCATCGACTACGCGCAGCGTGCCCGGCTGGCCGGCGCCGTCCTGCTGCTCACGCCTGAGCTGGCGCTGTCCGGCTACCCGCCGGAAGACCTGCTGCTGCGGACGGATTTCTACCATGCCAGTGACGCCGAGCTGCGGCGACTGGCGAAAGCCCTGCCGGACATCACGGTGGTCGTCGGGCATCCGGCACAGAAGGATGGCGAGCATTTCAACGCTGCCTCGATCCTGCAGCATGGTGAAGTGGTGGCGACCTACCACAAGCAGTGCCTGCCCAATTACAGCGTGTTCGACGAAGTGCGCTATTTTGTCCCCGGGGATCAGCCACTGGTGTTCGAACTGCAAGGCGTCCGTTTCGGCGTGGTGATCTGCGCCGATGTCTGGGAGGCCGGTCCCGCCGCGCTCGCCCGGGATGCCGGCGCCGAGGTGCTGCTGGCGCTCAATGCCTCCCCTTACCATCTGGAAAAACAGGCGACCCGCTACGAAGTCCTGCGCGAACGGGTGGCGGAAACCGGCCTGCCGGTGATCTATGCCAATCTGGTGGGCGGGCAGGATGAACTGGTGTTCGACGGCGCTTCTTTTGTGCTGGACGGCGCAGGGATTCTGACGCACCAGTTTGCGGCGTTCGACGAAACCCTGGGGCTGCTCGAACTCGACGGCGCGCGGCCGTTGCCCGGTGCCGTGGCGGAGGATCCCGGTCTGGAGGCCGCGGTATACCGCGCACTGTGCCTGGGCGTGCGCGATTACGTCAGGAAAAACGGTTTTCCCGGCGTGCTGCTGGGCCTGTCGGGGGGCATCGACTCTGCGCTGACGCTGGCCCTGGCCGTGGATGCGCTGGGAGCTTCCCAGGTGCGCGCAGTGATGATGCCCTCGCAGTTCACCGCCGACATCAGCCTGACGGATGCTGCACAGATGGCCGGAAACATGGGGGTGGCCTATACCGAACTTGCCATCGAACCGGTGTACGACAGCTTCATGCACATCCTGGCCGGGGAGTTCGCCGGGCGGCCTTTCGACCTCACCGAAGAGAACCTGCAGGCGCGCATCCGCGGCACCTTGCTGATGGCGCTGTCCAACAAGTTCGGCGCGATCGTGCTGACTACCGGCAACAAGAGCGAGATGGCCGTGGGCTATTCCACCCTGTATGGCGACATGGCCGGAGGCTTCGCCGTGCTCAAGGACGTGCCGAAGACCCTGGTTTACCGTCTGTCGCGCTATCGCAACGGCGTTGATCCCGTGATCCCGGAGCGCATCATGACCCGACCGCCCACTGCGGAATTGCGCCATGGGCAGCAGGATCAGGACACCTTGCCGCCCTACGAAATACTGGACGGCATCCTGCAGGCTTATGTCGAGGACGACTGCAGTCCTGCCGAGATCGTCGCCCTGGGTTATGCTGTCGAGGACGTGCGGCATGTGGTCGCTCTGATCGACCGCAACGAGTACAAGCGTCGTCAATCGCCTGTTGGCGTGCGCATTACGCAGCGCGGATTTGGCAAGGACAGGCGTTATCCGATAACATCGAAATTCAGTTTTGCAATTTGAGGAAAGTGCACCATGAAAAAGATCGAAGCCATCATCAAACCTTTCAAGCTTGACGAGGTGCGCGAAGCACTTTCGGAGATCGGCATCAACGGCCTGACCGTCACTGAAGTCAAGGGTTTCGGTCGCCAGAAAGGTCATACCGAGCTCTATCGCGGCGCGGAATACGTGGTGGATTTTTTGCCCAAGATCAAGATGGAAATGGTGGTCGCGGATAGCCTGGTCGACGCCGCCATCGACACCATCATCAAGTCGGCGCATACCGGCAAGATCGGCGACGGCAAGATCTTCGTCACATCGGTAGAGCAGGTGGTACGCATCCGGACCGGCGAAACCGGCGAAGCCGCAGTTTGACCTGATGCCGGCCTGGCGGCAGGGCAGCTGATCCTGTCGAACATCTTCATGACGTTCGCCTGGTACGCCCATACGTATGAGATGGCACGTATTGACAGGGAAGTGTGAATTTTCAGACTATCGACATAATACCCGTGGCCATCTTTAAGTGGTTATTCGCATTCACGCAGTTAGTGAGACGCGAAAGTTTCTGAGCAGTTGATTAGGCAAATCGATTTCCCGAGTGAAGTTAGGGAAGGTGCGGTTTGGTGCTGGCGGCATTACCCCTGCGATGCAGACTTGGATGTCGTCAACGTGCGTCAAAGGGATACCTATTTAACTCTAAACGGACACTTCAAGCTTAATTTGAATACAACACGGATATTTTTGCTATGGCGTTTCCGCTTGGCGATTGTAAAAGAAGTTAGTGGCCTCGACAAAACCATCGACGCTGCCACAATCGAACCGCTGACCCTGAAAGCGATAGCCAATCACTTCCCCATTTGCAGCTTGGGTTTGCAACGCATCGGTGAGTTGAACTTCACCATTCTTGCCGGGCGGAGTGTTCCTTAATATCTCGAAAATATCTGGTGTCAGAATGTAGCGCCCGATGACAGCGAGATTGGATAGTGCATCCTGCGGCGTCGGTTTTTCAACCATACGCTCGACCCGGATGTGTTTATCATCCAGTCGCTCACCGCTGATGATGCCGTACTTGTCCACTTCAGCAACAGGCACTTCCTCCACTGCAACGACACTGCAACGATATTTTTCATGGACACGCAGCATCTGTGCCATGACATTGGCAGGTTCACCCACGCACAGATCGTCGGCCAGGATCACCCCGAATGGTTGATTTCCAATCAGCGTTTCGCCAGTGAGGATGGCGTCACCCAGACCACGCATATGGGCCTGTCGCGTGTAGGAGAACGTGCACTTATCAATCAGTTCACGGATGCTGTGCAGCTTGCTTTCCTTGCTGGTTCCGCTGATTTTGTCTTCCAGTTCATAGGTAATATCGAAGTGATCTTCAATGGCGCGCTTGTTGCGTCCGGTGACGAAGGCGATGTTCTGCATGCCCGCTGCGAGAGCCTCTTCCACGCCATATTGAATGAGCGGCGTAGTAAGAATGGGCAGCATCTCTTTGGGTTGTGCCTTGGTTGCGGGAAGAAAGCGGGTTCCGTATCCTGCCACCGGAAAAAGGCACTTAGTGATCATAGGTTGCTCCTGTTTTAAATACCTTTAATTCATATGTAAATCAAAGATTTTTTCACGTTCAGCCCGTTCTGATATCCAGATTTGGATTAATCAGCTGACCTACCGAACCTCACATTAAACTGCTTTGAATTCAGGCAGGATGAAACTGGTAGAGCCAGGTTTCAGTCAGCGTTTGTGCGCCAGCCTTAAGAAAAAGGCGGATTTCAACTGTGTCTTGCGCGGCCAAATCAAAAAAGGCGCGCCATTGTCCGGCTTCTCCGTTGGGAATCGCTTCAGTCATTACGTTCGATATCTTGCCACCCGTGGTCGTCAGCACAGCTTCTGGCCTGATGCCGGTGGCAAGCCGGGCGAGGTCACCCCCTTTAAATTCGACCTCGAATTTATGCACGCCAGACGGTCGTTTTCCGGGTTCTCCGCCACGCCCGATGCGGGTCGCCACACAGCGCGCCAGATTGGTTTTAAACGGCTCATCCGCTCGCCAGTGCAGGCGGTAGCGCAAGCGATAGCTGGAGCCTGCTTTGGCTTTTTCATGAGGCACCCACATCGCGATGATGTTGTCGTAGAGCTCTTCTTCCGTGAGTAGTTCGACCAACTGTACCGAACCCACGCCCCAGTCTTCCAGCGGTTCAATCCACAGACTGGGACGGCGTTCATAATGGACAGCGTCTAGATACTCGTTGAAATGACGTTCGCGCTGCATCAGGCCGAATCCGCGTGGGTTGTTGTCAGCAAAAGCCGAAACGTTGATCATTTCTCTCGAGGCAATGAGGGGACGCCAAATATGTTCATCGGCACCTGTCCACAGAGCCAGTCCATCCGAATCATGCACCTCAGGCCGCCAGTCAATCTGAAAAGCCTTGTCCTTTTCCGAGAACCAGCACATCGACGTGGCCGGCGCAATGCCGAAGCGGGCAATATCCTTGCGCACAAACAGGTTAGCATCGATGTCCATCACGACGCCTGCCTCTCGCGTCATGGCAAAGCGGTAGGCGCCGGCAATACTGGGGCCATCCAGCAGTGCGTAAACGGTCATCGTGTCGGAACCTTCCTGGGGGGGGGCGAAATAGAATCGGGTGAAGGCGGGAAATTCTTCGGGCGCATTCTGCTCTACCGTGTTGATGGCAATGCCCCGTGCCGAAAGGCCGTACTGGTATTCGTCGCCAATGGCGCGAAAATAGGATGCACCCAGAAATGCGGCCCAGTCGTTATGCTGCCAATCCAGCTTGGACTGGTCGCCTAACCGACTTTCCTGAATGCGAAAGCCCGCATATCCAGTCTCTGCTCCCAGGCGCTGAGCGGGGCTGTCGGCGGGCATTTTGAAATGGCGTTTGTCATATAAAATTTCGCGCGCGATAAACTGGTCTTGTGTTGTGTCTGAATAACTATCAAGGCGGTACATCTGCACCGGAGACTGAAAAAAGCGTCCAGGATGAAAAAATGCAATGGGATACTGTCCCGGCCCGCCGGAGAACAGTGCATCATCCGGCTCAAAGTGAATTTTTCCGTGTGCCTCCCAGTCGATTTGTTCGAGCACGCCGGCATTGGGTTGAGATGCGGGTCGATAGACTTGCCTTGCCAGATGGTGGGCTTCAGTTATCAATCCCTCCCAGGAAAAAGCCGTTGCAATACCCAGTGCCAATCCTGTGTCAGCCGCCATTGCATCAGACCAGGGCAAGGCTGTCGATGCGGCGGCAGTGGCCAGCAGGCCAAGGAATTGACGACGACTGAATTCAGGCATGACTAAAACCTTGTTTATTATTTGAAATAAGGCCGCGCTTCAGGGCATAAGCAAAAGCCTATCATGCCCACGCGCGTATCAGTACGGCAGGTGGGTTGCGCTCTTCCGGCGTGAGCAGCCAGAGGTCACGGCGTAACGATATTCCCCAACGGGATTCACTGGTCAGCACTGTCAGCGGTGCTGCAAACAGCAGGGGCAAGCCCACCGGCAACAGCCACCACAGCGCATCGTGGTGAGTGTGGAACGTCGCGATCATGCCCAGCGTCACGACAACCATCACGGGCATGAACCTGCGCAGTGCATCGCGCCACAATATGGAATGGGTTTCACGCATCGGAGATTTCCACTCGAGATTCAAGCCAGTCAACGCCGTGACCACAAACAGTGTATGCGCGATCATGCGGATGGGGGCTTGCACAGCGGAAAGAACGGCTTCCATCAGAGCGCTTTTGATCAGCGCCAAAGTGCCGCCATATGCTGTTTGTTCGCCATGTTTCAGGATTGCAATCACCGCCAGCATGCGCGGCAAAAACAACAGAGTCAGCATAAATATACACAACAGCCCCAGCGTCGAGGACATGCCCAGCCAAGGAATCAGGCCGGCAGCGCTGGTGCGTGTTTCCAGAAGACGCAAGCCCAGGATGGCCAGCAAAAA
>MLJW01000548.1_pt1 | contig 14581 bp, 18 predicted proteins | sample 888231 | NCBI WGS metagenome assembly MLJW01 (sample SAMN05788063, study PRJNA343431) | mine drainage metagenome | isolation source: sample collected from the inflow into an acid mine drainage treatment plant... | place: Germany: Lusatia, lignite mining district
TGCAACTGTACAAAAACGTGCCTGTGGATTCAGGAACCGTGACCATTTCAAGATCGCAATCTATTTCCACTGTGGCGGGCTTGATCTGTATCCGGCTCAGGTCACCCACGGGAAAGTCCGATGAACCAAATAATAAATAATCATTCTCGCTTTCAATGCCATTGTTAATTTCAATGCTGTTCTCTGAGATTGTTTCCGAAACCGTTGGCATCTCTATAGTGTCACTTAGCAATTTGCCAAGCATTGCGATGGCTGTATTGACTTGGATTTCTTTCTTTGCCCAAGATAGTACAGTACGGCCTTCTTCTTGAATGTACGGTACCGATTTGCAGGATAAATAGTTTACTGATTGGGCGAATGGATCGGCTTCATCCTCTTCGTGTTGGGTTTGATAATTATTGCGAGTATCTGTATCTGTTAATTGCTCATACAATCTAATTAGGATTTGCGGTGCGCACTCATGAATACTTCATGATGGTAATTTATAATCTTTCTGTGTCAAAAATACAGTTGCGGGCTAGATCACTGAACTGCGGCATTGGTCATTCATGGTGTCTTCAAGGTTTTGTTGGCTTGTATTTTATACCATCAACACGGATCAACTTAAATAAGCCAACGCTCAGAGTTCGCATCGACTGGAAAAGTTTCAAGATTACGAACACCATCTGGGTGTACTTGAAAGGCCAGAGGGTAAAGGGCTGAGGCCCGGGTTTAGAGTAAGTGGAAAAGTTCAACTTTCCGATTTACGAGTATTGGTGCGATCTCAGAGGCCAGTCCTACAACCCCATCCTGCGCCCCATCAAGTTCAGGACTTTCCGTTTAAGGGGCAATAATTGGAATGTCCGCCCGTGGGTAGCATTCTTATGTGCTGGCATTTTAGACTGCCTTAAATCTGTAGATTTGGATTCTATTCTATGCAAACCAATCTTTCGCGCGAAGATTGCATATAATTTATCAAAAGATATAATTTATCAAAAAGTATGGCCGTTTCTCGGTCAAGAAGCGAGGGTAAGTGCGACGGGACGATTTGATCCTTGTTGCGCCCCCGATGTGCAACGCCGCACTCTAGGTGAATTCGGCAATCTTCATGAACAGAGGTTGATGGATATATGGTCCGGAGGCTCATACCAGGAACTGATAGCAGACTTAGGTGATGTCCGCTGTCAGCACAGAAGCGGACGTTGCCAGGCAGTGTTTTGATGACGGCGAAAGGTCCGTTCCTAACCCACTACGGACATTACGCCTTCTCGAAAGCGGACGCCCACAGTCCTCTGAATTTATTATCTGCAAATTCGTTCAAAATATTGCCTGTTAGCTGTGTATTGGAAGTTGGGTTTGTAATGGGCACGGCTACTCTCCTTGTTCAAGCTGGATACACTCTTCGGGTTTAACAACAGCTTGGGTAATAGGGACGCGACGTGGATCATAGGGATAGCTGAGTTCCAACAAATCTGAACGATCATTTTTCCGGGCATAGTCCCTGAACAAACCCAAAAAATAATCAAATCCGGCCCAGTTGGTATGCTGCTGGGCTAGCCGCCCCCAGCACAGTGCGCGCTTAAGTTCTTTCCGGTCACTAAAGTCAAATTGACCAGCCAGTGCTTTCTGGTAACGTAGACCGAACATGGCACGTGCTGCTATGTAATAGCCTTGCCGCGCTGATTCAATCAACAAGGGCATTGCAGCTTTAGTATCTTTGGGTACACTGGAATCCAGCCCATAGAGATACTGCGTACCCCTGCGTGCCACACATGCAGGGTGATTTTGCGCCAATCCCCGCTCTTCCATTTTTCTACCAATCGCTACATTTGTTTCATGAGAAAGCGTGGAATGCATTGGTATTTCATTGAAAGCACACATTGCCGATGCATCCCCCCCGTCGGCAGCTTTCAATAACATGGCAACTGCCTCTGGATCGTTTCGCTCATTCCCTCGCATAATGTCCAGCAGGCGGAGTGCTACATAAGCCGGAAGATAGCCATCTCCCGCCATGCGCTCAAATTCCGCTTTGCGACCGATATTGGAGCCCATCACACCCGAGCCATACCGATTACTGTTCAAATTCCAAATCACTACTTCGTTGGAAAAAATCACGTCATATTCGCGACGTTTTTCCAAAGATAATTGTTTGGCCTTTTCATAGTCAAAAGTTGGCAATTCAGCACGGGCATAATTCGACAAGAAGGCACTTAAACTGATAGCAAAGAGCAGTACTAATAGGCTCTTTTCTATTGGGCTTGAAATTGGTGTTTTCATATCAATTGGAGGACATCCTCGAACGACAGCTCCTGGCCGCACAGGGACCTTTGCTCATCTTATCAGCGAACGTCGGCAATTGTTCAAAGCGGACATTCCCATAAAACCTATTTACAAAATTTTGCCTTAGCGTTTGCCATCATCTTTATGTTGCTTTGGTACGTTCTTACCAACTCTTTCTCATGCTCTTTTGTCGTGAAATTGCGAGTACTGTGGTTGCCCAGAAACTCCTTCATTAGGGCTGTAGCTCGTGTGACTGACCAAGTTTGCCATTTGTCATTCTGAATTACTCCGTTTACAAGTTTGTCACTTTTATCCAATTCAAGGCGCACTTCGTAAGGCTCGCCAGATGCGTTCAGATTAAACTCAAGATTATCCCCATAAAAATCTAATAGCGTTCCGACGCTGATTGTCCTGTAAACAAGTGAAATGTACTGACCGCTTTGTTCAATTGAAATAAGCGAAATTTGCGGACACGTAAGTCTGTACTCTGAGTGATTCCCAAACTGTTTCGGCTGCATACTCGCCCCACCGTTCCCGTACTCGTCCGTCCACCTTTCATTAGTCATTACTAGCGGTGCAACATCATTAGACCAATCTTCGTTCTCAGTAGATGTGTCGTAAGCAGTGAATGAAAAATGGAATGGGATAAAGGCATTTCCCCTGCGTATTGCCTCCTCAAGACTCTTGCGGGCTTCTGGATCGGCGCCGTTCAGCGTTTCATGAATCTGCGGAGATACGCCGACCACTTTGATATTTTCCATCATCGCCGTCCAGAGTGCTTCTCTCGCATCTGCCAAGTTAGAAAATGCCAGCACTGTCAGAAAGACGAGATTTCTGATAATAAAACTCATGTAGTCACCCTATCTTTGTACTTTTGCACGAACTGGAGGACGCCCTCGAACGACCGGTATTGGCCGACCTGCGACTGTTTGTCTTTGCTAACAAGTATGTCTGTTCTACGCTCAGAAGCGGTCGTCCCTAAAGGCGAATCCTGCAACAAATGGAGTGATGGTACAACCGAAAAGAATATCTAGGCCGAATGGCATATTGTCGATTGAAGTGCAGTCGTGTAGCGTGCGTCCCTTATATGTAGCTAAGCAGACTTGTGCTGACGTGATGACTAAAGGACGCAAATCGGCCAGAACCAAACATTCGATACTGTCCTTCAATTGAGGTATTTGTTAGGAAATAGGATGAGTAAAATAGTTAAACGCACTACGCCAGCCCCTCAATTTTACGTTAGACACTTCAAATAACTATGAACGCTATTCACCAGTCTTACCTTTCGAAATTTATCGATTCGGTCTGCTACTGCTTTGAGCGCGAGGCCACACCTTTTGACCGGTGCCTCCTGGCGGACAATATAGCACTCGGAATTCGAGATGGACAGCAAGTCAATGACCTTGCCCTTTCAAAGCTACGGACTTTCGCAAACATGTACACTGAACACCGTTCGCAGCAAGGTCCGATTGAGCATAGTTGCCATGCCGTTTCACATGGATTTGCTGCGACGTTGCAAACAACACCTTTCGCTGACATATTTCCATTGGCCTTGACCATCGGAAATGTATGGTTCAGGGGTAATAATATTTACAAGGTTACTCGACAGAAAATCGACCAAATTATCCGCGAGGGGTTTGATCCTGACAAGACGCTGGATGTGCATGTCTGGCTGACTCTCAGCAATATGACTGTGGTTGACCTGACTTTGCTCTCTACGTTAAGTGCGCTGGGTCTTTCAGAGTCAGCACCAAGCCGTAACGACAGAGTGCTGTTTTGGAAGGAAGCGACTCCTGGCGACTTTGAATTTGAACCTTTACTTGTAGATAACGACTTTTTCTCTAAGGTTGAGCGTGGTGTGGTCACCTACGAAAGTGTCTAACCCGGCGCTCAAGAGGGACTGCGCTGATAAAGCCCAGCGCAACCCCTTAGCTCTACGTTAGGCAATAGGATCAAATGAAACGCCAATACCTTGGAGATTCCAAAGATAGCTTTAAGTGGGATTACCACCACTTCCTCGTGGAGGAACTCGGATATGACCAGCTCAAGGTCGCGTGGATGATGACACCTGATGACCACGGCTCCGATGGAAAAACGTCACCTGAACTGTTTCCCGCAAGGCCGGAGATGCTGGCTTTCTGTAACCGCTTACGTTCTTGTCGAGAGCCGTCATTACTATCCGAGATGCCAGCCACTACAGGCGCAGGATATTCGGTCAGCTTTCACAAACCAGAACACCATCTTGACGGAAATAACCGCGCCTCCTACTTCTCGACTATCAAGTTGGAACCGGCTCAAGTTTTGTTCCTTGACCCTGACAACGGATTCGAGCCTGAACGGAGCTTTTCAGAAAAACACGTCCGTTACGCGGAGATTGAAAATATCATCAATGGCGCGCCGTCCAACTCGGTAGTAACTGTGTTTCAGCACCACCGACGGAAAAAATTCCCTGAGGACTTCGCCCGCATCCGCGAGCGACTACGGATTGGATATACTACCGCAATTTATGGGCACTCGTTGATGTTCGTCAGCATTTCATCGTCTGCTGAAACCATTTCACATGTTAATAAGATCAATCGTGAATATGCAAGAAATCATCCAGTGGAAGTTCTTGCCTAACCTAACATTCGAGCGGGAATGCCTGAAAGCAGCCGGTTGCCAACGTCGACAATGGCCGAAGATCAGCCAAGTCGCCAACTCGGCCCTAAACAACGGTTTACTTAAAGCCGAACATTGGACGGTAGTTATCAGATTAAGTCTGTATTACTACAGCTATGACAATTTCAATTGGACTTTCGACTTCCTGCCTGGCGCCGCCCGAGGCACAAACCCGGAAATCCGGCAGCGTATTCCCTCGATCTTTTTTCCATTCTCGAATTTGGTCGATTGGTAAGACATGATCTCGCCTTTGGCGGTAAGCTCATTCAAATGATTGCGAACCTTTGCGAGTGGCATTCCAAGACCCTGAGCTATCTCAGCATCAAGTTGCTCGCCATGGGTTTTAAGGTACTGCAGGATTTCATTCATGCTGGAGAAATGGCCGACTTTTGCCGACCATCCTTGATAAATCGGACTACTTACCGCCGTTCACAGCCGCCTTCAGTGTTGCGCCTGCCTTGAACGCCGGAGCCTTGGATGCTTTGATCTTGATGGCTTCTCCGGTTGCAGGGTTACGGCCAGCACGAGCTGCGCGCTTGCGCACTTCAAAGCTACCGAATCCAACCAGCGCGATGTTGTCGCCTTTCTTCAGTGTGGCGGTAACGATTTCGATCAATGCAGCGATGCTGCGGTCTGCGTCAGCTTTGCTGCTGCCGGTTTTGTCGGCCAATGCCGCGATTAGTTCTTGACGGTTCATGTGAAGTCCTTTTTGTTATTGGTGAAGTGTTGGATTGTTGTGTATATTTAGTCGATACGCAATAGGGCGGTTCACCCATGGTTCACAAATGACAAGAATACTAGTTACCTTGTTGGTTCTTCTCTCGACATTCCAGGTTTCCGCATCCGATTTGCCAGATTCATCGCTCACTCCGGGTGCTATTGACCCAAATGTCACCCAGCAAAATATCCAATCAGCAGTCTGCGTGAAGGGTTACACCAAGAAAGTACGGCCACCTGCCAGTTATACGAACAAGCTAAAAAAGCGTCAGATTAGCCAGTATGACTATAGTGACCGGAATCCAAAGCACTACGAAGAAGATCATTTGATACCGCTGAGCATTGGTGGTAACCCAACTGACCCGGCCAACCTCTGGCCAGAACCTAGACTTAGTGAATGGGGCGCGGCCAAGAAAGACGACTTGGAATTCACACTGTACAAAATGGTCTGTCATAACAAGGTCAGTCTCAAGGAAGCACAGGAAGAAATATCGTCAGATTGGATTACCGCGTATAAAAAATATGTGCCTATCAGTAAGGAAAGGCGACATGGGAAGCGCTTCGGGCGGGTTGATTAAGGCTGATTATCCCCTTCAAAAAGCTTGGTCTGTATCTAAATGTCTAACCCACTAGACTGAGTTTTGTGGCATTTGGTACATGCCCATCTTACGGAAGTCATAGTTTGTCCATCGGGCTGCCAGTCGTGATCGCATAATTGCTCTTGATTGATCAAGGCTGATGCAGCCTCTGGCTCTGATACATTCGCCTTACCTTGATTGCCAAATTCGTTATTCTTACATGGAGTTTTTTTCATATTTTCTATTACGTCAATTTTATCGGCAGTTATTCGTCCAAAAAAACTCAATCAGTTCACACAAAATCTGGCGTGCAGACATTCTGCAATTTATTAGAAACCCCATGACCATAGCAATAATCATGAGCCAGATTTTCGCATTCTAAGCCAAGAAGGGGCTGCGCTATCAGGTCTAAATGACCTGAAAATCACTGCATTTGCCCAGCTTTAAATGAAGCGCCCACCAGTCTCATGAACCGTTCGGTCACCCGGTGGAAGAGGGCGTCAAACTCCCGGGTTGCTGGATGAGCCTGGCGTACATCTAGTGGATGGAAGTTCTTCGCTGCTAGCTTGATGCTTTTCCAACGCGCGAGTCTCATCGCGGTCAGTGCGTCATGCGCCTCTTCTGGTATCAGGCAGATTTCTTCATTCCCCAGCATCCCGAACACCGTGAACCGGTAGTCGTCCCGTCTCGACAGGATTTCCTTAATCTCGGTATTGATGCCACAGGCATCGACAGAAGCGATCATGGCCTGATCCCACATACTTAGGCTGCGTACAAAAACCGGCTCAATGTCATTCAAAGACGTGGCCAGTTTTTGATCCAGAATGGTATTGCGTTCCTCCTTGATCCCAATGACCAATGATTCGTAGTCGTCTGCCAGTATCAACGCATGCTGATAGCTCATCACGCTTTCAGCGGTGATCTTGAATCCAACGAAGTAGCAGTGCTCACGGGCGATCTCCATCTCATGCTTCTTGCGCATATCGCGGGCTACACAGGGCCGGTCAGCCTGAAGGTAACGAAATGGTGCGGGTTGGTTCAATTCCTCTCTCCTTGTGTTTCGTTGTTATTGCCTGATGGCAGGGTAGTCCTGGATATCGCCTGTTCTTGCACGTCTGCCCATGCCCGATGGCACAGCAGTGTGCTCAGGATTGCCAGCCAGAACGATGCGATCATTTCAAATAACATCTTCTTTGTTGACCTTTATTCAGTAGTTACGCGTGGAGTCCATCCATGCTTCGAGGCCCGTGTAATGCGCAATTGCAACGAGCACGATGGCAAATGCAATTCCGCCTATCAATGCGCCGAGCGTCACTATCGTGGTGCGCAAGAACGACACATACCAGCGCGGACTAATGGATTTGGTTTCTGGTGCGGTGGACTGGGCCATGATCTTCTCCATCTGGGGGTTAGTTATTACTGGTTTTTGCAGGGCATCATGCAGGTCAGTCTTGTTTTGATCGATTGACATCTGTTTCTCCTCACGCGGCTATTGGCAAAGCATGGAACTGTCGGGTGGCCGGATAGGCCGTCACCAGTCGTTTGCCTTGACCCGGGTTGTCGGTTATCACCAGAACCAGATTGCGCCGGGCATTCAGGAAATAACGTCCTTCCTGTTTCCCATGATGGGCATACTTCGCGCCGACCCAGAGACCTTGGCGGGTGACCTCCCGGACTGTCGGATCGCCCGCTATCTCTTTCAGTTTCTTCCAGGCCATCTGCGCCAGCTTGTCTTGGCTTAGCTCAGGCAGGAACCGGTCTGCGAATCGGCCCAGCACATGCTGTGTGACTCCGACATTCCCCAATCCTGTGACCTTGAGCGTTTCGCGCCGGGGATCGCCGACCAGCAGATCCTCTGTCGTGCCCGGGGTGTAACCCTCGAACCAATGAGTGTCCTTGTCCACACTGATAGTGCATCCGGCGAAGCGGGTGGTGAGGAAGCTTGCGTAGGGTGCAAGGTGGGATTTGTCCGACTGGCTGCGGCGCAGCTTCTTGATGGCGCCCAGCGAGACGACCAGCTTGGTATTGGCATTCCCCACCAAATGGCTGCCGAGAACGCCGCGTTCCTCCAGCAGGTGCTGCATGGCAGCCAATTCGGCAGCAATATGTGCATCCTGCATGTTCGCCGTGACGCGAACCCCGATTAGCCCGCCGAGGCGGTTTGTACTATTGGTCCAGTACACCCGAAACGTATTCGCTTCGCTGGTAGCCTGGGTGTGAGTCTTGAGTATGTTCATTTGTTATAGGCCTTCTTGAGAAGAAATACAAAACCCCTCACCATCAATGCAAGCACGACTGTGCTGAGCATCATCAAGATCAATGCCTCGGTCTTCATTGGAGTCCACGGCAGGTCTTCAACCGTTCCGGTAGATAGGATCAGATCATCTGCGACTTCGATTTGTTTATCCTCCAAGGTGATCACCCCGCCATTCCCATATAGATTCTTCAGGAACGGTAATGCGACTGAGCAGCCATTACCGAACTCGGCGGCTTTCGTATCGACACCATTCATCCTTAGCAGGTTGCATCCATCGTTCTTCAATATCAGCTGAGTCTTCTTGATGTCGAACACTCGTATGCTTCTGGCGGTAATAACAAACCAGGCTGCCAATACAGTGAAAAATAGAATGATTAGGAAGGCTCCCAGTAAGAGCGCTTGGTCTTTTGTGATGTGTTTCGTATTGAGATTACTTTTGTGCATTTGGTTTCCTTTCGTGAATGCCAGAACAAAATAGCAAACCTGAACAGAAACCCTGAAAAAATCTGCATCAAATTACGAGTGCGAGATTACTGTGTCCGTACAAGACAAAGAGAGATGGAAATACATTAATTTTCAGTATGTGCAGATGAAATCTGCCGGAAGCAAAAAATAAAATCTGGGTTTCTGAGCGACCTCCGTATATTGATCACATGCTCAAGACGGACAGTGGGGAGTTGGAAACTTTCCGTATAAGAGCCTTTATTTGGAGAGTTCAACCAATGGCACCACGTAGCAATGTGGTCTTGCAGTTCCCAATCAGGAACGCGCCAAACACTGTAAATCGGAAAGTTCCGCTTCGCCGTAAGAATACGGAATACCGTAGCCGAGAATATCTGACAGAAGATGAAGTCGAGCAGTTGATTGCTGCGGCCGGCAGAGTAGGGCGGCACGGCCACCGCGATTCGACCCTGATCTTGCTGTCCTACCGTCACGGCCTGCGCGTCACCGAGTTGGTCAGCCTGCGCTGGGAGCAAGTCGATCTGAAACAGGGACTGATGCACGTCAACCGATTGAAGCACGGCAATCCCAGTGTCCATCCGGTACGCGGGCCAGAATTGCGTGCACTGCGTCGGCTGCAGCGCGACTACTCAACGCTACCGTACGTGTTCAGCAGCGAGCGCAAGGCGCCGCTGACATCAGATGCCATCCGCAAAATTCTCAGTCGGGCAGGCAAGGAGGCCAAACTGCCGTTCACCGTGCACCCGCACATGCTGCGGCATGCCTGTGGTTACAAGCTCGCACAGGCTGGCCAGGACACCCGAGCCATCCAGCATTACCTGGGGCACAAAAATATCCAGCACACAGTCCGCTATACCCAGCTGTCTCCGGATCGTTTCAAGGAATTCTGGAAGGATTGATTGAAGTGACAAGACAATCCCGCTCAACCGATTGCACCGCAAGTGCAATTTGTTAATTGAAATGTACCAACAGTGTTTTTAACGGATCAAGGCAACTGCACACAAGTGCGATCAAGGACACCATGAAGATACTATCAGCAAAATTTGTTCTGGCCGTTATTGTCAACGTCATGCTCACGAGCGTTTCCTATGCCGGAACCGAGCGATTTGGCGTTTGGGATGATCTGGATGGTGCTACGGCCATCTTGTTCAATGACCAGGAGATCGACGAAGACGAATATCGCAACTGGGAGGACATAATGGGTCTGGGCCGGACAGGGGAAACGGAAGAAGCGATCAAGGCATTGAATACCTTCCTGAAAGATAGCCACAACGGCGCCTTGCGGGAAGTCGCCAGTCAAACGATGGCTGCGCTGATCAGCCAGCGTCGCGCAGACGCCACCTTGGCCGCCAGGCGCGCCACCGAAAGAAGCGCATGCTCATTGGATATGAAGGTTTGTCCTGACGGCGCGACCGTTGTGGAACGAGAAGGGCCTAAATGTATGTTTGCAAAGTGCCCTGGCAATTGATTCTTATTGTTTGTGGGCTGTAGGTGTGTTGGTGTTTCTTGAACATCGAATGATTGTTTGTGCTTGGTAGCGTGAAGTCTTTACTTAAATGGAGGATGTATGTTGATTGTACTAATGATGATCGTGATCTGGGTTGTTGCTGTCGTTGGCTGGATATTGAATGTCGTAAAGATCGTGAAAACGTTGAATGTGAAAGAGGAAACGCCAAAGCCAGTGACGCCATTGTTCATTGCGCGCTGTATAGGTGTGATCGCGGCACCTCTGGGTGCAATTCTGGGTTACATGAAAATTTAAGAGGAAATCGGAAATGAGAAAGATAGCAGCGGTTACAGCTCCAGATACCTTGACGGCAGCCAAGAAATTGCCGGTGGTTCCAGCGCACGTAACAAAGGCCGCAGGAATGCGGCCTGAAATATTGGGTATCGGAACCTGTGGTTGATTATGAGTTTCCGGATGAGAATTCACGCCTCAACCAAATCGTAGTTTGTGGTTGATTCAGATTTGTGATGAGCGTCTCAAATCGCCCCATGGGGGAGCTCAGGCTGAGCACCCCGGCCGTCTCCTTCCAGTCCATTACGGACGCTGACGGCACCACAAAATAATCGGCGGTTCAGTATGTTTGAGCGTCCGGTTTGCAACTTTCTGAGCTCACACTATTAACCCATTGCCGTCTGTGACGAGCGTCCGCTATCGAGCAGTCTATTTTCAAGGTTGACCTTCACTTCTCGACCCGGTGCGGACCTTCGTGTTGGGTTGTTGTAGGGTGCAATGCGCTACGCTTATTGCGCGCTACGCGGACTACCCAGCTTAGTTAGAGTAAAGCAAAGTTATCGAGGCATCATTTGTACGGCCACAAACAACTCTCTATTAAGCCGAATGGCATGTTTTTTTTCAGAACCATTGTCAGATACCAAAATAGTCAATTCACGATCAGATTCTGTTAAAAGTTCTATTGGCCCTATTGTTTGGTTTGTCTTAATTGGTAGTGCAAGGACTTTGCAAACATCTAATCCAATGGGTGTTGGAATTAGGATTGCTGGTGCCATCTTTCCGCCACCATAGGCGGTAGATATAATCGGATAGGTAAAATCTGAATAAAGAGCAAGGGTAGCAAGCAGAATTGGGACATACCATAATATTCCGTTCAGATTATTTTTAAACGTCATGATATTAAGCCGATTGTTACTTAATTCTTTAAAAAGCGCTGAAAAATGTTGTGTTACTAAACTTGAAGTTAGGAGGATAAATATTGGTGCCATTAATGCAAGCCAAAATTTCTTATCCGATAGTGAAGAAAATGAGCCATCAGCATTTGCACTAACAATACTAATCGAATAATTTGGAAGGGTGACAATCAAGGCTAAAAAAAGAACTAAATTGAAGGTGAAACTGATATATTTTTTTTCTATCCATTCTGATTTCAATCGTTTTGTTGCATTAATAATAAACTCTTTAATATAGTTCACCGTCACAATAAGAAAGACAAACACTGCACCACTTAAAATGTACTCTGTGCGTATAAAATCAGTGGCGTACACGCCAAATTTTGCAAGGCGCAGATTTACTATTAAAAGACCTAGAATAAAACAGAGAGAAGATATCCCAAGGGACAATAACGGGATTGCTTTTATAATATCCTGTGCGGTCCAACTTGAATTATTTACTGGATTTTCTTCCATAACACTCATATTTGAATGATTTTTTAACTGAAAATGGCTACTCGCATTACAAATTATAGGTAATTACTCCCGATGGTCTCCTTCTGGCACGCAACAGTACTTCATATTGCCATATTGCTCGCCAGGAAGCGGCCGCTTGAGCATCGAAAAATCAGCGCACCATATAGCGGCCCCGCATGACATGCGACATTTGACCCATTGCCGACCTTCGATTTCATATGAAATATGGACAGATATTCAATAATGTCGACAGCAATGGGTGAAGTCCATTGCGCAGCATTTGTAGGTGTCAGCCTAATTTCTTTTAGTGAGAATGTTTTTTATTGTGCAGTGCTTAATGTTGAATCTTTTTCTTAAGGAATATGCGGAACTTTTCAATTCTTTCGATTTGCATAGTTCCAATAGCGCTTCCTCAATAAACTCTTCAAGGATTAGGCTTTGCGCGATAAGAAGATCTATAGACTCATTGGGCGCATCGGCCGGATGAAGTACACCTTTAAGGTTCAGCTTTGCACTTTCGCCATATGCAACTAAAGTTTCGAAATCTTGAAAAGGTTTTTGCCTTAAGCGTGAACCAACACGCAATATATTGTTTGTCACTATAGAGCGATAGCTAAAACCAGGGCGGTAATTGATTGCATTTCTCAATTTGCTTGGCCATACGAGCGCATCTTTAAAATTTAATCCGCCAAACAGGCGTAGCGCTCGAAGTGTAACTTCTTCTTCAGGTGTCTGCCTCCTACTAGCGGAAAGTGATAAAGTCCAATTGGCCGCTTGGGCAATCTCATTATTTACAGCAATCCAAACAGCTTCATGGAAATGACTCGATTTGCACTTGCTTACTTCGACTTGATATTTCCCCACAGATTCATCTGAACTTAAAGCTGCCTTGAAGGCCCCTGCACCTGCATAAATATTTCCAGATGAGCTAGCGCAATATTGTTTTATGGAGTCTTTATCAAGATAAATAATTCCCCCATTCACTACCCGCGTCCAAGCCATAGCAATATACAGCGAGTAGTAATATAGGGTTACGAATAGCCAACTTGGACTTGGCTCGTTCTGCGTATTGTAAAAATTGAATATGTGGGCGCGGTGTTCGCTGGCTTGATTTAATAAATGATGTGCCTCTGCAAAAATAACGCCAGCGTACTCTCTTGGATTGACATTCAATATAAATGACTGAGCAGTTGAAGCGCTGCAATTGTATGCTCCGGCAACTCTCCAATTATTTAAATTTCGATCTCTAAACGGTTCTAGTTGGGTATATTCAGGAACCAGTTGCTTTAGATGATCTAACAGATATCTTACGGCAGGATTTAGCATGCTTTAGCAGGGACAATCAGAGCATAGCAGTATCAATATTTATTGAGCCCGCAAGAGCACCTCGAACTGCCTTCTTAACCTGACCAACTGAGCGCAGCGTTGTGTCAGCGTATGAATATTTTGCTATCGGACTTATTACCTTCTGTAGGTTTTCAGTCTTAACATTCTTGTAGCTCAAAATGCATTGCCGAGCAGCTTGCTCGAATACATCAAAAATTGCTTCAAGAAAAGCACTTCTAGTTAACAGTTTCTGGTCATCCAAGATATTTTCAAATGCTTTCAAATAATTTACCAAAATCGATAAACGCTTTTTCTTGTCAAGCCCTTGCATAATGGATGAGTCGAGAGCTTGACCAACTGCTCTATTAAAAGTAACACGCGAGACCTTTCCCGCCACTGATTTTGAGGGGCTTAAGTATCCACTGAAGGCCAGATTTGGCGTTTTTCTTATTTCGTCAAAAAGCTCTCTTAAAGTGGTATCTCTCGAAGATTCAATTTGCGCAAGTTGCTTAATATCAAGAAGCAATGCGGCAGGAACACCGACCTGTTTGGTATTGATATCAATAAATAGCCGGGTTTCCTCTGCTCTCGTAAGGTTTTCATAAATTGAAAGAGGAACGCGGTGATTTTTTTTAAATCGTTCTTGGCAAATGTGGTATCCCCACAGTCTATGCTGTCCATCTAAGACGAGGAACGCCTTATCTTGACGAGCGAACTGAAGCGTCTTATTTTTTGAGTTGTAGGAAAATTCCGCCGTAGTCTGAGCCGAAAGTACAATGTTTGTAGGAATTGATCCACTACCTTGGTTTAGGTATTGGCTAATGTCATCTGCTCTAACCTTACTCAGTTGTCTTTGAAATCCCTGAAGGTTATCTTCGTTTCGAGTCGAAATGAAACAGTGTTGAAAAATATCAGATACAGGGATCGAGGTTAAATAGAACTTGTGCTTATTTTGAGTCATTGTGAGGCATGGATAGCTAACTGCCTTTTTGACTGTTTTATTGATGACTGCCTTTTTGACTATCTTTTTGGTTGCCATATTTTCCTCACTGACCTTCCCTCGGTTTATCGTCTTCCAAGAGGTGGGTTTCATGCTACCAGTTTTTCCTTTTGCTGAGCGGTAAGCCAGTCACTCAAGAACTGAGTCGGTGACTTGTAGCCCAGCGTCGAGTGCAGC
>MLJW01000549.1_pt1 | contig 14571 bp, 13 predicted proteins | sample 888231 | NCBI WGS metagenome assembly MLJW01 (sample SAMN05788063, study PRJNA343431) | mine drainage metagenome | isolation source: sample collected from the inflow into an acid mine drainage treatment plant... | place: Germany: Lusatia, lignite mining district
GTGCCAGGATGTCCGACTCGGCGCCGCGCAGCAGCAGCGTCGGCGCGGGTATCGAGTCGTAAAGCGACCACAGCGCGAGCTCGCCGGCCTGCACCGCGGCGGCGTCGACGCCGGCGAACGCGGCGCGTATGTCGGGGTCGTAGTGCAGCCGCCAGCCGTCGCCGTCGGCGACGAACATCGGTCGGCTCAGCTCGAGCCATTGCTGCGCGCTGTGCGGACCGAAGCCGGCCGAGATCGAGCGCAGGTAGGCGGCGCCCTCGTCGACGTTGGCGAAGCGCGACGGCTGGCCGACGTAGCCGGCGATGCGTGCCAGCCCGGCCGGCGCGATCGACGGGCCTATGTCGTTGAGGACCAGCGCCTGCACCGGCGCATCGCGCATGCCGGCCAGCGCGATGCCGATCAGCCCGCCCATCGACGTGCCGACCCAGGCCACGCGTCGTGCGCGCAGCCGCGCCAGCAACGCGACCATGTCGCCGACATACTGTGGCAGCTGGTAGTGCTGCGGCTGCTTCAGCCAGTCGGAGCGGCCGCGGCCGACGACGTCGGGGCAGACGACGCGCCAGCGTCCTTGCAGCGTCTGGGCGAGGCGGTCGAAGTCGCGCCCCTGGCGCGTCAGTCCGTGCACGCATACGACGACGTCGGCGTTGGCCTCGTCGCCCCACTCCCAGTACGCCATGCGGTGCAGGCCGCCCGGGTGCAGGCATTGGACAAAGTCGAGGCGGGGCGTCGCGGTCGGGTTCATGGCAGTGGCTGTGGCAACGGGCAACCCCGATCTTAGGGCCGCTCGCGGCGCGCGGTGATGCCGGCCCGGCGCGCGTGAGGAATCGACGTGGTGAATGCTGCTCGCCGCTAAACTGGCGCCCCGGGCGCGGCTCGCGCGCCGTCACGAGCCGTTCGCACCATGCCCATCCCGCCGATCCCGACCCCGTACGAAGACCTGCTGCGCGACGTCTTGACCCGCGGCGCCGACAAGTCCGACCGCACCGGAACCGGCACCCGCAGCGTGTTCGGCGCCCAGCTGCGCTTCGACCTGGCGGCGGGCTTTCCGCTGGTGACGACGAAGAAGGTCCACCTCAAAAGCATCGTTGTCGAGCTGCTCTGGTTCCTGCGCGGCGAACGCAACGTCGCGTTCCTGCACGAGCACGGTGTCACGATCTGGGACGAATGGGCGCGCGCCGACGGCGACCTCGGCCCGGTGTACGGCGCGCAGTGGCGCGCGTGGCCGACTCCCGACGGCGGCCACGTCGACCAGATCGCGCGCTTGCTCGATGGGCTGCGCGCCAACCCCGATTCGCGGCGCCACATCGTCAGCGCGTGGAACGTCGCCGAGCTCGACGCGATGGCGCTGCCGCCCTGCCACCTGCTGTTCCAGTTCTACGTCGCGCCGGCGGCCTCCGGCGGCCGCCCGCGGCTGAGCTGCCAGCTCTACCAGCGCAGCGCCGATCTGTTCCTCGGCGTGCCCTTCAACATCGCCAGCTATTCGCTGCTGACCCAGATGATCGCGCAGCAGTGCGAATACGACCTCGGCGATTTCGTTTGGACTGGCGGCGACTGCCACATCTACCACAACCATTTCGAGCAGGTCAGGCTGCAGCTGTCGCGTCCGCCTTATCCAGCCCCGCGCATGCGGCTGTGCCGCCGCCCCGACTCGCTGTTCGATTACCGGCTCGACGATTTCGAGCTGGTCGACTATAGGCACCATCCGGCAATCAAGGCGCCGGTGGCGGTGTGATGGCCGCCGCCGACGAGCCCGTGCTGACGCTGATCGCCGCGGTCGGCGCCAACGGCGTGATCGGCCGCGGCAACGCGCTGATCTGGCGCCTGCGCGACGACCTCGCGCACTTCAAGCGCATGACACTGGGCCACCCGGTGCTGATGGGGCGCAAGACCTGGGAGTCGCTGGGTCGCGCGCTGCCCGGTCGGCGCAATCTGGTGCTCAGCCGCGACACGACCTACGTCGCCGCCGGCGCCGAAGTCTGCGGCTCGCTGGCCGACGCGCTGCGGCGCTGCGAAGGCGAACCCGAGGTGTTCGTCATCGGCGGCGCGCAGATCTATCTCGCCGCGCTGCCGCTGGCGCGCCGCCTGTGGCTGACCGAAGTGCACGCCAGCGCCGACGGCGACGCGCATTTCCCGCGCTGGGAGCGGACTGAATTCGTCGAGCGCAGCCGTCAGCCGCACGCGGCCAGCGGCGACGCGCCGGCGTTCGACATCGTGCTGTACGAGCGCGTGCGCTGAAGCGCGGCGCCTCAGCTGCCGGCCACCGTCATATTCCCCAGCAGCACCGAACCGGTGTGGCGCGCGCCGCCGCGCCAGACGTCGGCGCCGACCGCTTCGATGCCCAGCAGCATCTCGCGCAGATTTCCAGCGATAGTGATTTCCTGCACCGGATACTGGATCTCGCCGTGGTCGACCCAGAAGCCCATCACGCCGCGCGAATAATCGCCGGTGACGTAATTGACGCCGTGGCCGATCAGTTCGATCACGAACAGGCCGCGGTGCAGGCGACGCAGCATCGCCGGCAGGTCGTCGTCGGCGCGCGTGCGCCGGCTGCGCAAGCTCAGGTTGTGCGCGCCGCCGGCGTTGCCGGTGGTCGGCAGCCCGAGCTTGCGCGCTGAATAGCTCGACAGGAAATAGCCTTCGAGGCGGCCGCCGCGCACGACGCGGCGCGCGCGCGTGCGCACGCCCTCGTCGTCGAATGGCGAGCTGGCCATGCCGTCGGGCTCGCGCGGGTCCTCGTCGAGGTCGAGGTGGTCGGCCAGCACCGGCTTGCCGAGCTGGTCGACGAGGAAGGAGGCCTTGCGGTACAGCATGCCGCCGCTGGCCGCGTGCACCAGCGAGCCGATCAGCCCGGCGGCCAACGGCGCCTCGAACAGCACCGGGTAGCGCCCGGTCGGCAGCCGGCGCGCGCCCAGCCTCGAGAGCGCGCGTTCGGCCGCGTAACGACCGATCGCCTCCGGCTGCGCCAGCTGCGTCGGGTCGCGCCGGCTGCTGTACCAGTAGTCGCGCTGCATGTCGGCGCCGCGCTGCGCGATCGGCACGCACGACACGCTGTGGCGAGTGCTCGCATAACCGGCGCTGAAGCCGCGGCTGTTGGCCAGCACGAAATGCGACTGCTGCGCCGACACGCTGGCGCCTTCGCTGTTGCGCACTCGCCGGTCGGTGTCCAGCGCGGCCTGCTCGGTCACGCGCGCCAGCTCGACCGCCCCGGCCACGTCGATGTCCCAGGGGTGGAACAAGCCCGGATCGCGCGGGCGCATCGCCAGCAGCTCGACCTCGGGCAGCGCGGCGCAATCGTCCTCGGCGGTGTAGCGCGCGATGTCGAACGCAGCCTGCACGGTGCGGCGTATCGCGTCGGGCGAAAAATCCGATGTATTGGCGTGGCCGCGCCGCGTGCCGCTGTACACGGTCACGTCCAGCCCCTTGTCGGTGTTGTGCTCGACCTGGTCGACGCGGCCGCGGCGCACGGTCACGCTCAGGCCCTGGCCTTCGGACACCTCGACGGCGGCGTCGCTGGCACCGAGCGCGCGCGCGGTGTCGATCGCCTGCGCGGCGAGGTCCTGGAACTGCGATTTGCTGTAGGCGAATTGAGCCACGGTTGAGTGTCCTGCAATGAAGGGCGCAGCCGAAGCTGCGCGACGCCGACGATAATACCGGCGCATGGAAACCCCGCACACGACGCCCGACGCCGACGACGCGCCGAGCAAGAGCCAACGCAAGCGCGACATGCTCGCGCTTCAGCAACTCGGCGAAGACCTGGCCGCGCTCAGCGCAGCGCGGCTGGACGCGCTCGCGCTGCCCGACGCGCTGCGCACCGCGCTGACCGAGTACAACCGCATTCGCGCCCACGAAGGACGCCGTCGCCAGGCGCAGTACATCGGGCGGCTGATGCGCACGGTCGACCCCGAGCCGCTGCGCGAGGCGCTGCGTGAAGCCAGTGGCGACAGCCGCGCGGCGGTCGCCAGGCTGCACGCGCTCGAGGATCTGCGCAGCCGGCTGCTGGCCGACGATGCGGCGCTGACCTCGCTGCTCGACCAGCACCCGCACGCCGACGCGCAGCAACTGCGCGCGCTGCTGCGCGCGGTGCGCGCCGAGCAGGCCGCGGCGAAGCCGCCGCGCCAGTACCGCGCGCTGTTCCAGTACCTGAAGCAATTGACCGAGGGCAACGGCGATGGCGTCGAATGAACACGACTTCGATGCGGTGCGCGTCGGACTGGTGTCGATCAGCGACCGCGCCTCGAGCGGCGTCTACTCCGACCAGGGGCTGCCGGCGCTGCGCGACTGGCTGGGCCGTGCGCTGCGCAACCCGCTCGACTGCGTCGAGCGGCTGATCCCCGACGAGCGCGAGCTGATCGCATCGACGCTGCGCGAGTTGACCGACGTGCAGCGCTGCGCGCTGGTGTTGACCACCGGCGGCACCGGACCAGCACCCCGCGACGTCACACCAGAGGCCACGCTCGACGTCGCCGAGCGGGAAATGCCCGGTTTCGGCGAGGAAATGCGCCGCATCAGCCGGCATTTCGTGCCGACCGCGATCCTCTCCCGGCAGGTCGCGGTGATCCGCGGCGCCAGCCTGATCGTCAACCTGCCGGGGCAGCCGAAAGCGATACGCGAGACCCTCGAGGGGCTGCGCGACGCCGACGGGCGGCTGCTGGTGGCCGGCGTGTTCGCCGCGATTCCGTACTGCATCGACCTGATCGGCGGCCCCTACCTCGAATGCGACGACGCGGTGTGCGCGGCGTTCCGCCCCAAGTCGGCGCAGCGGGCACCACGCGGCTGAGCGCGGCTGCGCTGCCTCAGTCGCCTAGCCGCGCCAGCAGCTCGCGCGGATGGGCGAGCACGAAATCGGCGCCCCACTCGTCCGGCTCGCTGCCGGCGCCATAGCCGTAGGCCACCGCCGCCGCGGTCATGCCGGCGGCGCGCGCGGCCTGCATGTCGCGCATGTCATCGCCGAGGTAGACGCACGCTGCCGCGTCGACACCGAGCAGCGCGGCGGCGTGCAGCAACGGATCGGGCGCCGGCTTCGGTCGCGCCGCGGTGTCGCCGCAGACGACGCAAGCCGGCGGCGGGCGCAGCGCCAGCGCGTCGAGCAGCGGCGTTGTCAGCACGGTGGCCTTGTTGGTCACGATGCCCCACGGCAGCGCGCGCTCGTCCAGCGCGTCGACCAGCGCCTGGATGCCGTCGTAGAGCCGCGTATGCACGCAGATCGCTTCGGCGTAGCAGCGCAGAAATTCGGCACGCAGCGTTTCGAATTCATCCGCATCTGGGCCGATGCCGAAGCCGAGCTGCAAAAGTCCTCGCGCACCGTGCGACGCCATCGGCCGCAGCTCGGCCAGCGGCAGCGGCGCCAGACCGCGCGCGGCGCGCACGCGATTCAGCGCCGCGGCCAGATCGGGCGCGGTATCGGCGAAAGTACCGTCGAGGTCGAACAGCACCGCACGCCAGCGGCCGTGCGCCGCGCTCATGCCGGCCGCCTGCAGGCGAGGAAGTAGTTGACGTCGACGTTGGCCGACAGCCGCATCGTGCGGTCGAGCGGATTGACCTCCAAACCGCGGAACGCGACCGGCTGCAGTCCGGCAGCGCGCGCCCACGCCGCCAGTTCGCTGGGGCGGATGAACTTGGCCCAGTCATGGGTTCCCTGCGGAACGACACGGGCGAGGTATTCGGCACCGACGATGGCCAGCGCGAAGGCCTTCAGGTTTCGGTTCAGCGTCGAGAACATCACCCAGCCGCCCGGGCGCACCAGCGTGGCCGCAGCCTGCACGACCGAGTCAGGACGCGGCACGTGCTCGAGCATTTCCATGCAGCAGACGAGGTCGAATCCTGCCGGGCGCTCGAGCGCGAGCTGCTCGGCCGCGGCCAGACGGTACTCGATGCGCAGCCCGCCTTGCAGCGCGTGCAGCGACGCGACCTTCAACGCGCGCTCGCCGAGATCGATGCCGGTGACGGTGGCGCCGCGAGCGGCCAGCGCCTCGCTGAGCAGTCCGCCGCCGCAGCCGATGTCGAGCACGCGCTGAGCCTGCACCGGCGCCAGGCTCTCGATCCATTCGACGCGCAGCGGGTTGAGTTGATGCAGCGTCGCGAACGGGCCTTCGGGGTCCCACCAGGTGTGCGCGGCGTCGGCGAATTTCTTCAGTTCAGCGGCTTCGACGTTCATCGATGCAAGTATGCCAGAGCCGCGCGCGCCGAAGCGTGCGCGGCGGGCGAAAAAAAGCCCCGCCGAGCGGGGCTTTCATCGCAAGCTCGTGCGATCACTTCATCACGGTGTGCGAGCCGACGATCTCGACGACCGCGCGACGGTTCGGCGCCTGGCAGGCGACGCGCTTCTTGAAGGTGCCGTGGCAGCTGTGCGGGTCGACGCGGAAATCGGTCTTGCCCTTGCCTTCCAGGTAGACCTTGTCGGCCGGAACACCCTGGTCGACCAGATAGGCCTTGACCGCCTGGGCGCGACGCAGCGACAGCTTCTTGTTGTACGCGGCGCTGCCGAAGCTGTCGGTGTAGCCGGTCGAGATCACGGTCTCGAGGTTGACTTCCTTGATCTTCGCGGCCAGTTCGTCAAGCGCCTGCTTGCCGGCCGGCTTCAGCACCGCCTTGTCGAAATCGAAGAAGGCATCGGCCGAATAAGTGACCTTCTCGCTGACCGGCATAGGCGCCGGGGTCGGAGCCGGCGCGGCAGGAGCGGCGACCGGCTCGGGAGCCGGGGCAGGAGCCGGGGCGGCCTTGGCGACGATCGCGCCGTCGCAGCTGCTGACCGCGGTCGCCGGGGTCCAGAAGGCATCGCGCCAGCAAAGCGAGTTGCTGCCGTCCTTCCAGACTTGACCGCTGGCGCTGGTCCAGTTGTTGACGTCGGCCGCTTGCGCAGCGGCGATACCGCCGACGGCGAGCGCCGCGACGGCAAGCAGTTTGGCAATCCGGTGGGTCTTGTTCATCGTTTTTCCTCTCAGAGACGGTTTGGGGCTGAAACTACAAATTCATGTGGCAGTCACGACGGTCAATGGTAGACCGCCCATACGTCGGCGCGCCCCGCTGCCGCGCTGAACTGCGCGTGCCGTGTCAATTCTGCCACAGGGGGGGCGTGCGGTCATGGCCCTACCCCCGCCAAGGAGGGGGGTTCCTGCGGGCGGCGCAAGCGTTCCACGGTCGGCGGGCACGGTCAGGCGCACTGCTACCATAGAACGCTCGATTTCTGCCGGCGCCTTCGTCCCGTTTTCGGTCCGCGGCGCACCGACCCGCATGTCCGCTTACGCCAAAGAAACCCTCCCCGTCAGTCTCGAAGACGAAATGCGTCGCTCCTACCTCGATTACGCGATGAGCGTGATCGTGGGCCGGGCGCTGCCCGACGTGCGCGATGGGCTCAAGCCGGTGCACCGCCGCGTGCTGTTCGCAATGCACGAGTTGAGCAACGCCTGGAACCGGCCTTACAAGAAATCCGCACGTATCGTCGGCGACGTGATCGGTAAATACCATCCTCACGGCGACCAATCCGTCTACGACACCATCGTTCGCATGGCGCAGAATTTCTCGCTGCGCTACATGCTGGTCGACGGCCAGGGCAATTTCGGCTCGGTCGACGGCGATAACGCGGCGGCGATGCGTTACACCGAAATCCGGCTGGCGAAAATCGCGCATGAAATGCTCGCCGATATCGACAAGGAAACGGTCAATTTCGGCCCGAATTACGACGGTTCGGAACAGGAGCCGCTGGTGCTTCCGGCGCGGCTGCCGAATCTGCTGCTCAACGGTTCGGCCGGCATCGCAGTCGGCATGGCGACGAATATTCCGCCGCACAACCTGGGCGAACTGGTCGACGGCTGCCAGCACCTGCTGCGCCACCCCGACGCCGACGTCGAGACGCTGATGCAGTTCATCCCGGCGCCCGATTTCCCGACCGCCGGCATCATCTATGGCCTGGGCGGAGTGCGCGAAGCCTACCGAACCGGTCGCGGCCGCGTCGTGATGCGCGCTCGCTGCCACTTCGAGGACATCGACCGAGGCCAGCGCCAGGCCATCGTCGTCGACGAGCTCCCCTATCAGGTCAACAAGCGCACGCTGCTCGAGCGCATCGCCGAGCTGGTGCGCGAGAAGAAGATCGAGGGCATCAGCCACATCCAGGATGAGTCGGACAAGTCCGGCATGCGCGTGGTCATCGAACTGCGCCGCGGCGAGCTGGCCGAAGTGGTGCTGAACAAGCTGTACAAGCAGACGCAGCTGCAGGACACCTTCGGCGTCAACATGGTCTGCCTGGTCGACGGCCAGCCGCGCCTGCTCGACCTGCGCCAGATGCTGCAGGCCTTCCTGAAGCATCGCCGCGAGGTGGTGACGCGACGCAGCGTCTACGAGCTGCGCCGCGCGCGCGAACGCGGCCACGTGCTCGAGGGCCTGGCGGTGGCCCTGGCCAACCTCGATCGCATGATCGAGCTGATCAAGGCCGCGCCGACGCCGCCGATCGCTCGCGAGCGCCTGCTCGCCGAAGTGTGGGCGCCTGGCGAAGTGCGCGCGATGCTCGCACGCGTCGAAGGCCGACCCGAGGACTTCCAGCCCGAGGACCTCGACGCGCGCTTCGGCCTCAAGGACGACGGCTACCGCCTGTCGGAGAACCAGGCGCAGGAAATCCTGCAGATGCGTTTGCAGCGCCTGACCGGGCTCGAACAGGACAAGATCGTCCAGGAGTACAAGGACGTGATGGCGCAGATCGCCGATCTGCTCGACGTCCTCGGTCGTCCCGAGCGCATCACCCAGATCATCGCCGACGAACTCGCCGCGCTGAAGACCGAGTTCAACGACGCGCGGCGTTCGACCGTCGAGGCCAACGCGACCGAACTCGACGTCGAGGACTTGATCGCGCCGCAGGACATGGTGGTGACGATCTCGCACGTCGGCTACGTCAAGAGCCAGCCGGCGCTCGAGTACCGCGCGCAGCGCCGCGGCGGACGCGGCAAGCTGGCCACCGGGACCAAGGAGGACGACTGGATCGACCAGCTGTTCGTCGCCAACACCCACGACATGCTGCTGTGCTTCTCGAACCGCGGCCGCGTGTACTGGATGAAGGTCTACGAGGCGCCGCAAGGCGGGCGCGGCTCGCGCGGACGCCCGCTGGTCAACCTGTTCCCGCTCGGCGAAGGCGAGAAGATCACCGCGGTGCTGCCGGTGAAGACCTTCGACGACGATCACTACGTGTTCATGGCGACGGCGCGCGGCACGGTGAAGAAGACGCCGCTGACCGCGTTCGCCAACCGGCGCAGCGCCGGCATCATCGCCTGTGCGCTCGACGACGACGACTACCTGATCGGCGCGGCGATCACCGACGGGCGCCACGACGTCATGCTGTTCTCCGACGCCGGCAAGGCGGTGCGCTTCGACGAGGAGGACGTGCGCCCGATGGGCCGCGAGGCGCGCGGCGTGCGCGGCATGAACCTCGACGACGGCCAGAGCGTGATCGCGCTGCTGGTCGCCGAGGACGAGACGCAATGCGTGCTGACCGCGACCGTGCACGGCTACGGCAAGCGCACGCCCATCGTCGAGTACACGCGCCACGCGCGCGGCACCAAGGGCATGATCGCGATCCAGACCAGCGAGCGCAACGGCCGCGTCGTCGCCGCCTGCCTGGTGCGCGAGGCCGACGAGATCATGCTGATCACCGACACCGGCGTGCTGGTGCGCACCCGTGTGGCCGAGATCCGCGAACTCGGCCGTGCCACGCAGGGCGTGACGCTGATCGCGCTCGACGACGGCGCCGAGCTGATCGGCGTGCAGCGCGTCGCCGAATCCGATGCAGCGGAGGTCGTCGATGCGCCTGACGTGCCCGACGTGCCCGACGCACCTGACACGCCCGACGCCGGAGCGGCCGATGCCTGAGCTTGCCGCCCGTCCATACAACTTCTCGGCCGGCCCGGCGGCGATACCCGACGAAGTGCTGCAGCAGGCCGCCGCCGAAATGCTCGACTGGCACGGCAGCGGCATCGGCGTGATGGAAATGAGCCATCGCGGCCAGCAGTTCGGCGAGATTTTCGCGCAGGCCGAAACCGATCTGCGCGAACTGCTCGAAATCCCGGCCGATTACGCGCTGCTGTTCATGCAGGGCGGCGCGCTGGCGCAGAACGCGCTGGTGCCGTTGAACCTGTCGCACGGCGCCGCGGCCGACTACCTGCTGACCGGCTCGTGGTCGCGCAAGAGCCGCCAGGAAGCGGCGCGCTACTGCGACGTGCAGGTCGCCGCCGACAACACGACCGCGCCCGGCACGATTCCGCCGCGCGCGAGCTGGCGCCTGCGCAACGACGCGCGCTACCTGCACTACTGCGTCAACGAGACGATCGACGGCGTCGAGTTCGAGCGCCCGCCGCTCGACGTGCCGATGCCGCTGGTCGCCGACGCCTCGTCGATGATCCTGTCGCGACGATTCGACATCGCCGCGCACGGCTGCGTCTACGCCGGCGCGCAGAAGAACATCGGACCGGCCGGGTTGACGCTGGTCATCGTGCGCCGCGACCTGCTCGGTGGCGCGCTGCCGGCGTGCCCGACGGTGTTCGACTACGGCGTCGCCGCGGCCAACGGGTCGATGATCAACACTCCGCCGACCTGGGCGATCTACGTCGCCGGCCTCGTGTTCCAGTGGATCAGGCGTCAGCGCGAAGGCGCGCTGGCCGGTCTCGACGCGATCGCCGCGCGCAACGCGGCGAAGGCCGCGCTGCTGTACGACTGCATCGACGCGTCGGCGCTGTACGTCAACCGCGTCGACCCGACGTGCCGCTCGCGCATGAACGTGCCCTTCCAGTTGCGCGACGAGTCGCTCAACGCCGACTTCCTCGCCGGCGCGCAGCACCACGGGCTGCTGCAGCTCAAGGGCCACAAGTCGGTCGGCGGCATGCGCGCGAGCATTTACAACGCGATGCCGCTGGCCGGCGTGCAGGCGCTGGTCGACTACATGCGCGAATTCGAACGCAGCCACTGATCGCTTGCCGATGACCGACGACATCCAGCCCCTGCGCGACCAGATCGACGCGATCGACCGCGAACTGCTCGAACTGCTCAACCGCCGCGCGCGGCTCGCGCAGCGCATCGGCGAGCACAAGCACCGGCTGCAGCTGCCGGTGTTCCGCCCGGAACGCGAGCGCGAGGTGATCGAGCGCGTGAGCGGCGCCAACCAGGGGCCGCTGCACGCCGACGGCCTGGCCGCGGTCTGGCGCGAGATCATGTCGGCGTGCCGCGCGCTGGAAGCGCGCCAGCGTGTCGCCTACCTCGGCCCCGAAGGCACTTACAGCGAAATGGCCGCGCGGCGCTTCTTCGGCTCGAGCTGCGCTTTCGTGCCCTGCGCCGACCTCGACGAAGTCGTGCGCAGCCAGCTCGGCGGCGCGACCGAATTCGCGCTGGCCGCGATCGAGAATTCGACCGAAGGCGCGATCGCGCGCACGCTCGACCTGCTGCTCGAACAGCCCCTGCACATCTGCGGCGAAATCAGCGTCGCGGTACACCACAATCTGCTGCGCCGCGACGCCGGGCTGGCCGGCCTCGACGCGGTGCTCGCGCACCCGCAGGCACTGTCGCAATGCCGCCAGTGGCTCGACGCGCACCTGCCGACGGTCGAGCGCCGCGCGGTCGCCAGCAACGCCGAAGGCGCGCGGCTGGCCGCGCAGGACCCGCGGCTGGCGGCCATCGCCGGCGAGCAGGCGGCGTCCTTGTACGCGCTGCAGATCGTCAGCCCGCGCATCCAGGACCAGCCGCAGAACCGCACGCGATTCATCGTGCTCGGCGCGCAGCAAGCCCAGCGCAGCGGCGACGACCGCACCAGCCTGATCCTCGCGGTACCCAACCGTGCCGGCGCGGTGTTCGAGATGCTGCGCCCGCTGGCCGCGCACGGCGTCAGCATGACGCGTTTCGAGTCGCGCCCGGCGCGATCGGGCGACTGGGAGTATTACTTCTACGTCGACGTCGAAGGCCACACCGACGATGCGCCGGTGCGCGCCGCGCTGGACGAGCTGCGCGGCACCTGCGCGTTCTTCAAGAACCTCGGCTCCTACCCGGCGTGGCGCGACTGACGCGCCGCCGCCGCCACGACTTTCTCTTTCGCATTCGCACCGCCGTCACCATGAGCACGCCTACCGATACGCAACCGTCCTGGGGCACCGACTATGTGCGCACGATCGCGCCTTACGTCGGCGGACGACCGATTTCCGAAGTCGCGCGCGAATACGGGCTGGCTCCCGACTCGATCGTCAAGCTGGCGTCGAACGAGAACCCGCTGGGCATGTCGCCGCTGGCGCGCCAGGCCGTGCTCGACGCGTTGACCGAGGCGCCGCGCTATCCGGACAACGACGCCTGGGAGCTGCGCCAGGCGCTGGCCGCCCACCTCGGCGTGCCCGCCGACTGGGTGCTGCTCGGCCACGGCTCCAGCGACATCCTCGAGATGGCCGCGCGCGCGCTGCTCGCCGAAGGCGAATCGTGCGTCTATTCCCAGTACGGCTTCCTGGTCTACGCGCTGGCCGTGCAGCAGGCCGGCGCGCGCCACATCGTCGTGCCGGCGCGCGACTACGGTCACGATCTGGACGCGATGCTCGCGGCGATCGAGCCCGACACGCGGCTGGTCTACGTGGCCAACCCGAACAATCCGACCGGCACGCTGCTGCAGCCGGCGCAGGTCGCCGCATTCGTCGCGCGCGTGCCGCGCGACGTCGTCGTGCTGCTCGACGAGGCCTACGTCGAATACCTCGAGCCCGCGCAGCGCACCGACAGCATCGCGCTGCTGCGCGAGCATCCGAACCTGATCGTCTCGCGCACCTTCTCGAAGGCCTACGGGCTGGCCGGACTGCGCATCGGCTACGCCGCCGCGCAGCCGGCGCTGGCCGGACTGCTCAACCGCGTGCGCTCGGCGTTCAACACCAGCGGCGTCGCGCAGGCCGCGGCGCTGGCCGCGCTGCGTGATACCGCGTTCCTGCAGCGCACGGTCGAGATCAACCGCGCCGGCATGCGCCAGCTCGAGGCCGGCTTCGCCGCGCTGGCGCTGCAATACGTGCCGTCGCACGGCAACTTCGTGCTGCTGCGCGCGGGCGACGACGCGCAGGCCGGTGCGCGCGTGGCCGCCGAGCTGCTGCAGCGCGGCGTGATCGCGCGCCCGGTGGCCAATTACGGGCTCGGCGAGTGGCTGCGCATCTCGGTGGGCACCGAAGGCGAGAACGCGCGCTGCCTCGACGCGCTGCGCGCGGCGCTGGCCTGACGCGCATGGCCAGCCCCTACGAGGCGGGATCAGCCCGCAGCTATGCGCGCGTGGCCGTGCTCGGCGTCGGCCTGCTCGGCGGCTCGTTCGCGCTGGCCGCGCGCCGGCGCGGGCTGGCGCGCGAAGGGGTCGGCTACGCCAAGTCGCCGTCGACGCTGAACGCGGCGCTCGCCGCCGGCGTCTCCCATAACCTGAGCCGATTGCCTCTCGTCGTTGCGCTGTTTTTTGCGGGCGCATTCGCCATGCGCGGCGCGGGCTGCACCTGGAACGACATCACTGATCGCGATCTCGACGCCAAGGTGGAACGCACGCGGTCGCGGCCGATACCGGCGGGACAGGTCAGCGTGCCGCAAGCCCTGACCTTCCTGATCATTCAGGCGTTGATCGGGCTTTTGGTGCTGCTGCAGTTCAACCGCTTTGCGGTAGCAACGGGCATCGCCTCGCTCGTCATCGTCGCGGCCTATCCCTTCATGAAGCGGATCACCTGGTGGCCACAGGTCGTGCTTGGCCTGGCCTTCTCATGGGGGGCGCTGATGGGATTCGCTGTCACTCTCGGGCGGATCGATGCGACGGCGCTTGTGCTCTATGCCGGCTCGATCGCGTGGGTAATCGGTTATGACACCATTTATGCGCATCAGGACGCCGAAGACGACGCGCTGATCGGGGTAAAATCGACCGCGCGGCTGTTTGGCGCGCACACCCAGCAGGCGCTGATTGTGTTCTACGCCCTGGCGGTGGTTCTGATCGGCGCAGCGCTGAAACTCGCCGGCGCCGGTTACCCGGCGTGGATCGGACTGGCCGCGTTCGCCGCGCATCTCGCCTGGCAAATTCGGAGGCTGAAGATCGGAGATCCCGCGCTGTGCCTGCGCATCTTCAAATCCAACCGCGATGCGGGGTTGTTGTTGTTCGCAGGGCTGCTCGCGGATGCCGTGATGGCCGCTGTCTGACTTGGGCCACCAGCGCGGGAACCCGAGGCCCGGATATCGCGAGGATCGATCGTTCGACCGGGTGCTTCAATGCCTTGCGATGATCTCGCGCTCGCCGCGATGCACATTGTCGGGATCAAGTGCGCCACCGCCGCGCCGGCGCACCAGGAATTTCGGACGCCGGGCCCGGATCGCGTTGTGTCGCCGCCGCGGCGCCGGTTCGCACGCTTTTTCTTCCGGCCATTGCGGAAGCGCGAAAATGTCGCTCCAGATCTGCCATGCCGCCGATATCTCGTCGCGGTCGGAACTCACGCACAAGGGGATCGTCAGTGACGGATCGCGATGAACCAGCACGAGCATCTCGGCATCGTCGATGCCGCGCAGCGCGATGCCGCGGAAGTCGCTGACGCGAACGTTGATGGCCATCCGCATGCCCTGGAC
>MLJW01000550.1_pt1 | contig 14557 bp, 13 predicted proteins | sample 888231 | NCBI WGS metagenome assembly MLJW01 (sample SAMN05788063, study PRJNA343431) | mine drainage metagenome | isolation source: sample collected from the inflow into an acid mine drainage treatment plant... | place: Germany: Lusatia, lignite mining district
GACCGGACTTGCGCCTTTGGCGACCGCCCTGACCACCATGTCCCGGTCGGTGACGACCCCGGCGACGTGATCGTTCGCCGCGCCATCCGTGACGACGAGAGCCCCGATATGCTGGTCACGCATCTGGATGGCGGCTTCCTGCAAAGTGCGCGATCGTGGGATGTGCACCGTGCCTCGGGTGTAAATGTCCTTGACTTTCATGCTGTGCTCCTGACGTCGATATGGGCAATGTCGGGCTGTCCGTCCGTCTGAAAAGGCAACCCGGCGGATGGCTTCCCGGTCGGGAGGCCCTAGCGTGCGTCTCGGCTGTTCGTCGCCGAGAGGTACGTTGCAAACCAGGCGGCGGCCAGCCTGGAGACTTGTTCCAATTTGCCCGGCTCCTCGAAGAGATGGGTCGCGTCCGGGACGATGGCGGTGCGGTGCGCGCAGGTGAGTTGGCGCGCCGCCTGCGCATTCAGGGCGATGACCTCAGGGTCCCAGCCGCCGACGATGAGCAGCGTGGGGGCCCGCACCCTGCCGAGCGCATCGCCGGCCAGGTCGGGGCGCCCGCCGCGGGAGACGACCGCATCCACACGTTGCGGGCGCTCGGCGGCGGTGATCAGGGCCGCCGCCGCCCCGGTGCTGGCGCCGAACAGGCCGATGCGCAGCGCGCGGGTCGCCGCCTCCTGGCCCAGCCAGTCGACCGTATCGGTCAGGCGCCGCGCAAGCAGCGCAATGTCGAAGCGATGCTCGGCCGTCACCCTGTCGCGCGCGTTCTCCTCGGCGCTGAGCAGATCGAACAACAGGGTGCCCAGCCCGGCCGCCTGCATGGCTTCGGCGACATCCCGGTTGCGCCGGCTGAACCGGCTGCTGCCGCTGCCGTGGGCAAACACGACGAGGCCGGATGGCGTGTCCGGCAGCGCGAGCATGCCTTCCAACACCACGTCGCGCGTGCGTATCTCGACGTCGATGACGGGAGGCAGCGGGCGCATGCTTTCGTGGTCCATGTTCAGGCGACCGGCAATGCGGGTTCCGGCCGGTGCCAGTGGTGCGGCGCATCCAGCGGTTCCAGCGCGGCGGTTTCGTCCAGATGGAACACGGCGTCGAACTGGCGTGCCAGCGCGGCGTCGAAATAATGGCTCGCGCGTTCCGTCTGCGGCACGTAAAGCACGCCGATGGCGCGCTCCAGCATGGGCTCGCGCAGGGGTTCGGCCGCGGCGTCGGTCAAGGGCAGGAAGAACCGATCCAGCCCCGTGCTGTGGAACAGGTGCTCGTAGCTGCCGCGCAGCGCCGGCCTGACCCACTTGTGCTCGACGTCGCCGTCCCACTGCGAAGCCGCCGAGACGCGGCCTGTATAGGTTGTGAAACCCACCAGCAGGGCCTGGTCGCCCACATCCTGCCGGACCAACTGGCCGAGATTCCATTCGCCCCGCGCATGCGACTCGGTGGCGCGCGCGTCGCCGAGGTGCGAGTTGTGAGCCCAGACCACCACCCGTCCCGCGCCGCCCCGCCGGAGCAGGTAATCGGCCAGCGCGAGCAGGGTGTCGCGCATATGGGCATCGCGCAGGTTCCAGGTGTTGACGCGCCGTCCGAACATGGCGCGGTAATAGGCCTCGGCGTGCACCACCACCGTGGCGTTGCGCTCGGCAAAGAAATGCGCATCCAACGCCGCGAGGCCATTGCGCTCGATGTAGGCCTGCGCATCGGCGCGCAACTGCAGCAATTGCGCAATGACGCCTTCGCGGGCGTCGGGGCGCTGGCCGAAGGCGGCCTGGTAGCCGTAGACCTGGGGCTCGCGCACGTGGTCGAGGGCCGCGTAGCGCTTGCGGCCGAGTTCCGCCTGCTCCGGGTCGATCCGGTCGAGATAGCGGATCACCGCGTCGGCCGAACGGTAGAGGCTGTAGAGGTCGAGGCCATAAACCCCCACGCGCTGCGCCCGGGGTTTGAGGGCGTTGTGCGCCCGCAGCCAGCCGACGAAGTCGAGGACTTCCCGGTTGCGCCACATCCAGGCGGGAAAACGTTCGAAGTCGTCCAGCGCGGAGGTGGCGTCGTCGTCGCCTTCGCCCTGCACGTAGCGGTTCGCGCGCCAGGCGTCGGGCCAGTCGCCTTCGATCGCGACGGCGTCGAAACCCTGTTCCGCGATCAACCGGCGGGTGATTTCGGCGCGCATGCGGTAGAAATCCTGCGTGCCGTGAGTCGCCTCGCCGAGGAGGACGAAACGCCGCCCTTCGGCCATCGCCAGCAGCGCGTCATGATCGGCGGGGTTGCCGGCCAGCCTTTGCGCGAGGTCGCGCACGGCAAGAAACGGGGTCAGCGCGGGATGCGTCATGGTGTCTCCTCGCGCGACCTGGCCAGAAGACGGCGGACTTCCTCGTCGCTGGTCTGGTCGAAGGTGTCGTAGAACTGGCCGACGGCATAGAAGGGCTCCGGACTGAGGACGCAGACGAAGTCGTCGGCGATGTCGCCCAGGCGCTGCTTTGCGTCGGGCGGAGCGACCGGCACGGCCACCACGATGCGGTCGGGATGCTGCGAGCGCAGCGCCATGACGGCCGCCCGCATCGAGGCGCCGGTGGCGATGCCGTCGTCGACGACGATGACCACACGCCCGTCGATACGCACCGGTGGGCGCGCTCCTCTGTACTGGGTTTCCCGGCGTTGCAGTTCGATGCGTTCGTCCGCAAGAACCGCTTCGATCTCCTGCCGGGACACCCCGCTCATCGCGATGACGTCGGGGTTGAGATAGAGCGCGTCGCCGGAGGCAATCGCACCCATGGCGAGTTCCGGGTGCCTGGGCAATCCGAGCTTGCGCGCGATGAGCACGTCGAGTTCGGCGCCCAAGGCCTTGGCCACTTCGTATCCCACCGGCACGCCGCCGCGCGGCACCGCCAGCACAAGCACGTCATGGCGGCCCGCATAGGCCTGCAGCGCCTGGGCCAGCTTGCGGCCCGCGGCGAAACGATCCTGGAAGCGATCATCCATGACGCCACCTCACACCGACACATGCCGTCAGGCTAGGCGGCTTGGCGTGGCGCGCGATTGATCGAGATCAAGTTGCCGAACGATGGGGCCGGGAAATCCCGCGCCGAAGTTCCCGGCGGCCGTCGCGCTCAGACACCCTGCCAGCGGCGCACCCGGCCGATGTCGACATGCACGAAATCCGAGCTGGGATACAGGCCGACGCCTCCGGCCTGCAACGACAGCGCGACCCGGTGCAGCTGCGTCAGGTCGTGCCCGGGAACGCGGATGTCGGCAGCCATGCCGTCCATGTGCAGGCTGTGCTTGGCCACGCCCGCGCTGCGGGCGTGCAGCATGGCGTTGGTGCTGGGCGAGCGGTAGCCCGACACGAGCTGGATGGGTTGGGTCGCGCCGAGTCGTTCGGTGATGGCATGCAGCAGGTCGAGCAGCGAGGGGGCGATGGCCTTGGTCTCGTTGTTGCGGAAATCGCGCAGCAGATGGTTGACCTCGGCGAGCGATTCGGGAAGGTACACGCCTTGCGCCCAATAGACGGTGCGCAGGGTTTCGCCGGTGTGCAGGTTGTGCACGCTGAGCGCGCGCTCAGCGCTGGAGGCGCTTGTCTGGGCGAAGGCCGGTCGGGCGGCGACGCCGCTTCCCGCAGCCAGAATGCCGGCCGCGGCCGAGAGGAAACGTCGGCGTTCGTGGCTGGCCACTGCGTGTGGGCGAGACGGTGTGTGCGGGCGGGTATGCGACATGATGGCTTCCTTGCTTACGGTGCCGGGGTCTGGACTTCGGCCTGGCGGTCGATGCGCCTCGCCAGCCCCTCTTGCTGCTCGACGACTTGCCGGGCCTTTTGCCAGTCGATGCGGTCGGTCAGGCCATGTTCGGCCGCGAGTCGCACCAGCGTATCCCAGGGCTTGGGTTGTTTGCGGTAGATGTCCGGGTTGACCTCGAGTTCAATGTTGCCGTCGGGCAGCGCGGCGAGCAGCAACCGAGCATAGATGATCTTGCCGGGGGTGCCGAGCTGGACATGGGCGAACAGGGATTCGACGTCGTCCGGATGCAGCCGGATGCAGCCATGGCTCTGGAAATGGTAGACGCTGGGCGGCGCGCTGGTGCCGTGGATGCCGTAGCCGGGCAGGCTCAGTCCGATCCAGTATCGGCCCAAAGGATTGTCAGGCCCGGGCGGCATGCGGGTGATGATGGCCTTGTCTTCGCGCCGCATTTCCTCCTGGATCGACAGCGGGACATGCCAGGTGGGGTTCTTGCGCAATTCCACCACCTTGAAACGTCCCGCTGGCGTCGGCCAGCTCGGTTTGCCCAGGCCGACCGGATAGGCGCCCGCGAGCCGGCCGTCATGGAAGTCAAACAGCATGCGCTGCGGCAGATTGATCAGGATGCCATCGTCCAGGGTTTCCGGGACGATGTGGCGGTTGTCGATCTGAAGCGCCTGCCCCGGATGGATCGCGGCATGGGGCGCCAGCGCATTGCGCCGCGCGATGCCGGCGGCCGACTCGCCGAAGCGCGCCCCGATCGCGGTCAGCGTATCGCCCTGGCGCACGGTGTATTCAAAGCTTCCGCCGACGATCTGCTGCGACAGCTCCGGCTGGGTTGGCGGGGGCGCCGTTGCGGCGGACTGCGCCCGTGCGCCGCCGGCGCCGACGCAAGTCAGCACGGCGGCGAGAAAACGGACGGCCATCTTGCGCATGAAAACGGTGGGCATGGCTTGCCGGCGTTGCGCACCGACGGCGCGGCGGCCCCGGGGCGGCACCGGAACGCGGCAGGTCCGGCCGGGCGGCGTCAGGACCATGGCATGGCACCCGGGCCGGCCGCGCCGTCAGGCCAGGCCCGCGGGACCGGGCGGGAGATTCACCGGCACGGCCAACACGCCGCTGCGCCCGGGCACGGTGCCCATGCCCACGCCCTTGCGCGGCAATGCGCCCAGGTCCAGCGTTGCGGCGTAATCCGTCATGCTGCCGACGCGCAGGCCGGACTGGCTCCAGCCGCTCAGCAGGGCGTCGAACACGGGCGCGAGTTGGCCGCCTTCCAGCTCGGCGTGCAGGGTGTAGACATGGTCGCGGCCGTCCAGCGAAAGCTTGAGCAGGTGCGCGGCCACGTTTTCGGGGGTGATGCCGTCCACGCCGATGAGTTCGTCCAGCGTCGGCAAGGTGGTCGGCAACTGCGGCACGGCGAGGGCGCGGCCATGGACCACCGGGCGATACGGCGCATCGCCGCGCCCATCCGAGGCGAGGGCAAAGCCGAGTTCTTCTTCCAGCAGGTAGGCGGCGTCGTTCATCTGCCAGCCCGCGGCGCCGTGCACCTTGGGCGCGTGGCCGAAAATCTCGGCGAAGCGATCCACCGCCAGCCGCATCTGGCGCCGCGTCCATGCGGCGTCCTTGCGCGCGACGTTGTCCTGCCAAAGGATGTGGTCCCAGGTGTGGACGCCGACCTCGTGCCCGGCGCGGTAGGTCGCGCGCATCGGTTCGGCCGCCAGCCGGCCGATGTCCGGCCCCGGCAGCAGGGTGCCGTAGAGCAGGGTCTTGAGGCCGTAGTGGCTGGTGACCGAGGTGCGCCGCACCTTGGCCAGGAACCCCGGGCGGAACACGCGCTTGAGCGCGCGGCCGGTATGGTCGGGTCCGAGACTGAACAGGAAGGTGGCGCGCAGACGGTGGCGCGCCAGAAGCCGCAACAGCGTGGGCACGCCTTCGCGCGTGCCGCGCAGGGTGTCGACGTCGACCTTGAGGGCGAGGGTTGGCATGCTGTACGGTGTCGCCGTCCTGGTGCGCGGCTCAGTTCCCGTTGTCGTCCATCAGCGCGCGCGCCTGGCCGATCTGGCTGCGGTAGGCCTCGAAGATCTTGCGCAGGGCGGTGTCCATGTCGGCCTTCGGCGCCCAGTCCAGGTCTCGCATGGTGTTGGTGATCTTGGGCACGCGGTTCTGCACGTCCTGGTAGCCGGTGCCGTAATAGGCGCCCGAGCTGGTTTCGACCAGTCGCACCTGTTTCGCGCTGTCGCGGTATTCGGGGTATTCCGCCGCGAGGCGCAGCATGCGCTCGGCAAGATCGCGCACCGAGTGGTTGTTGGCCGGGTTGCCGATGTTGTAGATCTGGCCCTTGGCGACGCCGTTCTTGTTGTCGATGATGCGCATCAGCGCGTCGATGCCGTCGTCGATGTCGGTGAAGGCGCGCTTCTGCTGGCCGCCGTCGACCAGGCTGATGTTCTCCCCGCGCACGATGTGGCCGAGGAACTGGGTGACCACGCGCGAGCTGCCTTCCTTCGGGGTGTGGATCGAGTCCAGCCCGGCGCCGATCCAGTTGAAGGGCCGGAACAGGGTGTAGTCCAGCCCTTCCTGCTGGCCGTAGCCGGCGATGACGCGGTCCATCAGCTGCTTGGAGCAGGCGTAGATCCAGCGCGGCTTGTTGATCGGGCCGTAGATCAGCGGCGAGTTCTCGGGGTCGAATTCGGCGTCCGTGCACATGCCGTAGACCTCGGAGGTGGAGGGGAACACGAGACGCTTGCCGTGCTTCACGGCCGCGCGCACGATGGGCAGATTGGCCTCGAAGTCCAGTTCGAACACGCGCAGCGGCGCCTTCACATAGGTGGCGGGCGTGGCGATGGCGACCAGCGGGAGGATGACGTCGCACTTGCGCACGTGGTATTCGATCCACTCCTTGTTGATGGTGATGTCGCCCTCGAAGAACTTGAACCTGGGGTTGGGCAGCAGGTCGTCGATGCGGTCCGTGCTCATGTCCATGCCGTAGACCTGCCAGTCGGTGGCGGCCAGGATGCGTTTGGACAGGTGGTGGCCGATGAAGCCGTTGACGCCGAGGATGAGGATTTTTTTCATGGCAGATGTGCTGCGAGTTCCGAAACTTGTTGCGGGCTGAGGGGCGTGCCTGGGAAGCCGGCATCCCACAGTTCGAGGATATGGATGACCCCGCCATCACCGGCCCTGGCCAGCAACTTGCCGGCCACCGCGTGCAGGCCGAGGCCGCAAGACTCGGGCAGCAGGGCGGCGATCTCGGGTCGCGCCAGGCGGGCCCGGGCGACGATGAGTCGCCTGGCGCCCGACTCGAAAAACGCGCCCGGGTAGGGCGGCGCCACGGCGCGGATGAGGTTGTAGAGTTCGGCCGCCGGCCGGGTCCAGTCGAGCCTGCCGTCCTCGGGCTTGCGGCCGCCGAAGTAGCTGCCCTGCGCGAGCGGGTTGGGCCGGCGCGGCAGCTGCCCCCGCATGAGCTGCGGCAGCACGCTCCACAGCGCGATCTCGGCGGCCACGGTCACCTTGTCGAACACGTCCTTCGCCGTGTCGTCGGGCAGGATGGGCACCGCCTGCTGGGCGACGATGTCGCCGGCGTCGGGCTTGGCTTCCATGACGTGCAGGGTGGCGCCGGTTTCGCGCTCCCCGTGCAGCACGGCCCAGTTCACCGGCACCCGCCCGCGGTACTTGGGCAGCAGGGATCCATGCATGTTCAGCGCGGCGATGCGGGCCGTGGCCAGCAGTGCGGGCGGCAGCATGCGCCGGAAGTAGAAGGAAAACAGGTAGTCGGGATGGATGGCCGCCACGCGCGCCTGCAGTTCGGGCGGCACGGACAGATCCACCAGGGCCACCGGGATGCCATGCTCGGCCGCGACGGCGGCCACGCTCTCGAACCAGATGGTTTCACCTGGGTCGTCCGGGTGCGTGAGCACCAGCTCGACCTGCATGCCGCCGGCCAGCAGGGTGCGCAGGGCGCGTGCGCCAACGTTGTGATAGGCGAAGACGACGGCGCGCATGCGGCGGGTGCGGGCGGCTGAGTCAGCGACGGGAGGCGGCGAAGCGGTTGGCCTCGGCCTGCGCATTGCCGCTGGCGGGCGCGATGCCCGCCGTGGTGTCGTCCAGCACGGCTTGCACCACGTAGCGGGGGCGGCCGCGCACCTGCTCGTAGACGCGCCCGATGTATTCGCCCAGCAGCCCCATGCTGAACAGCAGCACGCCCAGCAGGCAAAAGGTGATGGCGAACAGGGTGAACACCCCCTGGACCTGCGAGCCGAACAGCAGGCGTTCGATCATCAGGTAGAGGAACAGGGCGCCGGAGGCCAGCGACAGCAGAATGCCGAGGAAGGACATGAACTGCAGCGGCATGAGCGAAAAGCCGGTGACCAGGTCGAAATTCAGCCGGATGAGCTTGAACAGCGAATACTTGGATTCCCCGGCGGCGCGTTCCTCGTGAGCCACTTCGATTTCGGTGGGGCGCAGCGAGAAGGTGTAGGCCAGCGCCGGGACGAAGGTGTTGACTTCGCTGCAGCGGTTGATGGTGTCCACCACGTCGCGCCCGTAGGCGCGCAGCATGCAGCCCTGGTCGGTCATGCGTACATGGGTGATTTTTTCGCGCAGGGTGTTCATCGCCAGGCTGGCGTTGCGGCGGAACCAGGAATCCTGGCGCTGCAGGCGGATCGAGCCGACGTAGTCGTAGCCTTCGCGCATCTTGGCCACGAGCTTGCCGATTTCCTCCGGCGGGTTCTGCAGATCGGCGTCGAGGGTGATGACGATGTCGCCCCGCGCGTGCTCGAAGCCGGCCAGGATGGCCATGTGCTGGCCGTAGTTGCCGTTGAACAGGATGGCGCGGGTCACGTCAGGCCGCTTGCGCTGCTGCTCGGCGAGCAGCGCGGCGGAGCGGTCCTTGCTGCCGTCGTTGATGAAGATGATCTCGTAGCGCTCGCCGAGGGCGTCGAGCGCGGGGTAGAGGCGGGCGAACAGGGAAGCGAGGCCGGCTTCCTCGTTGTAGACGGGAATGACGACCGACAACGCCAGGGGCGGGGCGAAAGTGCTCATACCTTGAATTCTCGCAGCACGGCGGAGAGCGCCTCGGCGACGCGGCCGATGTCGCCGTCCCGCATCGCCGGAAACAGCGGCAAGGTCAGGGTGCCCGCGCCGACGCGCTCGGCATGCGGGAAGTCGCCCGGCTTGAAGCCCATTTTGCGGTACAGGGTGAACAGGTGCATGGCCGGGTAGTGCACCCCGGTGCCGATGCCGCGGTCCTTGAGCCGCTGCATCACCGCGGCGCGCTCCACCCCGTCGGGCAGCACGACCTGGAACATGTGCCAGTTGCTGTCGGTGAAGTCGCGTACCGGAAGCTGCACGCCGCGCCCGCCCAGGTCGAGGCCATCGAGCGCGACGCAATAGGCTTGGGCGAGTTCCGTGCGGCGGGCGTTGAAGTCGTCCACGCGCTGCAACTGACCGAAGCCCACGCGCGCCGCCACGTCGGTGAGATTGGCCTTGCCGCCCAGCACGTCCACATCCATGCCGTCGAGGCCGAAGCGGCGCACGCCCTGCAGGCGCAGGCGCTCGGCAAGCGCAGGGTCGGCGCCTTCGGGCAGCACCAGGCAGCCGCCTTCGATGCTGGTGGCGTTCTTGTTCGGGTGGAAGCTGAACGAGGCGAAATCGCCGAAGCTGCCGATGCGCTTGCCGCGCCAGGTGCTGCCGATGGCCTGCGCGGCATCTTCCAGCACGCGCAGCTTGTGGCGCTGCGCGATGGCGTCGATGGCGTCGAGATCGCACGGCAACCCCGCCAGATGCACCGGCAGCAGAACCTTGGTGCGCGGCGTGATGGCGGCTTCGATGCGCGCCGTGTCGATGTTGCGCGTCGCGGGGTCGATGTCGACGAACACCGGTGTCGCGCCCACGGCGAGAACCACGTTGGCCGTGGCGACCCAGGACAAGGGCGTGGTGATGACTTCGTCCCCCGGCCCGACGCCCAGCATGCGCAAGGCCACTTCCATGGTCACCGTGCCGGAGTTGAAGGCGCGCACCGTGCGCCCGCCGAAGTAATCCGACAGCGCCTGCTCGAAGCGGGCGGCCCAGGGCCCGGTGGTGATCCAGCCCGAGCGCAGCACCTCGGCGACGCCGGCGATGGTGGCTTCGTCGATGTCGGGGCGCGTCATCGGTAGGAAGTCGGAGGCAGTGGTCATGGTGGGTGGGTTCAGGAGCGGGCGACGAGGATCACGCCGACGATGATGATGGCGATGCCGAGCAGTTTCTGGGCCGTGAGCGCCTCGCCGAACAGCCACCACGCGGCGAAGGCCGTGACCACATAGCCCAGGGACAGCATGGGATACGCCATGGACACCTGCACCCGCGTGAGCGCGAGGATCCACACCACCACCGACACGGCGTAGCAGGCCAGGCCCAGAAGAATCTGCCATTGCAGCGCGAAATGCAAGCCGGCCTGCCAGAGGTTGCCGAGCGTGAACGAGAACCGCCCGGCCGTTTCGGCGCCGGCCTTGATCAGCAACTGCGCGGCGGCATTGAGCATCACCCCGGTCAGCACCAGCACGAACGCCACCGTGCTCACGCGCGTGCTCCCGTGAGTCGGCGAGCCGCTTCGCCGGGTCTGGCGGCGCTGCATCTTGTCGGGTCCGGCACGGGGCTCATGGCTTGTCCTGGTGGTCGGTGCCGCCCGCCGTGGGGGCATTCCACGCCGCCGGGAGGCGCGCCGCGGCGGCCTGCGCCGCGGGCCCGTAATTCTGCCCCGGTTTGGCGATCACGGCGTAACGCGGGGTGAGGTCGATGATGCGGAGAGGCAGGCCCATCGCGCGCAGCGCGGCCAACTCGCCCACCGGCATGAAGGCCAGCGGCAGCCTGTCCTGTTCCCAGCGCTTGGCGAACCCCGCGACGCTGGGCACCCACAGTTGCGGCTGCTGGGTGATGCCGAAATGCAGCTCGCCCTCGTAGGCCACCACGGTCACCGTGCGGCGCAGGTAGAACGGCAGGGTCTGGTCGTAGGTGCCCACGGTGTAGAAAGGCTGACCCGCGTGCAGCCAGGGGCGGATGGCGGCGACCACGTCCTTGGTCGACGCGGTGCGCCCCAGGATCTGGAAGGCCTGCGTGCCCACCGTGAGTCCGACGAACATGCCGCCGGCCAGCACCAGCACGGCAGCGGTGCGGCGCCCCGCGCCCTCCAGACGCCAGGCCAGCAGACTGCAGATCAGACCAAGCGCGGCGGTGATCTCCAGCCACCAGCCGTATTGCTGATACAGCGCAGCGGGCGTGATGGCATTGCCCGCGCGCCACAGTTGCGTGAAGCCGACGATGGCCGCAAGCGAGATGGCCGCGTTCAGCACGAACTGCCAGCGCAGCGCGCCGCGCGGCGCGCGCGCGAAGCGCTCGCCCATCATCAGCGCCAGCGCCGGGAAGATGGGGAGGATGTACGAGGGCAGCTTGGAGTGCGAGGCGCTGAAGAACAGGAAAATGAACACCGACCAGATCAACAGCACCCAGTTCGGGCGCAGCGCGGCACGCGCGGGCGCAGGCGATGCGGCAGCACGCTCGGCCATCGGCTGCTTGTAGGCGTGCCACAACCCGGGAAGCAGTCCGCCCAGCCACGGCACGATGCCCAGCAGCAGGATGGGGATGAAGTAATACCAGGGCCCAGGCCGCTGCAGATCGGGCGTGAGGAAGCGCGTGAACTGCTGGTAGACGAAGAAGTAGTTGAAGAACTCCGGGTTGCGGATCTGCACCCAGACATACCAGGGCGCGGCGATGGCGAGAAAGATCAGCAGTCCGGACGCGATGTGCAGGCGCCTCCACAGGCCCCAGTCGCGGGTGATCAAGGTGTAGAGCACCAGCGTCGAGCCCGGGAAAGCGACACCGATCAGTCCCTTGGACAGCATGGCCAGGGCCATCATGGCCCAGCAGGCCCACATCCACCCGCGCGTTTGCGCCTTCGTCGCGGCCTGGCGTTGCGCCAGCAAAAAGGCGAACAGGCTGCCGGCGAGAAAGGCCGACACGCCCATGTCCAGCGTGTTGATATGGCCCAGCCCGACCCAATACAGCGAACTGGCCAGAATCGCCGCCGCATAAAGGCCGGTACGAGGGCCATAGAGAACCCGGCCGGCAAATCCCGTGAACAGGATGGTGAGAAAGCCGGTGAGCGCGGTCCAAAGCCGGGCCTGCCATTCACCCAGGCCGAACAACTCGTACGCGGTGGCGGTGGCCCAGTATTGCAGGGCGGGCTTCTCGAAGTACTTGAAGCCGTCCAGGCGCGGCGTCACCCATTCGCCGCTGGCCACCATTTCGCGCGGGATCTCGGCATAGCGGCCCTCGTCGGTGGGAACCAGGTCACGCACGCCAAGCACACCGAACCACAGCGCGGCAAGCACGATGGTCAGCACAACGAGCATGCCGCGCGAGGGAAGAGCGTCTTGGGGGGATTGGGGTGTCACGGAACAGGCGGTTGGACGTAGGCCGTTCGTGGTGCCGGTGAAAGGAATCGAACCCTCGACCTTCTCATTACGAATGAGCTGCTCTACCAACTGAGCTACACCGGCGGCGAAGCCCGAAATCTTAACCGATTCGAGCACTTGGCTCACGCACTGCGCGCAGGCCGGTCAGACGGCCGCTTGCGGGCGTGGACGGTCCAGGTGGGGAAGGCCTATTGCGCCTCGGCGTGATAGCGCTGCAGCAGGGCGACTTCTTCGCGACTACCGAGCATCACGGCGGCGCGCTGATGCAGGTTCTGGGGCTGGATGTCGAGAATGCGTTCGGTGCCCGCCGTGGCCATGCCCCCGGCTTGCTCCACCAGCATGGCCATCGGGTTGGCCTCGTACAGCAGGCGCAGCTTGCCGGCGCGATCCGGTTCGCGCCGGTCCCAGGGGTAGAGGAAGACGCCGCCGCGCATCAGGATGCGATGCACGTCGGCCACCATGCTGCCGACCCAGCGCATATTGAAATCCTTGCCACGCGGGCCGTTCTTGCCTTGCAGGCATTCGTCGACGTAGCGTTGCACCGGAGGCGCCCAGTGGCGCATGTTCGACATATTGATGGAGAACTCGCGCGTGGATTCGGGGATGCGCAAGCCTTCCTGCGTGAGCACGAAGCTTCCCTGCTCGCTGTCGAGCGTGAACACGGCCACACCGTGGCCGAGCGTGAGCACCAGCGTGGTCTGCGGCCCGTAGGTGCAATAACCGGCGGCGACCTGGTCGCGCCCGGGTTGCAGGAAGTGCTCGGCGCCGACGTCGCGCACGCCGTCCGCGAGGTGCAGCACGGAGAAGATGGTGCCGATGGTGACGTTGACCTCGATATTGCTCGAGCCGTCCAGCGGGTCGAACAGCAGCAGGTATTCGCCACGCGGGTAGCGGTGCGGCACGGGGTAGATCTGCTCCAGTTCCTCCGACGCCATCGCGGCCAGATGTCCGCCCCATTCATTGGCTTCCAGCAGCACGTCGTTGGCGATCACATCCAGCTGCTTCTGCACCTCCCCCTGCACGTTCTCGCTGCCGGCGCTGCCGAGGATGCCGGAGCTGGCGCCCTTGTTCACCGCGCGGCTGATGCGCTTGCAGGCGCGCGCCACCTGTTCGATGAGCAGACGCAAGGAGCCAGGAATGTGGCCGTGGCGGCGCTCCTGCTCGATGAGGTAGCGCGAGAGGCTGATGGGATTGTCGGACATGGTGGCGTCGGGGCGTGGGGTTGGCGCGGCTCGCCTGGGGTTTCAGGCCAGGGCCTTGCCGAGGATTTCGCGCGTGTCGGCCGAAAGGCCGGGGTGGGCGGCGAGTTCGCGCATCACCGGCTCGGCGGTCTGGGCATAGGGCGGGGCCAGCTTGCGCCAGCGGTCCATGGCGCGTGCGAGGCGGGCGGCGACTTGCGGGTTGATCGCGTCCAGCGCCCGAACCTGCTCGGCCCAGAACGCATAGCCGGCGCCGTCGGCGCGGTGGAAGGCGCCCGGGTTGCCCTGGCAGAAGGTGGAGATCACGCTGCGCGCACGGTTGGGGTTGCGCAGGCTGAAGTCCGCGTGGCGCATCAGGGCGCGGATGGCCTCGATCTCCACGCCCGGCGTGCCGGCCTGCAGCGCGAACCATTTGTCCATCACCAGCGGCTCGTGGGCGAACTGCGCGGCGAAGCGCTGCAACGCCGTTTCGGCAAACTGCGCGCGGCTGCCGACCAGCGCGGCCAGGGCGTCGAAGCGGTCGGTCATATTGTCGGCATCCTTGACGCGCTGGTAGGCGCGGCCTTGCCACTGCGCGTCGCCCAGCAGGCACAGATGCGCGAGCGCCAGATTGCGCAGGCCGCGGCGGCCCGCGCCGGCGAAGTCGGGGGAGTAGCCGCGGTTGGGCGCCAGCGTATGCCAGAGTTGTTCCCAATCGGCCTGCAGTTGCTGCGCCAGGGCCAGGCGCATGGCCTGGCGGGTCTGGTGGATGCGGGGAGGGTCGATCTCGCCGAGCTGTTCGGCGATATAACCTTCGCTGGGCAGGGTAAGGACCAGTTCCTTGAACGCCGGGTCCAGCGCGGGGTCGCGCAGCACGGCGCGCAGGGCGTCCAGATAGGCGGCGTCGACCTTGAGATCGCCTTCGCGCACCGCCGGAAGCAGGCGGGACAGGGCCAGGCGCTGGGCGGCCTCCCAGCGGTTGAAGGGGTCGGCGTCGTGCGCCAGCAAGATCAGCCGGTCGGCGTCGCCCAGGCCATCGTCGAGGATGACCGGGGCCGAGAACCCGCGCAGCAGCGAGGGGATGGAGTCGGCATCGACCTCGTGCAGCACGAAGCTCTGCTCGGGCTGGGTGAGCACCAGCAGGGCCTCGGGGCTGCGGCCGGTACGGCCTTCGGCGCGAAAGGCCAGCGCCGCGCCGTCGCGGCCGACGAGACCCATGCGCACC
>MLJW01000551.1_pt1 | contig 14511 bp, 17 predicted proteins | sample 888231 | NCBI WGS metagenome assembly MLJW01 (sample SAMN05788063, study PRJNA343431) | mine drainage metagenome | isolation source: sample collected from the inflow into an acid mine drainage treatment plant... | place: Germany: Lusatia, lignite mining district
GCGGCGTCCGCCCCCGATTTTTGGCTGCGTTTCGGGCATCCTGACCGCAAACGGCTCGCTTTTCGCGCAGTTCACGACCATGAATGCCGGCAGTCTCGCCCAAGAGGTCATTTCTTCAGTGTTTCCCAAGGAAGAGTTTGCCCAATTGCGACTGGGCGCGCAACGCGTCGAGCCCAAGCGTTGGCCAATTTAAGTCCACGCGATCACCCATGAACGTCAGAATCCCGTAAGTGATGCCGAATAATGGGCCCGTGCAAGTAAGGAACCAGCAACACTTCTGTGGGGAACTGGGTATCGGTGGATGTAAAAAATTGCGCTGTGGATGTAGGTGCGGATTCAAAAACGTCAAAAACATCTTTAAAAGCAACGACTTGAGGTATTTTTGTGGATGTTGTGGACGTTGTGGAAGTAGCCCACCCCCGTAGCGCCTGCGCGATCACGAGCGTGCGCGCACGCACGCGCGTATACGCGCATGCGACACGCGTGCGAGGCCCTACCGCAGCGTGCGCCTTTCTGCACTCTCGCGCGCGCATGCGCGTAAGGACAACATCCACAACATCCACAACATCCACAAAAGAAGGGCCGACTGCCCTTTCCCGCAACCTAATGCCGGGCCGTTTTCAGAGGAGAAACGCCGCTTTGACGCGTCCAGCCAACCTCGTCGGGAATCTGTGGATGTTCCCAAAAACCTACATCCACAAACATCCACAACATCCACAATTTTCTGTGGGGAACGGGCGATCGCAATCAGAACCACCGCTTGCTTGCGCGTCGAGGACGCTGAAAGGGTTGGCATCCTTTCCTTTTTCAGCATTTTCCCGACTCAGTGCCGTGCTGGGAACATTCTCTGCGGCTAGGGCTTGCTCGATCGCGCCGATATGGGCCTGCAAAGCGGCGCCAGCGGCCTAGAGAGCCGCGATCTCGGGCTGAGTATCCTCCGGGGTTCACGTGCGCTAATAAGCCGAGGCAGAGGCCTCTAGGCGGCATCCGGTCAACGTTGATTCCTGCGTGACGGCGCTCAATTCGAATCCTTGCGGCAAAGGCAGTAGATGAAGCGCTGCACCGCTCCGGCGGGCGTGTGGTGCTCCTCGCGCTCCTGCCCGAGCAGCGTGAACGGCGCGCCGAATTCAGCGTGCAGGCCGTCCGCGCTGTAGCGCGTGACGGGAAGCCCGCTGCACTGCTCGGGGCCATCCTCGGCGAACGTGGCCACGATGACGAAGCCGCCCGGCTCGACCGAGCGCAACACCGCCCGGACGTAGGCGGCGCGTTCCTGCGGCGTAGTGAGGAAGTGAAAGACGGCACGATCGTGCCAGACCGTGTAAGCGTGGCGCTCGAGTTTGACCTGGGTGATGTCGCCAACCCGCCAGCGGGCGCGGCTCGCGCGCTGGGCGAGACGCTGTTTTGCCGCGTTCAACGCGGCGTCCGACAGATCAAGCACGGTCACATTGGAGTATCCGTCGGCGATGAGATCATCGACCAGCGTGGAAGCGCCGCCGCCGACGTCGATGATGCCGCAGGCCTTGCTCACGCCGGTGCGGCGAATGAGCTCGCGCGATTGAAGTGCGTGCTCCTGAAACCAACTCACGCGGGTCACCGCCTTGGTCGCATAAACCCGTTCCCAGTGCTGCTTCGATGGCATGACGGTGTCCCCATAGAGAGTATCGCGACGCCCGGGATGCAAACGCCCGAGACCGCGAGCACGGACACGCTGCGGTGATCGCCGCGCACAGGGCGTGCCACGCACCTCGCTTGGCCGCACGGATCACTGTGATGCTAAGGCCGTTCGCCCATCCGCGACGGCCGCAGGCGCACGGAAGCAAGTCGATCCGTTCGACCGTCAGGATTTCCCGCGTGCGTCGACCAAATGGCATGGATCGCATCGGCGAGCCTTGAAAACCTGACCAAGAGGAGACGGACATGAACATCTGCAACGGTTCGACATCGAGCTTGAAGCGCGCGTTGGGCGTAGCCCTGCTGGTCGTGCTGGCAGCGCCCGGCGTGCTGACCGTGCTGTCGCCGATCGGCATGGCGTTCGGCGCCACGCCGGGGCAAGGCGCCGCTCAACCGCACGTCGTCGCCAGCGCCAGCGTTCAAGGGGCGCCAGGCGTGCGCGCCGATTGACGGGCCGCCGTGCGGCGAACGGCGTTCGCCGCCGCTGTCAGGAATCGGCGGCTTTTCCGACCAAGGGGCATGGCGTGTTCGAACACCCATGCCCGACCCAACACTCTGGAGATCCGAATGAAGCAGACCAAGACCCGATCGCGCGCCCTTCCCGCGCTGGCGATTGCCACGGCGATGATTTCGCCGATGCCGGCAGCGCTCAGCGCGATCTCGCCGATCGCCAACGCCAGCGCCGCGATGAACCCGTGCGCGCCGTCCAATCCCTGCGCACCGGCGGCGAAGAAGCGCATGAGCCCGTGCGCGCCGGGCAAGAAGATGTCGGCCAATCCGTGTGCCCCGGGCAGCAAGAAGGGCAGCAACCCCTGCGCTCCGGCTGGCATGAAGTCGTCGAACCCCTGCGCGCCGGCCAAGTGACCGGTTCGAGTGGCCCACTTATCACCTGACCACAAGGAGTATCCAAATGAACAAGCGTCAATTCCTGAGTACCGCCGCGGCTTCGTTGCTCGCACTCGGCGGCGTGTCCGCCGCGCTGCCGGCACACGCCGACACGATGGGCAAGTGTTTCGGCGTCGCCCAGGCCGGGCACAACGACTGCGCCGGGCTGTCGGGCCTGCATTCGTGCAAGGGGCAGAGCACGATGAGCTACAACCCGGGCGATTTCGCGGTCAAGCCCACCGGCACCTGCGCCAAGCTCGGCGGCCTCGACATGATGCAGGCCAAGGCGATCCTGGCCGACCCGGCGAAGACCAAGGCGTTTGAAGCGGCGATGGCCAAGCGCATGTCCTGAGCGGCCGCGGCCTGGGTCGCGAAACCCTGGCCGCACCATCCGCCGCGAGGAGCACGAGATGCATGAGGAGCACAAATCCGCGGCGCGCGCCGGAATCGGCATGCGCCACCCGCACTACGCCGAGTTCGACTCGCGCCGACCCGACGTGGGCTTCGTTGAAGTCCACTCGGAGAACTTCTTCAACCGTTTCGACGCCGCCAGCGCGGTGCTGCAGCGCGTGCGCGAAGCGTATCCGGTGAGCCTGCATGGCGTCGGGCTGTCGCTAGGCGCCGCAGCCGGAGTCGACCGCGAGCACCTGGAGAGCCTGGCTGAACTGGTCGAGCGCATCGAACCATGCCGCGTCTCGGACCACGCCAGCTTCGCGCGCGGCAGCCTGAGCGATGCGCGCGCGGTGCACGCCAACGACCTGCTGCCGCTGGCCTTCACCGACGCCCAACTGGCGATCCTGGCCGACAACGTTCAGCGCGTGCAGGACAGGCTGCGCCGGCCGCTGCTGGTCGAGAACCTGAGCAGCTACGTCGGCTGGCGCGACGCCGACTGGAGCGAGCCGGCGTTCTTCGCCGAACTCGGCCGGCGCAGCGGCTGCGGACTTCTGCTCGACGTCAACAACCTGATGGTCAACGCGAAGAACGCCAGGGTCGCCGACCCGCTGCGCAGCGTGTGCGACTGGCTCGACGAGCTCGCCACGCTGGCGGGGCCAGGGCTGGTCGGCGAAATCCACCTGGCCGGGCACAGCGAGCAAGGCGATCTGGTCGTCGACGACCACGCCGACGTCGTGTCCCCTGACGTGTGGATCGCCTACGCGCACGCGCTGCGCCGCTTCGGCGGCGTGCCGACGTTGATCGAATGGGACACCGACCTGCCGACGCTCGACGTGCTGCTCGGCGAAGCCGTGCAGGCGCAGGCGCTGCTCGACGAGCGCGCAGCCGGGTGGTCGCCGGCATGCGGAGCGACGGCATGCGCGGCGTGATCGAACCGGCGCGGTCACCCGCCGAGGAAACGGGCCACGCGCGCGAGGCGCGGCGCCAGCAGCAGCTGCTCGATGCGCTGTTCGCGAGCGAGCGCGCGGCACCGCGCGACGCCTTGCCCGGCTGGCCGCGAGGCGTCGCCGCCTACCGCGTCAACGCCGCGGCGCACGCGGCGCAAGTGCTGCGCGCGCAGCATCCGACGGTGCTGGCGATGCTCGGCGACGACGCGTTCGACGCGCTGGCCGCCGCGCACTGGCGCGACTGCCCGCCGACGCGGGGCGACCTGGCACGCTTCGGCGACGCCTTCGCGGGCTGGCTGCGGCAGCGCGACGAGCTCGCGGCGTGGCCCTGGCTGGGTGACTGCGCGGCGCTCGACCAGGCACCGTGGCAAGTGCAGTTCGCGCCGCCGGCGGCGCTGGGCGACACCGACCTGCAACGACTGGCTGGCGGCGACCCCGACGCGCTGGCGCTTCGACTGGCGCCTGCAACACGCCTGCTCGAAGCCGACTGGGCGGTGGTCGCACTGCGCGAGCTGCACGCCGCGACTGAGCCCGACACCGACGCGATCGCGCAGGCCGTGCGCGCCGCGCCGCAGGCGGCGTGGGTGTGGCGCGAAGGTTTCGATGCGCGCTGCGTCGCGCTCGACGCGGCCGGCGTGCGCTGGATCCGCGCGCTGCGCGACGCGCCGACCTTGGGCGCCGCGCTGGAGCGCGCCGGAGACGGTGTCGACGTCGCCGCATGGCTGGGCGACGCGGTGCGCAGTGGATGGATCGACGGCATCGACGCCGTCACGACGAAGGAGCCCTTGACATGATCCGAAAGACCCTTGCCGCAGTCGTGGTCGCGACGTCGGTCGCGTGGACGTCGGCGCAGGCCGCGCCGAGCGTGGGGCAACTGGCCGATGCGATGCTGCAACAAATGGGGCGCACGACCGCGGTGACGCTGGGCCGTGGCCCTCGCGTGGTCGACGTGTTCTTCGACCCCAACTGCCCCTACTGCCACGAGCTCTACGACGACCTGCAGCCCTGGGTCGGCAAGCAGGGCCTGCAGCTGCGCTGGATTCCGGTCGCGGTGCTGGCGCCGAGCAGCGAAGGCAAGGCCGCGGCGCTGCTGCAGGCGCCTGAGCGCCGCGAGGCGCTGGCGCGCAACGAGGACGACTACGGCGAGAACCCCCGCGCCGGCTCCGGCGGCGGTCTGGTGCCGGCGGCGCAGGTGACGCCGCAAACCCGCGCCGAGCTGGCGCGAAACTTGAAGGTGCTGCACGCCGCCGGCCCCTACTTCGCGTTCCCGCTGATGGTCTGGCGCGACAAATCGGGGCAGGCGCAGATGTTCCTCGGCGCGCCGCACGACGCCGCGCAGCTCACCGCGCTGCTCGACGGTGTGCGCTGACATACCCGGCGCGATGCGCGGCGGCGCGGCGATGCGGCGTCAGCGGCCGCGGCGCGCGGCGCGCCAGGCGTCGATCGACCAGCGCCCCGGTCCCCACAACGCGACCAGCAGCATCAGCCCGCCCCAGATGACGTGGAACAGGATCGCCGGAGCTTGCAGCGCGTACAGGTACGACAGCAGCGCGACCCCGTTGACGATGAACAGCCCGAGCGCGCCGAAGCGTCCAAACAGGCCGAAAGCGACCAGCGGCGGCAGCAGCAGTTCGCCGGCGGTGCCGACCACCGCGGCCAGATGCGGCGGCAGCGGCGCGACGTGGAATTCGTTCTCGTACAGCCAGACCGTGGCGGCCCAGTCGCGCAGGCTCTGCAGCCCAGAGTTGAAGAACACGGCCGAGACGTACAGGCGCGCGGCGAGCAGCGCCGGCGCCTGCAAGGCGTCGAGCCCGCGTTCGGCGCGGCACCACAGCCGTGCCGCGTTGTTCGCTTCGATGCGCCCGCCGCGTGGCGTCGCTGCTGTTCTTGCTGGGGTCATGGCTGTCTCCTCGGGGCCTGGGGTGCGCGCGAGCCTGGGCGGCGGCGCAGTCTGTGCACCTTGGTCGCGGCACGCGCGATTTCCTGACAGCCGCGCGTCGCGGCCGGCGGGGTCGACGACGGATCGCGTACATTGCGCGCATCGATGGAGCGGCCCACGATGACCCCACCGAGCGACATCCTGCGACAGATCGAATCGACGCGGCCGACGCTGATGCGCCTGGCGCTGCTGCAACTGCGCAACCCGACCTGGGCCGAGGACGCGGTGTCCGAGGCCCTGCTCGCCGCGCTCGAGGGCGCTGCGCGCTTCGCCAGCCAGTCGAAGCTGCAGACCTGGGTCGTCGGCATCCTGAAGAACAAGATCGTCGATCAGCTGCGCTTGCACCAGCGCGAATGCGCTTTCGTCGCGTCCGAAGACGACGAGATCGAGGATCTGGTCTTTGCGAGCGACGGGCACTTCCGGGACATGCCGGCGGTGTGGGCCATGCCCGATCAGGCCGTGCAGCAGACGCAGTTCGTCAACGTGCTCGAAGCGTGCATGGACGCGCTGCCCGGGCAGCTGGGCCGGGTGTTCCTGATGCGCGAGTGGCTGGAGTTCGACACCGCCGAGATCTGCCGCGAACTCGGTCTGAGCTCGGCCAACGTCTGGCAGATGCTGTCGCGGGCGCGCTTGCGTCTGCGCGAGTGCCTGCAGATCCACTGGTTCAACGCGAGCGCCTCATGAAGCGTCTTTCGATTCGATCCTGTCGCGAGATCTCGCGCCTGGTGCTGGCGCGCGAAGACCGCCGCCTGAGCTGGCCCGAGCGTCTGGCGATCCGCGCCCACTTCATGATCTGCGAAGCCTGCCCGCGCTTCGCCCAGCAGGTGCGAACGATGCGCGTCGCGCTCTAGCTGTGGCGCGGCTACCGCGACGACGGCGGCGAGTGAGGCACTCGAAGGGGGCGTCACGCGTGCGTCACACGCTGCCGCTACGGTGACGCGATGCGCGACGATTCCTCGAACGACGACCGCGACCTGGCGCCTCGCACGATCGCGCTGGTCGAGCACGACACGGACATCGCCGAGTGCTTCGACGCGATGCATGCGCTGCGCCCGCACCTCGAGCGCGACGCTTTCGTCGCCCGCGTGCACGAGCTGCAGGCCCAGGGTTACAGGCTGACCGCGCTTCGCGCCGAGGGCCGCGTCGCCTGCGTCGCCGGCTTTCGCCTCGTCGACGGCCTGTCGCGCGGCCGCCAGCTGTCGATCGACGAACTCGCCACCGTGCCTGGGCAGCGGCGCCGTGGCCACGCCGCAGCGCTGCTGGCGTGGCTGGCCGACCATGCGCGCGAGCAGGGCTGTGCCGCGCTGCAGCTGCACAGCAGCTACCCGCGGCACGCGGCGCACCGGCTCTACCTGCAGCAGGGCTACGTGCTGCACGCGCACCACTTCCTGCTCGAGCTGGGTTGAAGCGTCATGCCGCCAGCCGCCAGCGCTTCCTCTGCCGAGCGCGTCGATCGTGCCGAAGGCGACGTCAACCGGACGGCGCAGCGCAACGACTGGCAACGCGAACACATCGGCGACGCGACCCGCGCACTGCTCGAATCCGACGCCGCGCATTTCCTGCACCAGGCGCTTTCGACGCCCTGCCTGAACGCCTTGCGCGCGGCGAGCGGCTGCTGCATCGAGGACGTCGAAGGCCGCCGCTATCTGGACTTCCACGGCAACAATGTCCATCAGCTCGGCCATGGTCACCCGCGCGTGATCGCCGCCGTCAAGCGTGCGCTCGATACCTTGCCGTTCTCGCCGCGGCGCTATACCAACCAGCACGCCGTCGAACTGGCCGCGCGGCTGGCCGAGCTGGCGCCTGAGCCGCTGGGCAAGGTGCTGCTGGCGCCCGGCGGAGCCGAGGCGATGGGCATCGCGCTGCAGCTCGCGCGCGTGGCCACCGGTCGTTTCAAGACCGTGTCGATGTGGAACGCGTTCCACGGCGCGAGCCTGGACACGATCGGCATCGGCGGCGAGGCGATGTTTCGCCGCGGCATCGGCCCGCTGCTTCCCGGTGCCGAGCACGTGCCGCCGTGCGACCCCGGCGGCTGCCGCTTCGCCTGCGCCGGAAGCTGCAACGCGACCTGCGCGAGCTTCGTCGACGATGTGCTCGCGCGCGAAGGCGACGTCGGCGCGGTGATCGTCGAGACCGTGCGCTGCACCGACGTGCAGGTTCCGCCGCCGCGTTACTACCAGCTGCTGCGCGAGGCCTGCGACCGCCACGGCGCGCTGCTGATCCTCGACGAGATTCCGATCGCGCTGGGGCGTACCGGGCGCATGTTCGCGTTCGAGCATTACGACGTCGTCCCCGACATCGTCGTGCTCGGCAAGGGGCTGGGCGGAGGCGTTTGGCCGCTGGCCGCGGTGATCGCGCGCCGCGACCTCGACGTCGCCGGCGATCGCGCGCTGGGCCATTACACCCATGAGAAGAGCCCGGTAGGCTGCGCGGCCGCGCTGGCCACGCTCGACTGTCTGCAGCACGACGGCCTGCTCGAGCGTGCGCAGGCCATCGGCCGGCGCATGCGGCAGCACCTCGACGCCGTGCGCGGCGAGCTGCCGTGGGTGCGCGAGGTGCGCTCGATCGGCGCGCTGCTCGGCGTCGAATTGTGCGCGCCCGACGGCACGCCGGCACCCGAACAAGCCGAGTCGGTGATGTACCGCTGCCTCAGCGGCGGCTTGAGCTTCAAGGTCGGACAGGGCAACGTGCTGAACCTGTCGCCGCCGCTGGTCATCGACGACGCCGAGCTCGACCGCGCGCTGGACGTGCTGGTCGCCGCGCTGCGCGAGCTGCCGCCGCCCTGACGCCGGCACGTTGCCGCGGCGGCCGGGGCCGTGTCAGCGCCGTCGCCTGCCGAGCCAGGACACCGCGAGCAGCGCCAGCCAGGTCAGCAGGACCAGCACGATCGACAGCGCCGACGCGTCGAAGACCGCGCCGCGGTCGGCCAGCGCGAAAATGCCCACCGGCATCGTCGACCAGCCCGGCGGGTAGACCATCACGGTGGCGCCGAGCTCGCCCATCGACAAGGCCAGGCTCAGGCTGAACGCCGCAGCCAGCTGCGGCGCCAGCAGCGGCAGCGTGACGTGGCGCAGGCAGTATCCAGGGGCGGCGCCCAGGCTGCGCGCGACCTGTTCGACCTCGGCCGGAAGCGACTTCAACCCGGCCGAGACGTTGCCGTAGCTGAACGCCGAGACGATCGCGAAATGCGCCAGCACGACAATCGCGAGGGTGCCGTTGAGCAGCAGCGGCGGCTGGCTGAACGCGACCAGCAGGCCAAGGCCGATCGACACCGACGGCACCGCGCTGGGCACGAAGAACAACAGGTCGAGCCAGCGTCGCCGTGCCGCGGCGACGTCGCGCAGCGCCAGCGCCGCCCAGCTGCCGCCGATCAGCGCGACGGTGCTGGCGAGCAGCCCGCTGAGCAGACTGGCCGCGATCTGGTGCGCCAGTGCACCGCTGAAGGCGTGCGCGTAGTGCGCCGGGGTGAACCGGGACGGCAGCAGGCCGTTCCACTCGCCGGCGACGCTGGCCGCGCCGATCACGGCCAATGGCAGCACGTAGAGGGCGGCGACGGTCAGTGCGGTCAGTGCATGCACCGCGTGCCGCGTACGGCTAGACCAGACCAGCATGGCCGGATCCGAAGCGCGCCAGCGCCCGGTTGTACAGCGCGTACAGCGCGAGCGACAAGGCGACATTGGCCACCGCGGCGGCGCAGGCGCCGGTGTAGTCGCCTTCGAGGATGGCCTTGCTGTAGATGAGCAGCGGCAGCGTCACGACTCCCTTGGCGCCGATGAACAGCACGATGCCGAACTCGTTGACCGTCAACAGCAGGCACAGGCTGCCGCCGACCATCAGCGCCGGCAGCGCGGCCGGCGCGATGATGCTGCGCACGATGCGCCACGGCCTGGCGCCCAGGCTGCTGGCGACGTCGATCTGCGCGAGGTCGAACTGCTCGAACGCGGCCAGCAGCGGCCTGAGCACGAAGGGCGTGTAGGCGGTGACTTCGGCCAGCACCACGCCCCAGATCGAGTACAGGAAGTGCAGGGGAGGCGAGCTCAGCGCGAGCTCGCGCATCAGTTCGCCGTTGATGAACCCGGCCGAGCCGTAGATGAAGGTGAAGGCCAGCGTCAGCAGGAAGGTAGGCAGCGCGATGTAGGTGTCGATCAGCCGCATCACGAACACCGCGCCGGGCAAGGGCACGAAGGCCAGCGCCAGCGCCAGCGCGAAACCCAGCAGCAGGCAGCCGGCACTGGCCAGCAGCGCGATCTCGACGGTGTGCAGCACGGCGTTGGCGAACAGCGCCGAATGCGCCAGCGCGATGAAAGGGGCCAGCGTCGGCGTGGCGCCGTCGCCGTGCAGCGCACGCAGCGCGATCAGTGCCAGCGGATAGAAGAAGGCCGCGCCGAGCAGGCCCAGCGGCGGCACGGCGCGCGCGATGCGCGCGGCCTCGCTCATGCGGCGCTGCCCAGCGCGGCGTCGCTGCGCACCAGGCAGGCGTCGCGCGGCGCGAAGCCGAAGCGCACCGCTTCGCCGACACGCGGCGGGTGCGGCGCCGGCGGCGCGCTGATGCGCAGCCGCGCGTCGCCGCAGGCCACGCGCAGCAACTGCTGGTCGCCTTGCCACAGCACCGCCTCGACGGTGCCGCTCAGCGTATTGCCGGGTGCCGCGCCGGCGCCGTCGAGCAGGCGCAGCGCGTGCGGCCGCACGCACAGCAGCGCGTCGGCGCCGATCGCCGCGGCGTCGGGCTGCGCCACGCGCAGCGGCACGTCGCCGAACAGCACGTCGGCGAGTTCGGCGCCGGCCGCGGCCAGGCGCACCGGCAGCAAATTGGCGTGGCCGAGGAATTCGGCCACGTAGCGGTTCGGCGGGCGCTGGTACAGCTGCTGCGTGGCGCCGACCGCGCTGATGCGGCCGTCGCGCATGATCGCGATGCGCTCGGCCAGCGTCAGCGCCTCGCTCTGGTCGTGCGTGACGTAGATGATGGTCAGGTGCGGCAGGTCGCGGTGCAGCCGCGCGATTTCCTCGACCATGCCGCGCCGGATCTGCGCGTCGAGCGCCGACAGCGGCTCGTCGAGCAGCAGCACGGCCGGGTCGACCGCGAGCGCGCGGGCGATCGCCACGCGCTGCTGCTGCCCGCCGGACAGCTCGCGCGGGTAGCGCCGGCGATAGTCGTGCATGCCGGTCAGCCGCAGGCAGGCATCGACGCGCTGCGCGATCGCGTGCGGCGCCGCGCCGCGCGCACGCGGGCCGAACGCGACGTTGTCCTCGACGCGCATGTGCGGAAACAGCGCGTAGTTCTGCACCACGACGCCGAGGCCGCGCGCGTGCGGCGGCAGCGCGGTGACGTCGGTCTCGCCGATGCGCACGCGCCCGGCGCACGGCGGCACGAAACCGGCGATGACCTTCAGCGCGGTCGACTTGCCCGAGCCCGAAGGCCCGAGCAGGGCCAGGATCTCGCCGGCGCGCGCGTGCAGCGTGACGTTGTCGAGCACCTTCGTGTCACGATAGGCGACGCTCACCGCATCGAGGTCGACGCCCTGCCCGCGGCGGGCCGACGCGGTCGCCATCAACTGCCGGTGACGTCGTGCCAGCGCGCCACGTCGGCCTTGACCTCGCGCTCGATCGAATACCAGTCCGGGTTCCACACGGTCACGCCCTTGAGCATGTCCGCGAGCATTTTCGAATTGGCGTCGTCGCCCTTGACGTCGTCGCGCACCGGAATGCCGAAGGCCAGCGCCGGCAGCTTGGCCTGCGCCTGGCGCGACAGCAGGAACTCGATCAGCTTGCGCCCGGCGTCGGCGTGCGGCGCGCCGTGCACCAACGCGATGTCGTAGGGCAGCGCGAAGGTCTCGCGGCGGCCGTCCGGGCCCGTCGGCCAGAACACGCGCACGTTCGGGTTGGTGCGGATCTGGTCGGCGTTCATCTGCAGGTCGCCGTTGGCCACCAGCAATTCACCCTTGTTGACCAGCGCGGTCAGCTTGCCGGTCGACGACGACGGCCCGACGTTGTTGGCCTGCAGGGCCTTCAGGTAGTCGAAACCCTTGTCCTTGCTGCCGAAGGCATGGAACGCCTCGATCATCACCGCGGTGCCGTCGCCGGCCTCGCCCGGGGTCGAATACTGGATCTTGCCCTTGTACTGCGCGCCGAGCAGCGACTCGAACGAGGTCGGTGCCTGCTTGAGCAGCTTGGCGTTGTAGATGAAATTCATGTAGTCGTTGCACAGCGCGACGTACATGGAATTGCGGTCCTTCAGGCTGGCCGGGATGTGCGCGGCCGCGCTGGGGACGAAGCGCTCGAGCAGGCCTTCGCTGGCGGCGGCGTTGATGAACGGCGGCAGCGTCACGAGCACGTCGGCCTGCGGGTTCGAACGTTCGCGGGCGATGCGCTGCACGACGACGCCGGAGCCGGCCTCGATGTACTGGACCTTGATTCCGGTGGCCTTGGTGAAGGCGTCGAACTCGGTCTGGAACCAGCTCGGATGGCCGTCGTGCAGGCCGTCGGCGCTGTACACGGTGACGACCTGATCGGACAGCGCAGCGGCCGGCGCAAGCGCGGCGAGTGCGATGGACAGTGCCAGCAGCGGGCGGCGGGCGATAGCATGCATCGGGGATCTCCAGTTCGACAAAAGGGACGAGGGTGGACGACTCGGCGAGACCATAGGCAGTGCGTGTGAAACTGGCGTGACGGTCCAGACGCCGCCCGGTGTCGAACAAATTTCACAATCGGGCGCTACGGTGCGTGGATCTCTCCGCGCACACCGCGTCGACCATGCCCGAGTCCACCGCCGATCCGCTGTTGCTGACCCCCGGTCCGCTGACCACGAGCTTGCGCACCAAGCAGGCGATGCTGCACGACCTGGGCTCGTGGGACGCCGCGTTCACCGCGCTGACCGCGCGCGTGCGCGCCGCGCTGCTCGACATCGTGCACGGGGCGCCGAGCCACGACTGCGTGCCGCTGCAGGGCTCGGGCACTTTCGCCGTCGAGGCCGCGCTCGGCAGCCTGCTGCCGCGCGACGCGCGCGTGCTGGTGCCGAACAACGGCGCGTACTGCGCGCGCATCGTCACCATCCTCGGCCGCCTCGGTCGCACCTGCGTCGAGCTGCCGCTGGCCGAGAACGAGGCCGCCGACGCGGCGGCGGTCGAATCCGCGCTCGTCGCCGACGCGTCGATCAGCCACGTCGCGCTGGTGCATTGCGAAACCAGCGCCGGTTTGCTGAACCCGCTGCCGGCGATCGCCGCGGCGGTGGCGCGGCAGCGCCGCGCGCTGTTCGTCGATGCGATGAGCTCGTTCGGCGCGCTCGACATCGACTTGCGCTCGATGCCGATCGACGCGCTGGTCGCCGCCTCGGGCAAGTGTCTCGAAGGCGTTCCCGGCATGGGCTTCGTGCTCGCGCGCCGCGAACTGCTCGCGGAGTGCGCCGGCCGCAGCGACTCGGTGGCGCTGGACCTGCACGAGCAGTGGCGCTACATGGAGCGCAGCGGTCAGTGGCGTTTCACGCCGCCGACGCAGGTCGTCGCCGCACTGGACGAGGCGATCACGCAGTACCTTGCCGAAGGCGGGCGGGCGGCGCGCGCGGCCCGCTACACGGCCAACTGCGCGGCCTTGCGCTACGGTCTCGAAGCGTTGGGCCTGCGCTGTTTCCTGCCCGACGCGCTGCAGGCGCCGATCATCGTCACCGTGCACGCGCCGGCCGATCCGGCCTACGACTTCCGCCGCTTCTACGACGGCGTCCGCGCGCGCGGCTTCATCCTCTACCCGGGCAAGCTGACGCGGGCCGAGACCTTCCGCGTCGGCTGCATCGGCGCGATCGATGCCGACGACATCGCCCGTGCCGTCGCCGCGATCGGCGACACCCTGCGTGAACTCGGCGTGGCGCTGCGGCGCGGCGCCGCCGACTGACGCGCGCGAACGGAGCCGCAATGCCGCACACGACGATCGACGGAGTCATCTTCGACTGGGCTGGAACGGTGGTCGATTTCGGCTCGATCGCGCCGACGCAGATCTTCGTCGACGCCTTCGCGACCTTCGACATCACGGTCACGCCGCAGCAGGCGAGCGCGCCGATGGGGCTGTCCAAGCGCCCGCACATCGAGGCCCTGCTGGCCGATGCGGATATCGCCGCGCAGTGGTGTGAGCGCTTCGGCCGCGCGTCGACGCAGGCCGACGTCGACGCGATCTACGCGCGCTTCATGCCGATGCAGATCGAGAAAGTCGGCCTGTACTCGCAGCCGATCCCCGGCGCCGTCGACACGCTGGCGCTGCTGCGCCGCCGCGGCATCAAGCTCGGCTCGTGCTCGGGCTATCCGCGGCAGGTGATGGACGTGCTGGTGCCGATGGCCGCCGCCGCCGGCGTCGTCTTCGACCACGTCGTCGCCGGCGACGAGCTCGCCGCCGGTGGCCGCCCCGGCGGCTACATGGCGCTGGCCAACGTGCTCGCGCTGGCGCTGCCCGACGTGCGCGCCTGCGTCAAGGTCGACGACACCGCGCCGGGCGTCGAGGAAGGGCGCAACGCCGGCATGTGGAGCGTCGGCGTCGCGCTGTCCGGGGCCAGCGGCGGACTGACGCTGGACGCCTGGCGCCGAGCCACGCCGCAGCAGCTCGACGCGGTGCGCCGGGCAGCCGCGGCGCGCCTGCACGACGCCGGCGCCCACCTCGTCATCGACACCGTCGCCGACCTGCCCGCTGCGCCCGCCG
>MLJW01000552.1_pt1 | contig 14485 bp, 12 predicted proteins | sample 888231 | NCBI WGS metagenome assembly MLJW01 (sample SAMN05788063, study PRJNA343431) | mine drainage metagenome | isolation source: sample collected from the inflow into an acid mine drainage treatment plant... | place: Germany: Lusatia, lignite mining district
CCGATCACCCCGCCAAAAACATCGACGATCTATTGCCCTGGAACTGGAAGGTCCAGTCCATCCCCGGTGCAAGGGCGGCTTAAAAAACTCCGACCTGTCCAGCCGCGTAGCTGGCCGGATGCTTACGCCCATCCGGCCCAGGCTGCGATATTGCGACAGCATGGTATTGACGCTGGAAACCATGATCCTCTCCCTCGGAGATCAATGAACTGCCGAGGGGATAAGCAAAGGGTGTTCCAGATAAAAAATGGCGGATTTCCTCAAGTTTCCGCCTCGGCACGGCAATATTGTTCCGGCGGGGCGGCTTTATGCTAGGATGCGCGGCAAAACTTGCCCAAACCCGGATGCCATCGCCTTCATGACCCCGCCAGATGATGTTGTTGTGGATTTCGTCGGCGGCGCCCTGGGCTACCGTCATCGCCATGGCGGCGGCAAGGGCCAGGCCCTGCATAAGGCGGTGGGGTTCGGCAAGGGGCCGCCGCCCCTGGTGGCCGATGCCACCGCCGGCCTGGGCCGCGATGCCTTCCTGCTGGCCGCCGAGGGGGCGCGGGTCATCCTGATTGAACGCGCCCCGGCGGTGCAGGCGCTGCTGGCCGATGGCCTGGCCCGCGCCGCCGCCGCCGGGCCGGAGTATGCCGCCATCTCCGCCCGCATGACCCTGATCCGGGGCGATGCCCGCGCCGTTCTGCCCGCCTTGCCCGAACGGCCCGATGTGGTGCTGGTGGATCCCATGCATCCGCCGCGCGGCAACAGCGCCCTGGTGAAAAAAGACATGCGGCTGCTGCGCGAGCTGGTGGGCGCCGATCCCGATGCCGCCGAGCTGATGGCGGCGGCCCTGGCCACCGCCGTGAAGCGGGTGGTGCTGAAATGGCCTCTGCGCGCCGATTTTTTGCCGGGGCTGCCGAAGCCGTCTCATCAGATACTTGGAAAATCAACCCGCTATGATGTGTTTATGATCCACCATGAGACGGAGGCGGGCGGCATTGGCCGCATCGAGCCGCACTCTCAGGGTTAGGGTTGCCTCGCCGTCCTCGCGGCTGAGAATATCGCCGTTGCGGTAAAGCCAGGCCAGGGTGGCGCCGTCCGACAAGGGCAGTTCAAGCAGCATCTCCTGGCGTTCCGAGGCCAGACAGCGGTCCAGCAGGGCCAGCATGTCGGCCAGCCCCTGCCCGCTGACCGCCGAGAGCGGCACCACCTTGTCTTGCGCCCGCGCCGCCTGATTGGTGACTTCCAGCAGCCGCTGCGGATCGAGAAGATCGATCTTGTTGTGCGCCTCGATCAGGCCGCGATCCACCGCCTCGGCCACGCCCAGATCGCGCAGCACCAGTTCCACATCGGCTTTCTGGGCGGCGCTGTCGGGATGGGCCACATCGCGCACATGCACGATGATATCGGCTTCCAGCACCTCTTCCAGGGTGGCCCGGAAGGCCGCCACCAGTTCATGCGGCAGATCGGAGACGAAGCCCACGGTATCCGACAGGATCACCGTGCGCCCCGAGGGCAGCGCCAGCGCCCGCATGGTGGGATCGAGGGTGGCGAACAGCTGATCCTTGGCCAGCACCTCGGCGCGGGTCAGGCTGTTGAACAGGGTGGATTTTCCGGCATTGGTGTAGCCCACCAGGGCGACGATGGGATAAGGCACGCGGCGGCGGGCCTTGCGGTGCAGGTCGCGCGTGCGCTTAACCTCTTCCAGTTCCTTCTTCAGCTTGACGATGCGGTCGCCGATCAGGCGGCGGTCGGCCTCGATCTGGGTTTCGCCCGGCCCGCCCATGAAGCCGAAGCCGCCGCGCTGACGCTCCAGATGGGTCCAGGAGCGCACCAGGCGTGAACGCTGATAGCTGAGAGAGGCCAGCTCCACCTGCAGCCGCCCTTCCCGGGTGCGGGCCCGGGCTCCGAAGATTTCCAGGATCAGGCCGGTGCGATCGATGACCTTGGCCTTCCAGGCCTTTTCCAGATTGCGCTGCTGTACCGGCGACAGGTGACTGTCCACCACCACCAGACCGATGCCGTGCTCGCGGATCAGAACGCCCAGGCGCTCCACCGCGCCCTGGCCGATCAGGGTGGCCGGACGCGGCCGCGCCAGCGGCACGATTTCCGCCGCCACGATCTTAAGGGCGATGGCCTCGGCCAGGCCCACGGCCTCGCTCAGCCGCGACTCGGGGTGCCGCGCCGCGCTTGTGGCGCGCGGCGCGGGGTGCACCACCATGACGCGGGACGGATCCGCCGCCGCGCCGGTTTCATCCTGCGGAGAGTTCACTCCTCCTCGGAGCCCTCTTTCCCGGTGGGCTCGAACAGGCTGATGGGCGTGGACGGCATCACCGTGGAAATGGCGTGCTTGTAGACCAGTTGGGTATGCCCATCCCGACGCAGCAGCACCGAGAAATTATCAAACCAGGTGACGATGCCCTGGAGTTTGACGCCGTTCACCAGGAAGACGGTGACGGGTGTTTTATTCTTGCGGATGTAATTGAGGAATACATCCTGTACGTTTTGCGAGCGATCAGACGTCATGGGATTACCTATTGTTATTGCCCCAGCCAAAAGAGGAAAAAACCCTTCCGTCTCCTTGGGTATCACCAAATGGGAGAGATGTGAACTGTTTGTTCAAGGGCGCCCCTTTAAGACAGGGCCCGGATAAGGTCGGCCAAACTGGCGCCGCCGTCAATATGGCAACAGGGGGGATGACGGTCGAATTCACCGCTTTCGGGACCATGCGCGCGCAAAAGAACAGGAATGCAACCCGTATTTCGCGCGCAGTGCATATCCACCTCGGCATCGCCGCAGAACCACACATCCGGCCCCGGCGCGATGCCGCTGCCGGCCAGGGCCAGGCCGACGGGGGCCGGGGCCGGCTTGTCGGCGTCGGCGTCGGCGGCGCCCACCAGGCGGTGGAACAGGCCGTTCCAGCCCAGATGCTCGGCCTCCTGGCGCAGATAGGCGCCGTTCTTGTTGCTGACCACCGCCAGCAGCACCCCCTGCCCGGCCAGATCGCGCAGCATGGCCTCGATGCCGGGCAGCGGCGCCAGATGCTCGATATGAATGGCTTCGAAGGCGGCATAGAACACGTCGCGCGCCTGCTGCCAGCGTTCGCCGAAAAGCTCGGGAAAAGAATCGCGCAGCGAGCGGGCCACCCGTCCCTTGGCGTCCTCCAGGCTCCATTCCTCCTGCCCCATGGCCCGCAGGGTGGCGTTCATGGCCGCCAGGATACAGCCCCAGGAATCCACCAGGGTATTGTCCCAGTCGAAGATCACCGCGCGGGGCGGGCTCAGCATGCCCGCAGCCAGATCGCTCATCAAAAGAACTCCAAACGCACGGAAAACAGTTTTTCCACCTTCTTCACGGCTTCGGCGGCCGCGAACAGGATCACGCGGTCGCCCGCCTGCACCACGGAATTGCCGCGTGGGCTGATCACCTTGCCGTCGCGCACGATGGCGCCGATCAGCACGCCGTTCGGCAGTTTCACCTCGCGCAGCGGCTTGCCCACCAGGGGCGAGGTTTCCATGGCGTCGGCCTCGATCAGTTCGCCGAAACCCTCGCTTAAGGAATAGACGGCGCGGATGCGGCCCCGCCGCACATGCTGCAGGATGTGCGAAACGGTGATGGTGCGCGGGCTGATCACCACATCGATGCCGAGCGTGCTCATCAAGGTGGAATAATCGGTCTTGTTGACCAGGGCCATCACCCGCTTGCAGCCCTGGCGCTTGGCCAGCAGCGCCGCCAGAATGTTGGTCTCGTCGTCGTTGGTCACGGCCACCACGGTTTCGGCCGTGCCCACCGCCGCCTCCTCCAGGATGGCGCTGTCCAGCACGTCGCCGTTCAGCACCATGGTGTTGTTGAGCTGGCGGGCCACCTCCTCGGCGCGGGCCGGGTCCATCTCCACCACCTTGGCCGAAACGCCCGAGGGCAGGCCCTCGATCTGCTGGGCCAGGAACAGGCCGATATGGCCGCCGCCGAAGATGACGATGCGGCGGGCCTCGGGCTCCTCGTGGCCGAAGGCCGACATGGCGCGGGCGGCGTGCTGGCTGTCCACCACGAACATCACCTCGTCGCCCGGCAGCATCTGATCCTCGGCGCTGGGCACCAGCGGCTTGCCGTTGCGCACGATGCCGATGACCACGATGTTGAGATCGGGGAACAGCACGGTGAGCTGGCGCAGCGGGGTGTTGACCAGCGGCGTCTGCTCGGTGCAGCGCACGCCGATCAGACGCACCTTGTCGTCGGCCAGGGGGATGACTTCCAGGGCGCCCGGCACGTGCAGGCGCCGGGCCACGGCGCGCGCCACCTCGATCTCGGGCGAAATGATCACGTCGATGGGCAGGCTGTCGCGCGAGAACAGGTTGGACCAGATGGGCTGCAGATAGCTCTGGCTGCGCACCCGCGCCACCTTGGTGGGCACGTTGAACAGCGAATGCGCCACCTGGCAGGCCACCATGTTGACCTCGTCGACCGCCGTCACCGCGATCAGCATGTCGGCATCGGCGGCACCGGCCTGCTCCAGAACCGCCGGATGGGAGGCATGCCCCTGCACGCACTGCACATCAAGGGTGTTGCCCATCTTGCGGATCAGCTCGGGCCGCTGATCGATAACGGTAACATCGTTGTTTTCCTGAGCCAGATAGCGGGCGATATTGAAGCCCACCTGACCGGCGCCGCATATGATGACCTTCATGACATCCCCCGAACGATCGTTCCGCTTATGAAATCGCCCGTCTCCAGGCTTTAAACCCGGGCCTTGTCGTCGGTATTGACCCCCAGCGACTTCAGCTTGCGGTGCAGGGCCGAGCGCTCCATCCCCACGAAGGTGGCGGTGCGCGAGATATTGCCGGCAAAGCGGTTGACCTGGGCCAGCAGATATTCCCGTTCAAACACCTCGCGCGCTTCGCGCAGCGGCAGTGTCATGATCTCACTCGATTTTTCCCAGCGCAGCACCACCGGGGTGATGGCGCCGATCTCCGGCGGCAGCATGTCGGCGCGGATGGTTTCGCGGGCATCGCCCGGCGCCATGATCAGCAGCCAGTCCATCACATTGCGCAATTGCCGCACATTGCCCGGCCAGTCGTAGGCCTGCAGCGCGGCGACGGCGTCCTCGCCCACCGGGCGCGGCGCCAGACCGGCGGTTTGCGCCGCCCGCTCCATGAAATAGCGCACCAGCAGGGGGATATCCTCGCGGCGCTCGCGCAAGGACGGCACCTTCAGCGGCACCACGTTCAGGCGGTAATAAAGATCCTCGCGGAAGCGTCCGGCGGCGATCTCGGCCAGAAGATCGCGGTTGGTGGTGGCCATCACCCGCACATCCACCTCCACGCGCTGGCTGCCGCCCACACGCTCGAAGGTTTGTTCCTGCAGCACCCGCACGATCTTGCCCTGGGTTTCCAGGGGCATGTCGGCCACCTCGTCCAGCACCAGGGTGCCGCCGTGCGCCTGTTCGAAGGTGCCGATCTTGTGCTCGTGCTCGCCGCCTTCCACGCCGAACAGCTCGGCTTCCATGCGCTCGGGGTGCATGGCGGCGCAGTTGACCACCACGAAGGGCCCGCCCGCCCGCTTGGACAGGCGGTGCAGCTGGCGGGCCACCACCTCCTTGCCGACGCCGGGGGCGCCGGTGATCAGCACCCGCGAGCCGGTGGGGGCCACCCGCTCCACATTCTGGCGCAGCTGGTTGACGCAGGTGGACTGGCCCAGCAGATCTTCCTCGCTGACCGGACCGCGCGCCTTCAATTCCTGGATTTCGCGGCGCATGCGCGCCGATTCGATGGCCCGCTGCACCACCAGCAGCAGGCGGTCGGCCTGGAAGGGCTTTTCGATGAATTCGTAGGCGCCGTGCTTGATGGCGGTGACGGCGGTTTCGATATTGCCGTGGCCGCTCATCATCACCACCGGCACCATGGGGTGATCGCGCTTGATTTCCGCCAGAATCTGCAGGCCGTCCAGCTTGCTGCCCTGAATCCAGATATCCAGCAGCACCAGGCTGGGGCGGCGCCGGTTCATGGCCTCCAGGGCGTCGTCGCTATGGGCGGCTTCGCGGGTCTGATAGCCTTCGTCTTCCAGAAGACCCGACACCAGCATGCGGATGTCGGCCTCGTCATCGACGATGAGAATATCATGCGCCATGGTCACTCACCGTATTCACCACGTTACCTTGCGGCCCCGCCGGGCGGTTGCCGGGGCGGAACACCATGCTGATGCGGGCGCCACGGCCGCCGTCGAGGGCGGCGCGGTCTTCCAGAACCAGTTCACCCCCATGGTCTTCCATGATTTTCCGGACGATGGCAAGCCCCAATCCGGTGCCCTTGGCCCGGGTGGTGACGTAAGGCTCGGTCAGGCGGTCGCGTTCCTCCACCGGCAATCCCTTGCCGTTGTCCTCGATGGAGACCAGGATTTCCTGCGCCGTTTCCCGCAGGGTCACGGCCACCTGGCCGGGGTCCTGCCCCTCGCCGCCGCGGCCCTCGATGGCCTCCACCGCGTTTTTTAAAAGATTGGTCAGGGCCTGGCCGATCTGGCGTCCGTCGCATGGCAGGGTTACGGCCCCGTCGGGCAGATGGCTTTCAAAATGCACCGCCGGATAGCCGTTGCGGGCCAGAAACACCGCCTGACGCACCAGATCGCCCAGATTTTCATGCTTCATCACCGGGGCCGGCATACGGGCGAACGACGAGAATTCATCCACCATGCGCCCGATATCGCCCACCTGGCGGATGATGGTGTCGGTGCAGGTGATGAAGGTTTCCGGGTCGATGCTGATCTGCTTCAGATATTTGCGTTTCAGCCGCTCGGCCGACAGCTGGATGGGGGTGAGCGGGTTCTTGATCTCGTGGGCGATGCGCCGCGCCACGTCGGCCCAGGCCGCCTTGCGCTGGGCCGAGGCCAGTTCCGACATGTCGTCGAAGGTGGCGACGAAGCCGGTCACCGCCTCGCTTTCGTCCCGTTCGGCGGAAATGCGCACCAAAAGCGTGCGCTGACGCCCCTCGCGCCGCAGAACGATCTCGCTTTGCACCGGCCGTTCGGGGCGGTTGCGCACCGTTTCCAGCAGATCGGCCATCTCCGGCACCGCCTCGCCCAAAGGGCGGCCCGAAAGATCCTGGGCCTCGATCCCCAGAAGATCGATGGCGGAGCGGTTGGGCAGTTCGATGGCGCCGTTGACGTCGAGGCCGATCACCCCCGCCGAAACCCCGGACAGCACGGTTTCGGTGAAGCGCCGCCGCTCGTCCAGTTCGAGGTTGATGGTCATCAGATCGTGGCGCTGCGCCCCCAGCTGGCTGGCCATGCGGTTGAAGGCGCGGCTGAGCGAGCGCAGCTCGTCGCTGGCGGCGCTGGCATCCACCCGCGCCGACAGGTCGCCGGCGCGGATGCGCTCGGCGGCATCGATCAGGGCGATGATCGGCGAAGCCAGCTGCGTGGCCAGCGACAGCCCCACCCATACCGCGGCCAGCAGCAGCAGCAGCGCCACCACGGCGAAAATGGCCGAGAATTTGATTTCCAGATGCGAGCGCGCCCCTTCCAGGCGCTGATATTCCTCCACCGCCTGCGAGGTGCGGGTGACATGGCCCAAAACCTTGGGATCGACGAAGCGGCCCACGAACAGATAGGTTTCGTTCAAGGGGTCATCGAGGCGCACCAGGGCGCGCACCTTGTCGTCGCCCGGCACGATGATGATGGCCACCTTGCCGTTCTGCGCCTGCTGATAGGCCCATACCGGAATATGTTCGATGGCGTCGTTCATGGCAAACGACAGCGCGCTGCTGGCGATGATGCCCGAGCCGCGCACGAACACCACCACCTCGGGCAGGGCGCGGATCTCGGCCTGGCTGCTGATCACCTGTTCCAGACGGATCGGGCTGTGCAGCAGGGCCGGCCCCCAGCGGTCGAGATCATAGGCCATGGCCAGGGCATCGCCGCCGATGGCCTGCTGATGCTCTTCCAGATAGGCGTTGGCCACCACCAGGGATTCGTTGACCGCGGTGGAAACCCGGCTGTTGAACCACTGCTCCACCCCGAAATGGATCAGCAGGGTGGAAAACACCGCCACCAGAATGGCCGGCGCCACCGAGACCACCGAGAACATCAGCACCAGGCGGATATGCAGCTTGGCCCCCGCCCCGCCGCTGCGCCGCTCGGCCCACACCCGCGCCACCCGGCGCATCACCAGCCCCAGCAGCAGCAGCACCAGCAGGAGATCGAGCCCCAGCAGCACCAGCACGATCTTGGGGTTCAAGGCTCCGCCCAGGGGCCGGGTGTTGGTCAGGGCGGCATAGGTGGCCGTGCCCGAGAGGATCACCCCCAGGGTCAGGGCCACGGTCAGCTTGCGCGGCAGGTTGACGCGGCGCGCCCACAGGCGCAGCCGCAGAAAGAGCCTCAGCCGCTCGGACATTTCCCTCATCTCGGGGCCCTTCCGGGGTTATTTCAGGCCGCGCACAACCTGGATGTCGAGATCCTTGATCTTCTTGCGCAAGGTGTTGCGGTTCAGCCCCAGCACCTGCGCCGCCTTGATCTGGTTGCCGCGGGTGGCCTCCAGGGTCAGGGTGATCAGCGGCCGCTCGATCTCGCGCAGCACCCGGTCGTAGACCCCGGCGGCGGGCAGGCCGTCGGCATGGGCGGCGAAATAATCGCGCAGATGCCGCTCCACCGTGGCGCTCAGGCCCTCGTTTTCCGGCACGGCGCCGGAATCGGCGGGAGAAGCCCCGCCCGACAGCTCGGCCTCCACCACCTCGATGCCGATCACCTCCTGGGAATAGAGGGCGGCCAGGCGGCGCACCAGATTTTCCAGCTCGCGCACATTGCCGGGCCAGCGGTGGCGGCGCATGCGGTCCATGGCCAGGCTGTCCATGGTCTTGGCCGGCAGGCCTTCCGAGGCGGCCTGCGACAGGAAATGGCGCACCAGTTCGGGGATATCCTCGGTGCGCTCGCGCAAGGGCGGCAGGCGGATCGGCACCACGTTCAGGCGGTAGAACAGATCCTCGCGGAACAGGCCCTGGCGGATCAGCTGCGTCAGATCGCGGTGGGTGGCGGCCACGATGCGCACATTGGCGCGAATGGGGGTGCGGCCGCCCACGGTGGTATATTCCCCCTCCTGCAGCACGCGCAGCAGGCGGGTTTGCGCCTCGGGCGGCATGTCGCCGATTTCATCCAGGAACAGGGTGCCGCCCTCGGCCTGCTCGAAACGGCCGGCGGCGCGCTGGGTGGCGCCGGTGAAGGCGCCCTTCTCATGGCCGAACAGTTCGCTCTCGATCAGCTCGCGCGGGATGGCCGCCATGTTGATGGCCACGAAGGGGCCGTTGCGGCGCTTGCCGTAATCGTGCAGGGCGCGGGCCACCAGCTCCTTGCCGGTGCCGGATTCGCCGGTGATCATCACCGTGAGATCGGTGCCCATCAGCCGGGCCAGGGTGCGGTAGATCTCCTGCATGGCCGCCGAGCGGCCGATCAGCGGCAGATTGTCGTCGGCCTCCTCCACCGCCTCGTCGGCGGCGGGCGAGCGCGGCGTGGTCAGGGCGCGCTGCACCACATTGACCAGTTCGCGGATATCGAACGGCTTGGGCAGATATTCGAAGGCGCCGCGCTGGGCGGCCTTGACCGCCGTCAGCAGGGTGTTTTGCGCGCTCATGACGATGATGCGCATCTCCGGGCGGATCTTCTTGATGCGCGGCAGCAGGTCGAGGCCGTTTTCATCGGGCATCACCACATCGGTGATCACCAGATCCCCTTCCCCATCGGACACCCAGCGCCACAGGGTGGAGGCATTGCCGGTGGTGCGCACCTCGTAACCGGCGCGGCCCAGGGCCTGGGTCAGAACGGTGCGGATGCCGCGGTCGTCGTCGGCGACGAGAATGGTGGAAGTCATTTCTGAGAGCTGTCCTCGTGCTGAACCATGGGCAGCATGACACGGAACACCGTGCGGCGCGGCTGGCTGTCGAATTCCACCACGCCGCCATGATCGCCGATGATCTTGGCCACCAGGGCCAGCCCCAGGCCGGATCCGGAAACCTTGGTGGTGACGAAGGGATCGAAAAGATGGGGGCGCAGATCCTCGGGGATGCCGGGGCCGTTATCCTGCACGCTGACCACCAGCGGCAGATGCATGCGGGCCTCGCCCCCCGGCACCGCCAGGCGGATGCCGTGCTGGAAGGCGGTGGACAGCACGATCTCGCCGCCCTCGTTGCCCACGGCCTCGCAGGCGTTCTTCACCAGATTGAGGAACACCTGCACCAGCTGGTCGCGGTTGCCCGGCACCGGCGGCAGCGAGGGATCGTAAAGCTCGTGGAAGCGCACATTGCGCCCGAAACCGGCCTGGGCCACCCGGCGCACATGCTCCATCACCCCGTGGATGTTCACCGGATCGCGCTCGATGGGGCGCTTGTCGGAAAACACCTCCATGCGGTTGACCAGCGAGACGATACGGTCCGATTCCTCGCAGATCAGCTGCGTCAGGGTACGGTCTTCCGGCGAGCAGTTCTGTTCCAGAAGCTGGGCGGCGCCGCGGATGCCCGACAGCGGGTTCTTCACCTCGTGCGCCAGCATGGCGGCCATGGCGGTGACCGAACGGGCCGAATTGCGGTGATTGAGCTGATGGCCGATCTTGAGGGCGATGGATTGTTCGTGCAGCGAAACCACCACCCATTTCGGCACCTCCACCAGGGGCGCCACCGACATGTTCATGGTGCGCGCCCCGGTGCGCGGGCTGTCCAGCGGCACGCCGTATTCGGACACGCAGGTGCCGTCCTGGCGGGCCTGGCCGATCAGCGAGAACAGCTGGCAGTCGCCGGGCAGGATCTCGCTCAGGGCCATGCCCATCAGATGGTTGGCCGAGGATTCGAACAGATCCTCGGCGGCGGTGTTGACCTGCTGGATCAGCCCGTCCTCGTCCAGAACCAGGACGGCGGCCATCAGGGCGTTCAGCACCGAAGCGGGATCGATCTGTGGCTGCACGGTCTTTCGCCTTAAAAACGCAAGTTTTCTGCTCATGCCGCCACCCGTTGCAGAAGCGGTTCGTAAAAATCGCGGATCAGGCCGCGCACGGCCGCCGCCTCCAGCGACTGGTTGATGCGGGCGCGGAACTCGGTGGAGCCCGGCAGGCCCTTGGAATACCAGGCCACATGCTTGCGGGCCAGGCGGCAGCCGGTTTCCTCGCCGTAATGCTCGATCATGGCGTCGAAATGGTGCCGCACCATCGCCAGCTGTTCGGCCAGCGAGGGATCGGGCCGCCGTTCGCCGGTGGCCAGGAAATGCGCCACCTGCCCCGGAAACCACGGCCGGCCGTAACAGCCGCGCCCGATCATCACCCCATCGGCGCCCGATTGCTCCAGAAGGGCTTGGGCATCGTCCAGGCTGCAGACATCGCCATTGCCCACCACCGGAATCGAGACCGCCTCTTTCACGGTGCGGATGAAGCTCCAATCGGCGCGGCCGGAATAGAACTGGTTGCGGGTGCGGCCATGCACGGTGACCATGCGGATGCCGGCGCTCTCGGCGATGCGGGCCAGCGCCGGGGCGTTGCGGTGCGCCTCGTCCCAGCCGGTGCGCATCTTCAGGGTGACCGGCACCGATACCGCCCTGACCACCGCTTCCAGAATGGCTCCGGCCAGTTTTTCATCGCGCATCAGCGCCGAGCCGGCATCGCCCTTGACCACCTTCTTCACCGGGCAGCCCATATTGATATCGATGATGGCGGCGCCGCGATCCTGATTCAGGCGGGCGGCCTCGGCCATCACCGCGGGCTCGCAGCCGGCCAGCTGCACCGCCATGGGAAATTCATCGGCGCAGCAGGTGGACATTTTCATGGTCTGGCGGTTGGCGCGGATCATCGCCTCGGAGGCGATCATTTCCGACACCACCAGCCCGGCGCCGCCCTGCTTGACCAGACGGCGGAACGGCATGTCGGTCACCCCCGACATGGGGGCCAGAATGACGGGATTATCAAGGGTAACGGGACCGATCTTCAAAGACATGCCGACAGCATCCTCCAGGCGAGCGCTGCATACTAATTAAGCAGCCATGCCCGATGCAATGGCAAAAAATGGCTAGTTCTTCGGCAGATGGCTGGGTTGCGTTACCCGAGCAGGACCTGATGGACGAACTTGACGCCGAAATACCCAAGAATAACAAGAAGATAGGATAGAAGAATAACGCGGGCGGCAATCTGGCCGCGCACGCCGCACACCCGCCGTCCCACCAGCAGCAGCCCGATAACCACGAAGGCCAGCAGGGTCAGCAGGATCTTGTGATCCAGTTTCAGCAGGCTGCCGCTTTCCAGATACTGGGTGGCCATGCCGGTGACGGCACCGCCGCCCAGCACCAGTTCCGACAGCGCCAGCAGCCGTTCCGACAGGCGCTCGCTGTCGGCCATCGGCGGCAGGATGCGGGTCAGGCGGTTGGGCTTTTTCAGTTTCAGGGCGCGGGCCTGCAGAAACGAGCCCAGGGCCGAAACGGCGGCCAGGGTCAAAAGGCCGATGGTGGCCACCGAAACCACGATATGCAGATCGAGCCAGGCGGTGGAAATGGCCTCGTCCGGGGTGCCGGGGCGGCTGCAGGCCAGGGCGATCAGGCCCAGCAGCACCAGATAGGGCAGCAGCAGCGGCGACAGGCGCCAGGCGGCGCGGTCCAGGGCCGAAACCACGGCGTAAAGCAGCATGGTCACGGCGATCATGATCCAAAGATCGGCCGAAAGGGCGGTGTTCCAGCCGTTGGCCACCAGACTGGCGGCCAGGGCGGCGGGGCCCAGGAAGGCGATGGCCTGCGAGGCCCAGAACAGGGAATCGCGCCCGCCCTGACGGCGGAACGCCAGGATGGCGGCGGGGATCAGGGCGGCCAGCGCCACCAGGGCGGGGATGGTGATGGTGATCATGCCCCGACTATAGCCGCCCGCACCGGCCGGGGCAATGCGGCGATCAGGGTCAGGGCAATCGGGTGAAGCCGATTGCCCTGTTTGATGGGCGTCCCTCAATCGCCGGGCGCTGGCGTACCGCCAGTTTGGCTTGCGCGCGAACGCTCGCGCGGGCGCTCAACGCGCCATCGCGGCGAAGACGGTATGCGTAAAACAACATCCGCGCGTTCATCCGATGACCCTGGGATCAGGGTCTCTTGGCAAATGCGGCCCCGGCGCTTATACCTCGGATCGGAACGACAGCATGAAGGCGGAACGACATGGCGCGGTGCGTGGCTTTGGTGGTGGCGGCGGGCCGGGGCGCCCGTTTCGGCGGCGATGTGCCCAAGCAGTGGCGGCTGCTGGCGGGGCGCCCCATCCTGCGCCACAGTCTGGCGCTGCTGGCCGGCCATCCCGCCATCGATGCCGTGCGGGTGGTGATCCACCCCGACGACCTGCCCCTATACGACCAGGCCGCCGAAGGGTTGGCGCTGGCCCCGCCCATCGCCGGCGGCGCCAGCCGCCAGGAATCGGTGCGGCTGGGGCTGGAGGCCCTGGCCCAGGACGCCCCCGATCTGGTGCTGATCCACGATGGCGCCCGCCCCTTTGCCGAGAGCGCCCTGATCAGCCGGGTGGTGCGGGCGTTGCACCTGCATGCCGGGGCCATTCCCGCCCTGCCGGTGCACGACACCTTAAAACGCGGCGAGGATGGCCTGATCCGCGAAACCGTACCCCGCGCCGGGCTGTGGCGGGCGCAAACGCCGCAGGGCTTCCACTTTGCCGCCCTGTTGGAGGCGCACCGCGCCGCCGCCGGGCACGACCTGACCGACGATGCCGCCGTGGCCGAACGGGCCGGGCTCGGCGTGGCCCTGGTGGAAGGTGCCGAAAGCAATGTGAAAATCACCACCACCCAGGATCTGGAGCGGGCCGAACGCAGCCTGTCCGGCCCCGGCGAGGTGCGGGTGGGCAGCGGATTCGATGTGCATAAATTCTGCCCCGGCGATCACGTGATGCTGGGCAATATCGTCATCCCGCATGAGGCCGGGCTGGAAGGCCATTCCGATGCCGACGTCGCCCTGCACGCCCTGACCGACGCCCTGCTGGGCGCCATCGGCGCCGGCGATATCGGCCGGCATTTCCCGCCTTCGGATCCGCGCTGGAAAGGTGCCGATTCCGCCCGCTTTCTGGCCCATGCCGGTGCGCTCCTGAGCGGGCGCGGCGGCCGCATCAGCCATCTCGATCTTACGGTGATCTGCGAACGGCCCAAGGTGGGGCCGCACCGCGCCGCCATGGCGCACCGCATCGCCGCCATTCTCGGCATCGATGAAGGGCGGGTCAGCGTCAAGGCCACCACCACCGAGGGGCTGGGCTTTACCGGCCGCCGCGAGGGCATCGCCGCTCAGGCGGTGGCCACGGTGGTCATGCCGGATCCGTTGCCGCGCTGATCCAGGCCAGAAAATCGGGATTGCCGTCGAGGATGGGCAGAACGGTAATGCACGGGCAGGAGTAATACCGGCCAACCATTGAAGTGACTCGTTGGCCGGTATCCAGCGAGCATTGAGCGAGCGGCCAAGGCGGCGGATGCCGCCGCCCGGCGAGGGACGATACAACCGGTCAATTCATTGGGCGGTTGGT
>MLJW01000553.1_pt1 | contig 14475 bp, 17 predicted proteins | sample 888231 | NCBI WGS metagenome assembly MLJW01 (sample SAMN05788063, study PRJNA343431) | mine drainage metagenome | isolation source: sample collected from the inflow into an acid mine drainage treatment plant... | place: Germany: Lusatia, lignite mining district
CTGGCCGGCTTTTTCGGCCCCAGCATCGTCGGCTGGGTCAAGCAGGCCACGCAAAGCACCAACGGCGGCATCCTCGTGCTGGCCGCCTTCATGGTACTGTGCGCGCTGCTGGTGCTGAGCCTGCCGGCCCGCGACATCGACCGATAGCCCCATGCACGCGGCCCGTCCCCGGCATAAGCCGGGCGCCGCGCTGGATTGTTTCTCAACGACCAGGAGAACCACCGATGAGCAAGACCAAGACCTCTGGCCCCAAGCTGCACGCCACCTCCAGCAATGTGCAGATCGGCATCGCCGACAAGGACCGCGCCGCCATTGCGCAAGGGCTTTCGCACCTGCTGGCCGACACCTACACGCTCTACCTGACGACCCACAATTTCCACTGGAACGTCACCGGCCCGATGTTCAACACCCTGCACATGATGTTCATGACCCAGTACACGGAGTTGTGGAACGCGGTGGACCCGGTGGCCGAGCGCATCCGGGCGCTGGGCTATGCGGCCCCCGGCTCCTACACCGCCTACGGCCAGCTCACCAAGCTGGGCGACGTGCCGCTGATTCCGCCCAAGGCCGAGGACATGGTGCGCATCCTGGTGAAAGGCAACGAGGCGGTGGCAGCCACCGCGCGCGAACTGCTGCCGCTGACCGAAAAGGCCGGCGACCAGCCCACCACCGACCTGCTGTCGGCGCGCATGGACATCCATGAGAAATCGGCCTGGATGCTGAGATCCCTGCTCGAAGGCTGAAAACCTGCGCGGGGACGAAGCGCCCCGCGCCGACTCGGCCGCACGGCATCGCGCCTGCGGCGGGGTCCGGTCAGTCGCGGTCGTGGCCGCCGCCATGCTCGCGGCCATCACCGTGGCCATGGCCATGCTCTTCCCGGTCTCTCTCCCGCATGCCGCGCTCGGGGCCGTATTCGGGCGTGCGGACGAAGTACACCGGCACGCCGCAAGCGTTGTAGCGGCGGCAGTACTTGGCCCATTTCCTGGCCTGGCCCGGGGGCACGTGCATGTACACGGGGGCCGGCGCCACGACCGTGGGCGGGGGTGGCGCGATGATGACCGGCTGCGCGTACACCACGGGAGGCGGCGTGTTGCCGATGTCGACCCTGCCGTAGACGCCCGGCGCAAGCTGGCCGCCCACGCTCAAGGACACGCTTTGCGCCTGGGCAGGGGTTGCCGGCAAGCTTGCCGCGGCGAACAGGGCCATGGCGGCGATGCGAACTGGGTTCATCGGAATGCCTCCTGAAAATTGGGACGCGAGAACGTGCGACGCTCGAACCATAACGCAGGCCACGCCTGGCTGTTGACGCTCGCAGCCGCGCCCCGGCGCCAGGGATAATGCGACACATGGCATCACGACTTCGCCTCTGGCTCGACCTCATCCGCTGGAACCGGCCCGCCGGCTGGCTGCTGCTGCTGTGGCCCACCCTCTCGGCCCTGTGGATGGCGGCGGGGGGCTTTCCCGGCGCGACCCTGCTGGCGGTGTTCATGCTCGGCACCATCCTCATGCGCTCGGCCGGCTGCACCGTGAACGACGTGGCCGACCGTGATTTCGACCGCCACGTGCGCCGCACCGCGCACCGGCCCGTCACCTCCGGCGCGGTGTCGCCGCGCGAGGCGCTGGCGGTGGGTGCGGCGCTGGCGCTCGCCGCCTTCACGCTGGTGCTGCTGACCAACGCGCTGACCATAGCCCTGTCGTTCGCCGCGCTGCTCATCGCCACGGCCTATCCGTTCACCAAGCGCTGGCTGGCCGTGCCCCAGGCCTATCTGGGCGTGGCCTTCAGCTTCGGCATCCCCATGGCGTTCGCCGCGGCGCGCGGCGACGTGCCGCTGCTGGCCTGGTGGCTGCTGGCGGGAAACCTGTTCTGGGTGCTGGCCTATGACACCGAATACGCCATGGTGGACCGCGAGGACGACCTGAAGATCGGCATCAAGACCTCGGCGATCACCTTCGGCCGGGCGGACGTGGCCGCGGTGATGGCGAGCTATGCGATCTACCTCGCGATGTGGCTGGCAGCCGGCCTGCAACTGGGCTTGGGCTGGCCGTTCGCGCTCGGCCTGCTGGCCGCGGCCGGCATGGCGGCCTGGCACTACGCACTCATCCGCCAGCGCGACCCGGCGGACTGCTTCACCGCCTTTCGCCACAACCACTGGCTGGGCTTCGCGGTGTTCGCCGGCACCGCAGCCGCCTACGCGCTGCGGTGACTTTCTCCTCCCCCACTGCGTGGGGGAGGTCGGGAGGGGGAGGAAGGCACCGTCACGCAACCCCTCCCCACCCCGGCCCTCCCCACCTGTGGGGAGGGGGTCGCAGGCTTCTGTCTCGCGGGTGAAAGCGGTCGGGAGGGGCCTCCGAAGCCTTGCGAAGCGCCGTCTTCTCCTCCCCCACCGCGTGGGGGAGGTCGGGAGGGGGAAGGTCTCGCCACGCCAACACTCCCCACCCCAACCCTCCCCATGCATGGGGAGGGAGCCGGGTTCTCAGGGATACAGCCCGCGCTCCGCGCGCGCCTCGAGCACCCGCTCGCAAGCCACGACGAAAGCGGCCGTGCGCAAAGTGATCTTGAGCCGGTCGGACGTGTCCCAGATATGCGCGAAGGCGCCGCCGAGAATCTTGTCGAGCCGGGCGTTGATCTCGTCCTCGCCCCAGAAGAAGCTGGAGAAGTCCTGCACCCATTCGAAGTAGCTCACCGTCACGCCGCCGGCGTTGCAGATCACGTCGGGCACCACCAGCACGCCGCGCTCGGCCAGGATGTCGTCCGCCCCTAGCAGGGTCGGACCGTTGGCGCCTTCGAGCACCAGCCTGGCCGAGGTGCGGCGCGCGCGCGCCTCGGTGATCTGTCCTTCCAGCGCGGCGGGGATGAGGATGTCGCAGGGCACGTCCCAGAAGTCCTCGCGGGCGATGGGCTGCGCCGCCTCGAAGCCGGCCACGCCGCCATGGGCCTGCACATGGGCCTGCAGCGCGGGCACGTCCAGCCCCGGCTCGTGCAGCACGGCGCCGGTGTGGTCCTGCACCGCCACGATCCGGGCGCCGGCATGGGCGAACAGTTCGGCGGCGGTGGCGCCGACGTTGCCGAAGCCCTGCACCGCCACGCGCGCGCCTTCCAGGGGGAGGTTGATGCGCCGGGCCGCCTCGCGGCCGGTGACGAACACGCCGCGCCCGGTGGCCTTGACGCGCCCGAGCGAGCCGCCGAGCTGGACGGGCTTGCCGGTGACGACGCCGGTGGCGGTGCCGCCGATGTTCATGGAGTAGGTGTCCATCATCCACGCCATGATCTGGGGGTTGGTGTTGACGTCGGGCGCGGGGATGTCTTGCTGCGGCCCGATGATGATGCCGATCTCGCTGGTGTAGCGCCGCGTCAGGCGCTCCAGCTCCTTGCGCGAAAGCTCGCCCGGCTCGACCCGGATGCCGCCCTTGGCCCCGCCGTAGGGCAGGCCCACCGCGGCGTTCTTCACCGTCATCCAGGCCGCCAGCGCCATCACCTCCTCCAGCGTGACCTGCGGGTGGTAGCGCACCCCGCCCTTGCCCGGGCCGCGCGAGAGGTTGTGCTGCACGCGAAAGCCCTCGAAGTGGCACACCGTGCCGTCGTCCATCTCGATGGGCACGTCCACGATCAGCGCCCGCTTGGGGCGCCGCAGGGTCTCGGCCCAGCGCGACAGGGGGCCCAGATAGGGCAGCACGCGCTCCACCTGGGACAGATAGGTCTGCCAGGGGCTGTCGGGCTGGGGGTTGATGTAGGACAGCGGGTTGTTCGGGCTGACTGCTTGCAGCATAGATGTCTCCGTGCGTTGTGATGGCGCTCGTGGCGCCGAAGTGAATGGCGGCCCGGTAAGGCCGCCATTCACTGTACCTGCGCCCTGAGGCCGGCGCCACCCCGCCGCGCAAGATGCGGACTGGCCAAGCTGATGCAGATCAACGGTTCAGCGCCTGCATGGCCACATCGGGATAGCGCATGCCGCTGGCCGCCCCCGGGGGCATGGCCTGGTGGATGCGCAACAGATCCTCGGTGGTCAGCGGCACCTGCAGCGCGCCCAGGTTTTCCTCCAGCCGCTCGATGCGCCGCGTGCCCGGAATGGGAATGATGTCGTCGCCCTGCGCCAGCAGCCAGGCCAGCGCCAGCTGCGCCGCGGTGCAGCCGCGCTCGGCGGCCATTTCGCGCAGCGTGTCGGCCAGGCGCAGGTTGTGGGCCAGGTTCTCCGGCGTGAAGCGCGGGTTGTGCCGGCGCCAGTCGTCCGGCGCCAGATCGTCCAGCTTGCGAATCGCGCCGGTGAGGAACCCCCGGCCCAGCGGGCTGTACGCGACGAAGGCCATGCCCAGTTCGCGCACCGTATCCAGCAGCTCGCCCTCCGGGTCGCGGCTCCACAGCGAGTATTCCGTCTGCAGCGCGGCGATCGGGTGCACCGCGTGGGCACGCCGGATGGTGGCCGGCGCCGCCTCGGACAAGCCCAGCCAGCGCACCTTGCCGGCGCGCACCAGGCCGGCCATCGCCCCCACCGTGTCCTCGATGGGCACCTGCGGATCGACCCGGTGCTGGTAGTACAGGTCGATCACGTCCACCTGCAGCCGCCGCAGGCTGGCATCGCAGGCCTGGCGCACATACTCCGGCCGGCCGTTGACCCCTGCGAAGCTGCGGTCCGGCCCGCGCACATTGCCGAACTTGGTCGCCAGCACCACCTGGCTGCGCCGGCCGCGAATGGCGCGCCCCACCAGCTCTTCGTTGTGGCCGGCGCCGTACATGTCGGCCGTGTCCAGAAAATTCAGGCCCAGATCCAGCGCGCGATGGATGGTGGCGATCGACTGCGCCTCGTCGGCCGGCCCGTAGAACTCCGACATACCCATGCAGCCCAGACCCAAGGCGGACACCAGCGGACCGCTGGTGCCAAGATGTCGCATTTGCATCACAAGACTCCCCGACTGCCGGGCCCCGGATGCCGGCACCCGATGCACTGGCATCCTAGAAAAAACCCCGCGCCGACACTGCAACAGTTTGTTCGCCAACGCGGCCAGTCCTGGCATGCGGCACGGCGGGCTCAGCCCTCCCGCCCCTTGCGCAACGCGACCCGCGCCGCACGCCGCTCGGCCTTGCGCGACTTGCCGTGCGCCCCAGCCTTGCGCTTGAGCGCCGGCGCCACCAGCGGGTTGCGCGGCGTCGACGGCGGCAGGCGCAGGATCTTGGCGCGAGCGCGTTTGCGGGAGAGTTTCATGGTGAAGCCCGGACGATGATGGCTGCTCTATGCTTTGTTTCTTGCAACGCGGCGGCTTGCCGCCCATGCCGCCACCATAAGTCTGCCATGCCCGTACGGCCATTCCCGACGCACCCCACCCTCGCCGATCGCGACACCCAAGGCGCGGGCTGCCCACGAAAGATGGATGCCTCATGGCCATAGGCCCCATCGCCAGTGCGACCCTGCGCACCAGCGCCGTGCTGGGCCTGCGCCTGGTGGTGCAGGCAGGCACCTTGCTGCTGGTCGCCCGCCTGCTGGGGCCACACGGGTTCGGCGCCTTCGCCGGCGTCGCCGCGCTGGCGGTGATGCTGGGCACGCTGTCCACCTTCGGCACCCATATCGTGCTGCTGGCCGAGGTGTCGCGGGAGCCGCAGCGCCGCGCCGCCGTGCTGCCGTTCGCGCTGAGCACCACGCTGATCTGCGGCAGCCTGCTGTTCGCGCTGTATCTGCTGCTGGCGACGACGCTGCTGGGCGAGGCCGGCATCGGTTTAAACGTGCTGGTCGCGCTGGGCCTGGCCGAATTGATCCTGCAGCCGCTGCTCAACCTGCCCGGCGCCGAACACCAGGGCCACGGCCGCATCGCCACCTCGCAGCTGCTGATCACCCTGCCGCTGGCGCTGCGTCTGCTGGCCGCGGGAACGGTGTGGCTGCTGCACCCGGCCGATCCGCTGCGCGCCTACGCCTGGGGCTACCTCGGCGCCTCGGCGCTGGCGCTGCTCATCGCCACGCTCAGTCTGCGCCAGGCCTGGCCCGCGCTGCGCGACTGGCCGCTGCCGCGGCTGGCCGAACTGCGTCACGCTGCCGGCTATGCCGTGCTCAACCTCACCGCCACCGGCCCGACCGAGCTGGACAAGACCCTGGCCCTGAAGCTGCTGCCCTTGGCCGCGGCCGGCGTCTATGCAGCCGGCGCACGCGTCATCGGCGCGCTGACCCTGCCGGTGATCGCGATGATGCTTGCGGCCATGCCGCGCCTGTTTCGCGAAGGCCAGACCGATCGCACGCGCAGCGCCCATTTGCTGCGCTTGGTGTTCGCCGCGGCGCTCGGCTACAGCTTGCTTCTGGCCGCAGCGCTGTGGATCGCGGCCCCGCTGTTCGACCTGCTGTTCGGCCCGCGCTATCAGGCCATTGGCGAGACGATCCGCTGGCTGACGCTGGCGGTGCCCGGCATGGCGTTGCGCATCGCCGCAGGTGGCGTGTTGATGGCGCTGGGCAAACCGTGGATGCGGGTAGGGTTCGAGGTGGGCGGCCTATTTCTCCTGATCATTGGAGCTTGCTTCCTTACGCCCGATCTTCATCAAGCTGGCATGGCCATAGCGCTCGCAATTGCCGAGACCGGCATGGCGGTTGCCGGTGTCCTGCTCATCATCCTTCAGCAACATCAACTGCACTCGGAGCAGCCCAATGACGCCTGACCCCTATCTACAGATTCGAGTCTGGGCGAATCGCCTGGCTCACCTCACACACTCCAAGCTGCCACGCACGCTTTGTCGACGCTTATTTGCCCACGCCAGGGCGAAGGTCGAGATCAACAACTTCGATGGCACGCTGCGCATGCAACTTGATCTATCCGAACACATGCAGCGGCGCATTTTCTGGATGGGCAATTACAGCCAGGATGTCGTCAAGACCATCAAGTTGCTGCTGCAACCGGGCATGCACTTTATCGACATCGGTGCGAACGTCGGTGAAATCACCCTGACCGCTGGGAAAATCGTTGGCTCCTCCGGCAGTGTCATTGCGTTCGAGCCGGTTGACCCCATTGCTGAAAAGCTGGAGCAGCACCTCCACTGGAATTGCATGCCCTGGTGCCGTGTCGAACGCCTGGCGCTTTCGGATCACGGGGGCGAGGCCGAAATCTTCGCCTCCACTGGCAACAATGGGACAAAAGACAAGCATGAGGGGCTGGCCAGTCTACACAATATCGAGCAGGGCGGCAGACCGGTCCAGCGCGTGCGCCTGAGCACGCTCGACGCCTACCTGGGTGGCGAGCAATCCATGCACGTGGATGGTGTCAAAATCGACATCGAAGGTGCCGAATTGGAATGTCTGCGGGGTGCAGAAGCCATCCTGCGCGCGTATCAACCCTGGCTGATCGTCGAGGTGCAAGCGCAAACCTCCGCCGCCGCGGGTTACGACCAGGGGCAGATTCTTGAAGTGCTTTCGGGGCTGGGCTACCAGTTCTACGACACCGGCGCACAGACGCTGCGCTCTGTTTCATCCGAAAGGCTGACAGCAATTCAGAACGTGCTGTGCCTTCACCGCACGCGGCATGCCGATCGGATTGCACAGGGCAGGCTGTGAACCACGCTATCCTTGCGCAAGTACCACAAGCCACTGCGCGACACTCGCCTCGGTGGAAAAGCGCGCGGCCTGTCGTTGGAGCTTGCTGGGCTCGATCCAGAATCTTCGGCTCATGACAGCGAGCATGGCGCTGGCCAGCGCCGCGGCATCATTTGCAGGCACCAGTTGCCCCAGACGCCCCGCGTCAAGCAGTTCATGCGGGCCGTGCGGGCAGTCGGCGGCAATGACCTGCACTCCATGCAGCATGGCCTCGGTGATAACCAGAGCAAAGCCCTCATAGCGCGACGGGAGAACGAAGATATCTGCCGCGCTCAGCATCGCGTGCGGCTGGTCGGTGTAACCATGCAGGGTGATGCGGTGTTGCAGTCCGTTTTGCACGATGCGCTGCTGCAAATCGGCGCGTTGCGGCCCGTCGCCGTAGATGTCGATACGCCAGTCCGGCGTGGTGGGCAGTTTTGCGGCAGCTTCGATCAAGACATCGAAACCTTTTTGCGGCGTCAACCGGCCCAGCCCGACGATGGTCCAGCAACCAGACCCGGACTCTGGATCTCGTCGCGTTTGCCGCACGCATTGCGCGATAAATGCTGCGCTGGCCACCGGGTTGTAAATGGTGTTTGTGTGCGTCGCAGCTGAAGGGCAGCAGGCCATCACCTCCGCTTCGATGCCTTTTGAGACGCAGACAATGGCGTCCACCCGTGAATACAAATAACGCGCCATCACGCCATCTGCCGCATAGCGCAGCAAGCCCCCCAGGCCGGGCCGCCTGTTGGCAGCAGCATGGGTGTTGTGGATACCGTGGATCAATCGGGCGGGGACGCCAGCGCGCCGCCGCGCCAGCCAAGTGAGCAGACCGACATCGGTGAATGCGGTGATGATGTGCGTAGGTTGCCAAGCCCGGATGAGCGCGGCAAGCCTGGGAACGAAATGGCGCATGCCATCATCGGCGATGATATCGACCTCCGAGAAGATCTCACGAGCTTCGGCAAAGAGCTCGCCTTGCCCAAGACGCAACACCAGCCGACATGCGATGCCCTGCTGCCGGAACGCGGCCGCCAAATTCAAGGTGACCCGCTCCACACCCCCCGTCCACATGCGGGGAAGCACAAAAAGGATTTTCATGGGCTTGTGCGTTCGCATAGCTTCAACGCGCCCAGCGCTGCAAGGGTTGAGGATGCGAGGGCAGACCAATCCATGTCTGACGGCGCGGGCGCAATCTTTTGGTCTTGCACTTGTCGGGCAATGGCACGAGCGAGCGCCTCGGGTTGTTCCGGCGGAACGAGATAGTCTTGAAGCAGTGCGGTTTGATCGGGGAAATTGTCCTCAAGGTTCGGGGTTTTCGTTGCAACCATGGGTCGGCCGCAAGCCATGATTTCGCCGAACTTGACCGATGAAGCGGCATCCAGATAGGCCGATCGGCGGTAAGGCACGGCGACGACATCGACCGCGGCCAGAGCCCAGGGAATTTGCGCGTGGGGCAGGTTGCCAAGATATCGCACGCCGGGAGTGTCCAGTTGGATGGTGTCTTCCATCTTCCCTGCGAGCACGAGTTCGATGGCGGCACCCCGCCCACGGAGCATTTGTACAGCCGCGATGAGGTCGTGGATGCCGCGCATGGCATTAAGCCCGCCAAAATATCCCACCAGCACCGCCGTATCGGGTAACCCCAAACGCTGACGCGCTTCGCGCCTGTCGAGAGGTTTGAAGCGGTCGGTGTCGATGCCGTTCATCACCAGACGGTCACCACGCGCGGTTTTGCCTAGCTGAGCCAGCAGGCGGCGGCTGGCGAACCAGCACTGGTCGGCATGGCACAAAAGGACGCGGAACAAATCCCAGCCGAAGGGTTTTCGGTAACCGCCGAATTCGTCGTACTTGTCGTACACATCGAACACGAAATACGCACCGGTTAGCCGGGCGAGCAGCCAGCCGAGCAGGCCGATGTAAGCGTCGCCGCTTGCGATGATGTGGGTCGGAGCGCGGCGGCGAAAGCGATCCAGCACCAGCCCAGCGGCTTTGCCGATCCAACTCAGGCCGCGAATCGGTGTGCTATCGACTTGCAGCGCCTCATCGTGCCGCTGCTCGCGCGGGCGTCCGTGGTAGTCGATCAGCCAGAGTCGGGTTTGCGCGCCCTGCATTGACCAATGCAGCGGCAGTTGATAGATGCGGCCATAGCGTTCCGCCAAGGCGTCGCGGTTGGTGTAGTGACGTTTGCCGATGAACAGGATTTGCGTCATCAGATTTGATCCGCCTGTCTGATATGGAGCTAAAGCCCGGCGACATTGCATCGCACGCCGCAGTTGACTGCTGCTGCCAGCCCCAGGTTCCGGTCATTGCACAGCAGCCGGGCGTTGGGCTTCCGCGCCACCATGCTCCAGATGCCCTGCAGGACTTCGGCTTGCGAAGCGTTGTCGACCACCAGCTTCAGGCTCTCGCGCGGCAGCGCGTCGAGCTGGGTCCTCAGCAGGCCCATATCCGGGCTGAAGGTCACCGTGACGGTGGCGATGACAGCCGGGTCGAAGCGCTTGTCTTCGCTCATGGAGGCCGGCGTTCGATGCGGCAGATCAACGTCGGGATGGCACGTCGCACCAGCGCCAGCAGCGGATCGGGCAGCCAGCCGGCCAGTCGTGCGCCCGGCCCGCGGGCACCCTCGATGGCCAGCGTCGCGCGCAGGGCCTCGACTTCGAGATGGCGCCAGACGAAGCCCGCCTCGGCCAGCAGGGATTCGAGCCGCGGCACGGTCAGCGGCTCGCAGTCGTAGAGTTTCCCGCGCCGCATCAGGCGCAGGTAGGGCGAGCGCAGCGGCCGCGGCAGCCAGCTGAGGAACGCCAGCCGGTAGTGCGGCTCGACCAGCATCCAGCGGTTGAGCACGGCCAGGTAACCGACGCCGCCGTGTGCCATCACCCGACGCAGTTCGCGCAGGTGCTCCAGCTGTGCCGGGCGCTCGCCGACGTGCTCGATGACGTGATTGCTGAGCACGACGTCAAAACTCGCATCGGCGAATGGCAGCGCGGTGTCATGCACGAGGCGGAAGTCGTAGCCGTCTCGGATCAGCCGCTGATCGACGACGTCCACCGCCGTGACCTCGCACCGCAGCGTGGGATGGGTGGCGAAGTAGTGCGCGGTGCCGCCCGAGCCGGTACCGATTTCGAGCAGGCGCAGCGGTTGCCGGCGCTCGGCCAGGCCAAGCAGCTGTTCGATCTTGAGGCCCTTTAAACGGCGCGACGGCAGGTCGAGCACGGCGTGGGGCTGGCGCGCAGCGACGGTCATGGGCTGGACTCGGGCGTCACCAGTTCGACGCTCGGGAAGTAGGCGCGGTAGCGCTGCGCATCGCGCGTGAGCAACGGCCATGCTTCCACGGCGGCATGCGCGCCGATCAGAAAGTCGGGCAGCACGCCGGTCTTGCTGCCGCCGGCCCTGCGGTAGCGGGCAAAGGCCTTGCCGGCCAGGAACAGCGCAGGCCGAGGCACCTCGCGCAGTATCAGGCCCAATGCGGCGATCACGGCATCGAGCCTTTCGTAACGGGTGAAAGCCAGCGATAGCTCGGCATAGATGACCGGGTTGATGGCCAACTCATGCACCTGCGCCTGCGCGCGCAACTGGCGGATGGACCAGTCGGCCCAGCGCGGGTCGTCTTCCAGCACGTCGATGAGGACGTTGGTGTCGACCAGCAGCATCAAGCGTCGCCGCGCAGCAGGCGCATCAGATCATCGGTTCGCCACTTCACCGTCGCGGCCCCGCGCGCAGCCTCGAAACGGTCGCGCTTGCCCGGCCGCTTCGCGAACGGCGCGGACTTGAGCACCACGCTGCCGGCCTCGTCCACCGCGAACTCCACGGCGCTGCCGGGTTTGAGATGCATGGCATCGCGGATGTGCTTGGGAATGGTGACCTGGCCTTTGCTCGTCAGGGTCGTCGCCATGGGTTCGCTCCTCGGTAATACCTGAAATTTTATGGTAACACCGGGGTGGCGCACTGGCGTGCCCCCCCGATGCCGGGCTGTAGGCTAGCGAAGCAAGCGTGCGATTTGCCCTGCCATCGCCGCCCCGAACCAGGACCAGGCGAAGCGCTCGGCAAAGCGCCGTCCGCGCTCGGGCGGTATGGGTTGCGCGAGCAGGCGCAGTGTCGCGGCGGCGAAGCCGGCGTCATCGCCCGGAGCGAGCAAGGCGCCGCTCTCGCCTTCGGCCACGGCATCGGTAACGCCACCCGTCGCATAGGCCACGGTCGGCAGCCCGTGGGCGGCGGCCTCCACGGCGACCATGCCGAAGCCCTCGGGATCATTGTGCAGTGCGCGCACCGGGAAAACGTGTAGATCCGAACCTGCAAAGGCATCGGCCAACTCGGCGCCAAAACGAGCGCCGAGAAAATGCAAATGCTTGCCAACACCTGCAGCATTCGCGGCTGCCTGGATACTAGCCGGGGTCTGTGTCTGCGCATAAAGCGCATCGACCGGCGCATCACCCACGATCACCAGATGCACATCGGGTCGCTGTGCCACGATGCGTGGCAATACCCCGGCGACGAACTCCGCCAGACCCTTGCGCGCTGTCAGGCGACCGACCGACAGCAACAGCGGAACCTCACCCAGCCCGTGCCGTGCGCGAAAGCGTGCGCGCGCCTGCGGGTCGAGCGTCGGCAGGGTCACGCCGGGATGAACGATCTCGATACGCGCCGGATCGACGCCGGCGCTGCGCGCCAGCCCCGCAGTGTGACGGCTGTTGGCGATGATGCGATCCATGTGCCGCAAGAATGGCCGCCAGACGAGGCGGTAGACCGGATGCGTGGCGATCACGTCCAGCCCGTGCACGTAAGCCCCGCAGCGCGCGCCGCTGAGCCGCGCCGCCAGCCACGCCATCGGCGCGGTCAGTCCGCTGCCGGCAAGGACCACGGACGGACGCGAACGCCGCGCCGCGCGCAGGGAGCGCCACGACGCCAGCAGCAGGAACCGCCACAGCGGACGCAGCGGCACCTCGATGACCGTGACGTTGTCCGGCGCCTGGGCCGCCGCGCCGGCTGGCCCGACAACCGTCACCGCGTATTCACGCGACAACTCGTCGGCCATGTGCCAGTTCAGCCGCTCCATCCCGCCCCACAGCGGCGGAAAGTTGCGCGTGACCAGCAACACGCGCGAACGTGCGACCGCCTCACCCATCGCGCTTGTAGGTCAGGTTGGTGATCTGCTCGGAGATCAGCCCGATGAGGAACACGATCACGCTCGCGCTCAGGAGCAGGGCGCTCATATTGGTGAAGCGGTGCCCGCGCAGGAAGGTGTAGGCGTAGTTGCCCAGGCCGAGCAGGAAAAAAGAAGCGGCCACCGGGGCGAAGAGCTTGAGCGGGGAGTACAGCGTGGCGATCTTGAAGATGATGAGCAGGAAGCGCACACCATCGCGCAGCGGGCGGATGTGGCTCTTGCCGACCCGCCGCGCGGCGGTGATGGGCACGTAGGCCACCGGGTAGGCGCTGCGGAAGAACGCCATGGTGCTGGTGGTGGGGTAGGAGAAACCGTTGGGCAGCAGGTGGATGAACTCGCGGAACTTGTCGGCCCGCGCGGCGCGGAAGCCGCTGGTGAGGTCGGCCACCACATGACCGGTCATCCAGCTCGCCAGGCGGTTGTATAGGCCGTTGGCCACGCCGCGCCCGACGCTGGCCTGCGAGCCGCCGTCGCGCGCGCCCACCACCATGTCGTAGCCCGCGTCCAGCTTGGCCAGCAGGCGCGGGATGTCGGCCGGGTCGTGCTGGCCGTCGGCGTCCATGAACACCAGCACATCGCCGCCCGCGGCGCGCGCGCCGGTCTTGACGGCCGCGCCGTTGCCCATGCCGTAGGGCTTGGAAATCACGCGCGCCCCGGCCTGCGCGGCCACCTGCGCGGTGGCGTCGCTGGAGCCGTCGTTCACCACGATGATCTCGGCCTCGGGATAGCGCACGCGGATGCCGGCGACCGTCGCCCCGACCGCGCCGGCCTCGTTGCGCGCGGGGAGAATGATGGACAGCGCCGCGCGCCGGGCCAGCGGCTCATGCTCCTGCACGGATGGCACACCTTGGGCGCGCAGCACGGTCAGTCCACCCACAGGCTGGAGAGCGACAGCTCGATGGCGTCGAACGCCGGAATGCGCGGCGCGTCGTCTCCACCCCAGGCGCCGAGCAGCAGCCAGCGGCCGCTCTCGTTCTCGTAGGCTTCGAGCGTGCGCGCGTCGGGGTCGATCAGCCAGCAATGCGCCACACCGGCCGTGGCATAGCGCGGCAGCTTGAGCACGCGGTCGGTGCGCGCGGTGGCCGGTGACAACACCTCGCACACCCAGTCGGGCGCCTGTTCGAACCAGGCGGCTTCGGGCAGGCGCGGCATGCGATCGCGCCGCCAGCCGGCGAGATCGGGCACCATGACGTCGGGGCCGAGGTGCAGTTCCGGTTCATCCAGGATCCACCAGCCGCCGGGGCCGCCGTCGCCCACGTCGAAGGGGCTCCCGACTTTGACGCCGAGGTTGGAAGTTGCCCGCGCATGCCTCGGCGCGGGGCGTGGATGCGTATGCAGCACGCCGCCGAGGATCTCGCCCACCAGGTTCTCCGGCAGTGCAACGATGTCGGCGTAGGTGGCAAATCTCGGCGCTGCGGTCATGACGCGTCCTTGAGGTTTGCGGTGATGTTAACGATTCATGGCCGGCCCGTCGCGCGGGATTTCGCCGCGATTTCCCTGGCCAGGACCCGCCGCAGATGCGCCTCGCTGTCCTGGTAGAAACCCACGTGCCGCAGCCAGCGCTGATGCAGCGCCGCCATGCTCCAGCCCTGGATGTGCGCCAGCGGCGACGGCACCGCGTTCAGCAGGTCCAGCGCCAGTTGCGGGTGGTGCGCGCTGGCCAGCTCCACGGCGAAGCGCAGGCGGGCGCCGACGGGCAGGCCGGGCAGCCGCAGCGCCTGCAGGTCGAGCGCGTAGGCCTGCGGCGCCTGGCCGTGCGCCAGCGCGCGCCTG
>MLJW01000554.1_pt1 | contig 14467 bp, 9 predicted proteins | sample 888231 | NCBI WGS metagenome assembly MLJW01 (sample SAMN05788063, study PRJNA343431) | mine drainage metagenome | isolation source: sample collected from the inflow into an acid mine drainage treatment plant... | place: Germany: Lusatia, lignite mining district
GCGGGCCGCGCCTGCTGCTGGCCGACGAGCCGACCACCGCGCTCGACGTCGGCGTGCGCGCGCAGATCCTCGAGCTGCTCAACGAGCTGCAGCGCGAGCGCGGCCTGGGCGTGCTGCTGATCAGCCACGACTTGCAACTGGTGCGCGGCTTCGCGCAACGCGTCGCGGTGATGCAGCAGGGCCGCATCGTCGAGCACGGTGCGCTCGACACCGTATTGCGCCAGCCGACACATCCCTATACCCGCGCCTTGCTCGACAGTGTGCCCACGCGCAGCGGGCTGGCGCCGGCGCCGGCCGACGCGCCCGAAGTGCTGGTCGCCGAGCGCGTCGGCGTCGAGCACCGCGCCGGCTGGCGGCGACGCGCCCGGCCGCTGCTGCACGATGTCTCGCTGCAGCTGCGCGCCGGCGAGACGCTGGGCCTGATCGGCGAGTCGGGCAGCGGCAAGACCACGCTGGCGCTGGCGCTGCTCGGACTGCAGCGCATCAGCGCCGGCACCGTGCGGCTGCACGGCCACGGCGATCTGGCCTCGCTCGATGCGCGCGGCTGGCGTGCGGCGCGGCGGCGCATGCAGGTCGTGTTCCAGGATCCGTTCGCGTCGTTGTCGCCGCGTCATACGGTCGAAGCCATCGTCGGCGAAGGCCTGCTGATCCACGAACCCACGCTGGACGCCGCGACGCGTCGCACCCGCGTGGTCGCCGCGCTGGCCGACACCGGCATCGAAGCCGATGCGCTGCCGCGCTATCCGCATGCGTTCTCCGGCGGCCAGCGCCAGCGCATCGCGCTGGCGCGCGCGCTGATCCTGGCGCCGCAGTTGCTCGTGCTCGACGAGCCGACCAGTTCGCTCGACGTGTTCGCGCAGCAGCAGATCCTGCATCTGCTGCGCCGGCTGCAGCGCGAGCGCGGCTTGAGCTACCTGTTCATCAGTCACGACATCGGCGTTGTCGCGGCGATGGCGCACCGCATCGCGGTGCTGCAGCGCGGCCGGCTGCTGCTGTGCGATGATGCGCCGCGGCTGCTCGCGGACCCGCCGCCGGGTTATGTCGGCACGCTGCTGGCGGCGGCGCCGCCTGCGCTGGGCGAGGTCGGCGGGTGAGGCTGGGCGCGGCAGGTGTGGCTTGCTCGCGACGGCGCTTGCGCCTATAATGAACGAAGTATTCCCACCCAACGCCAAGAAACCAGGCAACGGACCCCGCTGCTGGCCGTGATGTGCCAGGGCGCGTGCGGGCCGTTTTTGCGGTTTCTTTTCTCTGGCGCGAGCGGCAATGAGCGTGCGGGGCAGGGCGGGAATCCGGAAGCCGGGTTGACCAGAAACAGGGCGACACCAATCGCCCTTTTTTTTTGCGGGTACGGAGAGCGAGTGACGGAATTTGCGCAAGGCGCGCACGATTTGATGCGAACGATCGAGACGGCGGTCGAAGGCCTGGGTTATGCCTTCGTCGAAGCGGTCTGGGTCGGCGGCGGTCTGTTGCGCGTGACCATCGATCGCACCGACGACGCAGCGCTCAACGTCGACGACTGCGAGCGTGTGAGCCGGCAGTTGCAATATGCGCTCGAAGTCGACGGAGTTGATTACCACCGTCTCGAAGTCTCGTCGCCGGGGCTGGACCGGCTGTTGCGGACGCCGCAGGATTTCCAGCGTTTCGCCGGTGAACTTGTCGACGTGACCTTGCGCGCGCCTTTCCAGGGGCGAAAGAAATACCGCGGTGTGCTGCAGCAGCCGCTTGAAGGTGACGCCACGCAGGCGGTGGTGTGGGACGAAGCGCTGCTGGCCGAACTCGCCGCCAGCAAGCCCGGCGCGAAGAAGCCGGCGCCGCGCAAGGTCGGTGTGGCCAAGCCCGCGGCGCCGTCGCGCGTCGCCCACGAATTGCGTTTTTCCATGGCCGAGGTGCGCGAAGTGCGTCTCGTGCCGGTGATTGATTTCAGGGGTCGAAAATCATGAATCGCGAGTTGCTGATGCTGGTCGATGCGCTGGCGCACGAGAAGAACGTGGACCGCGAAGTCGTCTTCGCCGCGGTCGAGGCTGCGCTCGCGTCGGCGACGAAGAAGCGCTACAGCGGCGAAGTCGATATTCGCGTCGCGATCGACCGCAACACCGGAGGCTACGAGTCGTTTCGCCGGTGGCTGGTGGTTCCCGACGAGGCCGGGCTGCAGCAGCCCGACGCCGAAATTCTGCATTTCGAAGCGGTCGAGCAGATTCCTGACATCGAAGTTGGTGAATACATCGAGGAGCCGGTCGAGAGCGTCGAGTTTGGCCGCATCGGAGCGCAGGCGGCCAAGCAGGTGATCCTGCAGAAGATCCGTGATGCCGAGCGCGAGCAGATCCTCAACGACTTCCTCGAACGCAACGACCGCATCTTCCTCGGTACCGTCAAGCGTATGGACAAGGGCGACGCGATCGTCGAGTCGGGCAAGGTCGACGCCCGCCTGCGCCGCGGCGACATGATCTCGAAGGAGAACCTGCGCATCGGCGACCGCGTGCGCGCGGTGATCGCCCGCATCGACCGCGCCGCGCGTGGTCCGCAGATCGAGCTGTCGCGCACTTCGCCCGAGTTCATGAAGGAGCTGTTCAGGCTCGAGGTGCCCGAAATCGAGCAGGGGCTGCTGGAGATCAAGTCCTGTGCGCGCGACCCCGGCGTGCGCGCGAAGATCGCGGTGCTGTCGCACGATCGCCGCATCGACCCGATCGGCACCTGCATCGGCGTGCGCGGCTCGCGCGTCAACGCGGTCAGCAACGAGCTCGGCGGCGAGCGCGTCGACATCGTGCTGTGGTCCGACGACCCGGCGCAGTTCGTCATCGGTGCGCTGGCTCCGGCCAACGTGCAGTCGATCGTCGTCGACGAGGAGCGCCACGCGATGGACGTCGCGGTCGACGAGGAAAACCTGGCGCTGGCGATTGGTCGCTCGGGCCAGAACGTGCGCCTGGCGTCCGAATTGACCGGCTGGCAGATCAATCTGATGTCGGCCGAGGAATCGCAGAACCGGCAGCATGCCGAAATCGAGACGATGCGAGAGCTGTTCCGCAGCAAGCTCGACGTCGACCAGGAAGTCGCCGACATCCTGATCCAGGAGGGCTTCGCCAGCCTGGAGGAAGTGGCTTACGTTCCGCTGGCCGAAATGCTCGAGATCGAATCGTTCGACGAGGAGACCGTGCACGAGTTGCGCAAGCGCGCCCGCGACGTCTTGCTGACGCAGGAAATCGCGCGCGAGCAGAAACTCGAGGAGGTCTCGCAGGATTTGAAGGATCTTGAAGGCCTGACGACCGACGACATCGCAAAACTGGCCGATGCCGCCATTCACACGCGTGACGATCTCGCCGACCTCGCGGTCGACGAACTCACCGACATCATCGGCGGCGACGCGGAGCGCGCCAGCGCGCTCATTCTCAAGGCTCGCGAACACTGGTTCAACGCCTGAGACCGCACGAGCAAGGAATTTCTCTATGGCACAGACAACCGTCGCGCAACTCGCTACCGAGCTGCACATCCCCGCGTCCCAACTGCTCGAACAGTTGGCCGCCGCCAGCGTGCACAAGCAGTCGCCCGAGGACCCGATCAGCGAGGCCGACAAGGCGCGCCTGCTCGACCACCTGCGCGTGGCGCACGGTGCGGCGGGCGAGCGCAAGAAGATCACGCTGACGCGCAAGCAGACGACCGAGATCAAGCAGGCCGATTCGACCGGCAAGGCTCGCACCATCCAGGTCGAAGTTCGCAAGAAGCGGGTTTTCGTCAAGCGCGACGATTTCCCGGCCGAGGCCCCCGCCGAGCCGGTGGTCAGCGAGGCTGAACTGCTGCGCCGCGAGGAAGAGGCCAAGCGCCAGTCCGAACTGCTCGCGCGGCAGGCCGAGGAACTCGCGCAGCGTCAACGCGCCGAGCAGGAAGCGGCCGAGGAGGCCGCGCGCCGGCAGGCCGAGCATGAGCGCGCCGAGCAGGAGCGCCGCGAAGCCGAAGCCCGCGCAGCCGAGGAAGCGGCACGCGCCGCTGGCGGCGCGCAGGCCGACGCCGGCGCGCCGCAGCTCAGCGAAGCCGACGCGGCGCTTGAGCAGCAGGCCCGCGCCGACGCGGCCAAGGCCGAGGCGGCCAAGGCCGAGGTGGCGAAGGTCGAGGCGGCGAAAGCCGAGGCGGCAAAGGTCGAGGCGGCGAAAGCCGAGGCCGCGCGCCAGGAAGCGGCGCGCGCCGAACTCGCCGCGGTGCAGGCGCGCCGCTTCGCCGCCGAGCGCGAAGCCGCGGCGATCCGTGACATGCTGGCGCGTCCGCGCACCGTGTTGCACGCGCCGAAGCCCGAGCCCAAGCCTGCCGAGGCGATCAAGGGCACGATCCACAAGCCGGCCGCCGGCGCGGCCAAGCCGGCCGCCGCTGCGACGTCGGCGCCGGGCACCGACGCGAAGGGCAAGAAGCAGGTCAAGAGCGAACAACTGTCGTCCTCGTGGGCTGATGAGGCGGCCAAGCGGCGCGCGATCAAGACGCGCGGCGACGCCAGCGGCGGTACCTCGGCCTGGCGCGGCGCCAAGGGCGGCTCGCGTCGCGACCACCGCGACAAGGACCAATCGCGCTTCGTCGCGCCGGTCGAGCCGCAGGTGCGCGAAGTGCACGTGCCGGAAACGATCACGGTCAGCGATCTCGCGCACAAGATGGCGGTGAAGGCGTCCGAAGTCATCAAGACGTTGATGAAACTCGGCCAGATGGTCACGATCAACCAGGTCCTCGACCAGGAGACCGCGATGATCATCGTCCAGGAAATGGGCCACACCGCGATCGCCGCCAAGCTCGACGACCCGGAGACCTTCCTCGAGGAGGAAGGGCAGGCGCCGGTGGAAGTCGAAGCGCTGCCGCGCGCCCCGGTGGTCACCGTGATGGGTCACGTCGACCACGGCAAGACCTCGCTGCTCGACTACATCCGTCGCGCCAAGGTCGCCGCCGGCGAGGCCGGCGGCATCACCCAGCACATCGGCGCCTACCACGTCGATACGCCGCGCGGCATGATCACCTTCCTCGACACCCCGGGCCACGAGGCGTTCACCGCGATGCGTGCGCGCGGCGCCAAGGCCACCGACATCGTGATTCTGGTGGTGGCGGCCGATGACGGGGTGATGCCGCAGACCAAGGAAGCCATTGCTCACGCCAGGGCCGCGGGCGTGCCCATCGTCGTGGCGATGAACAAGATCGACAAACCCGAGGCGAATCCGGACCGCGTGAAGCAGGAACTGGTCACCGAGCAGGTGGTGCCCGAAGAGTACGGTGGCGATTCTCCGTTCGTTCCTGTGTCGGCCAAGACCGGCCAGGGCATCGACGAATTGCTGGAAAACGTGCTCCTCCAAGCCGAAGTCCTCGAACTCAAGGCGCCCGTCGACGCGCCGGCCAAGGGGCTGGTGATCGAAGCCCAGCTCGACAAGGGCCGCGGTCCCGTGGCCACCGTGCTGGTGCTCTCGGGCACGCTCAAGCGCGGCGACGCCGTGCTGGCGGGTTCGAGCTACGGCCGCGTCCGTGCCATGCTGGATGAAAACGGGCGCTCGGTGCAAAGCGCGGGCCCGTCCATTCCCGTGGAGATCCAGGGTCTGACCGAGGTGCCGAGTGCGGGTGAGGAGATCATCGTGCTGCAGGACGACCGCAAGGCGCGCGAGATCGCGTTGTTCCGCCAAGGCAAGTTCCGCGACGTCAAACTCGCCAAACAGCAGGCCGCCAAGCTGGAGAACATGTTCGAACAGATGGCCGAGGGGGCGCAGACGCTGAACCTCATCATCAAGTCCGACGTCCAGGGCTCGCAGGAGGCCTTGGTGCACGCGCTGACCAAGCTGAGCACCGAGGAGATCAAGGTGCAGGTGGTGCACGCCGCGGTCGGTGGCATCACCGAAAGCGACGTCAATCTGGCGATCGCTTCGCAGGCCGTGATCATCGGGTTCAACACCCGTGCCGATGCCGGCGCGCGCAAGCTGGCCGAGCAAAACGGCATCGACATCCGCTACTACAACATCATCTATGAGGCTGTCGACGAGATCAAGGCGGCCATGTCGGGCATGCTCACCCCCGAGAAGCGCGAGGAGGTGCTGGGCTTGGTCGAAGTGCGCCAGGTGTTCCGCATCACCAAGGTCGGCACGGTTGCAGGCTGCCGCGTGCAGTCGGGCGTGGTCCGGCGCTCGGCCCAGGTCCGCGTGTTGCGCAACAACGTGGTCATCCACACCGGCGAGCTGGATTCGCTCAAGCGCTTCAAGGACGACGTGCGCGAGGTCCAGGAAGGTTTCGAGTGCGGGCTGTCGTTGAAGAACTTCCAGGACCTGGAAGAGGGCGACCAGCTCGAGGTCTTCGAGGTCAAGGAAGTGGCGCGCACGCTCTGATGCAGCACGCCCCGGCGCCGACCCCTGACAGGTGACGCGCCGGGGTGGAATGCTTTCCTCCCGACACACTCAAACGACCATGTCACGCCAGGCCACCAGTCCGCACCGGATTCACCGCATCGCCGACCAGATCCAGCGCGATCTCTCGGAGTTGATTCCGCGCGAGCTGCGCGACCCGCGCATGGGCCTGATCACCATTGCAGACGTGCAGCTCACCCCCGATTATGCCCATGCGCGTGTTTACTTCACCGTTCTGGGCGCCGAACCCGATCATGTCATGGCCGCATTGAACGAGCGCGCCGGCTATCTTCACAGCTTGTTGTTCAAGCGTTTGCGCATTCACACCGTGCCGACGTTGCATTTCGTGTTCGATGAATCCACGCGCAAGGCCAGCGACATGAACAGTCTGATCGCGCAGGCTGTCGCCAGCTCCGCGAAAGACGACTGAGCAACAGGCCTCGGCAGGCAGTCATGGCGGCAACACAACCATCCCGGTGGCAGTCGGTGCACGGCGTCGTGCTGCTCGACAAACCGCGCGGCTGTACGTCGCAGAATGCCCTGCAGCAAGTGCGTCGCGCCCTGCGCGCTGAGAAGGCCGGCCATACCGGAACGTTGGATCCTCTGGCCGACGGCTTGTTGCCGCTGTGCTTCGGCGCGGCAACCAAGTTCGCTCAAATCCATCTGGAGGCCGACAAGGCTTATCGGGCCGTGCTGCAGCTCGGCGTGACCACCACCACGGACGATGCCGAAGGCGAGGTGGTCGAGCGCAGGGACGTGCCGAACATCACGCAAAACGGCTTGAACGCCGTGCTGCAAGGCTTCATTGGCAACATTGCCCAGGCCCCCCCCATCTATAGCGCGCTCAAGCGCGCGGGCAGGCCGCTCTATGCGTATGCCCGGGCGGGGCTGGAAGTGCAGGTGCAACCCAGGGCGGTGCGCATCGACGCCATCGAATGGGCCGGGCTCGAAGGGTCTCTGCTGACCCTGGACGTGCGCTGCGGCAAGGGGACCTATATCCGCGCCTTGGCCCGCGACATCGGCCAGGCGCTGGGGTGCGGCGCGCACCTGGCGGCCCTGCGCCGCACCGCGAGCGGTGGTTTCGACGTGCGCCAGGCCTGTACGCTGGATGCGCTGCGCGAACTGGACGCCAAAGGCGCCCAGAGCCATCTGCTCCCGGTGGACTGCCTGGTGCAGGACTTGCCGCGTGTCGACCTGGACATGTCGCAAAGCGTTCGTATGCTGCACGGCCAGTCCATGACCCTGGACCCGGCGCCAGATCTGCCCCTTGGTTCCGTGCGCCTGCACGGTTTTACAGATTCGAAGACGCCATGCTTTCTTGGCATTGCCCGTTGGGACGGCCACGCGCTGTCGCCGCAACGCCTGCTCAGTAACGAGGAACTGCAACACGCAGTCAACACACCATGACCCGATCCATCCGCAACATCGCCATCATCGCCCACGTCGATCACGGCAAGACCACCATGGTCGACCAGCTGCTCCGGCAGTCCGGCACCTTTCGCCAGAATCAGCAGATCGCCGAACGGGTGATGGACTCCAACGATCTCGAAAGGGAACGCGGCATCACCATTCTGTCGAAGAATTGCGCGGTCGAGTGGAAGGGCACGCACATCAACATCGTCGACACCCCCGGCCACGCCGACTTCGGCGGCGAGGTCGAGCGCGTGCTGTCGATGGTCGACAGCGTCCTGCTGTTGGTGGACGCGGTGGAAGGCCCGATGCCGCAAACCCGCTTCGTGACCAAGAAGGCCTTGGCGCTGGGCCTCAAGCCCATCGTCGTGGTCAACAAGGTGGACCGGCCCGGCGCGCGCGCCGATTACGTGATCAACGCCACGTTCGAACTGTTCGACAAGCTCGGCGCGACCGAGGAGCAGCTCGACTTCCCGGTGGTCTATGCCTCGGGCCTGAACGGCTGGGCGACGCTGACCCCGGGCGAGATCGGCACCGACCTCGCGCCGCTGTTCGACGCCGTGCTGCAACACGTGCCGCCGCACCAGGGGCTGGCCACCGACCCGCTGCAGCTGCAGATCTGCTCGCTCGACTACTCCACCTTCGTCGGGCGCATCGGTATCGGGCGCATCAACAGCGGCACCCTCAAGCCGATGCAGGAGGTCGCCGTGTACAGCGGCCCCGATTCCACGCCGTTCAAGGCGCGCGTGAATCAAGTGCTCAAGTTCGAAGGGTTGGAGCGCAAGCAGGCTGAAAGCGCGGAGCCGGGGGACATCGTGCTGATCAACGGCATCGAGGACATCAGCATCGGCGTGACCATCACCAACATCGACAATCCCCGTCCCTTGCCGATGTTGCTGGTCGACGAACCGACCCTCACGATGAACTTTTGCGTCAACACCAGCCCGCTGGCCGGAAGAGAGGGCAAGTTCGTCACCAGCCGCCAGATCCGCGACCGTCTGGACCGTGAACTGCAGAGCAACGTGGCGCTGCGCGTGCGCGACACCGGCGAGGACGGCGTGTTCGAAGTCTCGGGTCGCGGCGAGTTGCACCTCACCATCCTGCTGGAGAACATGCGCCGCGAGGGGTATGAGCTGGCGGTGTCGAAGCCACGCGTGGTGTTCCACGAGGTCAACGGCCAGCGTCAGGAGCCGATCGAACTCGTGACCGCCGACGTGGAAGAGCAGCACCAGGGCGGTGTGATGCAGGCGCTGGGCGAGCGCCGCGGCGAACTGGTCAATATGGAACCCGATGGCATGGGACGGGTGCGTCTGGAATACCGCATCCCGGCGCGCGGCCTCATCGGCTTCCAGAACGAGTTCATGAATCTGACGCGCGGCACCGGCCTCATCAGCAATATCTTCGACGGCTACGACGCCTACAAGGGCGAGATCTCCGGGCGCAAGAATGGCGTGCTCATCAGCCAGGACCAGGGTGAAATCGTCACCTACGCCCTGGGCAAGCTCGACGACCGCGGCCGCATGTTCGTCAAGCCTGGCGACCCGGTGTACGAGGGCATGATCGTTGGCATCCACAGCCGCGACAACGACCTCATCGTGAACGCGGTGCGGGCCAAGCAGCTCACCAATTTCCGTGTTTCCGGCAAGGAAGACGCCATCAAGATCACGCCGCCGATCGAACTCACGCTCGAGTACGCGGTGGAGTTCATCGAGGACGACGAGCTGGTCGAAATCACGCCCAAGTCGATTCGTCTGCGCAAGCGCTACCTCACCGAGCACGAGCGCAAACGTGCCGGGCGCGCCGACGCGCAAGCGGCCTGACGCGCCTTCATCCGCAAGCGCCAGCCCGCTTTGCCCCGCTGCCATGACGGTTCGATCCACAGTTCTGGCGCGGCATGCCGGGGCGGCGCTGGCCATGGTCGTTGCCACCTTGATGTGGAGCCAGGCCGGGGTCATCACCCGTCATCTGCACAGCGCCGACGGCCTGGTGCTCGTGTTCTGGCGCAGCGCCTTTGCCGCGCTCGGCGTGCTGGCCTGGCTGCTGTGGCAGCAGGGGCCTCGAGCCACGGCCCGAGATCTGCGCGCGGCGCCGCGCCTGTTGTGGCTGTCGTCCGTGTTCTGGGGCCTGATGTTCACCGCTTTCATGGTCGCGCTCACGTTGACCACGGTGGCACAAACCCTGGTGGCGGACAGCCTGAGTCCTCTGATCGCAGCGGTTCTCGGCTGGGCGGTGTTGCGCCACAGGCTTCCCGCGCGTACCTGGGGCGCGATCGCTCTGGCCATGCTGGGCATGGGCTGGATGGTGTGGAGCAATCTGCAGTCCGCACCCGGTGACGAGCCCTTGGCGGGCCTGCTGGTGGCTTTGATCGTTCCCTTTGCCGCGGCGGGCAATTGGGTCAGCCTCCGCCGCGCCGGCAGCGCCGTGCCCATGCAGGCCGCGGTGATGATCGGCGCTTTGTTGTCCGCACTCGCCGTTTCCATCCCGGGTTGGCCGGTGGCGGTCGACGGACATGACCTGTTCTGGCTGGCCTACCTCGGCGTTTTCCAGCTCGCCTTGCCCGGAATGCTCGCCGTCTGGGCCGCGCAGCGGTTAGCACCGGCCGAGGTGGGATTGCTGGGTTTGCTCGAAGTCGTGTTCGGCACGCTCTGGGCCTGGATCGGCGCCGGCGAACGTCCTGCCGGCAGCACCCTGTTTGGAGGCGCACTGATTCTGGTCGCACTGATCGGCAACGAGATTCTGGGCAGGCACCAGGCCCGGCGCCTTTGTAAGGCACGAGAGGAATTGGCGGGCGTTTGAGCATGGCGCATTCCCGGTTTGCCTTGCTGATGACCGCCGTCACGGCGATTTGGCTCACGTCTTGCGGCGGAGGCGGCTCATCGCCCGCCGCAACCGCGCAGCGCAAGGCGATGGGCATTCTCGTGCCCTTGTATGCCTATCCGCAGGTATCCAGCGGCAGCGGCGCCAGCCAGGTGACACAAACCAGCCCGGCGTGGACCGCCGTCGCCTCGGGGGCGGCCCTCGTTCCCACCATCGCCATCATCAATCCGGCCAGCGGCCCCGTGGCATGCACGAACCCGGCCTCGGCCACGCTGCTGGACTTCCAGCGCGGCATCGCGCAGCTGCACGCCAGTGGCGTGACGGTGCTGGGCTATGTGCACACCAGCTATGGCCAGCGCGCGCAGTCGGCGGTTTTGCAGGACGTGCAGACCTATGCGCAGTGCTATGGCCTGGATGGCATCTTCTTCGACGAAATCTCGGCCAGCGCCAGCTATGCGAGCTACGACGCGGCCATCGCGAATGCCGCGCGCAGCGGGATCATGCCACCGAGCGGCGCCCCGGCGCTCGTCGTCTTCAACCCCGGCACCTACCCTGAGCCACAGGTGGCGCAAAGCGCCGACATCACCGTGATGCATGAAAGCGCCGATCTCAACGTGCCCGCAGCGCCTGCAGCCTTGGCCGCCTATCCGGCAGCCCGCTGGGCCTATCTTGCCTTCGGTATCAGCCAACCCCTGCAAGGCACGCTGTCCAAGTTGTTCGCCGGCGGCACAGGGGATGTCTACATCACGGATCAGGGCGCCGGGGAAACCGATCCGTGGACACAGATTGCCACGGATTACGTCGGCTTGGTGCAGGCGATCCAGGCCCTCAACCGTACTGCCGCGCCATGATGCGGGTCGGTGACGCTCATGGCCGGCGGCCGCTGGCCCTGAGCGAATTCATGATCCTGCCATGGGCGAAGGTGTCGCCTGCGAGAAGAAGCGATAGGTGCCACGCCCGGCTTCCTTCGCGGCATACATCGCCGTATCGCTGTTCTTGAGCAGGGTTTCGACATCGTCACCGTCCTGCGGGTAGGCCGCGATACCGATGCTTGCGCCGATGTGCAAGACGAGGCCGTTGATCAGAAAGGGTTCGGCGAGAGCGTCGAGTATTTTCCTGGCCACGAGGGCAGCGTCCTGGATCGCGTTGAACCATGCGAGAAGGACGATGAATTCGTCCCCGCCCTGTCGGCCAACCGTGTCTTCCCCACGCAGCGTTGTTTTCAGGCGCTGGGCGACGGCTTGCAGGAGTTGGTCGCCCGTGTCATGTCCGAGTTCATCGTTAATGCTCTTGAATCGATCCAGATCGATGAACATGACAGCGAACTGAGCCTGGGTTCGTCGTGCGCGAGCCAGGGTTTGCTGCATACGGTCCTGGACGAGGCGACGGTTGGGGAGGTCGGTCAACGCATCGTATTGTGCGAGGTGGTTGATTTCCGCCTCTGCCGCCTTGCGCTCGGTGATGTCGTGCATGATGCCGATGAACTTGCGCTCGCCGTTCAGAGAAAACTCTGAGATCCTGATTTCCATCGGAAAAATCTGGCCATCGCGGCGACGCGCCTGCACCTCGCGTGTGGTGCCAATCACATGGGCTTCCTCCGTTTGCAGATAATTCTTCAGGTATCGATCATGTTCGCTGCCGCTGGGTTCGGGCATCAGCAATGAGACATTTTTCCCGATAACCTCCGCGACGTCGTATTTAAAAATGCGTTCGGCCGCCGGATTGAAGAGCTCGATGTCGCCGTTGGCGGCAATGCTCACAATGCCTTCGTCCACATTGTCGAGAAGCAGACGCACACGATTCTCACTGTCGCGCAGACGTGCGTTTGTTGCGCGCGCCTCCCGCTCGGAATGGGCCAATGTATTAACCAGAGGGGCCAGCAACCAGCGGAGTGACAGGAGTGCTGCGCCAAGAAGGCCGACCATCAGGGGCAGGAGATAATATAATTGAATCCATATCGGAGCATAAAGCTCGGAGCTGTCTATTTTGAGAACCATTCCAAGGCCTAAATCATCTAGGGGGCTGTAGGCCGCGACAACTTGCTGGTGTCTGTAATCCTGCGAAATAATGAAACCCGTTTTTCCGTCCAGGGCATAATCCATGGGAAATGGGGTGCCTTTGGAGGATGTCCGGGGCAGGTTGAAAATACGCTGCATCAGCGTGGTGGGAAAACATTGCATCATGTTTTTTCCGGAAGGGGCGCACAATGCCAAGTCCGATGTTGTGCGCAACCCCTTGCGTTGGATGAACATGCCGCTGAGGGTGCGCAAGGGTGTTTCCGTGAGGACCGACCCGATCACATGCTTTGCATCCACGATCGGGATCGACGCGCGTAAGAAGAACTGACCTTTATAGGCAAGTTGCGTCTGGTCAGGGAAATGAAGGGGAACCTCAAGTTCGGGCCGCCGCAAGAAATGACCCGCCCGAACAATTTCTCGTCCACTCCGATCGAGCAGCGCAATGGCCGAGAATCCAGTTGAAACAAACGATTGTACGCCTTTTTGCAATGCGGCCACGGCGGCATCATGATAATCTGGCGAATCCGTGAGCCTGATTTGTTGAATGATAAACGGGCGCGTTGCCACCATGGTAGTTTTCTCGAAGCCTTGACGCAGTTCAGCTCTGGCGAGAACAATATGGTTTTCCAAGGATGATTGAAGGTTGTGCCTGAGAAGATTTTCGGCATGATTTTTCATGACATAGAAAACCATGACGCCAGCCGAAACTGTCGTTCCGATCAAAATAACCCTTGCGATAAAAATGATATATCTTGGATTGATTTTTGATCGTTGCATGCTTTAATTCCATGGCACGCCGAGATGTTTGACGTTTCTCGTGCTGCGCAATCGAGGTCGAATTTCGGTGTGTAGGTTACATCTATGCGGCACTTGCAGCCTATATGAAAATAGGAATCCAGGAAATGGGATAAGCACTGACCACATCGGCATGGGAGGGTAAGGTAGAGGCCTTGTAATTACGTGGCTTGCCGGCCTTGGACGCCTCGAATGCATGCCAAACATTGAGCGCTCAACCAGGCGCAGAGTCGGAGCGTTCATGCCAAGCATTGAACTCCGCACTCCAACGTCACAGCCAGGTTGTGTTCGCCGTCGTCCGGTGTCTTTCACCGTCTTCAAGCACATTTTGGCCTTGAGGACGGTGGCGCGGTTGCGCCCGGCTTCTTGTTCGTCTCTGCTCCCGTTCGGTCAGGCAAAATCCTTCCCACGCATGCAACCTATCGACTTATCCCGTGTTCAGTTTTACCGAGCCGCTTTTCCGCGAGAGGCAAGGTCAGACGAGATCGCCGCATGCAGGTAGGCCGCTATGACGTGGCCATCATCGGCGACTACAACATCGGCGGCGACGCCTGGTCGAGCCGCATCCTGCTCGAAGAAATGGGCCTGCGCGTGATCGCCCAGTGGTCTGGCGACGGCACCATCGCCGAGCTGGAGAACACGCCGAAGGCCAAGCTCAACGTGCTGCACTGCTACCGCTCGATGAACTACATCAGCCGGTACATGGAAGAGAAGTACGCGATCCCCTGGGTCGAGTACAACTTCTTCGGCCCCACGATGATCGAGAAGTCGCTGCGCGAGATCGCCAGCCACTTCGACGACACGATCAAGGCCAAGGCCGAGGAAGTGATCGCCAAGTACAAGCCGCTGATGCAGGCGGTGATCGACAAGTACCGTCCGCGCCTCGAAGGCAAGACCGTGATGCTGTTCGTCGGCGGCCTGCGTCCGCGCCACGTGATCGGCGCCTACGAAGACCTGGGCATGGAAGTGGTCGGCACCGGCTACGAGTTCGGCCACAACGACGACTACCAGCGCACCACCCACTACGTCAAGGACGGCACGCTGATCTATGACGACGTCACCGGCTACGAGTTCGAGACG
>MLJW01000555.1_pt1 | contig 14438 bp, 12 predicted proteins | sample 888231 | NCBI WGS metagenome assembly MLJW01 (sample SAMN05788063, study PRJNA343431) | mine drainage metagenome | isolation source: sample collected from the inflow into an acid mine drainage treatment plant... | place: Germany: Lusatia, lignite mining district
GTTGCAGGGTGCCGCGAACCTGCGCCAGGGGTTGCAAAAGCTGTTCCGGCGGCACCGCTGCGGCTCGCAGCGCTGGCAGCAAAGCACGCAAGAGCGGGTGATCGGGTTGGCTTGCGCCGCTTTGGCGCACCTGGGCTTCCCACCAGGCCAGCTTGGCGGCGGCGACATCGGGTTCCGACACCGAAAAAGGGATGTCGCGCACCGCGCGCCACCAGGCCTGCAGCACCAGCAAATCCTGGCGTGGCTGGGGGCCGAGGTGGAGCGTGGCGTAATACCAGGCCGTACCCCGTGGAGCCAGGCCGTCGATGCATGATTTCTTGGGGGGCATGGGAGTGTTTGATGCATGTGCCGGCCGCGCTCGAGCCGGACCGGCCAGGGCAGAGGATAAAATAGGCTGTTTGCCGATGGCGTTTGCCGCGATTGACCCAGTTGCGCCGCTTTGCAAGTGCGCGAGCGGTATGCGCGCGGCCCCATGCGAGGGTGGCGAAATTGGTAGACGCACCAGGTTTAGGTCCTGACGCCTTCACCGGCGTGGGGGTTCGAGTCCCCCCCCTCGCACCACGGCAACCCTATTCATCTCGAGGATCGGATTTCAAATGACAGCCGTAGAAACACTGGACAAGCTGCAGCGCCGCATCACCGTGTCGGTACCCAAGGCCGAATTGCACAGCGAAGTTTTGGCACGCCTGAAAAACCTGGCCCGCACCGCGCGGGTTTCGGGCTTCCGCCCGGGCAAGGTGCCCTTGTCGGTCATGGAAAAGCGCTACGGCCCCTCGGTCGAGGCCGAAGTCCTGCAGGACAAGGTCGGCAACGTGTTTTACGAGGCGGTCAACGCGGCGCATGTGCGCGTCGCGGGCCTGCCCGCGTTCACGCCGCACGAGGTGACCGACGGCGCTGACGCGATCGCGTTCGACGCGGTCTTCGAGGTCTATCCCGACGTGGTCCTGGGCGGCCTGAGCACCCTGGAACTGGAGCGCATCACGAGCAGCGTGGACGATGCCGCGATCGACAAGACCCTGGAAATCCTGCGCAAACAGCGGCGGACCTGGGTGCCGCGCGATGCGGCCGACGGCGAGGCGCGCGACGGCGACCGCCTGACCGTGGACTTCATCGGCAAGCTCGACGACGTCGCCTTTCCTGGCGGGAGCGCCGACGGGTTCGAGTTCGAACTGGGCGAAGGCCGCATGCTCCCTGAATTCGAGACCGCCGCACGCGGCCAGAAACCCGGGGCCACGGTGAACTTCGATCTGCATTTCCCCGAGGACTACCAGGGGCGCGAGGTGGCCGGCAAGACGGCGCAGTTCTCGCTCACGGTGCTGAAGGTCGAAGCTCCCCGGTTGCCCGAACTCGATGCCGATTTCGCCAAGGCCCTGGGCATTGCCGATGGCGACATGCAAAAACTGCGCGACGACATCCGCAAGAACCTCGAACGCGAAATCGCCAGCCGCCTGGCCGCGCGCAACAAGCAGGCCGCGATGGAAGCCTTGCTCAAGGTCAACAGCGTCGATTTGCCGTCGAGCATCGTGAACAGCGAAATCGAGCAGCTGATGGCCTCGGCTCGCCGCGATTTGCAGTCTCGCGGCGTGAAAGACGCCGACAAACTGCCGCTGTCCGCCGATCTGTTCCGCGAGCAGGCCGAGCGCCGCGTGCGCCTCGGTTTGATCGTGGCCGAGCTGGTCAAGCAAAACGAACTGCACGCCAAGCCCGAGCAGGTGCGTGCCCATGTCGAGTCTCTCGCCGCCAGCTACGAGACGCCGCAGGACGTGATTCGCTGGTATTACGGCGACGCGCAGCGCCTGTCGGATGTCGAGTCCCTCGTGATCGAGAACAACGTCGCCGATTTTGTGTTTGCCCAGGCGAAGACGACGGACAAGGCGCTGAGTTTCGACGACGTGATGCAATCGGCCTGAGGCCGTAAGCGCCCACGATCAACCGCCCGGTTCCCGTGCACGCGGCGCCGGGCGGATTGCCATGGAGCGTTGCCGGCAAGTCATGCCTTGCCGGAAGGTATTCCCGGCTTGACTCTTGGTTCGGGCGGGGCCATGCTAACCTTGTCGCATTCCATTCTGATCCATATCCATGAGTGCCATCGAAACCCAAAATCTCGGCATGGTTCCCATCGTCATCGAGCAAAGCGGTCGCGGGGAGCGAGCCTACGATATCTACTCGCGCCTGCTGCGCGAGCGCATCATTTTTCTGGTTGGGCCCGTCAATGACCAGTCAGCCAATCTGGTGGTCGCCCAGTTGCTGTTCCTCGAGTCTGAGAACCCCGACAAGGACATTTCGCTCTACATCAACTCCCCGGGCGGTTCAGTGTCGGCTGGCATGGCCATCTACGACACCATGCAATTCATCAAGCCCGACGTGTCGACGCTGTGCACCGGTCTTGCCGCGAGCATGGGCGCTTTCCTGTTGGCCGCCGGCGCGAAGGGCAAGCGCAGTTCGCTGCCAAACTCCCGGATCATGATTCACCAGCCTTCGGGGGGGGCGCAGGGGCAGGCCACCGACATCGAAATTCAGGCGCGCGAGATTCTCTATCTGCGCGAGTGCCTCAATTCCATCCTGGCCGAGCGCACCGGGCAGACCCTGGAGAAGATCGCGCTGGACTCCGAACGCGATTTCTTCATGTCGGCCGAGCAAGCCAAGGAATACGGCCTGCTCGATGACGTCATCGCCAAGCGCGCCTGAGTTTCATTCACCCAGATTTGCGAGTATCAGGCCATGGCTGACAAGAAATCATCGACCGGCGAGAAGATCCTGTATTGCTCCTTTTGCGGGAAAAGCCAGCATGAGGTGAAGAAGCTCATCGCCGGGCCCTCGGTGTTCATTTGCGACGAATGCATCGACCTCTGCAACGAGATCATCCGGGACGAAACCGTCGCGTCCGACAAGGCCGAGCGCCTCGCGAAGTCCGACCTGCCGATCCCGCAGGAGATCAAGGACATCCTCGACCAGTACGTGATCGGGCAGGAGTCGGCCAAGCGCATCCTTTCGGTGGCGGTGTACAACCACTACAAGCGCTTGCAGCACGCGGCCAAGCCCGGCGACGTGGAATTGATGAAGAGCAATATCCTGCTCATCGGTCCCACGGGTTCGGGCAAGACCTTGCTGGCGCAGACCTTGGCGCGCGTGCTCAACGTGCCTTTCGTGATCGCCGATGCCACGACGCTGACCGAGGCCGGCTACGTCGGCGAGGATGTCGAGAACATCATCCAGAAGCTGCTGCAGAGCTGCAATTACGAAATCGAAAAGGCGCAGCGCGGCATCGTCTACATCGACGAAATCGACAAGATCTCGCGCAAGTCCGAGAACCCGTCCATCACCCGCGACGTGTCGGGCGAGGGCGTTCAGCAGGCGCTGCTGAAGCTGATCGAAGGCACCATGGCTTCGGTTCCCCCGCAGGGCGGACGCAAACACCCGAATCAGGACTTCATCCAGGTCGACACGACCAATATCCTGTTCATCTGCGGCGGGGCTTTCGACGGGCTGGAAAAGATCATCCAGAACCGTTCGGAAAAATCCGGTATCGGTTTCGCGGCCACGGTGCGCAGCAAGTCGCAGCAAAGCGTTTCCGAGACTTTCCGGCAAATCGAGCCCGAAGACTTGATCAAGTTCGGCCTCATTCCCGAACTGGTCGGGCGCCTGCCGGTTGCCGCCACGCTGTCCGAACTCGACGAAGCGGCGCTGATGCAGATTCTGACCGAGCCGCGTAACGCCCTCGTGAAACAGTACCAGAAGCTGTTCGAGATGGACGGGGTCAAGCTGGAGTTCCGGCCCGCCGCGCTTTCCGCCATTGCCCACAAGGCGCTCAAGCGCCGCACGGGGGCGCGCGGTTTGCGCTCCATCGTGGAGCAGGCATTGCTTGAAACCATGTTCGAGATTCCTAATCTCAAAGGCGTTACAAGCGTGATGGTGGATGAAAACACCGTCAATACCAATGCCAAGCCACTGCTTACCTACGAAGACCCTCCCAAGGCCGCGGGCGCTTGAGTGCGCTTCCCGCCGGAGCACGCGGGGTGCCTTGTAATCCGGGCTAGCTGCCCCATTTGTTGATCATTCCATTCCAGGGTGCTCCCCATGGCTGACTCCGAAACTACCGTCTCCCCGATCCCGTCGGCTGTGCCGCTTTTGCCTCTGCGCGACGTCGTCGTGTTTCCCCATATGGTCATCCCGCTGTTCGTGGGCAGGCCAAAATCCATCAAGGCTCTCGAGGCGGCGATGGAATCCGGCAAGCAGATCATGCTGGTGGCCCAGAAGACCGCCGCAAAAGACGAGCCCAAGCCCGAAGATCTGTTCGAGGTGGGGTGCATGTCGACCATCCTGCAAATGCTCAAGCTGCCGGATGGCACCGTGAAGGTTCTGGTGGAAGGCGTGCAGCGTGCCAAGGCGAGCCAGGTGGAGGACAACGGCGACTTTTTCGTTTGCGAGGTCAAGCTGGTCGACGCGCAGGCCGAAGTGTCCGCCGAGTCGGAGGCATTGCGCCGCGCGGTCGTCACCCAGTTCGACCAGTACGTCAAGCTGAACAAGAAAATTCCGCCGGAAATCCTGACCTCCATTTCGGGCATCGACGACCCGGGCCGCCTGGCCGACACCATCGCCGCGCACCTGCCGCTGAAGCTCGAGCACAAGCAGATGGTGCTGGAGTTCGCCGATATTCATGCGCGGCTGGAAAACCTGCTCGAGCAGCTCGAGCGCGAGGTCGACATTCTTCAGGTCGAGAAGCGCATCCGCGGCCGCGTCAAGCGCCAGATGGAGAAAAGCCAGCGCGAGTACTACCTGAACGAGCAGGTCAAGGCCATCCAGAAGGAACTCGGCGAAGGCGAGGAGGGCGCCGACATCGAGGAACTGGAGAAGAAGATCAAGGCCGCGCACATGCCCAAGGATGCGCGCAAGAAAGCCGATGCGGAGCTCAAGAAGCTCAAGCTGATGTCGCCCATGTCGGCCGAAGCCACCGTGGTGCGCAACTATCTCGACGTGCTGGTCAATCTTCCCTGGGCCAAGAAGTCCAAGGTCAAGCATGATCTCGCCTTCGCCAACCAGGTGCTCGATGAGGATCACTATGGGCTGGAGCGCGTCAAAGAGCGCATCCTCGAATACCTCGCGGTGCAGCAGCGGGTGGACAAGGTGAAGGCCCCCATCCTGTGTCTGGTTGGCCCGCCCGGCGTCGGCAAGACCTCGCTCGGCCAGTCGGTCGCCCGCGCCACGGGACGCAAGTTCGTGCGCATGGCGCTGGGCGGCGTGCGTGACGAAGCCGAGATTCGCGGCCATCGCCGCACCTACATCGGTTCGATGCCCGGCAAGATCCTCCAAAGCCTGAACAAGGTCGGCGTGCGCAATCCCTTGTTCCTGCTCGACGAGGTCGACAAGCTCGGGATGGATTTCCGCGGCGATCCGTCGTCGGCGCTGCTGGAGGTTCTCGACCCGGAACAGAACCATACGTTCAGCGACCATTACGTCGAGGTCGATTTCGATCTGTCCGACGTCATGTTCGTGGCCACCAGCAACTCGCTCAACATTCCGCCGGCGCTGCTCGATCGGATGGAGGTCATTCGCCTGTCGGGCTATACCGAGGACGAAAAGGTCAACATCGCCAAGCGCTACCTGCTGCCCAAGCAGATGAAGAACAACGGCGTGAAGGACGGCGAGCTGGAAGTCACGGAAGACGCCATTCGCGGCATCGTTCGCTATTACACCCGCGAGGCCGGCGTGCGCTCCCTCGAACGCGAGATTTCCAAGATCTGCCGCAAGGCGGTCAAGGGGCAGATGCTGAAGAAGTACGAAGGCAAGATCGTCGTGACGACGGACAACCTGAATGATTTTCTGTCCGTGCGCCGCTTCAATTTTGGTCTTGCGGGGCGTGAGAATCAGGTCGGCCAAGTGGTCGGTCTGGCGTGGACCGAGGTTGGTGGTGAGCTACTGACCATCGAGGCCACCAAAATGCCCGGCAAGGGCGTCATCACCCGCACCGGTTCCCTGGGCGACGTGATGAAGGAGTCGGTCGAGGCCGCGCGCACTGTGGTTCGTGTGCGAGCCAAGCGTTTGGGCATCAAGGACGAAGTGTTCGAAAAGAATGATCTGCACGTTCACGTTCCGGAAGGCGCGACGCCCAAGGACGGCCCCAGCGCCGGTATCGCGATGACGACGGCCATCGTCTCGGCGCTGACGGGTATCCCCGTGCGCGCCGATGTCGCGATGACCGGGGAAATCACCCTGCGTGGCGAAGTGCTGGAAATCGGCGGGCTCAAGGAGAAGCTGCTCGCTGCCCACCGCGGAGGCATCAAGACCGTGCTGATTCCCGAGGAGAACGTGAAGGATCTGCAGGAATTTCCGGAGAACATCAAGAACAGCCTGGAGATCATTCCCGTCAAGTGGATCGACAAGGTGCTTGAACTGGCCCTGGAGCGCAGCCCCGAGCCGCTACCGGAAGAGCCTGCGGTCGTGGCGACGGCAGCCGGCGATCCGGCAGCGGCGGCGGATGCCACGACGCGTCACTGATCGGCGGTTCGCGCAGATCCTTTGCAGCATCTGGCTTCTCGGGGGACAGGGGCTTGCGCGAAACTGCTGTCATCATTTATGATTTAAATCTTTGCTTGTCGGGGGTATAGCTCAGCTGGGAGAGCGCTTGCATGGCATGCAAGAGGTCAGCGGTTCGATCCCGCTTACCTCCACCAAAAAGCAGTTCGGAGTCAAGTCCTGTCCCCTTCGTCTAGAGGCCTAGGACACCGCCCTTTCACGGCGATAACAGGGGTTCGAATCCCCTAGGGGACGCCAGACTGGTAGTTGCAGTTCTTCTACCTTTCCTGGCATCGACACAAGGTTCAATCTGAAGAAAAAGCAAATGGCCGCTTCGCGCGGCCATTTTTTTTCGTGGTGCGCCCGGCAGGGCGCACTCCTGTGGGTGCAAGTCCCGCCGTAAGTTGGTCGCAGTGAACGAAGCGAAGCGCAGCTGAGTGTTCGCGCCGGCGATCGCCATCATCGCCGCGACCGTGCTGCGTACATTCCCTTCATCGGCGGTTTGCAGCGCAGCGCGGACGTTTTGCTCGACCAGCAGCACACCGATGCCCGCATCGTGCAACTGCGCCACCGCGTGCAGCATCTCGCGCACGATGCGTGGCGCCAGTCCTAGGCTGGGTTCGTCGAGCAGCAGCAGGCGCGGCCTAGCCATAAGCGCACGTCCAGCCGCTCAACGCTGCAGCAGCTTCTTGGCTGACTCGATCTTGCTGTCGGTCATCTTCGGCTTGCGACCGCCCTTGCGGCCGAGCTGCTTGGCAACTTCCAGCCCGGCGCGGGTGCGCTCGACGGTCAGCTCCCGCTCCATTTCGGCGAGGCTCGCCATGACGTGGAAGAAGAAACGGCCGGACGGCGTGCCGGTGTCGATGGAGTCGGTGAGGCTCCTGAACTGGACGCCTTGCTTGTGCAGATCGCCGACCAGATCGACCAGTTGCTTGACCGACCGGCCTAGCCGGTCGAGTTTCCAGACGACCAGTGTGTCGCCATCACGGAGCATTTCGAGCGTCTTGGCCAAGCCGGGCCGGTCTGCCCGCGTGCCGCTCATCCTCGCCTTCGGTGTCAGCCACGTCATGCCATGGGCCTGGTGGTTTTTCGAGATGCCCGGAGGCGGTCGTCATATGGCCCATTGGGCATCGGGACACTCGTCAAGCAACGGAGCCGCTCCCGTTTCCCTGCTTATATCGTCCGGCATCTATCGGTATAAGAAGACTGTCGTTTGCTTTGGCGTGATCGATCCCTAGGATGTTTGCAACCTTTGCCACAACGTTGCCATGCAGATCCAAGCCACCTTCTTCGGCCTCGCCGCGGGCGCCCTGATCGGCGCCACGGGGGTTGGCGCGGGCTCGTTGATGACGCCATTGCTGCTCGGCGTGTTCCGGCTCGACCTGCCCGTGGCGATCGGCACCGATCTGTGGTTCGCCGCGCTGACCAAGCTATCCGGGGCCGTGGCGCACCACCGCCATGGGCATGTGGATCGCCGCATTGCCGGGCTGATGCTCGCCGGCAGCCTGCCCGCGGCGCTCGCCACCCTCGTGGCGATGCATGCCTCGGGTGCGGACAAGGCCTGGTTCGGCGTGCTCAGCCTGGCCCTCGGCGCCGCCTTGCTGCTGACCGCCGCCGCGGTGATGTCACGCGGGTTCTGGCAGCGGCTGGCGCTGCGGCTCGAAGCGCGCTTGCCGCCGTCGCGCAAGCCGGGCTTGACCATCGCCCTCGGTGCGGTGCTGGGGGTGCTGGTCACGCTGAGTTCGGTCGGTGCCGGTGCCATCGGCTCGCTCTGCATCCTCCTGCTTTATCCGCGTTTGACGGCGCGGCAACTGGTCGGCACCGACATCGCCCATGCCGTGCCGCTGACCCTGGTGGCGGGCATCGGCCATGCGGCGCTGGGCCATGTCGATTGGCCGCTGGTGCTGGCGCTGCTGGTCGGCTCGGTTCCAGGCATCTGGCTCGGCGCCCAACTCACCCGTTTTCTTCCCGAGCGCATGACCCGCGTGCTGCTCTCGGCCACGCTGGCGTTCGCCGGCTTCAAGATCATTGCCTGAGCGCCATGTACCAGTACACCGATTTCGACCGCCGCTTCATTCGCGCCCGTGCCGCCCAATACCGCGACCAGCTCGAGCGCCATCTGGCCGGCAGCCTGGGCGACGAGGAGTTCAAGCCGCTGCGCCTGCAAAACGGCTGGTACATCCAGCGCCATGCGCCCATGCTGCGCGTGGCCATTCCCTACGGCGCGCTGGCGAGCCAGCAATTGCGCGCCCTGGCCGACATCGCCGAGGAATACGACCGTGGCTACGGCCACTTCACCACGCGCCAGAACCTGCAGTACAACTGGATCGCCCTGGACAACAGCGCCGACGTCATGGACCGCCTCGCCGCGGTGGACATGCATGGCATCCAGACCAGCGGCAACTGCGTGCGCAACATCAGCAGCGATGTGTTCGCCGGCATCGCGCCGGACGAAATCGTCGATCCGCGGCCGTTCTGCGAGATCCTGCGGCAGTGGAGCACCCTGCATCCCGAATTCGCTTACCTGCCGCGCAAGTTCAAGATCGCCGTGAGCGGCGCGCGCGAAGACCGCGTCGCCGCCGGCTGGTACGACATCGGCCTGCAGGCACTGAGCGACGAGGACGGCCAGATCGGCTTTCGCGTGCAGGTGGGCGGCGGCATGGGTCGCACGCCGATGATCGGCGACGTCATTCGCGACTTTCTGCCCTGGCAGCAGTTGCTGGTGTACGTCGAGGCCATCCTGCGCGTCTACAACAGCTATGGGCGGCGCGACAACATCTGGAAGGCACGCATCAAGATGCTGGTGAAGGCCGAAGGAGCGCGCTTCACCGCGGCCGTCGAGCGCGAGTTCGCCGACATCCTGCAGCGCGATCCGGGCGGTGCCGCCCACCTCATCACCCTGCACGAACTCAACCGCGTGGCTACGCAGTTTGCGCCGCCTCACGGTGTGCGGCCGGATGCGCCGGATGCGACCGCTGCCCTTGCCACAGCGCCCGCGCACGAGCCGGCGTACCTACGCTGGCTGCAGCGCAACGTGCACACGCACCGCATCCCCGGCTTGCGCGCCGTGACCCTGTCGCTCAAGCGCGCGGGCCAGGCGCCGGGCGACGTCACGGCCCAGCAGATGCACGCCGCCGCTGACCTTGCCGATCGCTACAGCCACGGCGAACTGCGCGTGAGCCACGAACAGAATCTGGTGCTGCCCTGGGTGAGCGCCGACGCCCTGCATACGCTATGGCGGGATGCGCGGGAAGCCGGTTTCGCCACACCCAACATCGGCCTGCTGACCGACATGATCGCCTGCCCCGGCGGCGATTTCTGCTCCCTGGCGAATGCCCGCTCCATTCCTGTCGCGGCAGCCATCACCGAGCGCTACACCGATCTCGACGAGCTGTTCGACATCGGCGACATCGACCTCAACATCAGCGGCTGCATCAACTCCTGCGGCCATCACCACAGTGGCCATATCGGCATCCTTGGTGTCGACAAGGACGGTGCCGAGTGGTACCAGATCACCGTTGGCGGCGGCGATGGCTCGGAGGTTGGCGGTGCGGCCTCGCCCGGCAAGATCATCGGCCCCTCGTTCGCGGCCGAGGAAGTGCCGGATGTGGTCGAGGCCTTGATCGCCCTGTATTTGCAGCAGCGCCAGCCCGGCGAGCTGTTCATAACCTTCGCCCGCCGCGTCGGTGCGCAACCGTTCAAGGCTGCAGCCGATGCCGTGCGCCGCGCGGTGGCGACCCAGGAACACCCCCTGGCCGCCGCGTCGCAATTGACCGTCCCTGAAGAGGATGCGAAAGCTGTGGCCGGCCGTGCGGTTGCGCATGAGCGTCCCCAAGGTCAGCTAGCCGACCCGCCATCCATGGGGGTCAAGAAAACTTGGGGCGGCCCTGCGTTTTCTTGAGGATCTCCGCGCATGAAATTCATCACTTCCGCAGACGGCGCCCGTGGCGCCACGGACTTGGCGCCGGGCGCAGGCGGGCTTCTTCTGTTCACGCCCGAGCAGTGGCAGACGGCCAGCGCGACCTGGCCCACGCCTGGGATCGCCGGATTGGTGCTGCCCAACGACCTCGACGTGCGCACACTCGCTTTCGATCTGTCGCACTTCGCCAGCATCGACCTGCAGTTCCCGAAATGGACCGATGGTCGTGCCTATTCCCAGGCCCGGTTGTTGCGGGTGCGCCTGGGCTACCGTGGCGCGCTGCGCGCCACCGGCGAGGTGCTGGTGGACATGGCGCTGCCGTTGGCGCGGACCGGGTTCGACACCGCGGTGCTGCGCCCCGGCCAGAGCCTGCAGGCCGCACAGCGGGCACTGCAGTTTTTCGAGGGGCTGTGGCCTGGGTTCGACGACGCGGCACTCCAGGAGGCGCAGGCCAGTTCCCCAGTTTCCTTGCCCCGCTCGGGAGGAGTTCGAGGGTCGACGGATGGGGGTGCTGCGACGCCGCCGAGCCCGCATCCGCAGCCGGCCTACTACCAGGGTGACGTGCTCGATCCGCAACCGCTCTTTCTGAAACGGCTCCAGGGGATGGCCGGCTGGCCCGTCTCTCGCGAGGGCGAAGCAAATCTGGGGCGGCCTGGCCTTGCCCTGGAGATCGCAGCATGAAGCGCGCCATCCCCATCGCTGCGCCGCACGGCTCGGCGCCGGCCCTGTACGCCAAACCCGGTGCCGATTTCGACCAGCGCGTGCAGGACGCGCTTGCCACGCTGCGCGTGGCAGCACAGGAATTCGCCGGCCGCATCGTGCAGGCCACCAGCCTGGGTGCGGAGGACATGGTCCTGACCGACCTGATCGCGCGGCATGCGCTGCCCATCGCCATCGCCACGCTGGACACCGGCATGCTGCACGGCGAGACGCTGGAGCTGCTCGGCCGTGCGCGGCAGCACTATGGTCTCGATATCGAAACCTGGCGTCCGGACGCGGTTGCGGCGCGCGACTTTGTCGCGCGCCATGGTCCGCGGGCCATGTACGCCAGCGTCGATTTGCGCCATGCCTGCTGCGCCTTGCGCAAGCTCGAACCCCTGTCCCGCATGCTGCAAGGCCGTGCCGCCTGGGTGACGGGGCTGCGCCACGAACAGTCGCCCGCGCGCGGCCGGGCGGCACGGCGTGAGAGTGACGCGCAAGGCCGCACCAAGCTCAACCCGCTGCTCGACTGGACACAGGGCGACGTATGGCACTACATCGCGCTGCACACCGTTCCCTACAACCCGTTGCACGACCAATTCTTTCCCAGCATCGGCTGCGCTCCATGCACCCGTGCCGTCGCGCTGGGCGAGGACATCCGCGCCGGGCGCTGGTGGTGGGAGCAGGAGGGGGTGAAGGAGTGCGGCTTGCATGTCGGGCAACGCCTCGTTGCCCGCGACCCACGCGACGGACAGCATGGAGCCGCCGCAGACGGCCTCGTCGCAGAACCGACCGCCAAACCAACCATCGTCACGGAACCGACAGGAGCCCACGCATGAACGCCCCTTTGGATCTCGAACGCCTGTTGCCGCAGATCGACCACCGTCATCTCGACGCTCTGGAAGAGGAAGCCATCTACATCCTGCGCGAGGTGGCGGGTGGCTTCGAGCGCCCGGCCTTGCTGTTCTCTGGCGGGAAGGATTCCTGCGTCGTGCTGCGCCTGGCGGAAAAGGCGTTCAAGCAGCGCCTGGCCAACGGGGCTTACGCCGGCCGGCTGCCATTTGCCTTGCTGCATGTCGATACCGGTCATAACTTCCCCGAAGTCATCGACTTCCGCGACGCCCTCGTCAAAGCCTCGGGCGACGCGCTGATCGTCGCACACTTGGACGAATCCATCCGCCGCGGCACGGTGCGCCTGGGCCATGCGCTGGAATCGCGCAACCCGCACCAGAGCGTGGCCCTGCTCGAAGCCATCGAGCAAAACCGCTTCGACTGCCTCATCGGCGGCGCCCGGCGCGACGAAGAGAAAGCGCGTGCCAAGGAACGCATCTTCAGCCACCGTGACCACTTCGGCCAGTGGCAACCCAAGGAGCAGCGCCCCGAGTTGTGGTCGCTGTTCAACACGCGTTTGCGTCCGGGCGAGCATTTCCGTGCCTTCCCCATCAGCAACTGGACCGAACTGGACGTGTGGCTGTACATCGCCCGCGAGAGCATCGCCCTGCCCAAGCTGTACTACAGCCATCCGCGCCAGGTGCTGCGCCGCAAGGGTCTGCTGGTGCCGCTGACCGCCGTGACGCCGCCGCGGCCCGGCGAGGCGGTGGAGACGGCACGGGTGCGGTTTCGCACCGTGGGCGACATGACCTGCACCTGCCCGGTGGAAAGCGCGGCGGCCAGCGCGGCGGAAGTCGTCGCCGAGACCCTGACCGCGACCCTGAGCGAGCGCGGCGCCACCCGCATGGACGACCGCACCTCCGACGCTTCAATGGAGCGGCGCAAGAAGGAAGGCTATTTCTGATGAACACGCACAACGATGCCAACGGCGAACACCGCCACAAGGCGCTGCGCTTTCTCACCGCCGGCAGCGTGGACGATGGCAAGAGCACGCTGATCGGCCGGCTGCTGCTCGACAGCCGCGCCATCCTGGCCGACCAACTCGATGCCCTGCAACGCCGTGCCACGGGTGGCGGCATCGACCTGTCCCAACTCACCGACGGCCTGGAGGCCGAACGTGAGCAGGGCATCACCATCGACGTGGCTTACCGCTACTTCACCACGCCGCGGCGCAAGTTCATCATCGCCGATGCCCCGGGGCACGAGCAGTACACGCGCAATATGGTGACGGCCGCCGCCGGCAGCGATGCCGCGGTGGTCCTGATCGACATCACCAAGCTCGACTGGCGCGCCGCGCCCATGCGCCTGCTGCCGCAAACCCGGCGCCACACCTTGCTGGCGCGCTTGCTGCGCCTGCCGTCCATCGTGTTTGCCGTGAACAAGCTCGACGCCGTGGACGATGCCGAGGCCGCGTTCGTGGCGGTGCGCGGTGCGCTGCTGGAGTTTGCCGCCAAGGCCGGCATCGCGCCCGCCGGCATCGTGCCCGTGTCGGCGCTGCGTGGCGACAACATCGCCATCGCCCAGGCATCCTGGCCTTGGTATACCGGGCCGACCCTGTTGCAATTGCTCGAGGCCCTGCACGCCGTCGAAGAGCCGCAGACCGGCGCCCTGTTGCTGCCGCTGCAATACGTGGCGCGCGAGGGCGACGGCCTGGGACACCAGCCGCGCACGGTCTGGGGCCGCATCGCCAGGGGCCAGGTCCGGTCCGGCGACAAGGTTCGCATCCACCCAAGCGGCGAGACCGCGGAGGTCGTCACCGTGCGGCGTGCGGGCGTGGTCGTCGACGGCTGCACCGCCGGCCAGTCGGCCGGACTGGTGCTCGACCGCCAGATCGACGTGTCGCGCGGTGACTGGGTCATAGGCTTGGAGCCGGTGTGGGCCGGCGCAGCGGTCGTCAAGCCTGGGGACACGCAGCGCCACCAGTCATCGGAGCCGGCCGAGCTCCCCCAATCCCGAGTTTCCTCGGCCCTCTCGCGCATTCCCGGGGGAACGCAGGAGTTTGATGCCACCCTGGCGTGGCTGGATACCGAGCCGGCGGTCATCGGCCGCAAGTACTGGCTACGCCACGGCCACCGTTGGGTGGCTGGGCACATCACGGCCATCTCCAGCCGCCTGGACATCCACACGCTGACGGACGTCGACGCACAGACGCTTGCGGTCAACGACATCGGCCGCGTGCGTCTGCAGGTGCAGTCGGTCCTCCCGCTGGAGATCTTCGCCGACAACCGCGTGGCTGGGGCGATGATCGTCGTCGATCCCGCCACCCACCGCACCAGCGGCGCGCTGATGGTCGAGGCGCTGGCATGACGCACGCCACCCTGCGAGCGCGCTGATGGGTCGCATCGCTTTCATCGGTGCCGGCCCAGGCGCTGCCGATCTCATCACCCTGCGCGGTGCCCGCCTGTTGGGCCAGGCC